>ERZ1292625.293-Hain-H41-01um-R1-293-length-82451-cov-45_pt1 | contig 82451 bp, 85 predicted proteins | sample MGYA00564400_ERZ1292625 | MGnify/ENA primary metagenome ERZ1292625 (study PRJEB36523, sample SAMEA6512639) | groundwater metagenome | collected 2019-01-08 | study: AquaDiva: Metagenomics assemblies of 32 groundwater samples | reverse complement strand
TTTTCTGAAATCCTGAATGTTTTAAAATCTAATTTATAAGCAACATGGACGATGTATACAAACAATCTCTCGAGCTTCATCGAAAGCATCACGGAAAGATCGAGGTGGTGAGCAAGGTGCTCCTCACGAACAAAGCTGAACTTTCGCTTGCGTATACGCCGGGGGTTGCTGAAGTGTGCCGTGAGATCGGGCGCGATGCAGAGCTTGCGTATGACTATACGATAAAGGGGAACACGGTCGCCATCGTTTCCGACGGCTCCGCGATATTGGGGCTGGGCAATCTCGGCGCGCATGCGGCGATACCTGTGATGGAGGGGAAGGCGGCAATTTTCAAAGAGTTCGCGGGTATTGATGCATTTCCGATCTGCGTGAATACGCAAGATGTCGATGAGATTATCGCTCTCGTGAAAAATATCGCGCCGGTTTTTGGTGCGGTCAACCTTGAGGATATTTCTGCACCGCGTTGTTTTGAAATAGAAGAACGATTGCGCGCCGAGCTTCCCATTCCGGTGATGCACGACGACCAGCACGGCACCGCGGTCGTGGTGCTTGCGGGACTCATCAATGCGCTCAAACTTCGGGGAAGTAAAAAAGAAGTCGTGCGCGTCGTGATGAGCGGGGCAGGGGCGGCGGGCACGGCTATCACAAAACTTCTTCTTGCCTACGGGTTCAAGAACTTCATCGTTTGCGATTCAAAAGGCGCGGTGTATGAAGGGCGCGGAGATTTGAATTTTGAAAAAGAAGCGCTGGCGCGGATTACCAATCATGACAAACAAGGCGGGACGCTCGCCGAAGTCCTCGCCGGCGCGGATATTTTCATCGGCGTTTCAAAAGGCGGGCTCCTCACAGCAGAGATGGTGCGCACGATGGCGGAGAAGCCGATCATTTTTGCGCTTGCAAATCCAGTCCCCGAGATTATGCCAGACCTCGCAAAAGAAGCAGGTGCGTTCGTCGTGGCGACCGGTCGTTCCGATTTCCCAAACCAAATCAACAATGCTCTGGTGTATCCCGGTATTTTCCGCGGCGCCCTCGACCACCGCATCAAGCAGTTCACCGAAGCGATGTTTCTCCGCTCAGCAGAAGCCCTCGCCGCACATGTCACCGACCCAGAGCCAAACCAAGTGCTCCCCCCGCTTTTCGACAAAGGCATTGTCGCAGTCGTCAAAGACGCGATTCGTGATTAGTTTTCAACACTGTCACACATTCGTGGTTATAACCACGAATGTGTGACAGGAACGGAGAATATTTTACAAAAAAAAAAGCCCCGTTCCGTTTCGGATGCGGGGCTCTTAGCTAAACTGTCGAAACTCTACGCTGCTTTTCTTTCCTCGACACACTCCCTGCGAACCCATGTTTCGAAGGTCAGTGGGTATTTGTTCTTTTCGCTCGGGTGATGGAATGTATGCCGGATGCGATGCCATTCGTCTGGGGAGAGCCATGGGAAATTCGCGTCTCCATCAAGAGCTACTTGGATTCTCGTGAGGTGAATAACATCTGTGTAGGGGAGAAACTGTCGGTAGACGGCTTCTCCGCCTATAACAAATACTTTTTCATATTTTGCCCGTTTTAGAATTTCGTCCGGGCTTGAAACAGCAATACATCCGGGGAAAGCCCTTACCTTTTCCGGCTCGCTTGTAAGAACAAGATTTGTCCTCTCCGGTAGTGCTCCGCCGATGGAAACGAGTGTTTTGTATCCCATTACTACCGTGTGCCCCTTCGTTATCTTTTTGAAGTGGGCGAGGTCGCGGGGGATGCGACCCCATGGCATCTTTCCTTTGTACCCAATGACATTGTTGTCGGAGACGGCTGCTATCATTTCGATCAAAAAATTCATAACTCCCTCCTTTGTTTCGATTTTTGAGTTTCCTGAACAATCTTCCTCCACACTACCAGTGTTTACGAAGCGCGTCAATGATGCTAGAGTGGGGAGACTATGGGTTCTATTTCGTTTAAAATTGAGAAAAAAATGGAGGGGCTTGGGCGCGCCGGGGTTTTGACGACGCCTCATGGCACGATACAGACGCCGGCATTTGTCACCGTGGGCACGAAGGCGACGGTGAAAGCGCTTACCCCTGAAATGGTGCGTGACCTCGGCGCACAGGTGGTGCTCGCCAATACCTATCATCTATATCTTGAGCCGGGCGACGAGATAGTGCGCGATGCGGGAGGGTTTGGGAAATTTATGAACTGGTCGGGACCGACGATGACCGATTCCGGTGGCTTCCAAGTTTTTTCACTTGGTGTTGCGTTTGGGTCAAAAATGGGGAAGTTGTCCAAGGTAGGTGATGTCGTTGTTGGTGAAGAGATAGACGCAGAGGACAAAGCGGGCAAACTCGCAAAAATAGATGAGGACGGCGTCACTTTCAAATCATACAAAGACGGGAGTGAGCATCGCTTCACACCCGAGCGCTCGATGGAGATCCAGCACAATCTCGGCGCGGATATTATCTTTGCATTTGATGAATGCACCTCGCCCGCGGCTCCGTATGAATATCAAAAAGAAGCGATGGACCGTACACACCGCTGGGCGAAACGAAGTCTTGATGCACACAATCTTCTAGGAAGTCCCGGTCTTCCTAGAAAGCAGGCGCTTTTCGGGGTGGTGCAGGGGGGGCGACATCGGGATTTGCGGGAAGAAAGTGCGCGAACACTGGGTGCGATGGATTTCGACGGGTACGGCATCGGCGGGTCGTTTGATAAAGATGATATGGATGCCGCGGTCGGCTGGGTGAACGCTATTCTTCCCGAGGACAAGCCACGGCACCTGCTCGGTATCGGCGAGCCCGTTGACCTCTTTGGCGCAGTCGAAAATGGATGCGACCTCTTTGACTGTGTGGCACCGACGCGCACGGGGCGCAACGGCGCGGTGCATACGCACGATGGTCGCGTAAATCTTCTCAACGCTCGTTTTGTGCGCGACTTTACGCCAATCGACCCAGAATGTGATTGTTATACTTGCAAAAACTATACCCGCGCCTACCTCGCGCATTTATTTCGTTCCGACGAAATGCTCGCCGCAACCCTCGCCTCTATCCACAACCTTCGCTTCCTTGTCCGCCTCGTCAATCAAATGCGGGAAGCAATACTTGGTGGGACTTTTGAAACACTCAAAACAAATTTTTTGACACGGTATTATAAAAAATAATAAATGTCCATTTTTAATCTTAAATCAGAATGGTCGCCAGCAGGGGACCAGCCGAAGGCTATTGAGGCGCTTCTTAGGGGGCTCAAAAAGGGGATGCGCGCGCAGACTTTGCTTGGGGTTACCGGGTCGGGTAAGACTTTCACGATGGCGAATGTCATTGCTTCTGTCGGCAAGCCGACGCTTGTCATCGCGCACAATAAAACGCTTGCCGCACAGCTCGCTCAGGAATACAAAGAGTTTTTTCCTAACAATGCGGTGCATTATTTTGTTTCGTATTACGATTACTACCAGCCCGAGGCGTATATGCCGACGACCGATACCTATATCGAAAAGGACGCGCAGATCAACGAGGAGATCGACCGTCTTCGTCACGCATCCACGCAGGCACTCCTCACGCGTCGCGATGTCATCATCGTAGCGTCGGTGTCGTGCATCTATGGTCTCGGTTCTCCCGCAGAATATGAAAAGGAGAATTTGAAACTCTCTGTCGGCACTAAAATTGACCGCAAAGAGTTGATGCAAAAACTTATTGCGATCCATTTCGACCGCACCAATGCCGACCTCACACCCGGCACATTTCGCTCAATCGGTTCGCTCGTCGAGATTATGCCGGTGTCGGAAAAAATAGTATGGAGTATCACGCTGGATATGCACGGAATATCCTCCATCAACAAAGTCGATCCCGTGTCGCAAAAAATCGTGGACACCCCGCAATCAATTTTTATTTTCCCCGCTAAACATTTCATCACGAACAAAGCGGAAAAAGACCGTGCGATGAAAGCTATCAAAGCCGAGCTCGGGACTCAGCTCAAAAAGTTTGAAAAAGAGGGCAAGCTCCTCGAAGCGGAGCGCATCGGTCGTCGCACGACATACGACCTCGCCATGATTCGCGAGGTGGGTTATTGCAACGGCATTGAAAACTATTCTCGTCATATGTCGGGGCGTGACGCGGGGTCGGCTCCCGACACGCTCCTTTCGTATTTTCCAAAAACAAAAGATGGCAAGCCGGACTTCCTCACCGTCATTGATGAGTCCCATGTGACGATTCCGCAAATCGGCGGTATGTATGCGGGCGACCAGTCGCGTAAAAAGACACTCGTTGAATTCGGCTTTCGCTTGCCGTCCGCGATGGACAACCGCCCACTTCGCTCCGAGGAATTTCACGAGCGCGTGGGGCAAGTGATCTTTACTTCGGCAACACCCGCGACATACGAGCGCGAGAATAGCGAGCAAGTCGTCGAGCAGGTGATTCGTCCGACGGGGCTCATAGATCCGGAGATTTCGATTCGACCGATTTTGGAAAAGGGTGTCTATAAAGGGCAAATCCAAGACTTCATCGCTGAAACAAAAAAGGCGGTCAAAAAAAATGGTCGCGTCATCGCAACGACACTCACCAAAAAAATGGCGGAGGACCTTTCCGAATATTTGAAAGGGGAGGGAATCAAAGCCGAATACCTGCACAGCGACATCAAAACCATCGAACGCATCCAGATCCTCACTGAATTCCGCAAGGGGGCATTCGACTGCATTGTCGGCGTCAATCTTCTGCGCGAGGGGCTCGACCTGCCCGAGGTCACCCTCATCGGTGTTCTCGATGCCGACAAAGAGGGTTTCCTTCGCTCTGAAACGGCACTCATTCAAACCATTGGTCGTGCCGCACGCAATGTGGAAGGTCGCGTCATTCTCTACGCCGAGACCATCACCGGCTCGATAGAACGAGCTGTCGGCGAAACCAACCGTCGTCGCGCCATTCAGGTGGCATACAATAAAGAGCATAACATCACCCCAAAAACTATCATCAAACAAATCAAAGACATCACCGAGCACCTCGAGACCGACCACATGAAAGCGGTTCGAATGAATCTCGATATCGACGCGCAAGTCTTCGCAAAAAACCCGCAAAAACTCATCAAGCTCAAAGAAAAAGAAATGTCGAAAGCGGTGAAAGAGCTCGACTTTGAGACCGCGGCGATATTGCGGGATGAGATTGTGTTGCTCAAGGAGCAACTTATAAAGTAGCTACTTCCTAAAAAATTTTATTGTTTCTGCTTTCTATAATAAAGAGTCAATCCTAAAACAAGCCACGAACCTATTGCCCCAAGAATAAAACTTAATATGATTGGTAAGTCACGAAGATAGAACCCGTAGATTGTCCACACAAAAGTTCCCGCGCTGAATATTGAGTAGGTCAAAATCGAGATACCTTGTGATGATTTATTTTTCCAAATCGCGTATGCTTGCGGATAGTAACCGACCGACATAAGTATCCCCATCAAGGTGACAAATATTTGTATGTACATTTTACTTTTTATTATTCCTGTGCGTCCACCACTCGTCATTTTTGTCGCCAAACCACCAACCGTCTGAGTCTGTATCGATAATCACTTCAGCAAGTTGGCGCGCCTCGTCGGTCAAAAATCTTCCCATAAGCGGTGGAATCCATGTGCGCGCCCGCTCGTTTCCTATGTCAACTTGCTCTTTGAGAGAGAGGAGGAATTCAAGGTTGTCAGCATCTTTTGTGAGCTTGGCTTCTTTTGTTTTTCTTTCTTCGTACTCGTCGATCAATTTTTTGACCTCTCCGCCAAATGGCAGAGACGCTACCAAATCCTCATGAGCTTTTTCCTCCAGCCGTTCAGTGTATTTTTGATGGACATAATTCAAGTCAGAAATTCTTGCTTCCGAGATATCGTGGAACATGCACATTTGTACAACTTTCCCCACATCCACATCTCCTGCGAGCTGTGCCAAGGAATATCCGATATATGTGGCACGGTTCAAATGCTCCGCAACACTCTGTTCACCGCTCCCCAAGAAGAAGAATCCGCTTCGGGGAGTTTTTGCGAGCATTCCCGTTTCAAAGAGAAAGTTTGCTATTTTTTCGAGAGACTCCTTTTTCACGGGGAGAGTATAGCATTTCACTGGCGGAATTTCTATCGAGGTTGCAGTATTGAGGTCCCTCTCTCAAAGTTTTCTCCCACCCAGGAGATCTTTCCAAAAATAGGACCGAGAAAGCCCAGCGCAATCGTCGCGATGATCGCGGAGCCGATGAAAAATCCGATACCGTAAATGATCCCCGTAGTCATGAGGTGCTTTATGGATTCTTGATGTTTAATGCTCGCGTTTAAGATTTCCAACTGCTTTATGATTTTTTCGTTTTGTTCCTCGATATTCATTTGTGAAGTATACCAGTCCACCATTGGAATTTCCAGTACAAAAAAGAGGGTTACCAGCGATGCATCGCTGGTAACCCTCTCAAAACCCTAACCTTCTAGATGTGCGCGTTGTTCCTTTTTTAACGCTTTAAAGAAATAGTCCAACAATAGGCCGTTTGCAATATCTGTCGCAACGGAAACAGGGATATGCCTCACTATTTCAAACTTTTCCCCGAGTCTCACAAAGAACTCTCCACGGCGAGGAACTTTCAGTAAAAAATACATATTCCCCTCGTCATCACACGCATTGTTGCCGACACCGGAGAACAATTCGAATAATATTATCTTTTTCTCTTTCTTTGCAGTCCATGTGCCCTCTGCTTCGTTGACCACTCCGAATTTTAAAAGATAAGGGGAGACAACCGCGCCAACGAGGTGTAAACTCCCGATGCTCTCGCAGTTCTTCGGGTCGAGGTCCTCATGCAGTTCCTTTTTAACTCGTTCAACGAGAACGAGCAGCATCTCTTTTTTGAGCATCTTTTTTAAGATGACTCTTTTCGTAGAAACCCTTGTTGTAACAATTTCCCCTTTTTTCCCTTTTTTTGAAATCTTCGTTGAGATCTTCATTTTCCCCTCCATTTTTCAATGTATTTCCGATTTTTGTCGGATTTGTCGTAACTATTCTAATTTTGATACTAGCCCAATAAAACATATTTGTCAATCTATCGCGCGTGTGGTACGCTACACTCGATGACAGAAAGCAAGAAAAATAAGGCATTGGATAAGATTACGGTCCGCGGGGCGCGCACGCATAATCTAAAAAATATTTCGGTGGAGATGCCGAGGAACAAAATGATAGTGTTTACCGGACTCTCTGGGTCGGGGAAGTCTTCGCTTGCTTTTGATACGATTTTTGCCGAAGGGCAGAGGCGCTATGTCGAGTCGCTGTCGGCATATGCACGGCAGTTTTTGAACCAAATGCAGAAGCCCGATGTCGATGAGATCACGGGTCTTTCGCCGTCCATATCCATCGACCAAAAGTCTCACTCGTCGAATCCGCGCTCGACGGTGGCGACCATTACCGAAATATACGATTACTTGCGCGTGCTTTTTGCGCGCATCGGAAAACCGCATTGTCTCGTGTGCGGTACGGAGATCAAACGCCTCGGCAATGAAGAGATCTTGAACTTCATTATGGACGATGTAAAAGGCGATGCGGGGAACCTGCCCGCCACTGCCTATCGCTCAAAAGAAGCAGTCGGGCGATGGCAGGCGGGAAAGGCGACCTCGATTCGTATCTTCGCCCCTCTTGTGCGCGGACGAAAAGGCGAATACTATCAGCTCCTATACGATCTCCTCGGCAAAGGATATTTGATGGTGCGCGTTGACGGTGAGATGAAAAATTTGCGCGAACAAATTGTTCTTTCCAAGACGAAGAAGCATGAGATCGATGTGCTTGTAGACGAGATTTTAATTGCAGATTTTAAAGGAAAAGAAAAAGGCCGCGAGCGCCTCGGTGAAGCTGTCGAAAAAGCTCTCGGTGAATCCGAGAGTTTGGTGCGTGTCGTTTTCAATAAAAGCGGATCCGACGGAAAAGACTTCATTATGTCCAATCGCTTCGCTTGCCCGAATGACGGTTTTTCATATCCCGAGATCGAGCCACGACTTTTCTCTTTCAACTCACCCTATGGCGCGTGCCCTCTCTGCAACGGCCTCGGCACCAAGCATTTTTTTGGAAAAGAAAACTGCCCCGACTGCGACGGCGCGCGCCTTCGCAAAGAGGCGCTCAGCGTCTTTGTAAGCGGGAAAAATATCGTGGACTTGGTGAATATGACGATCCAAGACGCTTCGGACTTTTTCGCAAACCTAAAAATCTCATCGCGCGACAAGGACATTTCTGTGCCGGTGGTTAAAGAAATCCAAAGTCGGCTTTCGTTTATGCTCGAGGTGGGGCTCAACTACCTCACGCTCAGTCGCCGTGCGGGGACGCTTTCAGGCGGGGAGGGTCAGCGCATCCGCCTCGCGTCCCAGCTCGGCTCGCGACTCGTGGGGGCGCTCTATGTGCTCGACGAGCCGACCATCGGTCTTCATCAGCGCGACAATGACCGCCTCATCAAAACACTCAAAGAGCTCCGCGATATGGGCAATACAATTATCGTCGTCGAGCATGACGAGGACACGATCTTTGCCGCGGACTATATGGTGGACATCGGTCCCGGCGCAGGCGTGCACGGCGGTAACATCGTCGTTTCGGGGGAGCTTGATGAACTCATCACGAATACAAAAAAATATAAATCGCTCACCCTCGACTACTTGCGCGGGGATGTTTCCGTGCCTATTCCAAAACGGCGCGACACAGATCGCGGGCACTTGCGCATCCGCGAGGGCACCGTTTTCAATATCAAACGCATGAACGCGGATATTCCGCTCGGCAAGCTCGTCGCCATCACGGGCGTTTCCGGCTCAGGTAAGTCGACCTTGATGTACGAGCTCATCCACAAAAATCTGCAGGCGCGATTGGAGTACAAATATCGTACGAATGATATTTACAATTGTGAAAGCTTCACGGGTACCGAGTACCTTTCGCGCACCGTACTCATCGACCAGTCGGCTATCGGTCGCACACCGCGCTCAAACCCCGCGACTTACACAGGAGCATTCACTTTTATGCGCGACCTATTCGCCGAGACTGCAGAGGCGCGTTTGCGTGGGTGGGGACCGGGGAGATTTTCTTTCAATGTGAAAGGCGGACGATGCGAAACTTGCCAAGGCAACGGCACCATTGCTGTCGAGATGCATTTTTTGCCGACGGTCTATGTGACTTGCGATGTATGCCGTGGCAAGCGCTTTGAAAAAGACACGCTCGAGATAAAATACAAAAAGAAAAATATTTATGAAGTCCTCGAAATGACGGCGGAAGAAGCACTCGACTTTTTCATAGATATTCCCGCGATCTACGACCGTTTAAAAACGCTGAATGATGTCGGGCTCGGCTATTTGAAGCTCGGGCAGTCCGCCACCACACTTTCCGGCGGGGAAGCACAGCGCGTGAAAATATCATCTGAGCTGTACCGCCCGCATCTTGAGAAAACAATCTACCTTTTGGATGAACCGACCGTCGGTCTCCACTACGAGGATGTGCGCAAACTCATTGAAATTCTCCAAAAGTTGGTGGATAAAGGCAATAGTGTCGTCCTCATCGAGCACAATATGGATGTCATCAAGAGCGCGGACTATGTCATCGATGTTGGTCCTGAAGGCGGAGAAGGTGGCGGGCAAATCGTCGCCCGCGGTACCCCCGAGCAAATCGCCGCAAGCTCAAACTCGTACACTGGTAAATATTTGAAGAAGGTCCTCAAACGGAAGTAATTTTTAGGAAGGCCCGCCCTTCCAGAATCGCCCTTCCAGGATTCTGGAAGGGCGGGCCTTCCTAAAAACAATGGAAAAACTGACAAGAAAATTACCTGATCATCCCGGTGTGTATATCTTTCGCGGTCCAAAACGCGCAATCTTGTATATTGGCAAGGCAACTTCACTTCGTACTCGCGTGGCGAGCTATTTTCGCGGTGACCTCATTGCTACTCGTGGACCTATTATTGTGGGGATGGTGGAGACGGCGAAATCTGTCGATTTTGTCGAGACCGATTCTGTGCTTGAAGCGCTGATTCTCGAGGCACATCTCATTAAAAAACATCAACCGCCCTACAATACAAAAGAGAAAGACAATAAAAGTTTTAATTTCGTTGTTATCACCAAAGAGGATTTTCCGCGGGTTCTCATAATGCGCGGTCGTCACTTGGAGGTTCAACCTCCAAGTGATAGTGAATTAAATGAATCTGACCTAACACCTAACACCTCAAACCTAAAAGCTATCTTCGGTCCATTTCCACAAGGGAGTGTTTTGCGCGAGGCATTGAAAATCGTGCGCAAAATTTTTCCATTTCGAGACAAGTGCAAGCCATGCGGGCAGCTGACGACAGACAACAAACGACAGACAACAAGATGCAAGCCATGTTTCAATGCACAAATCGGGCTTTGCCCCGGCGTGTGTGCGGGAACGATTTCGCGCGCCGAGTACGCAAAAACAATAAAGCGCATCAAATTATTTTTTGAAGGAAAGAAGAAAACACTTATCATTGGGCTCGAGAGAGAAATGAACGCGGCGGCGAAGAATTTTAAATTTGAGGAAGCGGGGCAAATTAAAAGAATGATCTTCGCGCTCAATCATATTCAGGATGTCGCACTGTTGAAAGCAGATTTTTTCAGGAAGTCCCGGACTTCCTTTGGGGGAAATCCGGGATTTCCTGAAAAAAGTTTCCGCATCGAAGCTTACGATGTCGCGCATATTTCCGGAACAAATACCGTCGGTGTGATGGTTGTCGTTGAAGATGGCGAGCCGAAAAAGAGCGACTACAGAAAGTTCAAAATCAAAACGAGTACGAATGATGACAATGCATCACTTCGTGAGATGCTTTCGCGCCGTTTCGAGCACCCAGAGTGGCCGATGCCGAAACTCATTGTCGTTGATGGTGGCAAAGCACAAGTGAACACAGCTGAGAGGGCATTAAAAGAGTGGGGAATAGCCATTCCCGTCGTCGGCGTCGTTAAGGACGAACACCACAAGCCAAAAGGTTTTCTTGGCGACAAAAAACTTATCCAAGTACACGACCGCATAATTCTCCTTGCTAACAGCGAAGCGCATCGTTTCGCAATCGCATATCATCGCAAACTCCGCGGAAATTTCAAATATTAAATAATGGAAATCGAAACAGGGACTACTAAGCAAACAACGCGTCCACTACCGCTTTTACATCTCCGCCATCCGCTTTGCCGGCGAGGTCTTTCATGATAGCACCGGTGAGCTGGCCTGACTTTGATTTGTCGGTCACACCGAGAGCATCTTTCTTTGCGAGAGCAACAACCATGATTTCTTCGCGCGACATGAGGGTGGGGAGGTAGATGTCGAGGATGGCGAGCTCGGCTTTTTCGTTTGCGGCGAGCTCGGGGCGGCCGCCTTTTTCAAACTGCTCGATGGAGTCCTTGCGCTGATTGGATAGGCGCTTGATGACCTTGAGGGCGCTCGCATCGTCGAGGATGTCTTGCGGGGTTTTGCCGGTCGCCACGAGCTCATTAGTGAATGCCGCGAGCATCCCGCGCACCACCGAGAGCCGCACCGCGGCCTTCGCAAGCATCGCCGTCTTTATCTCGCCTTTAATCTGTTCGTGTAATGTCATAATAAAAATATATTATAAATAGTTCTTTCATTATAATGTTTTTTACACAAAACACAAAGCTTGACGCTTGTATGCGATATATGGTATACTTGTATCAGATAATTAATTTGTTCTATAAAAAAGGAGGGAATATGGTACTGGTGATTCTTGTTGCGGGAGACCATCAACATGGGGTTGTAGAAACACTGCTGAGACACGCTGAGATGGAGATGGTTCAGCCAATGAAAAATGAGTCAACACCACTTTCGTTGAGTCTCGAAACTGGGGGGTTGCTGGCAAGTCCATCCCCTGTGCTTTTCAAAAAGAAAGAGGATTCCCCTTGGCAGAGAGGATTTTCTCGGGATAGCAGATTCAAAGAAAAACCACTCAAACAATCTGTAAAAAGGAGGTGTAATTTTGAGCAAAACAATAAATGACCCGCAAAAGTTGCGGGCGATCATCGAGGCGAAGGACCGTGAAATCGCCGACCTCAAGGCAAATCTGAGGATCGCCCAGATGGATGACCTCACCGGTCTTCCGAAGAGATTTCAGCTTGTCGAGGAGGCACAGCACTTGCTTAATAAGCAGTCACCAGCATCGTTGATTTTTATGGATATCAATGGATTTGCGGATATCAATAATACGATTGGACATCTACACGGAAATTTATTGCTGATTCAGTTCAGCGAATTTCTAAAAAGACAAAAAGATATTCTCGGCGAGAGTGGCATTCTTATCACTCTGGCGCGTCTCGGCGGAGACGAATTTGCCGTTCTCATGCCTTATGCCAGAGAAGAAGAGGCCCTCGAATTTGTTGCTACCATAAAGAATAATCTCAGGGACGAAATCTTCGAGATTGGTGAAGGTCAGACTTTCGCCATTCAGGCAGCAATGGGAGTGGGCACAGCGGGTCCTGACTGTACGACCGCCTCAACGCTGATGCATCGCGCAGACCAAGCGATGTACGAAGACAAAGCCCGCATGAGAGAGGCGGGCGAAGTGACAAAAAAGGTGGAGTAAAACCCGCCACAAATTGAGCCGCTAGACTTCTGTTTAGCGGCTTTTTCTTTTCCTGCGTATTTGTAGTAGAATGGGGCAATGGAACAAGAAATTTTGAATCGCCTGCAGGCGCAAGAAGAGCTTTTGCAAAAAGTGTTCGTTTCGGCGGAAAAGACGCGCAAGTATTTTATGTGGACGCTTATCATCAGTGTCGCGGTCGTACTTCTTCCGCTCGTGGGGCTCGTGTTCGTAATCCCCGCATTTTTGACCACACTCGGAAGTGCATATGGAATATAATATGTCGTCAATTGCTTACATCCTTATTGGACTCATCCTCGGCGCAATTGTTGCGGTGGTATTGGTAACACTCCTTCGTAAAAAAGAAGTTTCGACCGAACCGCAAAATGACGCACTTCGCCTCATTCAAAACCAGATCGGCAATTTCCAGTCGCAGTTGGGCGATTTTATGAAAACGGTCGATGCGAAAGTCGGCTCGTCGAATAAAGAAATGCAACAGGCGGTGCATATGCAGTTTAGCGAATCGCAAAAGCTTATCCGCGAGATCAATGAGCAGGTCGAGCGCAATCTCTCAAATGTCGCAAAGGAAATGACCGCGGCGAACGAAACGAGTAAGCAAGTCCTCGGCATCACCGACCAGCTTCAAAATCTCGAAAAAGTTTTGAAGCACCAAAAACAGAGAGGGAACTTGGGAGAGGCGGCGCTCGAGCTCATTCTCTCAAACATTCTCCCGCCAAATGCGTATAAGCTCCAGCATCAATTCAAAAATGGCGAGACGGTGGATGCGGTCATCATTACCAAAGACGGATTGATCCCCGTAGACGCGAAATTTTCTCTCGACAATTACAATCGCGTGGTGAATGAATCGGATGAAACGCGAAAAGAAGAGCTCGAAAAAGAATTCAGGAACGACCTCAAAAAACGCATCGATGAGACCGCGAAATATGTGCGTCCCGCCGAAGGCACGCTGCCGTTTGCGTTTATGTTCATTCCCGCCGAGGGCATCTACTACGACCTCCTCATCAACGAAGTCGGCGCGGTGAAAGTGAATACACGCTCGCTCATCGACTATGCGTCGAACGAAAAGAAAGTCATCATCGTATCTCCGACGACATTTTCCGCATACTTGCAATCAGTGCTCTATGGTTTTCGCGCTTTCAAGATTGAGGAGTCCGCACAGCTCATCATTGGGCGCGTGGAGGAGCTTCGCAAGCACTTGGTCGCCTATGAGGACTATATGAAAAAACTCGGCAATGCGCTGGGAACCACGGTCAACCACTATACCGCAGCATATAAGGAGCTCAAAAAGGTGGACAAGGATGTCGTGAAGATCACGGGCGAAACTGCGGGGATAGAGCCGCTCCTTATCGAAAAACCGCATCTTGAGGAGTAAGGCCAACTCTAAAAATTGGCAAAAAAAAAGCACGCGAAGCGTGCTTTGTACAAAAAGTAGCCAGGGTGCTCTAACAACACCTGCTTGAGTCTCTCTCAAATTAAGGGCAGGTTTAAACCCTTAAATGAATTACCTCAATGCAGGAGGAGGGGAAAGACTGTTTCGAGCACCCTGACTTATTGGATAGTAGCAGATTGTCGTATTTTTGTCAAATTTCTGTTTTTTGTTCTGAATCCATTCTATATTCAACATTCTATATTCAATATTCTGCCAAAACGCTTGCATTTCTTTTTTTATCGTGTAGAATACAAGTTACTATGAATTTTGCAGTAATAAAGACAGGAGGCAAGCAATATAAGGTCGCTCCGGGCGAAACGCTCCTCATCGAGAAGCTTCCCGGCGAATTAAAAAAGGGCGACAAGGTCGTTTTTGACCAAGTCCTCCTTGTAAACGATGGTTCAAAGACCCTCGTCGGCGCACCGCTCGTTCCCGGGGCAACCGTGGAGGCGACATTTGAAGAAGAAGGTCGCGCGGACAAAGTTGTGGTTATCCACTACCGCCAAAAAAGCCGTCACTTCAAAAAGAACGGTCATCGCCAACCATTTATGAAAGTGAAGATTGCGGCAATCAAGTAACTCCTAAAAAAACCGACATCGCTGCCGGTTTTTTTATTTCGGCTAGTGAGGAGCGCGTGGACGAGTACTCTCGTACACAGCGTCCGAGCGACGACGAAATATAGGTACAATACCGCGCGAGCAAAGCGAGCTCCGACAATACCTCGGGGCTATGCCCCAAGGATCCTTTATCCTCTGTTTTTGAACGCATGCCTAAGAGTGTCACTGTCGGAGTATTCGAGCTCGGTGCCGGTGGAGAGACCGCGGCCGAGAGCGGTGATGGTGATGCCGTGCTTTTCGGCTAGGGGGGCGAGTGTCTTTGCGACATATTCGCGCGTGAAGTCGCCTTCGGGGTTTGCGGAAAGGGCGAGGATGACCTCGGAGAGCCCGCCTGCCATCGCCTGACTGCTTCCATCGTGCGATAGGCAGTGGCGGGCAGGTCCGTCCGCAGTACCGCTCGCTACGCGCGCGAGGAGCTCGCGTATGCGAATCTTTGAGGCGGGGTCGCGCTCGAGGATGGGGATGGTGCCTCCGAGAATGAAGTAGCGACCGGCGTAGCTTCCGCTTCGGCGCACGCTTTCGAAGTCGGTGTCTTTTTCGATGACGAGGAGGGTTGCGTGGTCAGCATCGCTTATACAAACATCGCACAAGGTGCCGGTACCTGAACGAGGATAAAAGCGAAAACACTCGGAGCATTGCGCAATCGTTTTTTTGAGCTCGGCAATCTCGTGTGCGAGGGTTTCGACAAAGCGCGGATCCTGAGCGAGGAGAAAATACACGAAGCGTTTTGCTTGGCGCGTCCCGATGCCGGGGAATTTTATGAAGAGTTGGGAGAGAGTGTCGATTGAGGTCATAAAAGAGTGAAAAGTGGAAAGTGGAAAGTGTAAAGTCAAAAAACTAGAAATCATCAACATTGCCACCCGCCCTGTGTCCCTGACCGGCGCCGAATTCGTGCTGTTTGTCGATTGACATAAATGTTGATTTCTCTTCGTCGAAGTAGAGCTGAATGGAGCCGACGGGACCGTTGCGGTGTTTTTCGACGAGGATCTCGGCGATGTTCGTCTTTTCCGCATTTTTGTCCATCTTGTCCTCGCGGTGGATGAACATCACGACATCGGCGTCCTGCTCGATGGAGCCCGAATCGCGGAGGTCGGAGAGCTTCGGCTTGCCTCCGCGCGACTCGATGGCGCGCGAGAGCTGTGAAAGCGCGATGACGGGGACATCGAGGTCTTTTGCGAGGGCTTTGAGCGAACGGGAAATCTCGGTGACTTGGTTGACCATCGAGTCATATTGTTTTGCCGTGCTCATCAGCTGGAGGTAGTCGATGACGATGAGGCCGAGGCCGTGCTCGCTCTTGAGCTTGCGCGCGGCGGAGCGCATTTTCATAATGGAGTTTCCCGCTTGGTCGTCGATGAATATCGGCGCCTTGGAAAGTCGGTCGAGCGAGTTGCGCAATTTGTCGAAATCCTCGTCGAGAGAAAGCTTGCCTGTGCGGAGCTTCCACGCATTCACGCGCGCTTCGGCGGAGAGCATACGATCCACGAGCTGTTGTGTATTCATTTCGAGAGAGAAAATGCCGACGGGGATATTGTGGTGGATCGCCGCTTGGCGCGCGATGTCGAGGGCAAGTGTCGTTTTACCCATCGAGGGGCGAGCGGCGAGGATGATGAGATCGGAGTTTTGAAAACCGGAGAGGAGTGTGTCGAGAGCGGGGAAGCCGGAGGGGACGCCACGGAGCTCTCCGCCGTCTTTGTGCATTTTGTCGAGGCGCTCCCACGCTTCCTCCAGAGTGTCTTTGATATTGACGAATTTTTTGGTAACGCTCGCATTGGTGATCGAAAAGATCTTTTTTTCCGCTTCGTCGAGTACTGTCTCGATCTCCTCGGCTTCATTGTATCCAAGCTCGGAGATGTGCTCGGCGGCTTCGATGAGCGTGCGCAAAACATGCTTGCGTCGGATCATCTCCGCATAATACTTTGCGTTTGTTGAAGATGGAACGCCGTCGACAAGCTCGGCGAGATAGCTCCCGCCGCCGATGCTGTCAAACTTGCCTCGTTCTTTCAGGCGCGTGGATACGGAGAGGAGGTCAATCGGCTCGTGCCGGCTGTGGAGCTCGAGCATCGCATCAAAAACGATGCGGTGCTTGTCGACATAAAAAGATTCGCGCGTCACCACATCGCTCACATCGTACATCCCGTCAGGGCGAAGCATGAGCGACCCAAGGAGCGCTTTTTCAGAGTCGATATTTTGCGGAGGGATGCGAATATCCCTCGTTTTGAACTTACGGTCTACGATGTTTGCCATTCTTGCCATTGTAGCACAGGGGCAAGCCATCAAAAAATTTAGTCGGGGAAAAGAGGGTGGACAAGCGGTGGATAGGGGAATTAGACCACAAAAGCCGTGAAAAAACTCACTTTTTGGGGAAATTTAGTGCTTAGTTGCTCTTTCTCCGCCCTCAGTATACTCAATCATTTTTTTGCATAATTCAACATAATGGAACTTTGTGCTAGTCAGGTTAAAAAGCTCTTCATCCGATATGCGACCTTTTAAAAAACCAAATCTGCCACCAAGCTCTGCTTTTGCAAATTCAGGGTAGCTTATCAACAAATGAAGATATTCAACTACAGAGGAATAACTTTCCTTTATAACTTTTTCATTATTTAGGCTTTCTTTGCCATCTTTTACGCGCTTAAGATAAGCAAACAAACACATTGAGGTACATTCTAAAATTTCCTCAGCACTATTCCCCGGCTTTGCGTTCAATTCCTGGTTGACCAATATTTTAGCAAAAACTTTTAGGTCCTCTGCCAAGGACGCACTCGCTTCCATGTTTCCCATTATTCTATTTATGGCTTCTGAAGTTCCCTGCGAAGTCAAATTTTCCATCAGTTCATGCTCTAAAATACCCAAAAGCAGGTCCTTCGCGATTTTTTCTCGCGATTCGTTTGGTAGCGTTTCAATAGGAGTTTTGTCTAAATTTTTTTCAAAATCATCGATAGTTTCATTCATTTTTTCTCCCATATTTTTAAATAATTAGTTAAGATATTAGCTGATACTTTAATACAATATAGTATAGTATGATATCGACAAAACCTAAAGCCCTTGCAAAATATATAAATCTGTGCTATAAACATCGCAGATTTGCACATATAAAATAAAAGGAAAAAAAGGGGGGAGTTATGGAAACGCAAGGAGTAGCAGTCGATCGACGGAGTGTGAGTTCAGGCGGGGCACTATCTCAGGTCATCAAATTATCTGAGATCTTGATGGGAAGTAACCGCCAAGAAACGATCAGGGCGGTACTGGAAAAAACAAGTGATATTTTCCCTGAATGCCGGATTTGTTTCATTGGGTTGAAAGATGGAAAACTGTCCGTCGAGGATGGAATCCCCCCAAATGGTCACGGCGTAGGGGAAGTCATTACGACCAAGATGGGGAAGTTCTTCTTGAAAAGCGTTATTGATGGTGGAAAAACAATCGTCGTTAATAACCCGCATTCCGACAAGCGACTTGATTACCTGAAAGCACTCATTGAGAGATATCAAATCTCAGCGATAATGTTTTCTCCGCTTCGATGTGCGGACGGAACCAACTTTGGGCTTCTCGTCGTGGACGCCCTCAAAGAGAGGATATTTTCTCCCGAAGACAAACAGCTTGTAAAAACAATCTCTCGTATCGCCTCGTCGGCACTATGCAGAGAGCTCCAAGAAGAGGCGCGACTGGCGAAAGCGGTAGAAATGGAGAGACTGGCCACTTTGGGAAAAAACTCTCTCAGGATGGCGCATGCCCTCAGAAACCGGCTGACTTCCATTGGCGGATTTGCTTCAAGATCAGAAAGAATAATAACATCCAATAAAGAGGTCTTCGGTGAAGTGCTCGAGGAGAAACTAAAAGCGCTCGAACGGTACAGCAGAATTATCGTCGACGATATTGAGATGATGGAATACATTGTCTCCACCGTTCTGGATATTTCAAAGCCGGCTGTGCTGAACCTTGAGAGGTGCAGCGTGAATAACCTCTTAATGAAAGAGATAGGGAAATACCGAGTTTCTTACAGCGGAGTTTCGTTCTATTCAAACCTCGATTGGCGTTTGTCAGGCGTATCACTGATGATAGATAGGTACGGCTTGCAAATTTGTATCAGCGATCTCGTCTCCAATGCCTATGAAGCGGGAGCCACTATCGTAACCATAGAGACCAAACTAACAAAAACACAGTGCATCATTGCGGTCATAAACAATGGTCATGATATTGACCCGCGAGATCAGGAAGACATTTTCGAAATGTTTATGACCAAAGGGAAGCCAAGGGGAACAGGGCTGGGGTTGCCGACGGCGAGGCATATCGTGAATGGACACGGTGGGGAAATAAAAGTTCATAGTAAAGACGGCAAAACTGTCTTTGAAATAACCCTTCCACGCTATCGTACAAAGTAGGAAATTTAAAGCATCGAGCCCCGTGGATACACTCCACGGGGCTTTTTTATTTACGGCGTATTTCTGACCCTTTGTCCGTGTCTAAAATGTCCCAGCCGAGGGCGTTTATTTTGTCACGGATTTTGTCGGATTTCGCCCAGTCTTTGTTTTGGCGGGCTTCTTCGCGTGTGCCGACGAGTGAACTGATTTCTGCCGGAATTTTCTCGGGGACGCGCACGGTGAGTCCGAGTCCGAGCACACGGTCGAAGTCGAGGAGGGTCGCCGTTTTGTCGGCAGTCGAGAGGGAAGGGTCTTTTGCAACTTCCCATGCGAGGGCGAGCGCGCGGGGCGTGTCGAGGTCGCTTGCGACGAACTCTGCAAATCTTTTTTGATACTCTTTATGTACCGTGCCGATTTCTTCCCCCAAATGGTCGCTGAGCCGTATGAGTGCCGTCTGCGCACCCGCGAGCCCTTCCCAAGTGAAGTTTGCTTTCGCGCGGTAGTGCGTTCCGAGAATGAAGTAGCGAAAGGCGAGCGGATTGATCCCATGCTCGGCGACCGTTTTGAGCGTCGTGATATTGCCGAGAGACTTTGACATTTTTTGCCCGTCAACCATGACGAACTCATTGTGGAGCCAATATTTTGCGAACTGTTTTCCGGTCGCCGCTTCAGACTGTGCGATCTCGTTTGTATGATGGGGGAAGACGAGGTCGATGCCGCCGGTATGAATGTCTATCGTTTCATCACCAAGCTCGCTCATCGCCATCGCGGAGCACTCGATATGCCAGCCGGGACGACCGCGGCCAAACGATGCGTCAAAAACATTCTCGCCGTCTTCCGGCGTCCAAAACTTCCAGAGGGCGAAATCCCGCGCATTCTTTTTATCGTATTCGTCGTTTCCTATGCGCGACTCGGTCACTGCGTTGAGGTCGAGCTCGGCAAGCGTGCCGTACCCCTTTGATTTTGCGATATCGAAGTACACGCCATCGTCAGCGGTATATGCAAACCCCTCTCGCAGAAGCTTCTCGATAAGTGCGATCATCCCGCCGACATGTTCGGTCGCATGAGGCATTCGTTCGGGAACCTTGATATTCAAATGTCGCAAATCGGCAAGAAAAATATCTTCGTAGCGGTTGGTAATCGTTGCGAGGGTGACTCCTTCATCACGACTTCTCTTGATGGTCTTGTCGTCGATGTCGGTGATGTTCATCACCTGCTTGACCGAATATCCCGCATACTCAAGTGTGCGACGAAGAATGTCTGCAAAGATAAAAGAACGCAAGTTGCCGATGTGCGCATAGTCATACACCGTCGGACCGCAGTGGTACATTCGCACTTCGCGGTCGTGGAGCGGCTCCAGTTTTTCGAGGGTGCGCGAGAGCGTGTTGAACAATGTTACATCCATTTCTTGAAAAACTTGAAGTAGCTAAAGAGGCAGAAGCCGAGAACGACCGTAATACCGCTAATGATCCAGAAACCGCCCGCTTGATCGACGATGGGGATGCCTGGCACATTCATCCCAAAAAGAGACACGACAAAAGTAAGCGGTAGGATAACGAAGGCCATCACGGTGAGCGTTTTCATGATCTCATTCGTCTTGGTCGTGAGGAGCGAGTCGTTTGTGTCGCGGAGATCGAGGAGTGTCTCGCGGTGTCCGTCAAGCATCGTTGAAACTTTGTAATATTCGCCGACGATTGTATGCAAATAGTAGGAAAATTCCTCGCCGAAGAATTTCGTGCCGGCGAGCTCGAAGGACTCGAGCACTTCTTTGTGGGGACGGAGTATCTGTTTGAAATTGAGGAGGTCGCGATTGAGGTGTGATATCGCATTGACCATAGCGCGCTCTTTGCCGGCAAAGATCTTTGACTCGATGTTGCCGAAGTCGCGGTCGATGTGGTCGAGCTCGCGATCGAGCATTTTGTAGAGCTCGCGCATGATATAGAAGAGAAGGAACCCCGCATGGTCGCCGATATTGGATCTTTCGAGTATAGAATTGACCTCGAATACTTTGGAGAACTCGTGGAGCGGATCGACGAAGCCATAGTGCGTGGTGATGAGGAAGTTTTTGCCGACGATGAAATCGATCTCCTGCTCGTGCCCGCCATCGTGTCTGTGCGAGATGACCGGAAAATGGAGGATGAGATAAATGAGATTGGGATAGAGATCCACTTTTGGGCGAAGAGTGGGGGAGAGGAGCTCATCCGCCACGAGCGGGTGAATACTGAACTCCTCCATGAGAGAGCGCACCTCATCCTGTGTCGGCGACTGCACATCGATCCAGACGAGGTCTTTGTATGGGTAGCGGGAAATCATACAAAACATTGTAGCATACCCAATATGCAATTCAAACAAAAATCCCCTGCAAAAGATTGCAGGGGACGGGAGAGGTGTGATGATCTATGCGGTAGCAGACGCGAACTTTTTATCGCGAATGTATATCATTTCCGCGACGATCCCGCTTTCTTTTGCTTCCATGTTATCAATCTCCTCTTCCTTTCTTTTTTCAGAGGGCTGTCCTTTGTGATAAGCTAACTCCTCGCGGACAACCAAGAGCTTGTGCTCAAGACTGCCGAACTTTAGACGAAGTTTTTTCTTTTTTCGCGGTCCGCTTTTGCGCCATGTGTATGGACGCTTCCTAAGCTTTACCCATGTTCCTCTTGGGTAACGCGAACCTCCTACCGCAACATTGCTAAGCCAATCCGTAGTCATTTTCCATTGGCTAATGCGTGTACGCGGCAATTTCCCTTCCTCCATAAGTCCTTGCAGTCCTTCAAGCTCTTCCTCTATCGGTCGATAGACGACTGGTCCAAAAGGGAAAGCTTCCATCGCCTCCTTTTCCTGAGAGCTTGAAAATTCTACACTCTCAAACACTCCTTTCAGTCCGACACTAAGAAAGCGATACAGCACGAACCTGATTGGCTTACCCCCTTTTTTCTTTGCGACCGCGATGAGGGCGACATATGCACCAACCTCATCATTTGCACCATATCTAATCTTTTTGGCATAGAAAGCCATATTTCACCCCCTCTTTAAATTTTTATAGGACTTTAATTTCTCTTTACATACTTGCAGGTTTGTGACCAAAAGTCAATGAAAAATAAAGGTTGGTCCTTTTTAGGTGAGTAAGTGCGGATTGTTGACCTTCGCTTAATCTTTTGCGATACTACGACCATGAAATACAATCTCAATAAATCCACCATCACCGCGCTCATTATTGTTGCCATTGTTGGTGCATTTGGTACGGGGATTGCAGTCGGTGAACGACGAGTGAATGAGGTGTTGGTCGCGGATATGGCGGCTTCGCAAACCGCATCGGTCGGCGACCTCGACCTCGAACCATTTTGGAAAACGCTGGAGGTGCTCGATACCAAATTCATCTCCACGACCGCTTCATCATCTGTGCCAAGTGGCGAGGATAAGGTGTGGGGCGCAATAGAGGGTATGACCGCATCATACGGCGACCCGTATACCGTTTTTTTTCCGCCGAAAGAAACAACAGCTTTTGAAGAAGAGGTTCGCGGGAATTTTGAGGGTGTCGGAATGGAGATTGCAATCAAAGATAAAGTGCTTACCGTCGTGGCTCCGCTCAAGGGCACGCCTTCCGAGCGCGCGGGGATGAAGCCGGGGGATCAGATATTAAAGATAGACAAGACCTTTACAATGGGCATGACGGTCGAAGAAGCAATCAAACATATTCGCGGACCAAAAGGGACGACGGTGACGCTAACAGTCAAGAGGAACGGCGGGACGGAGGATATCAAAGTCGTCCGTGATGTCATCAACATCCCGACCATCGACACCAAGCTCCGCGATGACGGCGTCTTTGTGGTCTCACTCTACACCTTTTCAGCGGGTTCGCCGGAGCTTTTCCGCAATGCCCTCCGCGAATTCATCCTTTCGGGCTCTGACAAGCTCGTGCTCGACCTGCGCGGAAACCCCGGCGGGTACCTTGAAGCCGCCGTCGACATGGCAAGCTTTTTTCTCCCGATGGGCAAGACGGTCGTCATCGAGGACGGTGGCAGTAAGACAAAACAACAGCCGGAACGAAGCAGGGGATACAATGTATTCACTGAAAATTTAAAAATGGTCGTCCTAATCAACGAGGGCTCGGCATCGGCGTCGGAGATCCTCGCAGGCGCGCTCCACGAACATGGCATCGCGAAACTCGTCGGAGAAAAAAGTTTCGGCAAGGGGTCGGTGCAAGAGCTCATCGAGATTACGCCGGAAACATCGCTCAAGGTGACCATCGCGCGCTGGCTCACCCCGAAAGGAAAATCCATTTCTGAAAACGGACTCGAACCTGATGTGAAAGTCGAGATCACTAAAAAAGACCTCGAAAAAAAGCTCGACCCGCAGATGGAAAAAGCGGCGGAGATATTAAGAGACCCGAATTTTAAGCACTAATCATTCAGGAAGGACCGCCCTTCCTAGAAATCCTAGGAAGGGCGGTCCTTCCTAAAAACAATACCATTATGAATCCCGTTAGAGGCCGCGGTCGCTCAAAGTAGAAAAAATATGTTAGGATGGGTAGATAAATTATTAAAATAACTTATGGTTAGGACTGCGGGCGACCGCGACCTACCTCTAAACGGGATGAAAATTATTTTTTTGAAAGATGTGCCGAGAATCGGCAAGAAGTATGAAGTGAAGGAGGTTGCTGATGGATACGGTCGGCACCTTGTCGCGCAAAAGCTCGCGGAGCCGGCAACAAAAGAAACGGTCGTGCGCATCCAAAACAAAATGGCGACCGACGCCTCGCTCAAAAAAGTCCACACCGACCTCTTGTTGAAAAATCTCGAGGCACTCAGTGGCACGACCGTCACCCTTCGTGGCAAAGCAAATGAAAAAGGGCACCTCTTTGCAAGCATTCACAAGGAAGAAGTCTTGGCTGAACTCAAGCGCACAACCCACCTCGATATGCACCCCGACTATGTCATCCTCGACCGCCCGCTCAAAGAGCTCGGCACCTACGAAGTTCCTGTTGTGATTGAAAAAAATAGGGTGACATTTACGGTGGTTGTAGAGAAAGGGGAATAATTATGAAAAAAATTTTTGCAGAAATAGGAATTGGAAATAACACTTTTCTTTCTACGGAGTTTGAAGAAGGGAACAACGAATATAGAATTCCAAAATTTATTTTCCCAAGTAAAATAACAGGATTTTATTTTCGTTTTTGGCTGTTCAAAAATGTCCTTATTTTATCTTCAAATTATGGAATCGAAATAAAGAAAAAAGATAAAAATAAATTAAAAATATTGTTTGGTATAAGTGGGAAAAACTCATAATTCTAAAAACAAAAAACTGCCTCAGCAATGAGGCAGTTTTTTGTTTTGCTATTCTGATATTTACTATTTCGCTACCCTACTTCACGCTCGCTACTTTGCGTCTTGTCGTCGTACCATCAAAGTTTCCTTTGCGCTTTTCGCTGAACGAGACGATGCCGTTTTTGAGGGCGAAGAGGGTGTGGTCGACACCGATGCCGACATTGGCTCCGGCGAGGATCTTCGTCCCGCGCTGACGCACGATGATAGAACCGGCCTTTGCGACTTCGCCGTCATAGAGTTTGGTTCCGAGGTACTTTGCCTTGGAATCGGTTAGATTTTGGGCTGTCCCGCCCGCTTTTTTATGTGCCATGGTATAATTACTCGATTAGTTACAATACCGATGAGTATAGAAGATATTACAAAAAAAATCAAGGGCCTATTCGCCCACAAGGGCGACGACCGAGGGTTCACGGGTTTTCGTCTGCCAAAATTGAATATTATTCCAGACGACCTCTTTTTGGGGCTTGTTGTCGTCCTCGTCGCATTTGGGTCATTTGGGCTTGGACGGCTTTCGAAGATTGAGGGAGCAAAAACCCCCATTCGTATTGAAAATGCGCCTGAAGTGACGGCTGACACATTCAAGACTTCTGTCAATAACAAAAAAGGATTGACCAATACCGCTCAGTCGGCAAGTGTCATCGGCGCGACGACAGAACAGCTCGTCGCCTCAAAATCCGGCAAAAAATATTACTATCCGTGGTGCGCCGGCGTGCAAAAAATAAAAGAAGAAAACCGTATTTATTTTGCGTCGAAATCTGAGGCTGAGACACGAGGATATACTCCATCAGCAACCTGCAAGGGGCTGTAGCTGTAGTGTTTTAGGAAGGACCGCCCTTCCTAAAACTTAGGCTATGCTATAATCCGACAAAATCATGCGCTCCGTTGAATCCCTCCACAACCACACCACGCTTTCTGACGGCACGCTTTCGCATCGAGAGCTTTTTGATCTTGCGGAATCGCTCGGTATTTCCGTGCTTGCTTTTACCGACCACGATGCCGTGCCTCCGCAAACTATTCTTGCTGAGATTGAAACTCTTCGCGGACGCGATACGAAGTGGGTCATCGGAATCGAACTCACCACGGATTTGCCGCGCGAGCTTGCGCCAAACTCCGCAGCCGTGCATATCATCGGACTTTTTGTCGACCCGCAAAATGAAGCATTGCTCAAGCATTGCGAGCGTGCACAGAAGTCGCGGATAAAAAGGATGCGGCAGATCGTCGAGGGGCTTCAAGGTCTCGGGTTTATTATTACCGCAGAAGATTGTCTCGCTGTATCTGGTGGTGAATCCATCGGCAGACCGCACATTGTCGAAGCGCTCAAAAAGCGCACCGAAAACAATATGGTGATGGAAAAATTGAGAATCGAAATGAGGACGGTCGCCGAGCACGATTCGAAAGTGAAAGAACAGTACGATAATATGATACAAAAAGGGGAGCAACAATATCCGTATATGCTTTTTTTGAGCGACGATGCATTCCGCAGTGTTTACTTCGACCACGACTATATGCCCGACCTCGATCTCGGCGTGTCCCTCGTTCGCGGAGCTGGAGGAATCGCCATCCTTGCCCACTACCACACTGTCCGTTCAAAAATACCGATGGATATGATCGAAAAACTTCTCGCAGAAAAACGCATCGACGGAGTTGAAACAATTTACGGATTTCATGAATACGAAACAGACGCAAAAGATCTGATTGATACGGAGCGACAAGCGCTCAGCGACCTCGCTAAAAAATACGGCGCTGTTATTTCTGGCGGAGCCGATACTCACAAAAAAGAAGATCTTGAATCATATATAGAAAATGATTGGTACTCCGGAGAAAGCGCAGGGTTTACCGCAAATATTCTCGAAAGAGTCGGCGCGAGCAAAAGATTTTCTTCACCCAACTAACTGACTATGTATACGATACTATAGGGCTGTATACATAGTCAGTTTGTGTGAAGTTGGTTTGTGGTACAATGATTTCTATGATCGTCGCAGACATCGAAGCAACGGGGCTCGACCCGCACAAACACTCGCTTTTGAGTATTGGGGCGGTGGAGCTCGAACATCCGGAGCGGCAGTTTTACGGTGAATGTCGTATGTGGGAGGGGGCAAGCATTATGACCGATGCTATCGCGGTCAATGGCTTCACCAAAGAAGAATGCGCCGACCCTAAAAAACATTCTCTCTCGGACTTGATGAATGATTTTTTGCATTGGATCGAGCAATGCGAGGACAAAACGCTCGCGGGACAAAACCCATCGTTTGACCGTGATTTTTTAAATAATTCATTTGCGCGCTCAAGCATCGGCTGGCATTTTTCATACCGCACGCTCGACCTAAACTCAATGGCATATATGGATATGACCAAACGCGGGCTTCCAATTCAGCACAAAAATGACCGCGCGGATCTTTCTCTCGATACCATTTTAAAATATGTGGGGCTACCCGAGGAACCAAAGCCGCACCACGGGCTCATGGGCGCAAAACTGGAAGCTGAAGCATTTTCGCGGCTTCTCCATGGCAAAAATTTATTACCCGAGTTTGCAGAGTATCCGATCCCTCGCTCGTAATCACTCTTCGTCTTCCTCCTCGTCCGCGACGCCGCCTTTCTTTTTGGTCGGCTTGAGGACGGTGATCATTTTTTTGGTTTCGAATTTGAGAATTTCTTCTTGAATGTCTTGGGGCAAGGAAGAAAGGATTTTCTCGAGTTTTTTCTCGCTCGGTTCCAATATCTTTTCCCATACTCCCGCCTGTTCGAGTATTGGCTGCGCTCTTTCAATATCAAAACTCACGCGCTCTTGTACATTTTTCGTAATGTATCCGCTGTCGCTGAATACGCGGGCGAGATTTTCCTGTTGCATGTAATTCAAAATGACGGCGCGGATGTCGGCGAGGCGTTTTTTGTTTTTGTCGTCGGACTTTTTAATCTCGAAAAACTCACGGATCGCCTCGGCGACTTCTTCATCGCTCGCGGTCTTCGTCTCCTTGTCCTTGAACTCGTGCGCCCACATTGGGCAGATACGCTGGTATGAGCACCATCCGCAGAGCGGTCCCGGCGTCGGAGGGAAATCGTTTTTCTCGATATGCTCCTCGATCTCGCGGATAGTGGCTAGAACAAAGTCGCGTGTACGGGCAAGGGTCTCACGCGAGGGCTTTACCGAGACTTTTTCATTATGTTTCAAAAAGTAGAGACTCGTCGTGAAATTCTCGGGGTCGAATGACGGCCAGCGCGTCGAGAGAGCGAGGTGGTACACGCCAAGCTGTAAATTCTCCGCGAGCTCCGCTTCTCCGGGCATGCGTTTGCCGGTTTTGTAGTCGATGATTTCGTACGCACCGGACTCGGGGTCTTTATCGAGGCGGTCGATGATGCCCGCTAAAGTGTGCGTTGTACCGCTTTTTTCATCGGGAAGTTCGAGTGAAAACCGCCCCTCAAGCTCCACCACATTGAAGGTCCACGGCTGATTTTTATTATAGAAATTCTTGAGAAGTTTCAATCCCTCCTCAAAATACAACTTTTCTTCCGCTTCTTTGCTGTCCGGATTTGCCCACTCGATTTTTTCAGATTTCTCGTGGAAATGCTCGGTGTAAAAATTGAGCACTTCGTCCAAGGTGGGATAGAGCGGATTCCTCTCGAACATAAACTTGAGCGCTGAATGTATGAGCGTGCCGAAAACAGCCGTGATATTCTTCGGCGCACGAATCTTGTCGATGTCCTGATATTTGTACTTGAGCGGGCAAGTTTTGTAAGTTTCGAGCGCCGAATATGATGTTCGCATGGGGGTATTGTAGCATATGCTAAAATACAAAAATGGAGACATTGGCGCCCAAACCACGAGCCAAACAAAAAACGGCCTTCCAAGCCCAAATTTGGGCGTTTTATGAGGGTTCGGGGAGGCACGACTTGCCGTGGCGGAAGACGAAAAATCCGTACAAAATCCTCGTTTCCGAAGTGATGCTTCAGCAGACGCAGGTGGCGCGGGTGATTGAAAAATATACGGAATTTTTAAAGGCGTTCCCAAGTGTTGAGGCACTGGCGAATGCGTCGCTTGCCGAGGTTTTGCGCGTCTGGCAGGGGATGGGGTACAATCGTCGGGCGCGATATTTGCGTGATGCGGCGCAAAAGATTGCGAGCGAACACAGGGGGCGCGTACCGAAAACCGAGCAAGAACTTCGCACGCTTCCGAGTATCGGACACTATACCGCGAACGCAATCCTTGCTTTTGCGCACAACGAACCGCGGGTGTTCATCGAAACCAATATTCGACGCGCTTTCATTCATCACTTTTTTGGGAACAAGAGAAAAGTGAGCGACAAGAATATTTTGCCGCTCGTGGAAGCGACGCTTGATCACAAAAATCCGCGCGAGTGGTATTATGCGCTTATGGATTACGGCGCGCATTTGCCAAAAATCGCACGCAAAAATCCGAATACGCAAAGCAAGCACTATGTGAAGCAAAGCGCGTTCAAAGGGTCGCTTCGTGAATTGCGCGGGAAGATAATTCGGATACTTGCCGAAAAGCCGGAGACTTTCATCGCACTCAAACGAGTATGCGGCAATGATTTGCGTACCAAAGAAGCCCTCGACGCACTCGTCAAAGATAAACTCATCAAGTATGAAAAGAGAAAATACCAACTTGCCTAACATAATGCGCATCCTTGCGCGACTGTACCCCGACCCAAAATGCGCGCTTCACTATCGCACACCATGGCAGCTGCTTGTCGCAGTCATTTTGTCGGCGCAATGCACTGACAAAAAGGTGAATGAGGTCACCAAAGAACTTTTCAAAAAATATAAGACTCTTGATGATTATGTAAATGCGAATCCTGCTGAATTTGAGCGCGATATTTACTCGACCGGTTTTTATCGCGCGAAGACAAAAAATATTCTCGCGGCGGCGCGCACTATTAAAAAAGACTTCGATGGCAAGGTGCCAAAAACAATGAAGGAAATGCTCGCCATCCCCGGCGTCGGTCGCAAGACGGCAAATGTCGTACTAGGAGAATTGTACGGAAGCACCGAGGGTATCGCCGTGGACACGCATGTCATCCGTCTCTCGCGACTCCTCGGACTCACCAAGCATGCCGACGCGACCAAAATAGAGCGCGACCTGATGGCGATCATCCCCAAAAAAGATTGGGTGCGATTTTCACATTCGCTCATTCTCTATGGTCGTGAATATTGCCCCGCGAAAAAGCATAACCACCAAAACTGCCCGCTTGCGCAATTTTACATAAAATAATAAAGCATGATTCCGCTATCCCCAATTTCCAGCTATGGCTGGAAATTGGGGATAGCGGTTATGAAAAAGTCACAAAAAGCCGAGGAACATCAACTTGTTTGTTTTTATGTTAAAGTATAAGGACTTTTATGAAAGATTCAGATCATTTGCTCACCAACAAAGAACTTCGAAAAGGTTTCCTCGGCCTCTATTTCGGGCGCGTCGTGATGGCTGTGGCGAGTGGACTCCTCGGCATATTCCTCCCTATTTTTCTTTACAACATTCTCGACGGAAACATATCGCTCGTGATGGCGTATTATGCGTCCTCGTGTGTTGCTTACCTCTTCCTCGTCGCATTCGGCGCGCAGTTTTTGAATCGCTTTGGTTTTCGCAAAGCGCTCGTGCTCGCAAGTATCAGCGCGGCGACCATCAACGGCGCATACTTTTTTACGACAAAAGAAAATATGCTTGTACTCTTGCCGATCTCTCTCGTATTTTTGGTAATCTTCCGCCTTCTTTTTTGGATCCCGTACCATGTTGATTTTGCGGTATTCACCAATGGCGGAAAAAGAGGAGGACAAGTGGGACTTCTGCTTTCGACCATCACCTTCCTCGGCATCATCGGGCCGATGATCGCCGGATACTTCATCGAAATATGGTCCATGCAGGTACTCTTTTCCATCGCCATCATCACCTACGCTCTCGGCATGATCCCGTTTGGGTCCGTACCGCGAACCAATGAACGATTTAGCTGGAGCTATGCGCACTCATGGCGAGAGCTCTTTGCAAAAAAGAATCGCGGTGTGGTATGGGCATCCGTCGCCGCAGGCGCGGAGGATACGATCGGCTTCATCGTCTGGCCTATTTTTATTTTCCTCCTTCTCGACGGCGACTATTTCAAGGTCGGCGCGCTCTCGAGCTTCATCGTCGGTGTCACGGTCATCATGCAATTTATGTTCGGTCGCTATCTCGACCGAATAGGAGAAAAAGGTCGGGCACTCAAAGCGGGGAGTATCCTCTATGCGCTCGGATGGATCGTGAAGATTTTTGTGGTCACGGCATTTCATGTATTCATCGCCGGTCTCTATCACAAGATCACAAAGGTAGTAACCGATACTTCGTATGATGCGATCTTTTACGAGCTGGCGGCCGACCAAGGGCACTTCGTAGACGAGTTCACCGTTCTCGGCGAGATGGCGATCCAGATAGGCAAGATCATCGCAATGGGGTCGGTAGCGATCCTCGCGCTCTTTGTAAGTCTCAAATGGACATTTCTCATCGGTGCGGTGGCATCACTCGCTTTTACGGCACTCTCGATAAAAGCGGAGCGTGGGGTTTGATTTATGTGCCCGCTACTTCAACTGACTATGTATACAGTAACTATAGTTAAGTGAGCGAGAGAAAAGAAAAAGTAATCTCTTTCTTTTCCGAGCGAACGCAAACTATATTGTACCAAGTTATATAGTACCGTATACATAGTCAGTTGGCTCTGTTAAAATCGTGGGCTTGTGGTACAATTTTGTTATGCGAAGCGCAGGCCAGATATTATTCATCGTAGCACTTATTATTCTCCTTGCTATAGGAGGATATTTAATACTCATAAGTGAGCAGACAGCAAAGCCACATATTGAGACATCCGTCACTGGACAAATCACGCCAGACACCGTGGCAGAAAAGAAGAGAGAAACGCCACCAAAACCTCCGCAACAAACTATGCCACTTTCTATCACCAGTACCGCATTTTCCGCAAACGGAATGATCCCCCCGCGCTTCACCTGTGACGGTAAGAACATCTCTCCCGAGCTTGTCTTCGGAAATGTGCCGGAGAGCGCGCAGAGTCTCGCCCTCACCCTCGAAGACCCCGATGTGCCGCGTACGGTGCGCGCCGACGGTATGTGGAACCACTGGGTCGTATGGAATATGCCACCCACAACTACTCGTATCGCTGAGGGAGCAACGCCATCAGTCCTCGTCGGCAAGGGGACAAACGGCAAAGCGTCGTATCTCGGCCCATGCCCTCCCGACCGCGAGCATCGCTACTTCTTTACCCTGTACGCGCTCGATGCGACACTACCTCTCCCAGAAGGCACGACAAAAGAAGAGCTATTGAAGGCACTCGCTCCGCACCTCATCGAAAAAGCAACACTCATTGGTCGCTACAATCGCAATTAAAAAGTCATCAGAAAATGATCACGGAAAATTACAAAGGGGAAAGTGGGGTTGAATACATTTTTGAATATTCGGAAGCCGATTCTTTCACTCACTTGGACTATTTTCGCTGTCGACAAGCATATGCCGTCTGTTTTTGTGCTGACAAGATGGTCATAGGATATGGTGGTCACAAAAATAGCTGGGGTCTCATCGGCGGAACGATAGAGGAAGGAGAAGATTTCGAGCAAACTCTCAAGCGAGAAATCCAAGAGGAATCCAATATGGAAGTCTTAAAATTACTCCCTGTCGGTTACCAAAAAATGATCGATACGCGAGACGATAGCTTCATTTACCAGCTCAGGTATGTTTGCACCGCTCGCCCGTACGGTCCATTTGTGTCGGACCCCGCCGAATCTATTATAGAAATTAAATTGATCAATCCGAAAGATTATAAGCAATATTTTGATTGGGGCAAGATTGGAGAGAGGATTATCAGTCGAGCATTGGATCTAAAGAGTAAGATCGCATGAAAGTAAAACATTTATATTTTCAGAGGTCTTTTTTCATGCTACAATCTTTGTAATTGCACAATATGACCCTAGACATCATCAAAGTTTTCTTTCCGACGGCGCTGTGCTTTTTTATCGGTATTGGGATTACGCCGATTTTGACGCACTATTTTTACAAGTATCGATTGTGGAAAAAGAAGTCGCGACGCGATGACTCCGAAAAGAAGGAGTCAGACAAAGTTTCGCATGTTTTTAAACAAGTCCACAACGAAGTAGGGGAGCTCTCGACACCGCGCGTGGGCGGGGTGGTCATTTGGATTTCCGTTGCGGTCACGCTCTTTATTGTGTTTCTTATTTCTATCATTTTTCCATCCGACCTCACGCGCAAGCTCAATTTTTTGAGCCGTAATCAGACGATCCTGCCTTTCTTCACGCTCATCTTTGCCGCGCTCGTGGGGCTGGTGGATGATGCACTGCAAATCGCGGGGAAGGGGAGCTACGCGCTCGACAGTATCGTCTATCGCAAGGTAAAAATCGTGACGCTCGTTGTCCTCGGTGCGCTCGTGGGCTGGTGGTTCTATTCAAAACTCGGCATGTCCTCGCTGGCAATTCCATTCAGCGATATGCGTCTCGAGCTCGGACTGCTTTTCATTCCCGCGTTCATCATCGTCATGCTCGCGACTTTTTCTGGAAGCGTCATCGACGGTATCGACGGCCTCTCGGGTGGCGTGCTTGCGACCATTTTCAGCGCATATGCGGTGATCGCTTTTTTCCAACATCAGATCGACCTCGCGGCATTTTCTGGCGTTGTCTCCGGTGGCATTTTGGCATTCCTCTGGTTCAACATCCCTCCAGCACGATTCTATATGGGGGAGACAGGGATGCTCGCCCTCACGGTAACGCTTTCGACGCTTGCATTTCTCACCGATACCGTACTCGTGCTCCCCATCATCGCTTTTCCATTGGTCGCAACTTCGGCTTCCGTCATCATCCAAATGTCCTCAAAACGGCTCCGTGGAAAACGCGTCTTTCTGGTGGCGCCTCTCCATCATCACTTTGAAGCCCTCGGTTGGCCGTCGTACAAAGTGACTATGCGATACTGGATCATCTCGGTCATTTTCGCGATCGTCGGCGTGGTGATTGCTCTGGCTGGATAGGCATTGCCAAAATTGGCTTTTTGTGCTACACTTGTGTTAGGTAGTTTTGTAAATTAAAAAACAGGGGGTGTGAGATGTTTAAAGATTTGAAGAATAGGGATCGTGTCGCAGTGTCGACAGTGTCTGGTGTGTATGCTGAAATCTGGGAGGTTGAAGTCGCCTCGGGGGATACATTACTCGTTAAATCGACATCGAGGCCGATAACACACCGCGTATTTAGTCGCGTGACCGGTGAAAGTGTTCGAGGTGATGAAACAGGAAAAATATTGCAAGAGTACGACATTGCAATAAAAGAGGTTGGGATGGAATGTCCTTATTGCGGAGTTTCGCAGAGGAATTTTTTCATGGCTTGCGAGCTCTTGCAAGGCGGGAAAAATTGCAACTGCTTCTATTGCAAGAAACTGCTCTGGCTGTCTCCCGACGGGAATACAAAGAAGGTTACCTAGTGCTGATAGTTGGGCGCATGGACCACTCGTTTTTAATGCGAGTGGTCCTTTTTTGTTCCTTCTTATCACCTATTTTTCCTATCGGGCAAATAGGTGATAGTTGTCAAGTGTTTACTAAGCCAGTGCGTCAATTGCGAATCAGCTGATTCGTGTCTTGGACATAAAATATTGTAGGTTGTTCTCCCTATGCTACAATGGCGAGATATGTGTGGCATCGTTGGTATTATAGAAAAAGGGGAAGGGAAGCGGGAGATCATCAGTGCGATGAACGACCGTATCATTCACCGCGGACCGGATGACGACGGTGTTTTTGTCGACGATTTCGTGGCGATTGCGATGCGCCGGCTCTCCATCATCGACCTTGCGGGCGGCAAACAGCCAATCTTTTCGAGTGATAAAACGAAGGTCATTGTTTTCAACGGTGAGATCTACAATTACCGAGAGCTTCGTGCAGAGCTTGAAGCACAAGGTGTGCATTTTACTACACACACCGACACTGAAGTCATTTTGCGACTCTACGAGAAAGATGGCGAGCATTCCGTACTCAAGCTTCGCGGTATGTTTGCCTTTGCCATCTACGATGCGGTTGCGGGGACTGTTTTTATCTCACGAGATTTTTTCGGAATCAAACCGCTTTACTATTGGCAAGAAGGGGACACCGTGCGTACCTTCGGTTCGGAAATAAAAAGTTTGCTTGAGTATCCTGAATACAAAGCACGCGTGAATGAAAACGCGATCGCCTCGTACCTGCGCTTTCAATACAATCAGCATGAAGAATCGTTTTTTGCGGGGATTAAAAAGTTGGCTCCCGGACACTCGATGCTCATCGATGTGAAAACGGGAGTGTTTGCGATAAAACAGTATTGGAATTTTTCATTCTTACAAAAAGAAGAGGGGAGCGAGGATGAGCGCGCACAGAAACTCCGCGAAGTCCTTGCTGATTCGGTGCGACACCATATGGTCAGCGATGTGCCAGTGGGCTCGTTTTTGAGCGGAGGTATCGACAGCAGTGCTATCGCATCGCTCATGGCGGCTGAGAGAAAAGGGGAGCCGATTCAGACCTTTACTGTTGGTTTTGAGGGGCTAAGCGAGGGAGAAGAAGCACGCCCTACCGCAGAAGCAATCGGGAGCAAGCACACCGAGATCACAGTTTCGGCCGATGAGTACTTCGCATCACTCCGCAAAGCAGTCTGGCATTTTGATGAGCCCGTCGCGGACCCGTCGGCCATCGGTCTTTATTTTCTCGCGCAAGAGGCGGTGAAGCATGTGAAAGTGGTGCTCTCGGGCGAGGGTGCGGACGAGCTTTTTGGCGGATACAATATCTATCTGGAACCGTATGCGCGCGCACGCATTGCGTGGGTGCCGAAATCGATACTTCGCGTGAAGCTTGCCCTGCTCCGCGCTATTCCCGGTGCGCGCGGAGTGCACTATATCGAACGCGCATTGCAGACACTCGAGGAACGCTACATCGGCAATGCATCCATTTTTACTGCAAACGAAATCACAAAACTATGGAAAGGGGATATGCCGAAACTTCCGTCACTCCACGCACTCTATCAGACAGCGCAAACAAATGGGTGGAGTGAACCGACTACTATGCAATTCGTCGACATCAACACTTGGCTCATCGGCGACATTCTCGCCAAGGCGGACAAGATGACGATGGCACATTCGCTCGAGCTTCGTGTGCCGTTTCTCGACATCGCCGTCGCAAACTTTGCGCGCACCCTGCCCGACAATCTGAAGTTTCGTCCCAAATGGATAGGTGGTACGACGAAATATCTTTTCCGCAAAGCGATGGAGTCGGTCATCCCTGAAGCGACGCGCCATCGCCGAAAGCTCGGCTTCCCGACACCTATTCGTCGCTGGCTAAAAGGCAGGCAAGAGGTGCGCACCCAAGTGCTCGAAAGCGCATTCTTGAAAAAATATCTTGATATGGATATTGCAAAAAATCTTTTCGACGATCACGAGAGCGGGAAGGCGGACAACTCGCGAAAGATCTACGCGCTTTTGATGCTCGCGCTGTGGAGGGAGGAGTTTGCAAAATGGCTTGACAAATAGAGGATAAGTGATATCTTTGTATCAGAAGTCAATCTGAAAGAAAAAGAATGGGGGGTCTTATGAACGATTATGATGATTTGTATCGAGAAAGCTCGAACCCATGGTCTGAAAAACCGACAAAACGCAATCTTAAATTTAAGTGCAAAGGGTGTGGCGAACAAGTCAACAAGTGGTATGAACAAGCAACGATAGACAGTACGCCAGGATGTGAAAAATTTTGCTCCTCATGTTTGTTGAGGATGGAGCGAGAAGATTAATGCAAAGAGCCGAACCCAGCCTCGCCGTGACCCATCAAAAGCTGTAAACTTTGATGGGTCTTTTTTTGTAAAGTTGGGAAAAGGGAAGAGCCCGTGTCCCTAGGTCTTTATTATAGGTTGAGTGTCGCACAATATATCTTTTGCGCGAGTGCGTTATACGACATTGATGTACAATCACTGAAACTGAGAGGGTAACTGTTGGGTGCTCTGGATTAAGTGAATGCATGGTTAAGTACCTGATTCTGGTGAATCCTGATAAGGTGCTACGGACGATGATGCCTCTCCCTATCTGTTCATTCTATCCCTGCTGAATCTTTAACGGGTCCCTTTTTAGACAAAACTCTTTGAATGAATCCCATGCGAAGAGCCGGTGTCCTGCTAAAAGTTTCTTTGTTTTATTTTTTACAATAGTATCCAGCACAGACTGGTCGATTCCTTTGTTCATCTGTAAAAAAATAACCGGATACTGATTCATTTGCGGTCCTTGATATTTCGCAAGCTTACTATTGAGACATCCGATGAGATTCCTCCTGTCGCTTGGATAAAACACATCTACGCAAAATCCGCTCGTCTTATCGTACACAAAAAAGTCAGCTCGTGTACGCTTGTCGTCAAGAAAAAAGTACTCGCGGTGAACAAATTGCTTGCCAAAGCGCTCTTGCAGAAATGTGTATACTTCTTGTTCGTTTTTGTGAGCACGCGCGTTGATCTTGTAAGCTCGTGCACTGCTGTGCGCACCCTCTCGAAAATCAGATTGAGTATCAAGACCGAGAGTTTTTCGCAATTCAACGAGTCCGCCGAGGCTTCGTTCGATGGAACGCGCTGACGGCAGATATGGGTGCGCATCAACCTCGGGAGCTGTCGGATAGCGCCCGTTCTTTTCATAAAAATTTTCAAGTCCTGCGCGCAATTCCTCAATTTTCCACCGCCTCTGCCCTCCTGCTTTCTGTATGCGTAAGTGTTCCATACCCTATAGTGTAGTCTATCGCTCAATGTCGCACAAGGGACTTATTTCGGCTAGCGAGGAGCGCGTGGACGAGTACTCTCGCACACAGCGTCCGAGCGACGACGAAATATAGGTACGATACCGTGCGAGCAAAGCGAGCTCCAACAATACCTCGGGGCTATGCCCCGAGGATCCTTTATATGAAAAACTTTATTTAAACAGCCCTGCAATGCTCGTCCAGAGGTAGACGAAGAGCGGTTTGATGTAGGTAGCCCACGCGACAACGAAAATATGCCAGACTTTTTGGACGATAGGATTTTCAAAAATGGTTCCCAGAATGGCGCGCAGGTCGATATTGAAATATGCGAGCCCGCCGATGATCACGATCGCCAAAAATATGACCTTTGCAAACCCTTGCTGTCGAGAAATCTTTTTCATTATTTTAATTATATATTAAATCCTAATGTAATCCAACGGGTCAAGATAGCCATTGAGCGCGGCGATGGGCATGGTGTAGGTGCTCCCGCCACACGCTTTGCTTGGGCGTGTTTCGATACGCACTGCCCTGCTTGCGTACACGGAAATATGGAGGTGCGGGCCTGTCGAGTAGCCGGTATTCCCGCTGTACGCGATGCGCTGACCCGTCGTGACGACATCACCCGCGGAAACGCTCACGAGGGACAGATGCGCCGAGATGCTTGCCAGTCCATTTTGATGATCAATGAGCACCCATTTGCCAAAGGATGCCCCCGGACAAGTGAGGTCGGTGTTCCCTGTTCCAACGACCACGCCACCGCGCATCGCTCTCACCGCCGTACCGGTCGTTGCGCGAAAATCTGTGCCATTGTGCGTTCCCGAAGTGTATAGGCGCACGGATGCATTTGTTTTGCCGAACTGCTGGGTGATGTGCACGCTGTCGACCGGCGACTCAAGCACTTTTGTCCCGCGAGGCGGAATAGTCGTGGGGTCAAGAATGAACTTTAGCGTTGATTCATAGTCGCTGATCTCTTTTTCGAGCGCGTCCCTGAGGGCAAGTTTCTGCTTGAGGTCTTTTTGGTATTTTGATTCTTGATTGTTTGTCTGGACCAGAAGCTGTGCTTTTTGTTTTTTATTGTCCTCCGTTATTTTCTTGCGATCACCAAGCTCGCCCTTCAGCCCCAGTAACTTTTCTTTTTCCGTCTGCTTCTTTTCATTCTTCTCCTCGAGGTCTATCTTGAGGGATTTGAGCACTTCGACATTTTCATTCACCATAGAGCTAAATTGCTCGAGCGTATCGAGGTCGTTCCAAAGCCCTGAAAAACTTTCGTTCGAGAGAGCGACTTGGGGCAATGAATTCGCATCGCTTTCATAGATCGCACGCACGGCTTCTCTGAGCGCGTACATACGGGAATCGATCTCGTCTTCTTTGTACGCGATCTCCGAGCTCAACTGGCGAATCTTGAGGTCGGTCGTATCCACTTTTGTCTGAGTGATCTTGATGTCCGTCTCGAGCTTCTTTTTGGTGAGGTCCAGCGTTTTTATTTCGGTACCCAGCGTCTTTTTCTTCGCGACCGTACTATCAATATCTTTTTCCAGTTGTTTGATTATTGGTTCCAGTTTTTGCAATTCATCGGTCTTTGTGGATATTTTTTCTTTCAAGTCGTCCACCGTCTGTGCGCGCGCAAAAGAATCCGCGGAGAGCGCCGCCGCACCGAGGACTATGAGGATGAAAAATTGGTAGAAAAGGCGCATAGGTTAGTTTACGAGCCCAAAATCTTGACCGCATGTTCGATACGGCGAAGCGTTGTTTCTTTGCCGAGGATCTCTGCGAGCATGAACGGATCGGGCGATTTGTCGCGCCCTGAGAGCGCGTACCGCATCGGCCAGAGGACATTCCCCCGCCCAACCTCTGTCGCATAGTCCCACAAAGCGGTCTTGACGGTATCTGCCGTGAAATCCGCGGGATTTATCTTTTGTAATGTTTCTGTTACTTTGTCAAGGTGCGCGCGCGTATGTCCCGCATCTTTGTCGTCCTTCCAAAAAAGCGCTTCTGCCGGATACGCGGGGTCATTGAAAAAATACCCGACCTCTCCCCCGCTTGCGAGCTCCGCAACTTCACCGAAACTACTGATGCGTTCGAGAATAACCGGCACGACTTTTGCAAATATCTCCGGAACATTTTTTGCCGAAGCGCGCAGATCATCGGGAAGTCGCGCGAGGATCTGCTCCCCTACCCTATCCATAGGAAGAAGTTTCAAATAATGCTTGTTGAGCCATTTTAATTTATCAATGTTGAATACGGCGCCCCCTTTGTGAACTTTTTCGAGCGTAAAAAGCTTGAGCATTTCATCGACGGAAATGACTTCTTGGTCATTGCCCGGGTTCCAGCCCATCAGCGCGACAAAGTTGAGTATCGCTTCCGGCAAATATCCCTCGTCTCGATACTCGGTCACCGCAAGCGCGCCGTGGCGTTTGGAGAGCTTGGACTTGTCGGGAGCGAGGATCATCGGGAGGTGCGTATAGGACGGGCGGGGTGCGCCGAGCGCTTCTTGGATAAGGATCTGACGCGGTGTATTTGAGATGCCGTCATCGCCGCGAATGATGTGCGTGACACCCATTTCAAAATCATCCACCACCACCGCGAAATGGTAGAGAGGCGTCTCGAGGTCCTTTGCGATTACAAAATCCTTGAGCTCGGTCGTATCGAATGAAATATCTCCGCGCACCTCGTCGCGAAAGGTCACGACGCGATTTGGATTTTTGAAACGGATCACTTCGGCAAGCTGACCCTCTTCTTTCGGCTCTTCTTTAGAAACATACGCCGTGCCGTCGGCGATGAGCTTTTCAAGATGTTTTTTGTAGATTGCACTTCGCTCGGACTGTCGGTAAAATTCATCGTGCGTGAGCCCGAGCCACGAGAGCCCGTCGATGATGTTCTCCTCGAACTCACGCGTCGAGCGCTCCTTGTCGGTATCCTCGATGCGGAGGATGAATGTGCCTTCGTGCTGGCGCGCATAAAGCCACGAGTAGAGCGCGGTGCGCACGGAGCCGATATGGAGCACCCCCGTTGGCGACGGTGCAAATCGTGTGATTACTTTTGTCATTTTTTTATTCTGAAATTCGGTGGCGCAAGACGACGGCGACGAGCTGTTCCGCAATCTTTTCTGCCGCATCCGCGCGCGCAAATGCTTTTGCCGATTCTTTCATCGCACTCCGGCGCGTCGCGTCGCCCATGAGCCCGTCGATTTCCGACATCAAAATGTTCGGTCCGAGATTTGCCTCTTCAATGACGGCGGTGCCTCCCGCCCGCGCGTACGCGAATGCGTTTTTGCGCTGGTGGTCGCCGACATGGTTGGCGATGGGGATCAATATCGCCGGCACTCCCCATGCCGCAATCTCAAATATTGCCGACCCCGCGCGCGAGACGACGATGGTCGCCGCCTCCGCCGCAAGCTTCATCGTTTCCGTATCGAGATAGCCGTAGATATGGTACCGCGATGCATTCGGATTCCCGCCCAAAAGCCCGTTTACCGTGGCCTGCACCTCCGTCATATTCGCCTCGCCCGTCTGATGAATGACTTGGTACTTTTCAACAAGGCGTGGAGCGAGCGTTTCCATTTGCCCATTTATCTTTTGCGCCCCCTGCGACCCGCCGAGAACGAGGAGGACGGGAATGTTTGGGTCGAGGCCGAGCTCCTTGAACGCGTCTTTTCCAGACGAACGCAAGAAGTCTTCGCGGATGGGATTGCCCGTGAGCGCGGTCTTCCCCGCCGGGAAAAACTGTGCCGCTTCCGGATATGATATCGCGACTTTCTGCGCGAACTTTCCCGCCCATGCGTTCACGCGCCCCGGTACGCTGTCCGACTCGTGGATGATGACGGGAATGCGGAAAAATCGCGCGGCAAAAAGCACGGGGAAGCTTGGAAATCCTCCTTTTCCAAAAACAACATCGGGGTACAAGAAAAATAATTGGAAAAATGCTTTGAAAACGCCCCATGCCGTTTTGAACAGGTCGAAGAAATTTTGAATCGAGAAATACGCGCGGACTTTCCCCGCGGTCACGCGCTTGAATGTCATCTTATTGTCATACAAAAGCCGTTCATTATAGGGCTCGGTCGACATATAGTAGAGCTCCACATTCGCAACCCGCTCGCGCTCGAGCATTTTATTGAGTTTTTCTGCGACGGCAATAATCGGGTAGAAATGTCCGCCACTGCCCCCGCCGGTAAATAGAATTTTCATGTCCGTTTAAGTTTAGAAATATTAAGAAGTATGCCGATCTCCAGAAAAGCAAAGATGAGCGCCGACCCGCCCTTGCTCACAAAAATGAGGGGGATTCCCTTGAGCGGGACCACGCCGAGCATCGCCGCAATGTTCACAAATGACTGCGATACGATCAGTATAACAATTCCAACGGCCAAAAGTCCACTCCACATATCGGGCGCGCGCCGTGCTATCTGAAGTCCGCGAATGCCAAACAAGACGAAAAGGATGATGAGGATTGTTCCGCCGATAAATCCGAACTCCTCCGCCACCACCGCAAAGATGGAGTCTCCTGTCGGCTCCGGCAACGAACCGAATTTTTGGATGCTCTGTCCAAATCCGCGCCCCGTGATCCCGCCGGACCCGATAGCGAGGAATGATTTTTGTATTTGATAGCTCGCCCCTTGCGGGTCGCGCGATTGGTCGAAAAAAGTGAGCACGCGCGATTTCACATGAGGGCTGACCAGAGTGAGCGCTCCGACGGAAAAGACGCCGATGACGACTAGAATAAAAAAATGACGCAATTTCGCCCCGCTCGAAAGGAGCATCGCGCACATAGTGGCAAAAAGCACTGCGAGTGTGCCATTGTCCGGCTGTGCGAGGAGAATGACTGCGGGCATGGCTATGACCCCCAAAAATATGCCGATTGCATATTTTATCGTCTTTATACGGTCTTTAAAAAGAGGCAGGAGCGCCGCAAAATAAATAACGGTGCCGAGCTTGAGCGCTTCGGACGGCTGAAAAGATGCCGTTTTAAACCATAGCCACCGCTTCGCTCCGCCATGCTCAGCGCCGATTCCGGGGACAAATACGAGCAAGGTGAGGAGTGCCGACCCAATGAAAATATGGAGTGCATAGGTGCGCAGTAGTTTAAGCGGAACATTGAGCATGACAATGAGCAGTACGATCCCCAAAAGAAAACCGAGTCCGACCTGATCAAAAAACAGATCCTTGAGAGAGAGTCCTTTGCGCGCAAAAAGCCCGAACGAAGCCGAAGTAAAAACAAAAAGTCCCACTGATGCGAGGAGCACCGTGAGCCCAAGGAACACTTTGTCGATGGAGAGTTCTTTTTTTAAACTAGGCATATATTTATTGGCTAATATGGAGGTCGCACCTCCTTAAAATTACTCTGCTGTCTTGCGCGACGCCTCCACCAGCTTCTCCATATCGTCAAAGCGGCCTTTGTATGTTGAGCCGAGGACGACTGCGACAACTGGGTCGCCGATACCGCGGTCAAAAATGATGGCGAGGTTCCCTCCGGCAAGATCGGTGTACCCTGTCTTTGAAGCGACAAGGCCGGAGATCTTTCCCACTATCTCGTTTGTATTTGGAAGAATGTGCGCGATGTCGTCTTGGGAAATGATGCGCGCGTCTTTGCGCGCGGTGATCTCGATCGTCTCGGGATAATTATTCCACAGTTCCGCAAAAAGGAACGCGACATCGTGCGCGGAACCATACCCGCCCGCCGTTGCCGAGGTAGCTACGGGCAAGCCCGCCCGCAACTCTTTGATATCAAGCCCCGATTCATTAAAAAATTGCGTCTGAGCGAGTCCGAGGGCGAGCGCTTTTTCATTCATCATACCGATGAATTTCACTCGCGCATTTTCCCTGTCCGCATTCGGCTGTCCCTCGCTCCCCACAAAGCCGGCCACTGCATGTGCCGCGTCATTCGACGAAACGAGAAGCATGACGCTGATGAGGTCTCCCAAACGCCACCGCTCTCCGGTGCGAAGCCCAGAGTCGCCCTCCACAGAAATATCATCGCCGGTGAGTGTCGCTACCACACTTTCACTCATATGCTCTCGCGCGACAAGCGCAGTCATTATTTTTGTGACAGACGCAAGGGGAAGCTTCTCGTTTTCATTGCGCGCAAAAAGGACCGACCTTTTTTTGAGGTCAAAAACGAATACGGCGCGCGCCTCGAGAGAAATATCTTCAAATGGATTTGCGGTTGCAAGCGCGCGGAGTTCCTCTTGAGTATCCGCTTGCGTCTGCATTTGCGCCTGCGTGGGAAGCGCGGATACAAGAAATGTCTGCAGTGATACCGCAAGAAATGCGCCACCGCCGAGCACTATCGCAAGCGCTCTCAGCTTCTTCGCGGTAATCTCTTCCCTATTCTTCCTCGTGTTCATTTTTGTTTTCTTTATCGTTTATTTCTGATTGCTTAAATTCCTCGACCGCTTTTGTCGTTTCCTCATACCCGGGCAAGTCCTCGACCTTTGCCACGCCCATATAGGACAAGAGCTCAAATGTCGGGCGATAGGTGGTGCTCCGCCCTCCCTGATCCACCTTCTCAATAAGCCCGCGCACCAAAAGCGCGCGCAAAATGTAATTCGAATTGACCCCGCGAAGATAGTTGATCTCGCTTCGCGATATCGGTCCGCGATAGAGCACCGTCGCGAGCGTCTCGAGCCCCGCTTTGCCGAGGTCTTTGCTCAACTCATCCTTGAGAAGCGCCTCGATAGTAACACCCATCTGCGGTGCCGTGCCGAGCGTATACTCGTCACCATTCCGCATCAAAATAATCCCCCGCAAAGAAAGCGCCTGCTCAAGCTCTGCCAGTCCTCCGCGCACCTCGTCCTCCGACACGCCAAGCGTCTTCGCCAAAAAGCCCGCCGTCACCGGCTCGCCCTTGAAAAATAAAAGCGCTTCAATTTGTCGAGAAAGTTCCATATGTTTCTACTATTCTAACATAATACGCTCTGTTTGCGACACAAAATTACTGACCACTATAATTCCAAAAATATGGCTGCATGGTCAGAAACTTCCTCGGGGAGAACTCTAAAATCTTTGACCGCTATGCCCTTAGTAGTAAATACATAATCGGCAAATTTCTCTTCCTTTGTATAGTGAGATGTCCTAGTTGAAGTGACTCCATATTCCCTTATTAAGTTCCTCAGCCCATTGACCTCAAACATTTTCAAGCTTTCTGTTTCTGGAGAAAGGTTGAAGTCACCACAGAGTACAAACTCTCCAGAAATCCTTCTAGTAAATTCTAGAATATTTTTTGACTGGTTTATCCTATCTTCTGAATCCTTTTTTCCTTTGCCGTTCCATAAACCATGAAAGTTAATTACCGTAAGAGGTTTATCATCTATGTTAAGGGTAACATATTGGATATTACGCGCGTGATTACCAAGGTCCCCCTCGGGTAAGTACCCTTTATACTTATAGACAAACTCTTCCCCCTCTTCTGTAACAACTAAATCTTTTTTAACAAACATTGCTAACCCGTAGTGGTCCAAATAGTGTGGGTGAAAATATGGAATGTAGTCTTTCAATAATTCTGATATTTCTCCCATTCCATACGACATTATTTCTTCATAAGCGAGAGCCCTGCCTCCGGCACTCTGTCCCTCCAAGCTCTCGACCGGTGCTGACCACACCTCCTGAAGGCAAAATATATCAGTTGTTTCCTTATATTTATCAAAAAAGGCTAGGAGCTTTTCCTTTCCAGCTCTTCCGCCCCAGGTATTAAGTGTAACTATTTTCATACTTCAATATTATAATTACTTACCCTCCATAGTTTGGCGTCTCGAGCACATTGGTTTCGATATGAATATCCTCGCCGTGCGCGCCTTGGGACACGGCAATCATTCCTTGCTTCACGAGTTCAAGCATTGCGAGGAAGCTCACGATGATGGTGACCTTTTCCTCTTTTCCCACTCCGGCAAATTCACGAAAGCTCATTTTGAGGCTCCCCACGATGCGCGTCGTCAGTCGCTCCATCATATCCTCGAGCGAGATGACTTTCTTCACGATCACTTTCGGGAGCGTAACTTTTTTCGGAAAATGCAAGATTACCTCGCGCATCGCGCTGAAAATACTCGGCTGAGAAATTTCTTTTGTTGGCGCAAATACGACTTCCCTCTCGCGTTGTCCTTTAGGAAAAGAAACACTCGCACCGAAAAGTTGCTTCACCTGCACCGAGAGCTCACGAATCTTCTGATACTCTTTCAGCCGTCGCTCCAGCTCGTCAATGTCCTGCGTTTCTTCCTCGGTCAAAGAGAGCGTCGGCAAAAGAGATTTTGATTTGATGAGCACCAGCGTCGCCGCGACAATGAGGAAGTTGGAAACAAAATCCACCGGCATCTTTTCAAACTGCTTCAAGTGCGCGATATAGTCGTCCGCAATCTGCGCCAGCGAAATATCATTCACAAAAAGCTTCCGCTTCTCCACAAGGTCGAGCAAAAGCTCCAGCGGTCCTTCAAACACTTCGGTTTTGATTTGGTAGTTGGGATTCGTCATTATATTATGTCCTTCTTTCTTGATATTTCCTTAGTATTCTACTCCATTGACTTTTCTACCGCAAGAAGTGTATAATGCAAGCATCACCATGAAAGAGACCCTTATGCAGATATGTCTGCATCGGGGGCTTTTTCTTTTTGCCTCTCGGAAGAAAACTTGTGATAGTGCTCATTCAAAAAAGTTATCTCAGTATTTTTTAGTTTACTCATTGGAGTTATTCTAGCACACAACAACTACTTACTCCTCATGGCAAAAGGGTACCTGACCCAGTATGACTTGAGCTGGTACTGGAACAACACGCACCTGCTCAACTATTGGCTCAACTGGTGATATTTCTTGGATAACCTCAGTCTTTAACGCCTCATTTACTGGTAATTGAGGCGTTAACTCCAAATCGCCTCGTTGGGGCACGGATGGCTCTTGCACTATCGGCGTCGGCTGCTCGACTGCTGTGAACGGCTCCGCGATAGTTGGCTCAACTGGAGCATCAACAGCAGGAGCCGGCACTGTTGTGACGGAGGTTTCCGCAACGGCAACGGGTTCCGGTTCTGCAACAACAGTCGGCTCAGCCGCTACTGGTTCCACTGGCGCTGGAGCTTGGGTGTCCGTGCTTGTTGTTTCGTCTGGCATCTGGTCAGTATATCAGACAGGAGTATCGAGCACTAATTTATCAAAATCAAATTCATAGCCCTTCTTTTCCAAATCGTGTTCCCAAATACGAAAGATTTTCCATTCGTGCTTTTTATAATGCCGAGTGACTTCCTTGTCGCGAATCTTATTCCTTTCTATTTTAGCTTCCCAGAATTTTTTCCGAGTTTGAGGTATCGAACCGTGCTTTTTGCACCCGTGCCAAAAACACGAATCAATGAATATTACCGCCTTGTGCTTCGGCAAAACAAGATCGGGTTTCCCGAAATATTTTGTTGAATTTTTGCGATAACGAAATCCGGCTTCCCACAATTTTTTCCGAAATTCAATTTCCAACGCACTATCTTTGTTTCGAACTTTCGACATTATTTCACTCCTTTTCTTTTTTGAAAAAATATCAGTCATACTTTTCTACTTCAAAAATCTTATCTGCAAATTCAAGTTAAAGAAAAGTTTCCCATCTTTTTCGTACAATGTTCCATAATCATGTCTCGTACTGCTTGCACTTTCAAATTTTGTATTTTCATACAGGTAGGAGCGAAATTCGTCTCTATTGTAGAGGTGGTAACAGAGGACATCGCCGTTTTCTTTTACTACAATATATCCGCCGTGCGCCTTCGTAAACCCGTCCCATTCCACGCTTGGCACCATACCGAGCGCAATCGCATCAAGAAAGTTTTTAAACTTCAGTTCATAACCGGAAAGAGAAAGCCCGAACTCTTTGTTGAATTCGCTATTTTTTGTCAGTTCATTTATAAGCCCGCTAACCGTTGACTCTTTTCCGAGAAAAAAATCGAGTAGCATTTGCGCAACAAATTTCGGAAAAGCGGTATCTATGTTTTTCAGATTCGAGGCAAACGCCTCACTCAAAACATGATCAAACGACAAAACCCCACCTTTCTCAATAATTGCGGACAGGCGATCTCTGATTTTTGACTTACTGTCGATACCGTTTACTTCTCCAATTTCCCCGCTAAACCCTCCAACTTTAAAAACAAAATTCGTCGTCTTCCCCGCGTTGAGTAGTGTTGATGCACCGCCAATCATGGACTTTACCGAAAACCCTAACATCGGCATCGTTTCGGAGATTCTATCATAAATGACCGCAACGATATCGGCTTTTTTATCATTGCTTGCTTTAACTTTTGTGCACAAAAATTCTTCCATGACGGCTTTTGCTTCAGAAATCTCAAAGGATGCGCTCTGTCCGTTTCTTATTTTCTCAAAAATATTAAAGATTTTTGAGTTTAGATTTTCGTCTGAAACTTTCTTTAATACGGAACCGTCTTCACTCGTAATAAGTATCTCCGTCCCAGCGGAAATATCGTATATTTTTATCGGCTCATCCTTTTCTTCTCTGATAACTTTATGAAATACGAAAAATTTCCCTGCTATCGGGTTAAGATTTTTATCAGCGGCCGGAAGTTGTTTTTGCTCCAGAATTTTCAGGAAAGCATAGAATTCGGACCACTCGCCCTTGTTTGCTTTTGTATTATTGTTTTCCATGTTTTTTAAGTTGTTTGACGATTTCCTCCGCCACCATTTGTATGGCGGGAACCGCAACAGAATTTCCCAGTTGCTTCATAGCTTGAACCTCTGTAACAGGGAACTCGAAATCGTTGGGAAATCCTTGCATCTTTATTCCCTCTTTCGAACCGAGCCTTCTGGCCTTTCCGTCAACAATATACGCATCCCAGTTGTGCCTATCCTCAATTCTACTGCCACGACCACCTACGCGGAGAGTAAAGCCGACATCTTTTTCGCATTTTCCACCAAAAACATCCGAAAGCGTATATTTCAACGGTACTGGATCCGGAAACTTAAAATCTATACTTTTATCTTTGAACCCAACCATAAAAAGGCGTGGCCTGTGTTGCGGTAATCCATAGTCGGAAGCCTTAATTATTTTATAGAAAAAAGAATACCCCAAATCTTCTTCAATAATTTTTTTTATTGTTTCAAATGTGCGACCGTTATCGTGCTTAAACAAATGCCGAACATTTTCTAAGAAAAACGCTTGGGGTTTTTTCTCGTTGATTATGTTTACGATATCAAAGAAAAGCGTCCCTTTTGTTTCGTTGAACCCCTTTTTAAAACCCGCTTGCGAAAACGGCTGGCACGGGAACCCTGCGCATAAAATATTGAAATCGGGTATATCTTTTGGATTGACTTTTGTAATATCGCCGACAAAACTTCCCGAGTCAAAAAGTTCCGGGGATATGTTGTAAAGATTATGCTGGTAAGTTTTACGCGCCGGAGTATCCCACTCGGAAGCAAACACGCACTCCGCCCCAGCATTGTGAAATGCCAAATGAAAGCCCCCTATCCCCGCGAACAGATCTATAACTTTTATTTTGTCATTTTTGCTCGTCGCTTTTTGCAGTGCTGACACTTTGTAGCTCATAAAAGATCTTTCATCCACCAACATGTCGAACAAAGACGCTTGCTCGCCGTCCGCGACATACTCGACACTTGAAAAATCCTTTTTTTTCTTTATTTCACCCAAAACACTGTGAATGCCGTTTTCCGCAACAATAATAAAATCAATAACATTAACGCCCATCAATTTCCCAGCTTCCACGACTTTCCAAGCAATCTCTTTGTCTTGATTGCTTGGAGTCGGATCGCCGGACGGATGGTTGTGAATCAAAATTACCCCCGCTGCGTGCAATTTCAATCCGGGAGCAAAAATTTCTCTCGGATGCACGATGCTTCTGTCGAGCGTTCCGATTGAAACAGTTTCTTTTTGAAGCAAAACATTCCGAGCGTTTAAATACAAACAAACGAGATGCTCCTGTTTTTTATTTTTTAAATCGGAAACAAGCAAAGCGGCATCGTTTGCGGAAAGCACCAGATTTTCTTGAGGTTTTTGTTCCTCATAAATTCTTTTTGTCAGAGAAATCGCGGAAACTATTTGCAAAGCTTTCGCCTGCCCTATTCCGTTAACCTGGCAAAGATCGTCAACCGTCACATCAAAAAACTTTTTCCCGAATTTTCTGAGAATTTGCTCGGAAAGTTTTTTGACATTCGTTCCCTTGATACCACTTCCGAGAAGAATGGCCAAAAGCTCGCTCTTGGTAAGCGCGTCGGCACCCTTTTCCAAGAATTTTTCTCGGGGTCTATCAACAATGGGGGTATCTTTTAATTTGGACATATTAACAAGCTCAGTATACCGCCAATCGTTTTTTAATACAAAACATACCAACAGTACTTATAAAATAGCACTTAGTTCGAGTATTTTGGAAAACGAAAAGAAAAAGTATTTTTTGTATATCTAACTCCGTTCACTTCCGAGCTTTGGGAATGATCCGGAGAAACAGTAACTGATATCCTACTCCTATCCAAAGCTTTTTTTAATTGATACATACCAATACCACTTCCTCTCAAATCTTCCGGCACACAGCGACCAAAAACCCCTCTTTCAAAGATCTTAATAATTTCATCTTTCTCAATGCGAACACTTTCCATTTGAAATATTAACTCACCTGACTCAGTCCGTGTATAAACTATTATTCTAGAATAGGGTTTTGAGTACTTAACCGTGTTTTCAAGAAAGCTATGCATTGCAATATTAAATGTCTCATATTCAAAGGAGCAAAGAAAACTTTCGCTAATATCATGAAGACTCACCACCACATTGTTCTTTCTAAAAAACTCGAAAAACAAATGAGAAAGTCCGAGTAAAAACTTCTTGAGGTTATGGTTATCTGTAATCGTAACTCTTGAAGATGCGTCACGAAGGAGATTGTAGCCACCGATGTGGTAATCTACCAATCTTATCTCCTTCGAAAGAGCGCAAATATCTTCAGCGAACATATCAGGGTTTCTTTGCACATTTTCTTTAACCACTGAAACAAAATCGGTATAACTTTCCTGTCCTTCCGCCCCAAAGACACATCGTTCTACTATACTTTTCTGATTCCCGTGGATCTTTATTATATTATGGAGGTAATCATCTGCCATCTCCCGAGCTTTTTCTAAATTATGGGAGATAGATTTTTCTAACGCCGTTTCGATTGCAACGACAAAAGCATTGAAGACCTTATTGCTATTAGCGACTCTCTCCTCTTCAATCAACAAAAATTCCAAAATACCGAATGAGGTATTTTTACGAAAATAACGAGACTTTTTGTTCTTTTGACTTTCTTGTTTTGGCACAGTAAAGTCATCTGGAAATGAATTCACTACCACACCGCTGGTTGGAACTGTAACCTTCAAGCAAATCATAATTTGGTTATTTCTGCGGTAATTAATGAAATAAACTCATCATAAGAGGCATTTTTCCTAATATAAGGAAATTCGACCAGCCCGTCAAAATCCTGCACTGATGAATAAATAATATAGCGTTTTTTGTCTCCATAAACACGCTTCAATTCACTGATGAGCCCAAGCCCTTCTTTTTTGCCACAAAGTTTTTTACCAACATCTTTATAATCAACAAAAATTATATTCGCCCACTGCACATCAATGTCCGTCGCCGGTGATAAAATGTCATCGATTTTTCTAACATCAAAATTATTCCGCCGTAGATTTGTTACAATTTGACACTCCTTGTCATCAACAAAGAGAATTCTAGATGCTTTTTGTGTGTCTTTGAAATTTTTTGGCTTCCTTTTTTCATACAAATGAATACTGACCATAAGCAAAATAGTTATCATAATAATAACTAGAACCCACCATTTTTGATCGGAGAAAAAGAAAGTTGCGCCAGACAAGATCAGTGCAAAAAGAGCTGGGATTCCTTGGTTTTTATTAATTTTGTTTAACATAATACCAACATGGTTAGGTACTTTATCCCAATTTAGTCGACAACAAGGTATCAATCCGATTCAGGTCGCGGGGGAACAAAGTCGCTTCTTTCACATTTTCGAGGCCGAGGAGCTTTGCGGTGAGGCGCTCGAGGCCGAGACCAAAGCCGCCATGCGGAGGCATACCATACTTGAAGGCTTGCAGGTAGAAGCGGAATTTTTCAGGGTCGAGGCCTTTTGTCTTCATCGACGCGACGAGAGTGTCGTAGTCGTGGATGCGTTGTGCGAGCGTAGTGATCTCAACACCGCGGAAAAGCAGGTCTCCGCCCTTTGCATAGCCAATGTCATTTTCATCCTCATAAGTATAGAATGGTCGCTTTGAAATTGGGAAATGCGTGATAAAAATAAAATCTGAATTGAATTCTTTCTTCGCATATTCGCAAAGGAAGCGCTCGTGTGCCGGCTCGAGGTCGAGCTCTTTTGTGCAGTCCTCCCCTGTTTCTTTCTTGATGATTTCCTGCGCTTCACGGAGTTTCATTGCGGGAATTTTCTCCGGCACTTCGGGTATTGTGGCACCAAAAAGTGCAAATTCATCAGAGCATTTTTCTTTGAGCTCTTTCACGATATAGGCAAGAATTCGATTTTCCATATTCATCACATCAGTATGGTCTTTGATGAATCCCATCTCTATGTCGAGGCTCGTGTATTCATTGATATGTCGCGTTGTGCTGTGCTTTTCTGCGCGGTATACATTGCCCGTCGTAAACACGCGCTCAAACACGCCGACCATTATTTGTTTGTAGAGCTGTGGACTCTGCGCAAGGTGCGCGGTATGACCAAAATATTCCACATTAAACGAGTTTGCGCCGCCCTCGGCATCCTCACCAATGAGCTTCGGTGCTTGAAACTCGGTGAAGCCCTCGCCAACGAGAAAATTACGGAATGCGTGAATAATCATTGCCTGCACCTTGAACACCGCATGCGCTTTTTCTTCGCGAAGCGTTAGCGGAAGATTGTCGAGATAGGTATCGAGATTAAGTTCTGTGCCGAGCTCAAAAGGAAGCTCCTGCGCTTTGCAAAGCACTTTGACCTCAAGCATCTCGATCTCAAGCTCGCCATTCAACACACCCTCTTTCACCATCTTCGGCGGGCGCGCATTCACCATGCCGCGCACCTCGATGACCCATTCGGAACGCACCGTGCTGGCGAGAGCTACAGCCTCGGGATGGTTCGGGAGCGCTACCATCTGCACCTTGCCGGACATATCGCGGAGGTCGAGAAAAATGAGCTTGCCGTGGTCGCGGCGAATATCCACCCAGCCAGCGACAACAACTTCCGTACCTATGTGCTCCTTTAAATCTTTTATGTATGTGCGTTCCATGAATTTAGTTTGTAAAGTTAATAAAGTTAGCGTACCCATTCCCCATTCCATATTCAATATTCGATATTCGATATTCAACATTCTATCCCCGTTAGTGATAAAGTTTACTATCTATCTCTTTGAGCGCCTCGGCGTGCGTCTTCTCATCCCCCAGTCGTTCGATAAAGTTGTACCTCGGGTCATTTACCAGCTCTTCAAACCGTCTTCCATTCGCATCGATCCAAGTCCCCGCGAAATCATCTCCGCCCGCCTTTTGTATGAGCTCTGTCTGCGCCGACTGCTTGATATCGAACGAATGTTGCTTCGGATTGATCAGCTTTTCTGTTCTATTTATAATTCTTTCCAAAAATCCCATGGTATTTATTTTAATATCAGCCCCGCCTTCTCCCGCACCTCATTCATTTTCTTTCGCGCTTCCGCCCGCGCGACCTCTCCCCCCTCGCGGAGAATGCGGATGACCGCCTCCGGGTCGCGCGCGATCTCATCTCTCCGCGCGCGCATCGGCGCGATGAATGCGCGCATATTCTCGAACAAAATATCTTTCGACTCTTTATACCCAATGCCCCCCGCGAGGTAGCGTGCGCGGATACTTTCCAAATCATTGCCACTCACCAATTTGTGGAAATAAAATACCTTGCAGACCTCCGGGTCTTTCGGTTCTTCTACCCCTTTTGAATCAGTCGGGATACTCATCACCGCTTTTCGGATCTCCTCATCTGAAGCAAAAAGTCCAATCCCGTTTCCATAGCTCTTGCTCATCTTGCGCCCGTCGGTGCCCATGATAGTCTGCACCTCTTCGAGAATGAGTGGTTCGGGCACGGTGAATGTCTCGCCAAATGTGCGATTGAATTTTTGCGCCGTATCGCGCGCGATCTCGATGTGCTGTTTCTGGTCGAGACCGACGGGCACGACATCCGCGCCGTATATCAAAATATCCGCCGCCATGAGAATAGGGTAATCAAAAAGCCCGACATTCACCTCTTTGTTTTTCGCCTCGGCGTCTTTGTACGCATGCGCGCGCATGAGGTACGGCACCGTCGTGATGGTGTTGAATATCCACGCGAGCTCGGTCACCTCGGGCACATCAGACTGGAGGAACATCGTCGTTTTTTTCGGGTCGACGCCGACAGCGAGATAGTCCATCGCGAGCTCGAGCGAAAGCTTGCGCAAAAGCGCGCCATCAGACACGCTCGTGAGCGCGTGATAGTTTGCAATAAAAATAAACTGACGGTACTCATCCTGAAAATCCACAAACTGGCGCATCGCGCCAAAATAGTTGCCGATATGAGCCGTACCCGTCGGCTTGACCCCCGAAAGCAGCGTCTTTTTCATCCCGTTAGAGATAGGAAACGCTTGAGTCTAGTTTTTAGATAGCGCTTACCCATTCCCGATTTTAAATACATTTCTCTCGACCGAGCATCTTGCTCATTAAGACATGCTTCGTAATAAATAACCTCCCACGCCCCCTTACCTTTTGTCCAAGTTGACCTGCCAGTGTTATGCTCCCTCAAGCGTTTCCGTAGGTCTCCTGTGCTGCCAGTATACCATGTACCTTTGTCATTCTGAATAACATAAACATAATACATAACTGAGCCCGCCCGCCATCACTTGAGCTCAAATTTGTGTTCTGGCGAAAGTGGGCAGGGAATCTCTAACGGGATTCATTTCTGTATAATAGCAGAAAAATGAAATTGCGGAGATATTGACATTTTATTATTTCGTATGTAGAATACACTGAGGATGTTAAATCGTACAAAAAACAAAGGAGGAGAAAAATGAACCAAAAAAAGAGTCCTAGGGGAAAAGGTTTCAACGATGGTAGTAATGGGTTGCCGTCTAAACCACCTTACCCTATACCAAAAGGTAAGGCACAGGAAAAAGACAATGAAGAATACATGAAAGGATTGCTCCATGGGCGCGAGGAATTCCGAAAAAAATTAGCCGGACGGTAACCATGTCTGAATTTCGCGGAAACTAGATCATTCTCACGGAGAACAAAAGTTCTCCGTGTTTTTTTGTATCTCCTTCTTGCCGGCTCCTACACCATACTTTCCACTTCGAATCAGCTGATTCTGAATCAGCAGGTTCACGCCTTGGGCGCAAGCTCGGCCATAAAAACTTTTTTACCCCTCCCTACACCTTCGCCTCCAACTCCATATAGAAACTCGAACCCATACCCTCGCCTTTGGACTCCGCCCAGATGCGCCCTTCGTGTTTTTTGATGATCTCCTTTGCCACATAGAGACCCAGACCGGTGCCCTCGGTATAGACTTTGCTTACCCCATCGGCACGGCTGAATTTTCTGAAAATCTTTTCGAGCGTGCTTGCATTCATGCCGATACCCGTATCCGAGACACTGAAAAGTATTTTCTTTCGGTCCGGACTCTTGGAAAGCAGGAGCGACAGTTCACCCTGCGGAGTGTATTTGATCGAGTTATCAATGATATTTGAAACCACTTGACGCAACTTGCCCGCATCTCCCACCGTCACGAACGATTCATCTTTCAACAAGTCCTTGCCTACCGCAACATTAAACCCAAGATGTGCGCGCTCGGCGTTGAACTTCATTTCATCAGCAAGGTCGAGCACCAGCTTCTTCATATCGACATCAACAAACTTATAATTCATATCCCCGCTCTCGATGCGCGAAATATCCATAAAATCAGAGATCATCGTGATGAGGCGTTCGCTCGAATCGAGGATTTTTTCAACAGCTTCTCTCAAGGATACCGAGAGCTCACCAAAGGAACCCTCGGTGAGCATCGAGGCATACCCCCTGATAGCGGTCAGCGGATCGCGCAAGTGGTGTGAAGCGATAGAGAGGAAATCAGACTTTTTCTTGTCGAGCACCTTGAGCTGTTTGTGCATATAGTCGAGGTCGCCCAAGAGGCGCGCGATTTTGTCGCTGGACTGGATCTCGCGCTTGATGCTTCCGACGAGAAATGAACTTGAAAAAATAATGAGCATCGCGATACCCGCCTTGATGAGCAAGTCGAGCGTCGAAGTCGCGAGGAAAAGCTCCACAACCAAAACCAGAGCAATGATTGAAATGAAAAACTCGGTCGCAATGACCTTCAAGCTCAAAAAATTATATTTGATAAGGATGAGTGCGATGACAAACTCAAAGATGATTACGCCGAGGAGCCCGACCCAAAACAAGTCGTACCCTACCCAAAAAAGAGGAAAAAGGAGCATCACCGTGGTAGCAAGAACGCTCATCGCGAAAAACGCAAGCAGAATATTTCTGATTGCAAATTTGAATATCCCCGCACTCTCGCGATATTTTTTAATGAGGACAATGACCCCCGCAGAAAGGAATGCGAGCATGTAGAAGCTATAGATCGGGTATCCTTTTCCAAAAACCCTGCCCCCCAAGCCACCATCCAGCGTTTCGTCGTAACCGGTGATGAAATTGGGAATAGAAAGCAATCCCGCAAGACACAAATAAGGAGTGAAAATTCCAGCAAATTTCCAAAATGAAAATGGGCTTCCTTTTATTGAAAAATCATACAAAAAAAGGAATAGCGAGAGAGGCACGAGTGGCGCGACAAGATAAATCATCGACAGCGCGCCATGGATAGCGGGAGTGCCGTATGTCCCCGTGAAGACCGCGAACGCAATGCCCCACACGCTGACAGCCGCCCCAAAAAATAAAAAAGTTCTGTTACTGCGCTTCGCAGGATCCTGCCAAAAGACAATGCTCGAAAAAAATACCGCGAGCAGTCCCGCAGCCGAGACACCCCATCCCTCAATCGAAATATTTTGCACAATTGCAAGTACCGTAACGGACATACGAAAAGTATACCACGCCCCGGCAAAAAATTTTACTCAAATATCCACAACCCTACGAGCTCACAGAAAACAACCTATTCGCATACGGAGAAAAATACCCCTGCCATTCCTTCTTCAAAAATTCGGTTCGCTCGCTCCCCAGAGACTGCTCCAAATAATCCTTCAACATTCTGACCTCCTCCGTCCTGCCTTCGAGCTCTGGATGACTCAAAAGTTTTTCTATAATGCCATTTGCCCGAGTATGCGCTTCCCCCGCTTCCTTCAATAGCCCTTTCTCCTTCAATACAAAAATCCTATTCACTTCACTGCCAAGATTTGCCAAATAAAAAAGAGGAGTTCGTTCCATGGTATCAAGTAATTTTGCGGTCAATAATATCACGCATTTTCTTGCGGGTCATCTCATCTTCCACTTCCATCGATCTATTCCCCGCTTGCGGTCGGATATTGATAAGCGAAGTAAACTCAATTCGTTCCTCTTGCGGTCGGTCAAAAAAGATATTAAATCCCCACACATCACGCTGAACAGACCCATTTTCCAAGATCTTCACATTCGCGTCCATATGGTATTCTCCACCGAAAGCAACTGTCCCCTTTGAAATATCCACCACGCCCTTTACCATATCGATATAGTATTCCGTAGCTATTTCCCGTAGCTCGTCTACACTGATAGTATCTTCAACGATCTTAATAATCATAAAAGTAATATAACACAAAACGCTTGACTTTTCGACTACAGATACTATATAATGGCTGTGTATCCAGACGAAAAGGGATCCGAAAGGTGTTAGTGCCTTAGGAGCCCTTTTCTTTTTTAGACCACTCTATGTATGTTTTGAAGTTTTCCATGTAATCGAAGAATTCAGATCCTAGGCTTTTAAACAAAGAAGAAGCGAATTTTTTATTTGAGAAAAGGATCTTTCTAAATTTGTTTTTCTTTATCAAATAATCAACCACCTTTTTATAATCACCATCACCAGAAACCAAAAGAAACTTGTCAAAATCTTTATTGTCAACAAGGTGTTTCATTATTTCAAACACAATATCGGTATCAACATTCCCTTTCTTTTTTGCTTTCAGATTTGAGTTGTGTTCCTTGAACAAAACAATGAATCCTGCTTTTTGCAGATTATTGTAGAGGTCTTGTTCTTCTTCTGAGACATACCCCAAAAAATAATATGCTTCCGTTACATGATACTTATCTTTCAAATACACTCTCAATTTATTATGATCAACTTTCCACCCATTTTGCGTGGTTCCTAGGTGTAAGTTTTGTCCGTCAATAAACGCTAAATTTTTTTCTTGAGACATGTTTGTATACCAATATATACTAGAATCTTTTTCCTCCATATCATTCTACCACACCAAACACAAAAACAGAGGGGTCGCCGCGTAATATTATTGACTATTCACTATTGGCTATTTAACTGCCCCTCCCTCTAAAACATTTGTTTACAAATGTTCGGGCGATAATTTTGCAAAAAACATATCCACAAAATTATTTAGCCCTCGGCAACTCCACGATCACCGTCGTGCCTTCGTTCATGCCGGCGGACTCGATGTGCAGGGTGCCGTGGTGGGCTTCGATAATTTCCTGCGCAATGTAGAGCCCGATACCGGGCGTGCGCTGGTTTGGCGCCTCTGTCTCTGGTTCTTCTGATTTTGATTCTTGTATTCCACTTTCCACTTTCAACTTCGAATCAGCTGATTCGTGGCTCGGCCATAAAAACTTTCCTTCCTTTTTCCTTTCCCCTTCCCCCGTCGTCTGTTGTCCGTCGTTTGTCGTCTGCTCTTTAATCTTCAAATTAAACCTCTCAAAAATACTCTGGATCTGCTCCGCGGTCATCCCCACCCCGGTATCAGAAACCGTGAGACGGATTTTGTCGGCGATGTTGTCTTCATTGATAGCGATACGCACTCTGCCGGGGGCGTTTGTGTACTCGATGGCATTGTCGAGGATGTGCTTCACCACTTGCTTGAACTTTTTCTCGTCGATTGCGACGGGGAATTCTCCCCCCTCTTCCACCGTAAACGAGAAGTCGAGATTTGACCTCTTGATATCTTCATCCATTTCCATCGTCACCATTTGAATGACTCTCACGAGGTCCACCGTCTCAAAATGAAGCGCGCCTCTCCCCTGCTCCAGTCGCGACACCGTCAGCAGGTCCTCCACCAGTGCCACGATCCTCTCGCTCGACTTGTACAGCTTGTCCATAGCATCGTGCACCGGAGTGGCAATGGTGCCAAAAGTCCCCTCGAGGATCATCGACGCATAGCCCTTGATGACTGTCAGCGGAGTGCGGAGCTGGTGCGAAGCGATGGACACAAACTCCGTCTTTTGTTGTTCCAGTATATGGAGCTTCTCGTTCGTCACCGCCATCTCTTTCGCCAATCCCTCGATCCGCTCTCTGTCCCGAATATCCTTGTAAATACCGCGCATAAGGATGATGCTGAAGATAAAGACAAACAATGACACCGAGATATTGAGCACAAAGTCCACCGTCGCATGCGAAGTAAACACATTGAACAAAAGAAACATATTAAGCAACAAAATCGCCAATTCAACGAGGATGAGTTTGATGTTAAACAACTGATGTTTAGCTATTGCATATGAGATAGCTGAAATCATAACGACATTTCCAATTTGACCAACCCAATTAAACTTAAATATACCCATATATGGTCCAAGCAGGTTTGTAAAAACACCAATCATTGTCGAAATAAATGTTCCTGCGATAATATAAATAATTTGCTTACTTAAAACAACATCTTGAAATCTGCTTACAAAATATTTTTTAACCAATAAAAAATATCCGTATGCGAAAAAAATATTTATGTAAAAAACATAAAGTGTATGATAAAAATTATTAAATAAAATGTGTGTTTCTTCACCTACTAGAATCTGCGTACTCTTTACCAGATAATCAGGAGTTAAGGAGAATAAAGCTATTATAAAAAATGGGATTGGCAGAATATATTTTTGTCGAAAACCAAATACAGATGAAACACTTGGGAAGACAGCTGAAAAATAAATAAACACGATGGGGATAACCGCTGCTGAGAAATACAAAATTCTTGAAAAAATACTGGCCAAATACTCTTCTTGAGCAGATCGAAATAAAAACATACTTACTCCCCATAATCCCACCGAGACGGCCAAAAGGAAAAACCAGCTACTGGTAGCGCTCTTTTTATCTTTTAAATAAATGATTGCGCCGTATGTAATATTGATTACCGCGATAATCAATATTAATGTATTTTTGATATCAAGGTTAAGTATCATTTTATTTTTGATGAATTATTCTTTTTATTTCACTGAGTTTTTCCGTGGAGATTAGCCCTCTTGGGTTTTGAAACTTTGCCAAATGAAAACCAAGTGCTTCCCCCCACTCAGCTATTTCATCAACTGATTCAAGAGTTGCTCGATCAATTATATAATGTTTGTCCCATTTATGCGATGCCAAAATCAGCAACTCGGCAAGGCAACAAAAATTATCAAACTTATCTGCTAACCCGAAATTAAAATGAGTTTCGATATTTGGAGTATGTACAACTCCAGCAGAAACAACTAGAACATCTTCTCTCTCAAAAACATTTTCTGAAATATCAGATGGTTGAGCATCATCAACAACGATAGCTCCAACCTTAAGGTCTCCTGCTTCTACCAAAGCCTCTGGAGCGTTTGTTGCAGTAATGACAACATCAGCATTAATAATATCTTTGATTTGATGTGAAAACTTAATATTAATCCCACTATTAAAATTCCTAAGTTCGCTTTCGAGTTTTTCAAAAAAGTGTCGCTTTCTTTCAAGATCAACCAGTAGTAGATTCTGGTACCCAGCACGAGCAAGAACTCGAGCTGAGGTAGAACCAATAGACCCAGCCGCCCCAACAATTGCAACAGTTATTTTTGTTTTATCAAGATCGAGAATACGACAAAGTTCAAATATATTTTTTGTTACATTGTATGCGGTATAAGCATGCCCTGTCGTTATATTGATATCTACTTTATCTATTAAATCTAACCCGCCTTTACTAAGGGAGGAAGTCAGAGCCCCCAATCCAATAATTTTCACACCAATGTTTTTAGCAAAAATTGTCGCATCTAATATCTTTTTCGAAGCAACAGTCCTATTCTCCATCATCTGCCTTGCGGTTAAAGGAATGCTAAGAACACACCCATTTGTAGAATTACCACCACCCACCAATTTTAACCCTGTTATTTTTGCAACAAAAACAGGTGGCCAAAATTTTAATAGAAAGAATTCGGTCAATGATACAGGGAAAAACTTAAGCAACGGATATTTTTTAAAAACATCCGACAAATCCCTTGGGTGTACTAAAAAAGCGAATTCCATATCGTTCCGTTCCCCCAATCATACCACGCCCCGCACAAAAAAAGAAAACAAAAAAACACGGCTATTGATTTTAAAATCAATAGCCGTGCAAGGAAACAAAGAAGAACTATGCTACTTCATCAAAGGGAACAAAACAACTTCATTGAGGTTTCGTTGATTAGTAAGAATCGCGAGAAGCCGATCAATACCAATTCCAACCCCAGAGACAGGTGGCATGCCATACTTTAAAGAAAGAAGAAAATCTTCATCTAAAAACATGGCTTCTTTGTCGCCGTCTTTACGAGACTGAGATTGACCTTCGAGGAGTGACCGTTGTAGCTCCGGGTCAGCCAGTTCCGAATACGCTTTGACTATCTCCCACCCGTTAACCAGTACCTGAAATGAGTCCGCAACACGAGGGTCTTCATCACTTGGGCGAGCAAGAGGCAGTAAATATGCTGGATGCTGCATTAAGATTGTTGGCTGAACAAGATTTGGTCGTACAAAACGCTTGTACAGCTTATCAACCATCGAACCCAGCGACTCCACTTTCTCATGCTCAATTTCAACACCACACCGCTTCATTTCAGCCAGAAGCTCCGTAGTATTCCGCATCTCAAGAACATCTATCCCCGTTCCAGAAAGTAAAACATCTCGATATTTCACATGGCTCCATTCTGCGCCAAAATCGAGTGTTATCTCGTTGCATGGGATAGACAGCCCGCCAGTGCTCCTCTGAATGATTTCTCGCAACAGCTCTTGAACAAACACGATATTCTCACGATAGCTCCAATAGGAGACATAGAACTCGAGCATCGTAAACTCTTGAAGATGTGTCGGGTCAACCCCCTCGTTTCGAAAGTTTTTACCAATCTCATACACCCTATCTATCCCAGCTACTATCAACTGCTTAAGATATGTCTCTGGTGAGATACGAAGATAAAGATCAATTCCTTTTGCGTCGTGCCGTGTCCGAAATGGGTTCGCCGATGCACCGCAAGGGGTATGTTGGAATATCGGTGTTTCTACCTCAATAAAGCCACGACCATCAAGGAAACGGCGCAGTTCTTTCAACAACAAGAACCGTGTCTGGAAAATCTTCCGCGTATCAGAATTCATAATGAGATCAAGATAACGCTGGCGATAACGGGCCTCTTGGTCTACTAGCCTGTGATATTTTTCTGGGAACGGAAGAGTTGTTTCCGAAAGCAAAAATATATCAGTAAGCTTAATAGACTTTTCTCCTGATTTTGGGAGGAACGCTGTGCCACGCACGCCAACAACATCTCCAACTTTGAGTTGCTTCGCAATAAATACCTGTTTAGTCGAACCTAAGATATCCTCCCTCGCATAGCACTGGATCTTTGAAGAAAAATCCTGGATATCGAGGAATATGATTTTACCAAAAGCTCGTCGCGCAAGCACTCTCCCTGCAGTAGTGACTTCGGTTACATCCTTAACTAAATCTTCATGCTCAGATATTACTTGAAGAATAGAGTGACTCTTGTAAAAAGAATCGGGGTAACGGTTCATGATAGACCTCCTTTTTAGAGAATTGGGTACAATATAGTTTCTTTAATATCGCGAGGCAAAGTGCCCAAAAAGAGCATCGATAAACGATTTAAGCCCATGCCTAGACCGGCTGACTCGCCAAGCCCAAGCGATAATATCTCAACATAATCTTTATTTAAGACATTCCCAACCGCCATTGATTGCTGTTCGAGATTCTTTTGTATTATGTCTGGATTATTCTCGTCAGAATAAATATCGGCGACAAATAATCCATCAGCGACAAAGAATGCTCTCTGTGTGGTTACACCATCGCTTGAATTTTTAACGAATGGAGACATTCCAACTGGTAACTCAACAAGAAATGCTGGTCCACGAATAGTTGGAAGAATCACTTTTTCAATGAGCTTCATTGTCCAAGTGAAATGAGACATTGCCACATTGAACATCTCTGGCATTAATTCTGAGAAATACTGAATGTTAAATCTGCTAAAATCACCAAAATGATTTTCGAATACCTCTCGAAAAAGAATACGCTGAAACGGAGCACGGTATCTTTCTGGAGTAAACAGGACATCGGAATCATCTTGTATTTTCCCAGCAATTTCTGAAACCATTGACTCAAGCAATTCCATCATTTCTAAATGTCCAGAACTGCGAGCATACATTTCCAAAAGAGTAAACTCAGGAGAATGTAGTTTGTCAGAACCTTCATTTCGAAATGATTGAGCAATCTCAAACACACGATCAAACCCAGAGACAAGCAACCGCCTAAGCTTCAGTTCACTTGTTAAGCTAAGAGTAACATTTTTACCAGTCGCCTTGCAGTATGTGTCGAAAGACACAGACTGTCCACCTTCAAACACTTCCTGCAATGTGCCAGTAATGAACTCATGATACCCCAAATCATAAAGAAACTTCCTTATTATCATCAAGACCTCTGATTGCCTCCTAAAAAAGACGAAAGATGTGTCGTTCGTCATAAGATCAATCGTTCGGCGACGATATCGAAGCGACCTACTCAGGCAATTTTGTTTATCTGGTAAGTTTTCTTTGACGATATGGATAATGTCTGCGGAAGTTATTTCCAGTGATGGTGTGCCGCTCCGAGTATGTATTTTATTCCCAGAGACCTTGAGCAAACTCCCTCTCGGCAGACTAACGATGTGTCGATAGTTTGCGAGGTGTTCCTCTCTAAATACTAACTGAATGTTTTCTTCCAAAAGGCGTGCCCCACAAAATAAAATCTTGCCGATATGCCTCTTGGATAAAACTCTAGCCATCCCGGAAAACTCAGCACCCAAATGCGCCTGGACAAACATTGTATGTGTCATCTTAGCACCTCCTTATTTGTTTGTTTCCTTTGTGAAATTTCAAAAAACTAAACTAGCAACAATGTATATTAGTTCTTGTAATTTGTCAAGTGCCCCGGTGGTACATTCAACCATGAGGTTCTACATTACGCCACTCTCTAAAATTTCAAAAATATTCTTGTCTGAATTAATCATTACTTTTACCCCAATAGGAAGAGTGATCATCGGGTCTGTGTGTCCGATATCAACACCATAAAGAATTGGGAATGAATACTTTTTTGTTCTCTCTAAAATTTTTTCTATTAATTTTTGTTCTTGGCCTGAGTCATATCCAAAAGGACGACCGACTATCATTCCCTGAATAGAGGTGAAGACGCCAGACAACTCCAAATCGGTTAAATGCGCATCTATTGTTGACACACTCTCTCCTAAACGAAAATCTGCCTCACCCTCGGAGATTTCCCAAAATAAAATTGCCTTTTCAAAATCTGGCCAATACTTTGTTCCACGAAGATGCATCATTGAGGCAAGACACCCACCGAGTAATTTCCCCTGAGCCGTACCACTCTTAAGCCATCTCCATCCGGAATTAAGCTTCATCTGGCGTGCTCCTTGCAAATCTTCTTTTGTGAACCAATTTAGAGTTTCATCTGTCCACTCTACTGATTGCTCGATCACGCCAATTGGACTTTTTTGTGTAACTGCTTTCAAAAAATATTTTTTTGTATATTCCATTATTGCAGGATTTTCAGCAAACTGTGTCAAAACTGCTGGACCATAAAAAGTAGTTAGCTCAGTCATTGCATATATGGCTAAATGCAGAACAGTAATATCAGAGTACCCAATAAATACTTTCGGGTTTTTTTTAATAATATCAAAATCAAGATATTCTAAAATTTGATTCGAATGATTCCCCCCTATAAAAGAAACAATTCCTTTTACTTCTGGGTCAGCAAAAAAGTTATTTATATCTGACGCCCTTTCTTCTGCAGTGCCAGCAGTATAGCCAGTTATATTCATAGCGTTCAATCCAATTTTTATCTTAAAACCAAGCTCTTCCAACATTTTGATTCCTTGGTCAGTACGGTGAGGCACCAACCCAGCAAGGGGGGCAGCTGGGCTTATTAGCCCGACGGTATCCCCTTTTTCCAAATAGTGTGGTTTTAGTGAGAGAGTAGACATAAGAATGTTTCTATTTAGTGGCAATTGCGAGTAATACATTCCCTCTTCCCACAATATCAGGCATGTTGTAGTACTCAAGTTCGGCTTCTAGTATTTTTTGGAAATTATCAGCCTCAGCAAGCTTCTCTTGCAATGAGGGGGTGCTGCCGTGCACATAAGTTTCTTCCATTCCAGGATAAATAAAATTTGGGCCACCAATAACCCTACAGGTTTTAAAACCAGCCGAGAGATAAAGATCTTTTAGTTCTTCTGGGGTAAAGCAGTGGATAGCCGGCATGAGGTCATTGAAACGAACCTTCGAGTCTTTTTTTATTGAATCTATTGATGAGAGCCGGTTAGTAAGGAACGAAAAGTAGTATGCATGATATTTATTAGCTACAATACTTATGTGCACACCATCATCACTCAAAACTCGATGTATTTCAGTAAGTGCCCGTTTAGGATCTTCCACGAAGCTTATGACATTATAGAAAGATAAACTTAAATCAAAATTCTTATTGGGGAAATCTTCGAGATTTTCAATATTAGTGTTCTTAATCTTAAAGCGGGTGTCTGCGCCACTTGCCTTTAATTTTTTAGATGCCTCATCAAGCATTTTACTTGAAATATCTACAAGGGTGCCTGTTATATCATATTGATCTTTAAATATTTCATCAAAAAAAATTGTCCAGCGACCAGTGCCAGCTCCAGCATCTAAAAGGTTGATATGTTTTTTGTCCCCAATAAGTGCCGGGAGTTCTCTTCGTAGAATTTCTTTAAAGAACATATCGGACAACACCCAATATTTTTGGTTGTCAACTTCATCATAACTAGATGCTTTCTCGTTAAAATATTCAGTAACTTTATTGTAGTAGTTTGGCATATTTTTCATATTTTTATGGTAAGGTTAGTACATTCTTCAGACGAGGGTACGGAATAGAATTTCTAATATCATCATGACCGAGTGCCCATGTTATAAATCTTTCTATGCCAAGCCCAAAACCGGAAGTGGTTTTGTACTCTGGTAACTCTCTCAAATTTATATACCATTCGTATGGCTCAGATGATATATTTTGAATTCTCAATGACTCAAGTATCTCACTTTTATTGTCCTGTCTCTGTCCGCATCCAACAATTTCCCCACCAAATGCCCCTTCAAAAAGTGGTGGGAAGATTAAGTCAGCATTAATAACCTTGTCAAGGTTATTAGGGTCTGGCTTTTGATAAAAAGCAACTCTGCCACGATCATAGCCGTGCACCCAAAAAGGTGTTTTAAATCCTAACATCTTTGATAAAATAATTTCCCCATAAGAAGTAATGTCCCGCCCATGTTCGGAATAATTGACAAGTGACTGATGCCCGTTTTCTTCCAACAACACAATCGCTTCGTCAAAAGTAATCACAGGGAATTTATCAGCCGATATTATAGCTTCTATTGCACTATTTGTGGCGGACATATTAGCACTAATTTTTTCAGTTAGATTTGGCAAAGCTTTTAATGTCTCGGCCAAAATCTTAATATATTTTTCTATGATTGGGGTTAAATCACCTAATTCTCCTCTTATTTCTGCTTCACAATGATAAAATTGATTAAGATGCCTCTTGTCGTGATCTTCACCACGCATTGAAGGGAGGTAGCAATATACTTTATCAAAATTATTAATTAGTAGTGGCTCAAAACCAAACTGGGACGAATCAACAAGAAAAGTAACCAGGTTCCCAAACTTTATCGGTATTGCCTCAGAATCAGAACCTGGTCCCATTGGAGAAGAAACACTTGGTGTCATCATAAATAAATCTATGTTAGTAGCCCCAACATCAACACTAAAGTACTGGTCAGATGAGACCTTGAGGCAATGGCGGAGGGTAAGTAACGCCCAATAATACTTTGATTTTGTTAGCTCCAAATAATGAGATTCTGGATTATAAACAGGAATTCCAAATTCGGATATTATTTCGTTTTTAAATAGGCTGTCTGCCTTGTCCAACTGGTCTATGAGATTTGATTTTAACTTCATAATATATAGTTTAATATTAATTTCTTTTTTAGATAGCTATTAAAACCATCGCTCCATTCCGTCATACGCAATAGCATATTGAGGAAATTTTTGTTCGAGGTCATCGTGCGTAAGCTTTTGATACGACCCTATGTTTACTAGAACTATTTCCTTTGCTTTGAGATTCTTGAGAAACGGAATAATTTGATCCTTCTTTAAATGAGTAGGGTCATCATTTATATCTGATTCAATGTATGTGACATCGGTGATGATTAAATCAATATCTCTAATCATTCCAACGGTATCATCGGGTATCCCACTTAAATCAGAAAGATACGCAAATCTTTTGCCACTATTTAAATCTTCAAACAGAAACCCATCTGTACCGCTGACATGTTCAACGGCAACAGGAGTAATCCTAAGATTATCAATTTCAAACGGCTCATACGACTTAAATGTTTGAAAATTAACATTCACATGATTCATCCTTTCTTCGTACCACTCTTTCGTCACACTATTCCCATAGACAATAAGTGGGTTCTTTTTAGCAAACCAATCTAAATCGAGCAACCCAAATAAATGATTCCAGTGCCAATGAGAAACAAGAATAGCATCAGGTTTTCCTAACTTAAACTTCCATGATTGCAACCTAATATCAGGTGTTGCCTCAACTACAATACTTTTCCCATTTTCAGTTTCAATATGGAGAGATGTCCTAAAGCGAAAATCTTTTGAACCCCATTCTACATTCTGGCTAATTTTATCCGCACCAAAAGGCGCTGGAATACCCTGCCAACAGCCACTTCCAATAAAAGTTAATTTTATCATTTTAAAAACAAACTATTTTTCTCATACCCAACGCTCGAATCAGTATTTGTACGAACTTTTACATTTCAATTATACCACGCCCGATGCGAAAAATGAAAGAAATTTTGCATTGAATACATCGGCATACTAAAATCCATGCCGAAATAAATAGAACCCAACAAGCTTTTATGCTTGTTGGGTTCTATGCTCATAACAGTTTAAGCAACTTTCGTGCTTTCTCTTCTGCTGTTTTAACATAAGTCTTAAAATCAGGAATCTTTGTCAGAGCTCCGTCAGACAAAACATAAGTTGTATCCAGCGAAGCTTTTTCGATGAAATATCTGTCATGAGAGACGAGCAGTACCGTGCCACGATAAGTTCTCAGTGTTTCTTCAAGGGCATTCAGTGCTTCGATATCGAGATGGTTTGTTGGCTCATCCAAAACAAGCATATTGACCGACTGGGCTGAGAATAAAGCTAGCAGGAGGCGCGCGCGCCCACCCGGACTTAAGGTGCTGATAGGCAACTTGACCTGTCTTTCATCGAACCCAAACTTTGACAGTTTGGCATATGAATCCTGCTTGCTTAGATGTGCCCGTTCTTCAAGAAACTCAAGCAATGTGCGTTCGCGAGGAAGCGTTTCGTGCTCCTGCATCATATTGCCAATCCTGAGACCAGAACCAACCTCAATTTTCCCGTGAGTAGGCGCCATCTGTCCAGTTATGGTCTTTAGCAATGTCGATTTTCCTGATCCGTTTAGACCCATTATGCCGACCCTGCTACCATAGCGTGCCTCAAAAGACAGTGGGCCAATACGGAAAGTGTTTGGGTATTCAATCACAACATCTGAGAGACGAACATCAAGCGTACCAGAATCAACTTCAGCATTGAGAGGTATCTCAAACGGCTTTCTTTCTATTGGCTTTTCAATCTTATCCATTTGTTCTACCCGCTTTTCAATAGCCTTTGCCGCCTTCGAAGACTTCGTAGCACGATCACGCTTAAACCCCTTTAAAAACTTGTCATTGTCGCGTGGAGACCAGTGTGATCCTCGAGTAGCATCCGCCTTCTTTTCGCGCGCCCGTTCGTTCAGACGCTCGATTTCCTCCTGTTGAAGCCGGTACTCTTCCTTTTGACATGCAACACGCTTTGCCACCATTTCCAGATAATCACTATATGTGCCTCCAGTGATGGTAAGTGCGCGTGTACGCCAATCAATTTCGAAGATCTTTCTTACAACTTTGTCGAGAAATCTGCGGTCATGCGAAACAACGATGCATGATGCCTTGGATTTTTGCAGAAAATCCTCGAGCCAAATGAGAGCAGGGAGATCGAGGTTGTTCGTAGGCTCATCAAGCAAAAGCAAATCAACACCCTTAAGCAAAATACCCGCAAGTACCACTTTGCTTTTCTGCCCACTGCTCAGATTAGACAGTGGGCGGTCAAGCCCAACATCTTCAAGCCCGAATCCTGAAAGCATCACTTCTGCTCTGTGAGCAAAAGAGTAACCGTCGAGATGCTCATATTTACTGCGAACATCACCGTAACGCTTGACCTTTTCAGGGTCACCCAGCTCAGAAGACAAAATTCCTATTTCTTTCTCGAGCACATCAATGCCAGACACTTTCCTCAGATAGTCCATAATGGGTTCGTTCCCCGAAAGGCCCGTATCTTGAGGTAGATAACCGATACAGGCATCCGTTGCAAGGTCGATCTTTCCAGCATCCTGCTCCTCAAGACCGGCCACAATTTTAAGCAGAGTTGTTTTCCCGGTTCCATTGAGTCCAACCAATGCCACCTTCTGTCCTCTTCCAAGTGAAAAAGAAATATCGGAGAGCACTGTTAATGAACCGTAGCTTTTCTGAAGATTTTGTACTTTTATCATAATCGGCCTCCTTTTGTTGCTAATTTATTATACCATTGTTAAGGTACTTATCCTCAGGATAGAGTACAACATATTGTAAAAAATAGCAAGCAGTTACACGAAAGTTTGCTTATCACTATGATACTTTATTTCTGGTTTATTTTCACTTAAATATTTGACCAGCGCGCTCAATATCCTCTCCACTTTACTGTAATTGCTTTTGAATACCGATATCGCATCACTTGAAGTTAGGTCATAGTTTTTATTTACGATTGAGGTCAGGTCGGTTATGTGGCACAGAGAAATAAATGGGATTTGGAAAACATGCGACAAATAAATTTCTTGCGCTTGGGTCATATTCAAAAAACTACCACCGAATATTTTGTACATATTTTGCTCTGCCAGAGTAGCAAACCTTGGTCCTTCAATTACAACAAGTGTTCCCTCATTATTCAATGGAACATTAATATTATTAAACAGTTGCTTACAAACTCTCATTAAATCCTCGCCAAAAACTGGCTGTATATCAACATGCTTGTTTTCTTTGGTGTAGTTCCATCCTTTCCTGTTGTAGGTAAAATCAATGATATCTTTTGGGGTAACATACAAGCCGGGCTGGAAATTAGAATCTAATGAACCAACAGTGCAAAAAGATATGATGCAATCAACTTTCAAATCATCAAATGCCTTAATATTGGTCAAATAATCTATCTCGTGAGGTAGGATCATATGATTTTTGCCATGTCTAGATAAAAAATATATTTCACAATTACTAAATTTATATTTTTCTATTCCCAACTCACTATCTTTGTACTCATTGTCAAAATTACCTGCAAAAAACTTATAGTCTTGCAGAGTGTATATCCCAGAGCCGCCAATAACCCCTATTTTATAATTTTTCATAATTAAACTGTTCAAAACTTACCCAAGCATTATAATAAGAAAATCTTTTATTGTCCTCTCGCAAGAGCTTTGAACAACCTCCTCCAAAAGTTGGTAAGTCTTTTATGTTTTGTCCTAGTTCTATGTCTAAAAATAATTTTTTATAATTTTCCTTCATGATGCTGATTACCTCTCTTGATGTCCTGCATCTTTGAGATGGAAATATTCCGCATGTCGTATATTCACCGGTTGCGAGGATAGTTATACCCATCCCAGAACATATACAATCAGAAATCTGTTTTTTCTCTTTAAAAGCTCTCAGTTTTTTATTTCGATTAAAATTCACAACTGAGTTATATTTAAACACCAAAGAAGTAGCATCTTGCAAATAATTATCAGGGTTGCTTATTCCAAATTCTTTTTGTGCTTGAGTATCCCTCAAAAAATTAAAACCTATCATTCTCGGGTGCAAAGATTCTAAAAATTTTACTTGTGAATTAAAATTTTCAATAAAGTGAGGTGTAATGGTCGTAGAGAAATCATATGGTATTCCCTCTGAATGAAGTCCTTTTATATTACCAGTGAGTTTAGCCCAATCTGTTTTAGAAAAAAATTTATTACTTGCGACTAAATTAAAATCCCCATCCATATTTATAGTCACATTTATCTTGTTGGTTTTACAATAGGTAATGACATCTTGATTAATAAGAATGCCGTTAGTGCATACTGTTATTTTTCCGTAATGTCGGAAATTTTTATATTCATTAATTATTCTTTTAACTTGGTCAAAGTAAAGAAGCGCCTCTCCTCCATATACAATTAACTCACCGAAAGAACTCTCTGTGAAAGATTTTGAGTCAAAAGTGTTTTTGATTGAATTGATCTGCGCACTAAAATTATTTTGTCTATTTATAAGATTATTTTGGTTAGAAAAAGGACAATATCGACAACCCATATTACACTCAGGGGTAATCTGAACAAATAAAAGTTCTGTATGTTGTTTTTTCATAAAAATAGACGCCTCGCACAGTAAAGCTTGAGGCGTCTTGATGCAGTGGAACTACGGTTAAACCTCTTTGAGCATCCCGAACTGCTCTTTAGATAGTACGACTGAACCTCCGAAGTCATCTTTGATGACATGGTTGCCTCCCCTATCAATCGTCACCGTAGGGCAACAGTTACTGACCCCACACAGAGTGATAACTTTATCACCACGCTCATTCTTGCTCACACGAGTGTTCTTACTCTTTTTCATGGCAAATCTCCTTTTTTAAAGAGCTCTTTGGAGTCGTCTCAAGCCAATCTCGAGTCGAACCTCCCAATCAATATCAATTTTTCATCACCTCCTTTCTTTTTAAAGTACACTAGCGCCACCTCGAGCCCACCTCAAAGCATCCACTACCGTCTACCCACAGAGTATCCCACCACGAACAAACTGTCAAGCTTTTTTCGAGTAATTACCCACACACCTCCACATCAACAGAGTAAGAAGTCTTTCCCGTCGACAACAATTTTTGTCTCCGTTGCAGCACTTTGAACAATCGGGATTTCCGGATAAAGTCCCTCCTTACGCACGGCTCGCACAACTTCCCCAAAATGATCTGTTGCCATTGATTTTTTAAATTAAATTTCCCTTCTCCCCCCAATCATACCACGCCCCGCACAAAAAAAGAAAACAAAAAAACACGGCTATCTTCTATCTATTTGATATTTTTTTGAACCAATCTTCTGAAATTTTGAATACTTTTTCGCGCATATCTTCCGTATCATTAAAATAATGAGTTGCGTCTTTGATGACTGTCAGTTCCTTGGGGTCATTGGCCGTCCTAAAATAATGTTTCGCACCGCGCACCAAGTGCCCTTTCCCAGCAGCGATGATTCTTAGGGGCAGATGAAAATTCTTGGTGAGTTCGTTCCAGTTTATCGTATTTGCCTCGTCAGCCATTGCCTTTCCGACAATAAGATTTGTTCCCCAATTCATAATATACCCTTTTATCTCCTTGATATATTTTACGGCAGGAAAACCGTGCTGTGTTTTTGTGAATGATACTTTATATGAAGGATCCCATAGGACCGCTCCGTCAAATTTTTGCTCACTTGAAAGTAAGATGCTTGGACCACCGTAACTGTGCCCCGCAATAAATATCTTCTGAAATTTTTTCCCACGGAAATAACGCACGGCCGCATCAATATCGGATGCATGTGTTTTTAGTGTTGAGTCCATCATTTGCCGAGAATTTTTCTCTGTGCCATAAAGATTAAAACGAAACGAAGCATACCCTCGTTTTACAAACCAGCGTGTTGCGTTTAGATAAAAATCTTCGTCCATTGACCCAGGAAGGCCGTGGACAACGATAAAAAGCGGTTGGCGAGATGATCCGCTCAGTCGTCCGTATATATAATTCTTTTCTGATACTTTTATTTTTAGTTTCTTTTCCATACTATTATTTAAATAAAAACGGAGGGAGTGTAAAAACACCCCCTCCGAAGCTTCTTCAGCTCAGACATTGAACTCGCCGGACTGCACGCCTTTCACAAAGGCCTTCCACTCTTTCCTATTGAAAGAAAGCGTGGGACTATTTGGGTTTTTGGTGTCACGGAGGTCCACAGTGTCCCCTATACGCACCGCAACGCAACAGCATTTGTGGGTATAGGAAGATAGTTTGAACCCTTCAGAAGCAAAAGGGTTATGGCTGGGTGTAGCATTTTTACTTTTTTTCATAATAAATCTCCTTTTTTAAAGAAATCTTTGGAGTCATCTCAAGCCAATCTCGAGCCGAACCTCCTAATACCTTACAAAGTTGCGTGGCATCACCTCCCTTTTTAAAGTACCCTAGCGTCACCTCAAGCCAATCTCAAAGCATCCGCTACTGTCTACCAAAAGAGTATCGCGCTAAGAACAAAATGTCAAGCTTTTTTCGAGTAATTATACACACATCCACATCAACAGAGTAATATTCTGAATTCATGATATTTTTAAATACCTAATGCGATAGAATCAAAAACCCTCTCAACCTCATTTTCTTCCATTCAATCATACCATGCCAGCAACAAGAACAAAAATCTTTTATGCTAGTTATGGGTTTTGGTACAATTGACCTTAATTTTATGCTTCTACCATATCCTTAATCGCTCGTTCTTGAATTCTAGCATGGTGCGAGCCGTAAACAATAAAAATATTATATCCTTCATACCAATACTTTCCTATGTGTTCCAAAATAAAAACATCCCTTATTCTCAAAGAACTTTTTGCTACTTTATTAATGTGAGATTCATAAAATGAAAGATTCTTGATTTGTGCCAAAAAGTCCTTGTCTTCCAAACTAAATTCTTTTCCAAAGATCTTTTTATGCACTTTCCCAATTGCAGATTCAAAAGAAAAATCAAAACCAGACCAGTCTAATTCTTTTTTATAGCGTTGGATATTTCGTGTGATAAATTCGTTAAAATTTTCAGGAGCAACTTTTCTCTGCCATGTTGCCGTTCCTCTCATCATAAAAAAGTAGAATATATCCTCTCGAGAAAATTCCTTCAATAATTCTCTGGTCTCATCAGCTATCGTTGGCTCAGGGCGAAAACAAGGCACCTTATCCTTGTCCGCCCAGTACACAATGGCACCGGATTCGCCATGTTGTTCAATCACACGCTCTAGAGATATTAAATTCTTTTCATTCACGATTCCCTCATGGATTACTATCGATTTTCTGCCACGCGTTTTATCTAAAAAGTCCTGCCATTTTTCGTGCAGAAATTCAAACTGGGGATGTTTCGGGTCCATCACATGTTTAGAACCAAAGTAGTAAAGAATTTGACCATTACACTCAAAAGAATACAGGTACGGCACTTTTTGTCTTATTTCTTTTGGGAGCGCGAGATGCTCTTCGTCTGATAATAATAAGTCTGTGTTTATATGATTCATATTTTATATAATAAAAAGAAACGCGGATTTTTGCAAACCCGCGTTTTAATGATAGTGAATTAATTATCACCCACCTATTCACTTTCAATTACTAAGTAGATGAATCATTGTGTTCACTTGAGTCATCATACCCATCTGAATGCTTGCCGTCATCCCAGCCACCTTCTTCTCCTGAAGAATCACTGTAACCAGTTTCTCCTCTTGCGGATAAACTCTCAATCCTTCCAAAAGCACCTTGAAGTGCCCTATTTGAAGAAAGCAAAGATCTGCCTCCCTTACTACTTGATACTAAAGAACCACTGTTCATAGCGTCTCACCTCCTTTCTTTATCCGATTTTGTACAAAACCATAGAAATCCAGCCGACTTTCACAATAGGTATAAAGAGGCACCCCTTGATCATCAGCTTGCCTATGACTACTACAACCATTGTTACACAATGATAGAAAAGTGCAAGCCCTGCATTTACTCGGTAATACTTGGATTGAATCTTTCCACTCAAGAAAAGTTTGACTCATAATGAGATTTCCGTAGACCCCAAGAGAATCAAGACTTCCAAAATTGACTTTCTTCCCAAACCTTTCACAAGGGTAAACATCACCTGCGTGGTCAATCGCAAACCATTTATCGCAACTTCCGCGGAAAGAACATTCGTTTGTTGACTTCCCTAGCGTCCACGCCAGTATAGCATCCAGCTCGCGCACACGAATCGTTTCATCATTAATTTCCAGCCATGATTCAAAGATTTCTCTAAGGAAACCGTACCAGTCTTTATCCGATAACCCATACTCGTCTCCGCCACTTTCCGATGCCGTGTTATAAAAGGCGTTGAAAGCGATGTTTTTGAAACCGGCAGAAACCAACCCATGAAGGATTTCTTCGGCATATTTCACCGTTTTCTTGGTAACAGTACAAATCACCCCCGGGTGGATATCATATTGACGCAGAATATCAACCCCGCGCATCGCTCTTTTGAGAAAAAGGGGGTCAGGTACCCTTTTTGGGTCTCCCTGTCGAGCGCACGGTAGCTTCAAGTCCAAACTTCTCGATCATTTTTGTAGCCCATGCATCTGCACCAAACGGCTTCCCTCTTACGACAGATCCTCTGATGCTTTCTTCCTCTTCTTTTGTTTGCGGGGTGCTAACAAATGAGAGATAATCTCTTGGCTCCGGTATCGGCCATGCTGACAAGAGTTTCTTTTTTCTTGTGTTGATTGATAGTCGTCGTGCTAAACTACAAAAACCCCAGTTCTCTGCTTTTCTAACAAGTTTTGCGCGAAGCGAGTTTCGCTCGACATAACGAATAACAGAGAGAAGATGGTTGTCGCCCTGTATCAAAAAAGATTTGTACCTTCCTTGGTAGAGATGCCCACTTCCTTTCGTATTGTTCGCCTGATGCCAGCGCTGGGTATGGGTGAGCGTGAGCCATTGCATGAATTTTCCCATGTCACCATCATTTTTTGGATACAACACAAGGTGAAAATGGTTTGGCATGAGGCAGTATGCGAGGATTCTCATAGAGAACTTTTCTTGCGCTTCCTCTAGGACTTGCTCAAACAAAACATAGTCCTTTTCTGCGAAGAAAATCGGCATACGCGCGTTGGCACGGTTTATGACATGATAGCAATGATTGCCGATGTCGGTACGAGTGATGCGAGGCATATGGTTAGTATATCAGAAGTAAAGGGAAAGGGTACCTGACCCCCTTTCCCCAGAAGTAAAGGGAAAGGGTACCTGACCCCCTTTCCCCCTTTTTTAAACGGTCGCACATGGCGCCATACCGCGCGCAAACCTTTTTTCATCTGTTCTTTTTGATCGAGTGAATTTGCCTCTGTTTTGTTTTGGTCAGACATACAAACCGCATTATAGCAGAACCCGCAACTTTTGACTTTTTGGTGATTTAAGAGTAGTTTTAGGGAAGAATAAAATTCATAGTTCTTAAAAAGGAGGCAGACATGAGCATAGTAGCTCGAAGAATACTCGGTATGAGCAAGAAGGAAATTTTCAATTATGATTTTCCTTCGGCAAAGTCTATCGATGAAACTTTCGGCACGACACACAGAAATGTCCGTGTGTTTGCGGGGATGATCTCCGGTACACCGCAGGACAGAAACCCTGAGAGGAAAAAATTTAAAAGGAGGTGGGTATGGGAATGGCAGAAAACCAAGATTGCCCAAATGGTAAAACTAATTTAAGGGTATGGATAGAAAATGGGGCGTGCGACCAAAAAAAATGTTTGCACACGCTGTGTGAGCATCATTCCTCGCATCATCCTGAACCGGCAAACAAGAAGAGTAGGCGCTGGCGCTGACCAAAAGGGACATTCCGGTGTCCCTTTATTTTTTTAGAAACGGAAACTTCGCATACTCTGCTTTGTCGCCTACTTCCTCTTCTATCGCCATCAAGCGATTGTACTTTGCGGTGCGCTCACTGCGACACGGTGCACCCGTTTTGATCTGTCCGGTACCCATCGCGACGACGAGGTCGGCAATAAAAGTATCTTCCGTTTCGCCACTCCGATGAGAGATAATCGAAGTAAAATTATTCTTTTCCGCCAAAAGGATTGTGTCAATCGTTTCGGTCAATGTTCCGATCTGATTCAATTTGATCAAAATAGAGTTGGTCGTTTTCTCCGCGACACCACGCTCCAATCTCTTCATATTAGTGACATACAAATCGTCACCGACAATCTGCGTGTGACTGCCATTCTCAGTGGTAAACTTACCAAAGGATTCCCAGTCATCTTCGGCAAAAATATCCTCCATCGAAATGATCGGGTACTCTTCTGCAAGCCCGCGATAGAAAGAAGACAGCTCTTCGCCATTTACGCTCTTCCCCTCTTTGCGGAGCTGGTACAAACCGTTCTCGAAAAATTCAGAAGCGGCGGCGTCGATGCCGAAGAAAACATCTTTGCCAAGCGTATAGCCGGCTTTCGCAACAGCTTCGGACATCAGTTCAAACGGCTCTTTATTGTCTTTCACTGCGGGAGCAAAACCACCCTCGTCACCGACATTGGTAGCATATTCTTTTTCTTTCAATGTCTTTTTGAGGCACGCATACACTTCCGCGCATACTCTCACTGCTTCAGTGACCGAGCCGGCACCAACAGGCACGATCATATATTCCTGAATGTCCGTCGCCCAGCTCGCATGCTTGCCTCCGTTCATTATATTCATCATCGGTATCGGCATGATGAATTTCCCGTTGAAATCTGGATTGAATTTTGTGAGATAGTCATACAACGGCTTACCCTCCGCCACCGACTCTGCTTTTGCAACAGCGAGAGACACCGCCAAGATTGCATTCGCGCCAAGCTTGGTTTTGTTTTCCGTCCCGTCGAGCGCGATCATCGCGGTATCGATAGCCCTCTGGTCTGCGGCATCCATCCCGACCAAAGCTCCCGCAATCTCATTTTTGATATTCCCCACCGCTTTCAATACACCGAGTCCGCCGTACCTCTCTGTATCACCATCGCGAAGCTCCACCGCCTCGTATTTCCCCGTAGAAGCCCCCGACGGCACCATCGCAGAACCAATCGAACCATTTTCCAAAATGACCACCGCCTCGACAGTTGGATTCCCCCTGCTATCTAATACCTCTCGCGCATTGATTGATTTTATTTTCATCCCGTTAGAAGTTTAGTTATTAAAAATTAATTATCAATATTATCTTACCAATTATCTGCTTATTTGTCTTCTGTAAAAATTACAGAAAAACTTCTAACGGGATTCATATTGTCGATTGTTAGTTGTCAGTTGTTTGTTTCCCCTCCCAATTACTTATACCCCTCGGCCTGAATGATAAACGCTTTGTGGTACTTCCCTTTCAGCTTCATCAGCTGGTCATGATTGCCGCTTTCTGCTATTTTCCCGCCGTCCAAGACATAGATCTTGTCCGCATTGCGCACTGTTGAGAATCGGTGCGAGATAATAATCACCGTTTTGTCTTTGAAAAATTCGTAAATTTGCCCAAAGATCTCCGCCTCCGCAACCGCATCAATGGAAGCCGTGGGCTCGTCGAAAATAACAACGGGCGAATCACGATAAAAGAACCGCGCGATGGCAATCTTCTGCCACTGCCCCGTACTCGGGCGGGTGCCTCCTTTGAATTTTTCGCTGAGCACCTGATCGTACCCATTTTTATAATTGGAAATGAATGAATTGACATTTGCCCTGTCCGCCGCAATCTTCATTTTCGCCTCATCCGGCTCTCGGTGCGCATCTCCCAAAAGGATATTTTCTTTCAGCGTCAGTGACCCGTAGGTATTGTATTCCTGAAACAGCACTCCCAGATTCTTGTACCAACTGTCTATCTTAATGTCATTGATATTCTCATCGTTCAAATAGACACCACCCTTGTCCACCTTGTAAAATCTGCTCAACAATTTCACGAGCGTAGTCTTTCCCGCGCCGTTTTCTCCGACGATTGCAATCTTTTCTCCCGGCTTAATCTCGAGGTTCAGGTCATTGATAATAAACCGATCGGAGTTTGGGTATTTGAAACTGACTCCCTTCAATGATATGTTCGGGGCATCCGCAGAGACTGCCATCTCCACACCGCCATCAGAAACCATCGGCTTCATCTCGAACAATTCTTTGATCTCGCTCATACGGATACACCTCTCGGTGAGCCCGACATATGCATTCCCCACGGTCAGCAAGTTGTTGACAAAAGTGTCTAACGACCTCATTTGAAATGTCGCCGTACCAATGGAAGCAATTCCACTAAAAAGGTTTTTTAAAATGGTGAAGTACCCAAAGATGCTGGTGACATCTGTTATTGACCCAAACAGAAAACCAAAAAATTGCCAACCCTTAAGAATCTTTAAGTCCTCCTTTGTAAACCAGTCAGCGAATTTTTTGTATACATTATTCAGATATTCATACGCGGAGGTTATGGTGACCTCTTGGAGGTTTGAAGTTTCTATGAGCGAAGAAAAAATGAAATTCGCCCTCCGTCTATTTTCGGTCTCATCTCTATATAGCTTCCATTCTTTCCTCATATGGAATTTATTTGAGGCCATCTCCGGAAGTATCGAGATGGCAATGATCGCCATTACTACAGGCATCACTTTGACTACAATAAAGGCCGCGGCAATCAGCGTGAAGATTTTTGCGAAGAATGCTACTGCCCGTTCAAAATCACCATATAATGCTCCGATGATTTCCTTTGACCGTTGTATCTTATTGGCAACTTCAGGATTTTCCAGTGTCTGAATGCCCAATGAATGAATGTGGCGATATAAGATTTGTGGTGACTTGTACTGAGTTGCAGCACTCATCACCTGCGATGCATATCCGTTTGTGGCATTGATTGCTGAATTAATCAAATTATATGCAAGGAGCACCCCGAGCATCGGGATGATTTCTTTCGGATCTCCATGCGCCGTAGCAATCTTTATGACATCATCCAACAATCTCGCAAAAATATATGCATTGACCAAAGGACTCGCCGTCGAAAAGATAGCGGCAAACGCGTTGAAGCTGGCCGCCACAGGCGCCAGTTTTATATTATAAACAAACAACCACCTCAGCGTATCCAGAAATTTCAAAAATGACAATTTTGTATTTTTATCCTCCATATTTTGAGCATTATATCACAGTCTCTCGTATCACGATATAGCGTAGCAAAATCGAAATTCCAAATCCGCCAGCTTGGACCTATAGGTCCAAGCTGGCGGATTTGGAAAATTACCAACACAGAAAAATAAGAAACTTCAAAATTCCCCAATCGCGCCCTATAGGGTTAAATTGGGGAATTTATATTTCGCTCAATCCTCTTCGCGTAAAAATCCGCCGGCTTGGAGGTCCCAGAGCTTTGCGTAGAGACTGCCGTTTTGTTTGGTTAGGTCGTCGTGAGTGCCTTCCTCGATGATGGCCCCGTCTTTGAGTACCGCAATGCGGTCCATCTTGCGGATGGTTGATAGACGATGGGCAACGACAACGACAGTCTTACCTTTCATTAATGTATCAAGCGCGTCCTGAATGAGCGCTTCGGAATGCGAGTCCAAGCTTGATGTTGCTTCATCAAGTACGAGTATTGGTGCATTTTTCAAAATAGCACGCGCAATGGCAACCCGCTGTCGTTCCCCGCCGGAAAGTTTTATCCCTCTCTCTCCCACATATGTTTCGTATTGTTTTGGCAATGCATTTATAAACTCATCGCAATGTGCTAGGCGTGCGGCCTCCATGACCTCGGCCTCTGTCGCGCTGGACTTGCCATAACGAATATTTTCCATAATAGTTCGATGGAAAAGAAGCGGGTCCTGCGGGACAAGACTCACCTTGTTGCGAAGCGTTTCAAGTGTTGCATAACGAATGTTCTGACCATCAATCAAAATCTTGCCACTCGTCACATCATAAAACCGCAAAAGCAGGCGCACGAATGTCGTCTTGCCTGCGCCAGACGGACCAACGAGAGCAATCTTTTCACCGGCCTTGATCGTGAAGTTTATATTTTGCAAAACTTCGCGTGTTTGGTTGAAGGCGAACGAAACATCACTGAAAACAATCTCCCCGCCAGAAACATGAAGCGGTACCGCAGCAGGCACATCTTTTATTTCATATGGAAGTTTCATAATCTCCACCATTTCTTTAGCATCCGCATATCCTTCATAAGCGTCGCGGATGATGCGTCCAAAATCCCATAATCTCTTTCCGAGTCCCAAAACATACAGCTGGACCATGATAAATGTCCCCACCATAACAGGCCCCTGTTCCCAGTAGTGAATAAGGAGATAAAAAATTGCGAACTCCATAAGGACAATGAGTGCCGCTTGCATGGCATCGAGCACCTGACTGACACCCCAATTACGAAAAGTAATTTTTGCCTGATCATCTGTTACCTCTTTAAAATACTTCTGCTCGTATGCGTGTTGGCTGAAAATATCAATATTGTTTTGATTGGTAATAGTATCGGCAAGCACCGCAGTCGTGCGCGAGTCCGCTTCTACCATTTGCAGGTTATATTTTAGGCGCCACCGCGAATAAACAACATTGACCGCCATATATAAAACCACCCACCCAAAAATGATCGTGGCGAGCATTGGAAAGATGTACGCAGTAATAATGACCGCACCGGAAATACGCACAATGAGTGGGAGAATATCCCATGTGATACGGTCTGTGATGCGTTCAAATGCACGGGCATATCTCCCGACACGCTGAACCAATGCCCCAGTGAAATTATTGGCAAAAAAACTATATGAATGATGCAAAAGACGGTCATAAGCTTGTTGGCGAAGAGTCGCCATTGATCTTGCTTGAACGCGTATGATCGCATACGATCCAATACGCCAACAAACCCAACCGGCTCCGTTAAGCAATAAAATAAAGAGAATGATATGAACAAGTTGTGGCGAAAGCTCTGCCTTGGACTCCGGCAACAAAAGAGTATCAAAAAACTTTTTATAATAGAGTGGTATTACAATTTCAAAAGCATTTGCTCCCCCAATACCAAAGAGGATGGCGAGCATCATAACCCAGCTTTTGCTCATCCCTTGCCACAAAGAAGACGCCACATCACGCATGCGAACTTCCGGATATTCGATATTGGAATGTTTTGATTTCATAAGAAAAAATCTTATATCCCCTCATACATCTCCCGAATACGCGACATAATAACTTGCGTGGCTACTTTTAATTCTTCGCGGGTTGGCGAGATCGCATCTGCTCGCGCACCAAAGAGCTCTTCTTTGGTGATGGGTGCGCCGTAGGAAACGGTGATGGAGTGTTTGCGGGTGAGGAATCTATGCGCACTCATTTGATAGTGGCCGCGGATGGCGACAGGGATCACGGGTCTGCCGGTGCGCCAGAGGAGGTATGCGACGCCCGGCTTTCCTTCGCCGATTTCGCCGTTTTTTGTTTTGCCTCCCTCAGGGAAAATACAGATACTCTTCCCGCGTTCAAGAATTTTGATATGGTGCCTGAGTGCATGCTCATAGTCGCCTCTTGTTCCTACGGTCACCGGGTACGCGCCCCAGATCTTGAAAAAAAGTCCGCCGTAGATATATTTCGCAAGCCCGCTCTTCTCGTAGAATGCACTCTCGCGCGCGAGATAAAACATCGGCATTAGGCGCGAAAATGGATCGAGTGTTGCGGGGATGAGGATTGGGTCAAGCTCGCTTGCATGATTGACCGCAAATATCACTCCGTGTTTATGCCCGCGAATATTCTCTTTACCCAAAATGCGAATTTTTGCGAAAAAGCTGAGCGAAACCCAAGTGAATGGGTATACGAGCGTCTGCAAGATGAACGGTGTGATTGCAAAAAAAATCATAATAGTTATATCCCCTCCTCACGAAGATTCTCGATGAGTTTTTCCGCTGTGCGGGAAAGTTTCGCGGGGGTTTTCACTTCGACTTTGATGAGGAGGTCACCGCGGTGTTTTTGAGCAAACGGTACGCCTTTTTCTCGCACGCGCAATGTCTCTCCCGAGGAAACTCCGCGCGGAATTTTGACCTTTATCTGCCCGTCGAGAGTTTCGATAGAGTGCTCGGCACCAAGGAGCGCGTCGGTAAGCTTCACGCCGAGGTTCATCACGAGGTTGACCCCTTCGCGCTTGAAAACTTTGTGCGGTGCGATGTGGATATTGACATACAAGT
>ERZ1292625.288-Hain-H41-01um-R1-288-length-83266-cov-12_pt1 | contig 83266 bp, 95 predicted proteins | sample MGYA00564400_ERZ1292625 | MGnify/ENA primary metagenome ERZ1292625 (study PRJEB36523, sample SAMEA6512639) | groundwater metagenome | collected 2019-01-08 | study: AquaDiva: Metagenomics assemblies of 32 groundwater samples | reverse complement strand
GCTCTCGCTCTTTGACATTGTTAATATAATCTAATTGGAGTTTTGCACCAGACTCGCCTAAGGCTGGAGTGCATATTTAAGCTTGATTAAATCAAAAGAGACATCCTTAGTGGAGGTAACGAGCCTAAAAAAGTTAAAGTCACTACGTAATAATAAATTCTTTGGGTCTAGTTTAACAATTTCATCTTTGGTCAATATAACCGTGGGTGTTGTATCTAAGCGTGCAAAACCGGTAATATGAGTAAATAAATTAAAATCAAGCATTTGATTAGCCTGGTCGTTTTTTCCAGTCTCAAGTGCTGTTCTTAAATCATAAAGACCATAATTGCCGCCTTGGTCGTGTGACCCCTGCAGTGTATTAAATTTAGCTAACTCCCAAGTGCCTGGATTCATGCCTTCGGGAAGCGGGAGGTTCTCAATAAAAGATATGCCTTTGTTTATTATATCAAGCGGATTGACTTTGGGTGTTGCTTCGGGAGTTATTACGGGGGTAGGTTCGGGGGTTGGTGCAATTGTCGGTGCTTCTGTTTTGACTGGGGTGGGGGATTCAATTAAAGGTGATGGGGTAGATAAAATTGGTGTTTCGGTTATCTGTCCTGTATCTGAAGGCGTATCATTTCCGCCTCCGCCGCAGGCTGAAATTATAGCTGCCAGTCCGGGGACTGTAAGCAAAGTCATAGCCACGGAGCCAGTGAGCTTCACGCGTCTTGGCGTATTTCCTCTGTCGTAGCTACCTAATTCGGGTGTTCTTCCCATAATTCAGTTAGTATTTTAATATATCTTATAGTGATTGTCAAGTGGCTTTTTTGATGGATCGGATTATAGCACTTGTATTTACCCTTGTCAAGGATAAAGGCTTCTGGTATGATACATTCATGGAGAAGAAAATCTTAAATTATAGAGTGGTTATTACACCAGATGAAAGGACCGGCAGGGGAAAGCCCTGTTACACTGCGTATGTGCCTCTCTTAGGTATTGCAACAGACGGAGATACGATTGAGGAGGCATTGATGAATGTGCAAGATGCAATACTGGTTTATGTTAGGTCATTAAGAGAAGATGGGCAAGAGATTCCCCTAGAGTCAATTAATGGAGAATTTATTACAACCGCAAGCGTAGAATTATCATAAAGAAAACACCTTAAGGCTATATGCCTAAATTGCCACAAATAAAAACAAAGATAATTTTGCGTGTGCTTCAAAAAGAAGGATTTATGAAAAGACCAGGCAAAGGGAGCCATATTGTGCTTGCGCATTCAGATGGAAGAAGAACAGTTGTTCCCTTTCATAATAAACCACTTGCAAAGGGGACACTTCGGGCGATTCTTAGACAGGCAAATATTTCCTTAGAGGAATTTCTACATCTCTTAAAAGAAAAGAGTTGAGCCAATTGCTAGAAGAGGCAGAACAGTTATATCTTATAGTCTTTGTCAAGTAGTTTTTTAAAATTTACAGTTAAAATTTACTCACATCTGCCAACGTCAACCTACGAGGTTGCAGGCTCACAACCTCGTAGGTTGGGAAATCGGTATTTGGATTGGAAGTCCACCTCGGAGGTGGGATTAGAGCTGCTATAGTCTTTGTCAGGCCCCACCGCCTTTTAGTTGAGTAGTGCCTTTTTTTTTAATTTTCTTGCTTCTTCAAGCCAGAAATTTTGCCAGACTGAAGGAGCGGTTTTATGAAGCATACGTGGATAATCTTTTAGTTCTGTTACTTGCAAAAGCTGCTGACCCAACTGTAACGGGTCAATATGTGTATCAAATTTTATTCTGGCTTTTTGAAGCAAATTATCAAACTTCCATTGTTTTTTTTGCAGGATTAAGTATAGGTCGATAAAGTCGCGACTGCGAGGGTTCTGGTAAATCGTGAATGTTTTATTTACAGCAATATCAATTAGGCTCTCGACGATTACGTGATCAACTGCATGAGGTTTTTCTATCTCCGAGAAGGGAAAGTAGGTGAATTCTGTTTTTATAACTTCGTTTTCAAAATGAAGAAAAAATAAATTACGATTATAACTTTGTTGAAAGTCTATTTTTTTTATTTTTAATATTGGTATTAATTTCTTTAATATAATCTGAATAGTAAAAGGATCTACTTCCATTTCGCTAAAAAGATCAAGGTCTTCCGAATATCTGTGATGTAAGTAATATTCTGAAAGAGCAGTACCGCCGGTTAAGTAGAAATGAGAGAATATATCAGTCTGTAAAAAAAGCTGTTTAAGAAGACTTGTTTGCTTCGTAGTTAAGATTGTTTTGACCATAGCCAAAAGGATAAAAGCTTTCGCCTTTTTGGGTCAATCTTAAGTTCCTTCCAGTACTTAATAAGTTGGCTTGTGTTTAATTTCTCGTCATTTAATCCAAAATTAATCAATTGCTCAAGCTTCCAGATTTCATAAGCCCTTTTGTCTTTTTTAAGAAACGATGTGTTCACGCTCCAGTTATACATAATAAGAATATTATATACGGATTTTGGCAGCTTATCAAGAGTACCGTGGCTATCAAAGCGTCCCAGTTTATCTTATAGTCTTTGTCAAGCCCCTCTTCACGGGTTCTCCTACCCAGTTGGTAAAGTATGCAGTGTGCTTCGCAAGTAAAGAGTTGCCCACCTTAGAGGTGGGATTAGTGCGAACTTAGACCTATAGATTTAGACCTACGAGGTTCCAGCTTGCCAACCTCGTAGGTCGGAAGCTACGCTGTAATCTTTGTCAAGCCCCGTTTTAAGGCTGGATTTAGCTATGCTCATGAAACTTTCCTTTAAAAACTTCATATTTATCTTGATTTAGGATAACTAGTGTATCTTTAAGGGTTTTGTTTCTCCAATGCCTGACAAATTTACTAAAAACATTTAATAGACGTTGAGACACATTTCCGCTATATCGAATTAGAATTAAGCCAAACCTTGTTGCATCTTCATAAGAAGTGATTCTTATTAATCCCAGATCGCGAGTAACAAGCGTACGTCTTAAGGTGTTGGATTTTTTGACAATTTCCTGATCGGGGGCTTGCGTAAGTTGAAGTTCATAAACAGTTTTTAGATCGATGTGGAGCGATCTGAAGTGATCGATGATAATTTTTGGAACGTTTTCATCGAAAAATAATTTCATTCAAGAGAGGCAATATGAATTTTATCTCTTTTCGTATCCAAGAAGTGAATCTCTTCTCCCGCAACGGTTTTGGCGGCATATTTTACTGCAGCTAGAATAGCGTCTTTTGTGATTTGAGGGTAGTAATCTTTAAGAATTTTCTTTTCACTAGCGCCCGTTGCCAGAAGTTCTAAGATCATATATACAGGAATACGAGTACCAGAAATTACGGGCTTGCCCCCTAAAATTTTTGGATCAACAACAATTTTCTGTTTCATATGGCTTGCTCTTGCGGTGGTAATATATTGTCTTTTAGTAATCCTTCCAAGTGGCATTGAATTGCTTCATCCAGATTTTTTCTTGTTTCCTCAATTGTCTTACCAATAGTATGAACACCCTTAAGAAGAGGAGCGAATCCATGATATCCTTTTTCGTCTGGTTCAATGATGGTTCTAAATGTATAAGTTTTCATATTTCTATTTTAGCATCTTAGTTTTTTAAGTCAAGGCTTCTTAAACCAATTGCTAAATTTTTAAGACGCGGGCTGGATTTGTTCGAGGGTTTTAATTCTTCCTTCGTGGTCGTCGACTTGATCTTTAAGTTCTGAATATTGATGCGTTTCAAGATCTCGCTCATCTCTTCTGGTTTCCAGTTCGCTCATCACGCCGTCTAGTTTGGTGAGTATTTGATCCCGATATTTTTTCGCATTTTCATCAATTTCCTCTTTAAATCCTTCCAGTTTAGAATCAATCCCTCTTCCTAAAGATCCTAGTTCATCTTTGGTTGCCAACCTTGCTAGCTTTTTTTTTAAATACTCTTTAGTTATGGCCTCTGAGGAACTTATTTTGCTTTTCATAGTGAATACTAGTATAGCATTGGTGTAACAATATCTGTCAAGGCATCGAAAGAAAGCGAAGCTGTCCCACCTCGGAGGTGGGATTAGAGCTGCTATAGTCTTTGTCAAGTATCTTTTTAGATTATCTTTTTTCTATCTATTCCAATACGAATATATCCGTTCTTCTTAAAACATTCATCAAACCCAAAAATATCTTTAGTATCGAAATGATCGGCCGAAGCCTCCCGGGTGGATCGGATAAGATTAAGACTTCACTTTTTTCCTAGGCCCTCATCGTGAGGACCAATAGTAAGAATATAAATTTCATCTTTTTCAACTTGAAAAGTAAAACGGTAGTGAATATCTATCCTTGCTTCAAACACTTCGCCACCACCCATTTTTCTTGTCCGAAGAGATGGATGGCGGTAATTTACGAGAAGAAAATCGAATTGACGTTTTGCCTTCGCCTGGATGCTTTTCGGATGCTTAGAGAGTTGCTTTCGAACACGCGGAGAGATAACAAGGTTCATAAACTCTTAAAGAATGCGTCGAGCTCCTTCTTGTTAGTTATTTTAATTCCTTTTCCAGCTTTAATCTCTTTTAAGGCTTTTTCATCAGACCATTCCCACCAAGCATCACTTCCATAATGAGGCTCTTTTTCAAAAAGTTTTGTTTTAATAACTTTTATTTCTCTAGTAAGCTTGTCAAGGCGAGCAAGAATTTCTTCTATTGTTTTTGGAGAAACGGTAATTGCCTGATTCATACTGATATCTATTTTATAACAGTTTAAAACTCTCTGTCAACACTTCTTGTGCCCAAATAATACAGGGTATCCCACCTCGGAGGTGGGATTAGGATTGCTATAGTCTTTGTCAAGTATTATTCAGACGCAGAGTTGGCGTTGAAGCTCAGCGTTAAGAAGGCCTGAGTACGGATTTTATCCTAAATTTTTCACTTCACCTAAAAACCACTTTTTTATTTCTTCCCAGTCTGTTTCGATTAGCATTTGGGGCATCTCATCCCCATCCGCTTCTTCAAAAAAAACAAGAGATTTTCGTATCATAATTTCTTTCTCTTCCAAATTACCGTACTTTTTCTGATAAAAAGAGAACATCTCTTTTAAAGAAAATTTTTGTGAAAGAAAGTAAATATCTATGAAATCCCTTTTGGTTCCCCTTGCGATTATCGTATCAAGTTTCATTGCGCAAAGATCAGGAGCAGATGCCACTGGTAACTCCAGGAAGTATTCAAAAGCGGCAATTTGCTTATATTTATATGAAAATAGGGAAAACTTAATTCCATTTACAGTTCCAATTAGAGTCTGCCAGTCTCTTTTTATCAGCTTAAGGCTGAGGTCTTTTTTTAATTTCTCCTCCCATTGTCTTTCTGCAAACTCATAAGGCGTAAAAAAATCCAGATCTAAAGACTTTCGGTGTCCCAAATGGAGGGCAGCTGCTGTTCCTCCGGCCAGATATGATTTTTTTGGTAAATTACCCGGTCTTAATTTTTCAAGAAGATTCTTTGTTTGAAGAAGTAAAATATTTTCAAACATTTATTATGTTTAAAGACTTATCTTCCAATAGTTCTTAGATTTAGGGGAAAGACGATTTTTCGAAACAACCTGTTTGATTTTCTTTTTCCCAAAAACCGTTTTTAACCAGAAAATAGATTTTTTATCTCCAAGCTCCAATATGCGCTTAATATAGTATTCAGGATGACTCCTTGGCGATGCTTTTTTAGGATCTATATCCCAAAAGTATTTTTGAATATATGAAGCAATCGGCATTTTTTAATTATATCAGATTATCTAGGTTTATGGGTTATGAAAATTGTTAAGACGCTGATCGGGGTTGTTCAAGGGTCTTGATTCTTCCTTCGTGATCACTGACTTGACTTCTAAGCCGTGCGGTCTGGTCGGATGCAAGCTCTCTGTCTTGTTTTCTTTGTTCAAGCTCTGCAAGTAGGGGATCAATTGCAGTAATAATAGAATCCCTGAATTTAGTTAATTTTTGCTCCATTTTAAGTTCCAATCTGTCCTCTGACATAAATATTGAGAGTCTGGTGTCAGACTTAAGAGACTTTTCGGTTGTTTCAAGGTCTTTTTTTGTAGCAAATTTAGCCAGCTCTTTCTTCAAATATGTTTTTGTGACTGTTTGGGAGGAAATAGTTTTCTTTTTCATGGAGAATAAGTATATCACCTGAGAAGAAACTCTTGTCAATAATACAAAAATGGTACAAAATAGCTCAAAACTAATGACTAGTTGCTAGCCGCTAGTTGCTAACTTAATATCCGGGGAAGGAGTCGAGTTTTATATTTTCTTTTGCTACGCCCTGGGATTGTGCTATATCGCGGAGGGTGCGGACAAAAGGAGCAGGACCGGAGATATAGAAAATTGAAGAATTGCTAAATTGTTCTATTGTTAAATTGTCTATGTGGTTTGGAGAAATGACATATTCGATCTTAAGGCTTGGATTGTCTTTTCTAAATGATTCGAGCTCACTTTTGAATACGAAATCTTCGTCTCGGTTACCATACAGGAGTTTTACGTTTAATTTTTGTCCATCATGATCAGCTTGTTTAAGAATAGAGCGGAAGGGAGTTATGCCAATTCCTCCTGAAATGAAGACAAAATTTCGTTTGGGATTTTCTATCACGAATTGTCCGTCCGGGCCGCTTGCTTCTATTTCATCTCCGGACTTAAGCTTCAGTAACGATTTTTTAAAAGTACTGGGCTTATCAAAAATTCTCGTGGTGATTTCGATATATTCTTCGAATGGGGCAGAGGAGATGGTAAAGTAGCGGGTGATACCTCTGCTGTCAGGATTTGGATTTGGGAAAGTGTAGAAAAGGTATTGTCCTGCCCGCCATGAGAATTTCCTTTTTGGTTTGAAAATGAAAGCGTATGCGTCACCTTCAGCTTTGCGTCTTTCCTGAAAAATTAGCTTCATATTTTCTTTTCTTCTCTTTTGCCGAAAAGAGAAGCAGAAACTCTTCGCCAAGTGGTGCTTGTGCTTTCAAATCTCTCTCGCTTATCGGGCCCCTCCGTAAGGTACCTCCCTGTTTCGCTCATTCAATTCTCATGCACTGCGCTCCAAAAGGCGAATAAAAAAAAACACTCGATACCGGATTGGCAAATAAAAATTATTTACTATCTAATTCCTTAACCTCTTCTAGGATCTCTCCTAAATTTCCGTCCATTATTCCTTCTAAGTTGTGCCAGGATTTATTTATGCGATGATCCGTAAGTCTGTCCTGCGGGAAATTATATGTGCGGATTTTTTCAGCGCGCATTCCTTTGCCCACCTGAGTGGATTTAAGTTCCGAAGCTATTTTGTTTTGCTTTTCAACTTCAAGCTCCCAAAGTTTGGCACGAAGCATTCCCATGGCATTTTCCCTGTTTTGTCCCTGAGAGCGCTGCGTCCGGCAAGTGACCACAATTCCACTTGGAACGTGTTTTATCCTTACGGCGGTTGAAACTTTATTAACATTCTGTCCTCCGTGGCCGCCGGCTCTAAATGCTTCAAATTCTATATCTCCCGGATTTATATGAAGGTCAATATCTTCGAGCTGGGGAAGTACGGAGACAACTGCGGTAGATGTATGAACGCGTCCGCGTTTTTCCGTAGCTGGAGTTCTCTGGACTCTATGGACACCCGCTTCATATTTGAAAAAACCGAAAGCATTTTCTCCGGATAACTTTATCGCACTTTCATCGACCTGCTCGACCTTAAAATTATTTACTTCTGCAAATTTAATATACATTCTTATAAGTTCTTCCCCCCATATTTTGGCCTCGTCTCCGCCGGCAGCGCCCTTTACCTCGATAATTACATTTCTATAATCCAGATCCTCGGAATCATTTGAGTTCTGAGAAAGTTCTTCCTCAAGTGCCTGTTTTTGCGCCTCCAGTTCTTTTACTTCCTCAGACGCCAAGTCTGCCATAGAAGGGTCGCTTAGGAGAAACTTAGTTTCTTCTATTTTGCGGGTGAGTTCTTCGAGTTGTACTTTTCTGTAATCATCCATAATCTAGTGGCTAGCGACTAGCAACTAGTGGCTAGTGGTTATTTTATTGACATTAGCATCTCACGGAGAGTCTTGGGGCCTTGATCCTGCTTTTTCTTTTCTTCAGTCTTTTTGGCTTTCTTTACGACATATTGCTGTGCTGTTTTTTGCTTGTCCTGAAACTTTTGAATCCGTGAAGCCGAGTCTACAAATCTTTGCTCGCCAGTATAAAAAGGATGGCATTTATAGCAAAGCTCTACGTGAATGGACTCTTTGGTCGAGCCCACAGTAAATTTATTGCCACAGGCGCATACAACCTGTGCATCAAAATATTGCGGATGAATTGCTGTTTTCATGTGGTATAATTATAGCCTGTTTTTACTCTTAAGGCAAGAATTAATATGATAGAAGCGGAGCAAAGGATAAAATTACTTTTTCAAAGAGGTGCAAATACGCATGAGATAGTCGATCTTACGGGATATTCTTTCGATCTGGTTAATAGAATAATTAGAGAAATTGATGAAGTATTTAAGGAGCCGGTAGGAGTAAAAACTTTGGCTTTTCCAGAGGCAAATGGCAATCATGCTGAAGAGTACAGGAAAAGCATAAGAATTGTACAAAAGTTGGTAGAAGAAGGTTTTATAACTGATGATCTCGAGAACTGGAATGCGATGGTTGGGATTTACGAAAAGCAGAAAAGAGGTCTTCCAAAAAGATTTCCAGATAGATTAAGACTTGAGGTTTTCTTGAAGAGCTTAAGACTGGCAAAAACGGGAGATCATAGTCTCCTTACGAAATATATGGTTGCAGAAACCTTGGGCCCAAATCTTATTAGTGATAGATTTTTCGAGAATGAGCAGAATTTTGTGGGAGAAAATTCAGCAGATAATCCTGAGGGACTAGATGTAGATAGAATCGGATATTACCGAAGTGACGAAGATGGTGATAAATGGAGACAGCCTATGGGTTTTGGACAATATGGGGGTATGGTGGTGGATTCTCCGAATGAGGCTTTACACAGGCAACTTGCAAGGAATATTCAAGTAAAAACAGCTCCTTCTAAGGAAAAGGAGTAGGCTATTTCAGTTTCTTAATTATTTCTTCAATGTCTAGGTTTTCTTGTTCTCGCTTTTCCATATCTTTTAAAGCAAGATTGTTTCCGTCGGTAATAATAGAGTAGGGGATATTCTTCTTGTCGGCGTATTTAAGTTGCTTTTCAAGCTTATCGTCTTCATTTAAATACAATTCACAAGGGATATTTTCACCTCTCAATTTTCTATAAACTTCCAGAGATTTGTCTTTATTTCCGGAAACCGTAACTAAAGTTTTGACTGAAGATAATTCTTTTGGGAAAAGGTCAAATTGCTCAAGCGCTTCCATAAGTCTGTCAAATCCGAAAGCAAATCCGACTGCAGGAATCTGCCGGCCTGCAAACATTCCGATTAGGCTATCATATCTTCCTCCGCCCGCAACAGATCCGGCGTCATATCCTTCAATTTCTACTTCAAAGATCAGTCCGGTGTAATAATCAAGTCCTCGCGCAAGTGTTGGCAGGAGAACAATTTTTTCTTCATCTATTCCAATATTCTTAAGAATTTGAGAACAGTTTTCTATGTAAGCTGGTGGTTTTGTATTTTTGACAGACTGCAGGATGTTTGTAGCTTTTTCTTGTGTAAAACCGTTTGAGATTAATTCTTCTAATACTTTTTCTTCACCAATTTTTTTCAGTTTGTCAATTGCCCTTGTGATTATTATTAAATCTTTTCCAGATAGTGAATTAGAGTCGGCAAGATTCATGAAGACAGAACGATCATTAATTAAAATTTTGAAATTCCTAAATCCCAGCTTTTCTAAAGATTTTACCGCGACTGAAATTATCTCTGCATCAGAAAGGAGAGAGTCGGAGCCTACGATGTCAGCATCCATTTGAAGAAATTCTCGGAAACGGCCTTTCTGAGTGTTTTCGGCGCGCCAGACGTTCTGGATTTGATATCTTTTAAATGGCATCGGAAGCTCGTTTTGATATTGGGCGACAACCCTTGCAAGGGGAACTGTCTGGTCATAGCGGAGCGCCACTTTTCTTTTGCCGTTGTCTTCAAAACGGTACATAAGCTTATCGCCTTCATCGCCGTATTTGCCGAGCAAAACTTCTTCGTATTCAAGAGCGGGAGTTTCAAGAGGTTCAAAGCCATAGGACTCAAACACTTTTTTCAAAGTATCTATCAGCCATTGTCTTTTCTTGGCTTTTTCGGGCAGAAAATCCCGAAACCCTTTAAGCAACTTCGGTTGAACCTTAGTCATAATATATGTATGTTATCATAAATTTATTTTCCGCAATATGGACATTTTGATTCACTGCCAAATCTTTGTTCGCGCGTTATGCCTGCGGTTAATGGATCATCAAAACATGTCCATGTATTTCTGTGACAAACCGGTCCCAATGGATCGACATAAATAGCCAATATGTCATCTTCACATCCTTTTTTGATATTATCTACGATTAATCTATTTCCAGATGTTTCTCCTTTTAACCACAATTTTTTTTCAGTTCTTGACCAAAATACTACTTCATTCCTATCTAAAGTTAGACGATAGGCTTCCGCATTCATATATCCAGTCATTAAATATTGGTTAGTTTTGGCATCAAGAATTGATGCGGGGACAATACCCCGTAGTTTTGCATAATTTAGCTCATAGAACGGTGAGCTTTTTTCTTTATTATTTTTTTCCATCTTCTTTCACCTCCTTTCCACAAAAAAACCGCCTCAAAGGCGGTCGACGAACACAACAATCCCGCCTTCTTAGAAAGCGGAATGATGTACGGTAATCTTAAAAGAAAGTATGCTCATATTATGAGTAGTATAGCAGAGCTTACATTGATAATCAAATTTCAATAAGATTTTTTGGGGAATGGGTGAGGAGACGGAAGCCTCTATTTTCTAAAACTGCCAAGTCTTCGATGCGGACGCCGCCGTAGCCCGAGATATAAATCCCCGGTTCTATGGAAAAAACCATTCCCGGTTTTAAAATATCTTTGGATTTAGGCGAAAGACGGGGGGGTTCGTGGACTTCAATTCCAATGCCGTGTCCGAGCGAGTGGGGAATGGTGGGGAAACCATGTTTAATAATATACTTGCGAACAACGCGATCTGTACCTCGAGCTCCAACCTCGTAGGTCGAATGCCTACGACCTACGAGGTTGATATAGTTGATTGCTTTCAGTTGGGAAGAAAGAACCGTGTTGTAGATTTTTTTAAATTTAGCATCTGCTTTTCCAAAAAAAATAGTTCGTGTCATGTCAGAGCAATAATTTTCAAGCTTTACACCAAAATCTAACAGAACAATGTTATTAGTTATTAGTTTTTCGTTATTCGATTTATGGTGAGGCATTGAAGAGTTTTTTCCGAAAGCAACTATGGGAGGGAAAGAAATATCAGCTCCTGATTTTTTAACAAACATTTCAAGTTCATGCGCAATTTGTTTTTCTGTGACTCCGGCTTTAAGTTTAGTCAAAATAAATTCAAACGCTTTATCTCCCAGCTTACATGCCTGCTCAATTCTTGAAATTTCATCTTTACTTTTTATAATTCTTAAATTTCGCAAATCCTTCAAAGGCTTAACTCTGAAATATTTCTTCAGTTTTTTGTATTCTGCAAGGCTTATGTCAGTCTCTTCAGCTCCAATACTTTTGATTTCCGCAGATAGATTTTTGAGGATATTCTCAAAGGAATTATCTGATGAGATTTCTAGAAGTTTGAAATGAGGAATACTGGAGACCGCTTCTGAATACCTTCCATCGGTTAAGATATATCCATAAACCCCAGGGGTTTTGTGCTTCAACCCCTGGGGTTGAGCCAAGACCAGCAGAAATGCTTCGCGCTCCAGATACGAAAACCCATTGTAATTTGTAAGATAAACAATATCAGAGACTGAGGAAATAAGAATAGCATCAAGTTTGTTCTCTGAAATAACTTCACGAACTTTTCTTAGCTTGTCCATTATTGCCCGGGGGATTTGGTAGTTTTAACTTTTGAGGTGGGAGTAGGTGTTCCAGTTGTTGCCTCAACTTTTATATTTGAAGTAACATCGGGAAGCGCAATTATACGGGATGCCTCAAAAAGACCTGCCTGACCGGCAGGCAGGCCTGAATTATTTTTGCCCGGATATCCTACAATTACAATTGTTTGTCCTATTTCAAGTTTTGAGAACCCTGATTTTACGAGCTCTTTTTTATCCCGATCATATGAAAATGTTCTCGTCGATGATTCCACGTTGACGTCGTGGGTTTTATTATCCAAATCCGTCAGGACAAGAGTAAAGTTTTTGGTATCCATTTTTGAAACTACTCCATGCATGACTTGCGGAAGATCAATTTCATCGATAAACCTTGCGAGAATTCTTCGTGACTCTTTGTTATAAAGGCCAAGTACGCCGATTTTATCACCCTTTTTTATATCTGATATTCCAAAAGATGACTTTGACTGCGGAGAGCTGAACTGCGTAAACTCGTCAACATCAATAAATTTAGTATTTTCATGAATATCACTGAGCGTAATCTGCGTATTTGAAACATTTACAACCTCTCCCATGATTCCCTTTTTCTCTACAAGCTTTAACTGTGCCACGCGGGATGCGATCTTACTTGAAAGAGAGTTGATTTGTTTCTGTATAAGACTGGGTGAGGGAGTAGGAGTAGATGTAACTCTTGGTGTGGTTTTGGGCGTGGGGGATATAGCATAGGAAGAAGATACAAAGATGCTGAAGCATAGAGTTATTAATAGTAGATATGTTAAGTTTTTTTTCATACTAGTCCTTCTTCGCAAAACTTTTCGCACATTTGTCGTTTGATCATATTTTTTATTTTGCTTCGGCGGATTTCGGTTCCGACGAAGGCTTTATAAATTTCCACAGTTATTTCATGAACCTCAAAAATCTTCGCTTGAGAAAGTCACTGTTCTTATCATTTTGGTCTCCTCACCGCTTGGGGAGATTGCAGTTATTTCTATAAAATTCTGCCCATCATCAATATTTACTGTGGTTGAGAAATTGCCGCTTGCGGCAGGAGTTAAAACTTCCTGATCCACAGGCGTAACTATAATAATAGTTGCATCTTTTTCCGTAGTTCCCTCAACCGATATAACTTTTTTTGAAAAAACTCCTTCGTCAGTTGGGCTCTTTATAGTTAGAAGTACGCTTTGCGACGGAGTAGGCGTAGGATCTGATATTATTATTGTCTTTGTTTTTTGTTCGGGAGATTTTCTAGTCCCCTGATATAAATAAAATGCCGAGCCGGTTACAAGAATTCCCACAAGCACAGCAATAAAAGATAAGATGACTCTTTCAGTCTTCATTTTGGATACAGGCATAATAAGACAAAAAGAACCACTTGTCAAGAAATTTATATCTATGATAGGATGAGTTACATGGAAATTTCAGTGGTAGACAGAAGTACAATAAGGATTAAAGGAAAGAATGTCAGTTTTATAGTTGATCCAACATCTTCCATGCCAAAAACTCCTGCGGACGCGGTTTTGTTCATAAAAGATAGCCAAGATTCAGATTCTCAAGTTTCTAAAGTTGTGGAAGCTCGGGTAATAATAAAAGGAAAGGGAAGCTATGAAGTCGGCGGAGCAAGAATTACATCTGTAAAAGTAAACGGAACTTTCTTTTACTCCCTAAATATAGATGGGCTCAATATTTTCCTGACCAATACCAAAGGGGCTGAAAAAGAGCAGGATATGGGGTCATGCAATATTTTAGTCCTTAACGTAGACGGGGAGTTTAAAGAGTCTTTGGTTTCATCTTTTGAACCGAGCGTAAGTGTATTGTACGGCGAGAAATCCGAAGGCGCAGTAAAGCTTCTGGGTAAAGAGCATCAGACAGTTTCTAAGTTTTCTCAGACAGCAGATAAATTGCCGGCAGACCCCCAAGTGGTTTTATTAAAATAAGTTATTTATATGGCAGGAGTAAAAGTTCCTCCGCACAACGAAGAGGCTGAGCAGAGCGCATTGGGTTCAATATTAATAGATAAGAACGCGATTGGAGTCGTGTCTGAAATCGTATCATCCTCTGATTTTTACAATACTACAAACGAAATAGTCTATTTGGCAATGCTTGCGCTTTATGAGAAAAGACAGCCAATTGACCTCCTGACTTTAAAATCCGAGCTAAAGGCAAATAAGACTAAGGATAAAATTGATACGTCATACTTAACGGATTTAGTCGAAACAGTTCCCACAGCCGCCAACGTAGAGCATTACGCAAAAATTATAAAAGAAAATGCGGTGAAGAGGTCTCTAATTACACTTGGTGGGCAGATTACTGAGATGGGTTTTATGGAAGACAAGGAGTCAGAAGAGCTTCTTGATAAAGCAGAGTCTGTAATATTTTCAATTTCTCAGGGAAGCGGTGTGAAGGGATTTGTTCCACTTAAGGAAATGCTTGCGCAGAGTTTTGACAGAATAGATGAGCTTCATAAGGGAGGAATTGGCATGCGGGGAGTTAAGACCGGCTTTGTTGATCTTGATAATATCTTATCGGGAATGCAGGCATCAAATATGATAGTTCTTGCAGCTCGTCCGGGGCAAGGGAAAACAGCAATGATCGCAAATATAGCGCAGTTTGTTTCGGTAACGGAAAAAATTCCGGTCGGAATTTTCTCTCTTGAAATGAGCCAGGAGGAGATAGTTGACAGGCTTCTGGTGGGACAGGCGGATGTAGACGCATGGAGACTCAAGACCGGCAAATTATCAGAATCGGATTTCAACAAGCTCTCAGAGGCAATGGGGATTTTGGCCGATGCACCTATATATATAGATGACACACCCGGGGCGTCAGTGTCTGAGATACGGACGCGCGCGAGGCGTCTTCAGCTTGAGCGTCAAGTAGGGCTTATAATTGTTGATTATCTTCAGCTTGTTGACCCCGGAAGGCGTTATGACAATAGGGTTCAGGAAGTTTCTATCGTTTCGCAATCTCTAAAAAATTTAGCAAGAGAACTTAAGATTCCTGTAATTGCGGTTTCCCAGTTGTCACGTGCAGTTGAGCATAGAGGAGAGAAGAAGCCTCAGCTTGCGGATCTAAGGGAAAGCGGAGCAATCGAACAGGACGCAGATGTTGTCATGTTTTTATACCGTATGGAAGAAGCCATGGGAAACGTAATTCCTACAAAACTTCTTATTGCAAAGCATAGAAACGGACCAACAGGGGAGATAGATTTACTTTTCAAAGGAGATAGGATAAGATTTTATAATACGGAAAGAAAGAGAGAAGAATAAGTTAGCCATTAGCAACTAGCAATTAGCGATTAGGAATTAGTAGAATACATTTCAAAACTAGTGGCTAGTTACTAAATATCTAGTTGCTATTTTTTCGAAAGGGGGTGAATAATTAATGGATCCAAATCAAAATCAAGGCGGAGCAGGCGGAGGAGGTGATCAGAATCAAAATCCAAATCCAATGCCGCCACCAGCAGAACCGACTACGCCAATGGGCGGAGATCAAAGTCAGAATCCAAACCCAGCGCCATCAGAGCCAACAAATCCAGTGCCGGCCGATGATCAAAGCTCCGGAAACGGAGGAGGCAATATGGGCGGCGGAACAGGAGCACCAGGAGTGTAATTTTACTAGTAAAATTAAATAACAGAGGACCTTATTCGTAAGGTTCTTTGTTATTATTGGCTGGATGAAGGCGGAAGCTTAATAGTTTTTCTTGCAAATGCGATATTTAATGCTGCTTCTGCAAGATTTTCACTTCCGTCAACGGATTGAGCTACTTTGTTAGCATGATCTCTTCTTCTCTGAATTTCTGCTAAAGGAGCAGTGAAAGCCTGATCATCAATGTTCGGTCCATGTTTTTCTACCATAAGAGCAATTATCTTAAATATTAGAGAAATTGTCCAGCAGTATTTCAAGTTTAGACACGATATTATGGAGTAATCGTTGGTTGAGGAGTAGGAGAAGTAGAAGATTCTCCTTGATAAACAAAATTTCTTGTAAGTGTATCCGTATCTTGGGAAACTGTGCTTTGCACGCGGAGTTCAAATTTTACGTTTCCGTTGGGCAGATTATAAAGACTTGGAGAATTGCTATTGTATTCAGACCACGAACCTCCATTTATTCTATATGACCAGACAACCGAGCAATATTCAGGATTGTTATATTTAATAGTTATGTAAACAGGATTGCTATCAACTATTTCTCCTTCTTTGGGATTTGTAATAGAAATTGGCCCAATCTCTTTTTTGCAAGTAGTACTTGTGGGCTGAGCTTGCGGAGTTGACTCACTATTATTCTGCGGGACTACTATAACTTTTTCTGCTGGTGATGGCGCAGGCTGGTTTTTCTTCTGAGAATTGAGATTGCTCAAATTTAAAATAATTACTGTCAAGAGCACGGGAATAGAAAGGGCGCCTGCGACCCAATCAAGATGCTTTTTCCCAACTTTAAGCTTTTTGATATTTCTCTTAATAACTTCCATGGAGACTCTATATTTTACCAGAAATCAGCCTAAATTTCACTGAACGCAGCTTAAAGTGTCTTCATAGACTCGGCGATTTTTATAAGCTCCTCTTCAGACAATATGCAAGCACTTTCTACTTGAGGTTGATTGCCTACTATAATTTGTAAGCTATGTGTTTCCCAGATTAATTGACGCGCTGTAAGCCTAAATTCTTGATTGTGTTTTAGAACAGAAGCTTTTGAAGCTTCATAGAAATCTGAGGTTCCCAGCCAAGATTCTGGTGGGCCATTGTACATTTCAATGATCAAAGCAGGATTTCCAAGAACCTCAACTTTATCAACGACTTTGACCCAATTATCCCATTGACCCCCAGTAAACTGAAAGGGATCTTTAAATAGTCCATTTTTGTATATTATCTTTTTTTCAACTGGGATTTGAAGAATTTCAAAAGCTCCGTCCTCAGGAGTCGTTGGTCCACAGAAATAAAATCTTTTCAAAATACCATTTCTAATATGTTCCTCCTGAGTTTGTGGTAAAACATTGCGCGGAAGATAGGTGGGAGATAGGGGATTGTATTTGGCTTTAAAATCGGACAGTATTGTTGCATTTACTGACTGAACTCTTTTATATTCTTGTGATTCCAGGCGCACTCTATTACCAAGCGGAAAAAAACTTACAGAACCTAAAATAAAAGTTATAACTAAGATTATTAAACCAGGAATGAGGCTCTTTGAAAAGATGGATCTGAAATAGAAATCTTTGTTTTTAATTCGGACCCACGCCAGAGGCAAAACCGATATAGACAATAAAGTAGGTAAGCCATGCTCGAGCATCAGGACGAGACATCCTACGCCAAAACAGGGTTTGCCGATCGAAAAGAAACTTTGAATGTACAAGATTACAGCCAAGATTGGATATAAAATTATAATAATTTTGGCGACAGGTCTTAAAAAAAATTGCATTAAATTCAAAACAAGAGCAACTATAATTAAAGGAATGAAGATTAGATTAATTAATATTAATTTCCCAAAGTTTTCGATTACTGTATTACCAGCTACAATTAGAGGGATATTATAAATAACTAGATTGGCAATAATAGATAGGGTAAACCAAAAAAGCGTAGTTAGGAAAATCTCTAAAATCATTGAAGATTTTTTTGGCGAAATGGGTTGAGCGGGGACTTCTTGATTTACTTGAGGAGCGTTATTTGTTTCTGGATCCACTAAGTACAGTTTATTTGCATTTATATTCGCAAGTCAAGTTATAAAATTTGTGGGCAAAGAGGGAGTCGAACCCTCATGGCCTTGCGACCAGTAGTTTTTGAGACTACCGCGTATACCGTTCCGCCACTTGCCCATAGGCAACTTGTATTATATACTCTCAGCTATATCTAGGCAAGAAATATGAAGAAAAAAGCTACTAATGTCAGGCTTGAAAAACACGTAATTCCACAAAGATATTCGATACATCTTGCTCCGGATCTTGATAATTTTATTTTTGATGGGGAAGAAGAGATTGTTCTTGAGATTACCAAAGAAATAAACTCTATGATACTCCACTGCGCAGAAATTGAGATTCTTAAAGCGGAATTTATAAGAGGCAGGAAAGTTCTTCCGGCGAAAGTTTCATATGATCCCAAAATGGAGACGGTTAGGTTTGATTTTGCGCAAAATTTATCAGAAGGCAATGGAGTTCTTAAAATATCTTTCAAGGGGATTTTAAACGATAAAATGCGGGGATTTTACAGGAGTAAATATGAACTTGATGGAAAAACTCATCATATGGCAGTTACTCAGTTTGAATCAACCGATGCTAGACGGGCATTTCCATGCTTTGATGAGCCGGCGCACAAAGCGATATTTGATGTGAGTCTTAAGATTCCAAGTGACAGAACTGCTATATCAAATACTATTGAAGAGACTGTTTTGGAGCACGAAGGCGGATACAAGATCGTAAAATTTGTGCCGAGCCCCAAGATGTCAAGCTATCTTTTGGCATTTATTGTCGGGCATTTCGAATATATTGAGAGAAAAACAGAAGAAGGGGTTTTGGTCCGGGTTTTTGTGACTCCCGGAAAAAAGAAGCAGGCAGAATTTGCGCTTGATGTTGCAGTAAAGACTCTTTCTTTTTACAGCAAATATTTCAAAATTCCTTATCCATTACCGGTGCTTGATATGATTGCAATTCCAGACTTTGCGGCCGGAGCCATGGAGAATTGGGGAGCGGTGACTTACAGAGAAACAGCAATCCTCGTAGATCCGGAACATACGTCAACTCATAACAAGCAATGGGTTGCTCTAGTTATTGCGCATGAACTTGCACATCAGTGGTTTGGAAATTTGGTGACGATGGAATGGTGGACGCATTTGTGGCTCAACGAAGGCTTCGCGTCTTACATAGAGTACTTAGCTGTTGATAATATTTTCCCGAAGTGGAATGTCTGGACGCAATTTGTTTTCATGGACCATTCACGCGCATTATTACTTGACGGGCTTTTAAACACTCACGCTGTTGAAGTTCCGGTAAATCATCCGGCGGAAATCAGCGAGATATTCGATGCAGTAAGCTATTCAAAAGGAGCAACAATTATAAGAATGCTCGCCGAATATTTGGGAGAAAAGGATTTCCGTGATGGACTTTCTCATTATCTTAAAAAACATTCCTACTCAAATGCTTCGACCACAGATCTATGGGACGCGCTGTCAAAAGTTTCAGGAAAACCTGTCGGAAAAATTATGGAGAATTGGATAAGAAAGCCTGGATACCCGTTAATAAAATTAAATATCAAAAATAAAAAATTAAAAATTTCGCAGGAGAGGTTTTTTTCAAGCCCGCTTATAAAACAGAGAGATAAGACTTTGTGGATGGCGCCAGTAAGCCTGATAAGTTCTGAAAAGAAAGAACCTGAATATTACCTTCTTGAGAACCAAAAAAAGATTATAAATTTGAAAAAATCCGGGTGGATGAAGATTAACAGTGGTGAAAAAAGCTTCTTCAGGGTTTCATATCCTTCGAGCTTATTAAAAACTTTAGAAAACCCTATCAGAAAGAAAGTTTTATCTGAAGAAGACAGGTTTGGAATAGTAAGAGATGCTTTCGCACTTTCACAAGCGGGAAAAATTTCTACAGCAGACTTTTTAAGAACTGCGTCTTTTTATGAAAAAGATGATAGCTATATTGTATGGATGGAAATTGCTTCGGATCTTTTGCAGTTGTCCAAACTTCTATACGGGCAGAAATATTATCCTGCTTTTAATAAATATATGGCAGAAATTCTAAAAAATATTGTGAAAAAAGTGGGATGGAATAAAAAATCAAACGAGCCATATTCATTCACACTTTTAAGAAGTATTGTGATTTATGCAATGGGCGCAACCGAAGACAGAAAGACAATTGATAAGGCAATAAAAGTTTTTGATAAAACCTTAAAAGGTGCCAAAGTCGATCCTGATCTTCGAGCTGTTTCTTACAGGCTTATTGCTGAAAATGGCGGAGAAAAAGACTATACAAGATTGGAGGAGATATATAAGGAAACTTCGTTTCAGGAAGAAAAGGATAGAGTCTTGCGGGCTTTGTGTTCGTTTAAAGACGAAAAGCTACTTATGAAAGCGCTTAGGCTTTCCATGTCAAAGGACGCAAGGTCGCAGGATTTACTAAAAGCAATTAGCGCTGTCTGGGCGAATCCATGGGGAAGATATGTTGCGTGGGATTTCTTAAAAAGTCAGTGGAAAGAAATTGCAAAACGCTTTGAAGGCGGACATTTATTTGCAAGATTTATCCAACCTGCTGAAAATTTTGTGACTGAAAAAGATGCAAAGGATGTTGAGGAGTTTTTTAAGAAAAATCCGGCTCTTGGAATTGAAAGAACTATAGCTCAAGCACTTGAGCAGATTCGTTCAAATGCAATATGGCTTAAAAGAGACGGAGAAAAGATTGCAAAGTTCCTAAAGGAGCGCAGCTAATACCGCTGGAATTCATTTCTTATTCTTGGTAAAATTAACTTTTATGATATCAGTAACGGATTTGCGCTCAGGTGTGGTTTTTGAAGAAGACGGCAGGCTCCTTCAGGTTCTATCCTACGAGCATATAAAAATGGGGCGGGGAAGTGCCAACATAAAAGTAAAAATCAGAGATATTAAAAGTGGTGCTACAGTTAATAAGAGTTTTATAAATGGTGCAAAGGTCAATGATGTAAGGCTTGATAAGAAGGATCTTCAATTTCTGTACAAAGACAATGAAAGCGCGCATTTCATGAATCCTGTCACTTTTGAACAGGTTGAAATTTCCATTGAAAAAATAGACGGACACGAATTCTTAAAAGAAGGTGGGAATTTTTCTATAAGTTTTTTTCAAAACGAACCATTGTCCCTAAATTTGCCGCCCAAGATGAAATTAGCAGTCGCTGAAACCGGTCCTTCGGTGAAAGGGAATAGCGCTACGAATGTATTTAAAGACGCGGTTTTGGAAAACAATGTCAGAACCAAAGTTCCCCTTTTTATAAAAATAGGGGATATGATAAGTGTTGATACGAGGACTGGTCAATATACCGAAAAGGCTTGATATGGAATTCATAAGACGGTCAATAAGAGGTAACGACATGCTTTCCGTTGCACGGCAGCGCCCATTTTCTCTCCTCATGATTTCGGAATTCTTCTCCCAACTTGCATTTAACATGCAGCATTTTGTTTTGATTTTTGTAATTTACGAGCTCACACGTTCAAATACCGCGGTTTCAGGGGTAATACTTTCGTTTACTATTCCGGCACTTCTTTTCAGTTTTATAACAGGTGTTTATGTTGACAGATGGAATAAGAAACGGGTTTTGTTCATCACAAATCTCCTGCGCGGATTACTTCTCATTCCCTTTTTCTTTTCAGATCTTCATATAGGACTTATCTATACACTTACTTTTCTAGTCGCTGTTGCTACACAATTTTTCCTTCCTGCAGAGTCTTCTATAATACCGAAGCTTGTAAAAAAAGACCATCTACTGGCGGCGAACGCGATTTTTTCTTTTGGAATTTACGGGACAACGCTTTTTGGATATATCTTATCCGGTCCTGTTATTCTTCTTTTGGGAAAAACAAATACTTTTGTATTCCTATCCGTACTGTTTTTTATAAGCGCTTTAGTTATACTTTTTATCAAAATTCCTAAAAAGAAAAAAATTAATCCTGAGGCTTCGAATGCTCTGCCATCATTTTGGAACGAAGCGAGGGAAATCTTCGATTTTATCAGAAAGACCAGAAAAGTAATGCATGCGCTTGTTATGCTTACAATTGCGCAGGCTGTGATATTTATGTTTGCGGTTCTAGTACCGGGATATGCTGCCACAGTTCTTAAGATACGGCTTGAAAGCCTTTCATGGATACTCATAACTCCTGCTGCGCTTGGGATGGGACTTGGTGCCCTAACACTCGGAGGCTTTGGGAAAAAATTCAACAGAAAATGGCTTTCAAGTCTTGGGTTTATGATTACAGGAGTGACATTTATATTTTTTTCACTGGTAAATCTAGCGATGGAGAAGGGGTTCTTCATAGCTCTTAATAAAAACATGCCTGACTTATTTCACATTACGCCTCTTCATTTTGTAATAGTTATGGCAGTTGTAATCGGATTTGCAATCTCTCTTGTATTTGCGCCATCGAACACCACTCTTCAGCTTGAAACAGATGAGTCGATGCGGGGGAGAATTTACGGGTTTCTCAATGCATTAATTGGAGCGGTTTCTTTTCTTCCTGTAATTCTTGCTGGAGGACTGGCTGATATCCTGGGTACAGTCGCAGTTCTTGTAGGAGCAGGAGTATCACTGCTTTTACTTGGAATATTTTTCTGGGTTTTTGACTAATATGAATTTTTTTATAATAGTTCTTGCAATTTGCCTTTTTGTAAGTCTTTTTACGCTTTTTCTTCTGTCGCGCGATGATCTCACACTTCTTCGTAAAGATGTTTCATTGGATAGGATATTTAATCTTTTCTTCTTGGTTTTTCTCATAGGACTTTTGTTTTCAAGGACAGTATTTGTAATTATTCATTCTCCGAAAATGTTTTTAAACCCTCTGGCATTTTTTCTATTTCCTTATTTTCCGGGGCTTACACTTTCTGGTGGTGTCATCTTTGGGATACTTTTTCTCATATTTTACTCCCGCGAGAGCAGGCTTCCCACCGGAAGAATTTTTGATTTCTTCTCTTTGAGCCTTCTTGTAAGTCTGCCTTTTGGATATCTTGGGTATTTTGTTTTAACCAAAGGAAAAGATTTCATATCTCTGGGCCTTTCCGTCTTATACATAGTTTTAGGAATAATTTTCATAAAGTATTTCTATCAGTTGTTGCTGAAGGGCAACTTGCGGGACGGAAGTCTTTCTCTTATTTTCTTTTTTGTCTTTGGAATTATATCTCTTGCGAGTGAAGTAATTGCTAAGTTTTCAAACTTCTTATTCTTAAGACAAGTAGAAAGCTATCTTCATCTTCTGATTATTATTCTTTCCTTGGTGTTTTTTGTAAGAGCGGAAAAGCTTATAAGATCAAGGAAAAGATAGAATGGAAATTAAAATTATCTTCGAGGATGAAGAACTGATTATTATTGATAAACCGGCCGGTGTGGTAGTAAATAACGCCGAGTCGGCAAAAGGGGAAACTATTCAGGAATGGGCAGAAAAAAGACTCGGAATTACGAATCACGAAGTAGGAATTAGTAATGGTGAGCAAAGTTCGGAAGAAGAGTTTAAGAGTAGGGGAGGAGTCGTCCACCGATTAGATAAAGAAACCTCGGGAATTTTACTAATTGCTAAAAATCCGCAAAGCTTTCTCGCTCTTAAGAATCAGTTTAAAGAACGAAAAGTTGAAAAGGAATATCTTGCTCTCTCGCATGGAGAGATAAAGCCCGAGAATGGAGAAATAAATGCTGCTGTGGGAAGGCTTCCATATAACAGGACAAGATTTGGAGTTTTGGCAGGCGGACGGGATGCAAGTACGCAGTATAAAGTATTAAGTATTAAGTATTTTGTATCAAATGGGAAAAAAGAGCCCTTAAGTTTTTTAAAACTAAATCCCAAGACAGGGAGGACACACCAGATAAGAGTGCATCTGAAATATATTAATCACCCTATCTTTGCAGACCCATTGTATGCAGGACGAAAAGTGGGAAGAGAAGACAGGAAGCATTTAAGCAGATTATTTCTCCACGCATCAAGAATCACATTTGCTCATCCGACATCTTTAAAGCTATTAACCTTCGAATCTCTTCTCCCGCAAGATTTACAAAATTTTCTATCTTTGCTTAAGTCCAGCTATCCGAATCCTGCATAGAGCAGGTTTTTCTGATATAATCCGCTTTCTATGACAAACAATTCTATTGAGCAACGAGACCTGTCTCCATTTTTTGGTGAAACAGGTGAGCCATTCGTGGATCCCTATCAAAAGATTCAAGATGCTTTGCCCAATCTTCCTTCTTATAATGCACGTTTTGTTGAGGCTATGTTAAGTATTCATTCTAACACTAAACCTGAAGAAAAAGCAGCTAATCTTATTAGAAGTTTGTCAGAACTTGTTGATTTAGCTACTACTCCGAAAGCTTTAAAAAGACAAGAAGAAAGACAATCTGTGCAAAGGTTTGACTTAATGGAAATTGTGGAGCCTTTTAATCCGGAAGAGAAAATAGTAATTGCCGAAAATCTTACATCAATACAGTTAGCAGACGGGTGTACAGTAGGATGTGCGTTTTGTGGAGTGGAAGCCAAACAGGGAGTATCCAAATCTGTTTCCAAAGAATCTTTTGAAAGCTTTGTAGATGAATTCGGAGAACATTTCCCCAGAAGGCTAAATGGAATTTATTTTGGCTTATATGAAGATTCTGATCCATTTGATTGGGTGAGTGAAGATGGAGAAGATGATTACACAGATTTGGCTCATTATTTTTTAAAACATACAAGTACTCCACTTTGCACTAGTACTTCAGTTCCTCAGGGATCAGAACTATCAATTGCTGAATTTCTTGTGGGTTATACTATTCGAAATTATGATAGAGCGCGTAAAAAACAAAGACGCAAGGATATGTTCAGATTCTCAGTAACTAAAGATAACAAAGAAAGGGTTGAGAGGATCATGCAGTTTGTGATGGATTTAAAATTTGTACCCGATGATTTTCTTAAAGCTATTGTAACTGTAGTTGATAGGAGTGATGAGCTTACATATGATGAGTTTATGAAGTTGGATGAGGAAGATGTCACTCCTGATATGCACCCTATTAGACGAGTAGGTTATTTTGTTCATAAATCAGATCGAGGAGAAGATGATATCTCAGGAATTGAATGTCAGGACGGGCTTACGATTGTCCCTTTCTACTCAAGAAGAATTAGAGGTGAAGTTGTTCAATCTGGAGGAGTAATAGCAAAATCTTTGGAAGCCGTAACCTTGCGTAGTACGATAGGAGCAAGAAAACAACGACTTTTACCTGGCTTAATGGAGATACCTGAATATGTAAGCGTATATGAGAATGAGAACGCTGATGTGGACAAAAAAAGATATTTTCCTTTCCTACAAAAGCTTGCTTACAAGGTTTATGAAAACGGGGTATTTAAGGGAAAAAGAGTAGAGGAATCAGTCAGAAGAGATGCTTTGGCTTTTTACTTCGCTTATCGAAATATAACCAACTGGGATGTAGCAGTTAGGGGAGAGGAAGACTATGATCCAAATAGCCCACCGGACGATGGGACTTTTAATAGGCAGCTGGAGGAGTTTATGAAAAAATTTAGAAAAAGGAAGAAAAGCTCCTTATCTATCCTTGATTCAGAATCTGACCCAGAGGCCGTGGAAGCTGTAAGAAAGTACGTTGAAAAGATTGAAGAATGGGTCAATGATTTAGAAAGAAGAGCGGAGCTACAAGATTCGCATCGCAGCGCTTCTTGATTTATTTTCTTCGGACTGATACGATTTTATATATTAATTCAAATGGGGTGATAGGTAATGGCTAAGTTTGGCGGATTCTACAAAGGTGAAAAGAAGAAAAAGAAAAAAGACGGTGAGAAAATAACCAATTTTTCCTCGGCTCCTACATATGTCATGCCCGAAATAATCTCCAAGAAAAAGAAAGAAGAGTAGATGAGGAAGAAAAAAAAATCCGGCAGGAATACTTCGCTTGCATTAATTTTTTTTGCTTTAATTATCTGTGCGATTTTTGCTTCAATTCTTGTGAAAGTCCTTTTGGTAGTAAAAAGCAGTAAGTTCGCAGAAGGTCCTACTTTTTCTATTTTTGTTTCAAATAGCAAAGAAAACGAAATTATTACATATCACAAGGATAAAAATTCTATATCAGTCATAAAGCTTGAAGAAAAAGTGGGGGATGTTTATAAATTTTCGGAAATTCCGGTGTCGTCAGTTTATTACTCTGAAGATCTTGATTTTGAGAAACCGGCAGGAGAACTTACTTCAGATATTTTCTTTGGGATTCCCCGAAGCAAAAACAACTTAAATACTTATGATGGAATCCGTATACTTCTTATGTCAAAAACAATAAATCCAAAAGATATCAGAAGAAAAGAAATCCCCAAAGAGCTTGCCGAGAGCCAAAGGGATGAAATATTTTCCTCCCTTTTTTCAGATCCCAAAATTGCCCAGGAAAGGTTAACAATTCAAATAGTCAATGATACGGGAGAGCAGGGAATAGGCAATAGGTTCTCAAGAATCGCTTCGAACATAGGAGGTAGCGTGGTCTTGGTATCAAGTTCAGAAAAAAATATGAAATCGGGAATTTATACACAAAACTCGTCCTACACTGCAGGAAGGCTTTCCGAAGTATTGAATTTTCCGCTTAGAGAAGGTAAGATGGGCGGAATCGGTGATATAATTGTGGTTATAGGTCAGGATTACAAAAATTTAACAAAATACTAATATGTTTTTTATAGGAGTTGTAATATTTATTGTTTTAGTATCTTTTCTGTCAGCGCTTTGGTCTTTGAAAAATTTGAACAGTCACAAGAAAGAAGTTAAGAAGGCAAGTGAGGAATTAGCCCAGGGGAAAGTGCTTTTCTCAAGTGACCATCATTCTTCGTCTTCATCCTGATCAGAGTCTTTAGGTTTTAATTTCTTATCAAAGTCCAGAGTTTTTTCCAAAGTTGATAGGAAAGATGGTTGGTCTTTAAACCTTGATATTCTCTTGACCTCTTTTATAAAAACAATCATGTGATGGTCAAGAGCTGATTTGACATAGGCTTCATACTGGTTGCCTGCTTTTATAAATTTGATAAGTCTTTTGCCTATGTTATCAGGAAGAACCCCGATGTATTTATTATCCTCCGTCAGCATGAAAATCTTAAGCCTTTTTATGGAAAGCTCGAGCGTTTGTCCGGTTCTTAGGGAATTGATAACTGAGGGTTGAGCAATATTGATAAGTACTACTATTTTGGTTTTTCCCTGCTCTTCAATAAAAGTATTGTTAACCTGAAAATTTGAACCGTTTGTCATTTGACCGTTCTTTCCGTCCAGTTTTTTAAGATTTCGAAGTGCAAGAGTGTTCAGAACGTCAAGCTTTAAAACTTTTTGGTAAGTAGATTTTGCGTCTTTTGCTTTTCCGATAATTGAAAATGCAAATGCCAGGCGGTTAAGTGCGTCAATATCGCTTGGGTCTTCTTTTATTAAAGTCTTATTTATTGTTATTGCTTGTTCCCAGTTGCCTGAAAGTGCAGTTTGAATGGCTTTTGTTTTTAGTGAAATCATGAAGATACGATGTCGAAAATTTTACTACTGTTTATTGCAAATGTCAAGGTGGAAAGATTATAATGATGCTTATCGTCTACGGTCTACCGTCTACAGCTGTAGTCAGTAGTCTGTAGTCTGTAAGCGTGCTTATGAGTGGACATTCCAAGTGGTCACAAATAAAAAGACAGAAGGCAAAAACCGATGTCAAGAAAGGTCTTACTTTTACCAAGCTATCAAATGCAATAGTTATTGCTATAAAACAGGGCGGGGGAATAACTGATCCTACTCAAAACTTCAGACTTCGTCTTGCAGTGGATTCCGCAAGATCTTCCAATATGCCCAAGGAAAATATTGAAAGGGCTATTCAAAAAGCGACTGGCAAAGAAGCGGGTAATATGGAAGAAGTTATCTATGAAGGTTTTGCGCCCGGTGGTGTATCTGTGATAGTTGAGGCGGCAACTGATAATGTTCAGAGAACAACTTCTGAAATAAAGAACATATTTAATAAATCCGGAGGCAGTTTTGGCCAGCCCGGTTCCGTATCGTACCAATTCTCTCAGCTTGGAAAAATCACAATTGATAAAGACGGAAAGTCATATGATGAGATTTTTGAAGCGGCGGTTGAGAGCGGAGCGGATGATGTTGAGGATGCGGATGGGGAAGTAGCCATATACACAAGCGTTTCGAATCTTGCGAAAGTAAAAAATGATCTATCTGATAAGGGGTTTAACATTACGGATGCAAGATTGTGGAGGAAGCCTAATGTTAAGGCTACGGTGGGGGATGAGGAGCAATTGGGTAAGATAATAAATTTCATAGATACAGTAAATAACTTAGATGATGTTCAAAATGTTTACTCTAATTTAGAATAGGAATGAATTTCAGAAGAAAAGCAAAGCTTAAAGGAAGGGGAGCGGTAAAAACATTACTGGGGCTAAGTAAGAGAGAGAGGTTTATTTTTTCAGTTGTTCTTCTTTCTTTGGGGATGTTTGCTTCCGAGCACTTGCTTGGAAAATCGGGAATTTATACTGTTTTTACTCTCGCAGTTTTGACTGATATACTTCTATTTGCCGCTCTTTATCAGGATCTAAAGGATAATTTCTTTTGGCAGATTTTCATACTTCCGTTTTTTTTCAGTCTCGCATTTGGTCTTTTTTTCTTTCTGGTTCCAGCCAGATATCTTACAAGAATATTTACCACAACACTTTATGGAATAGGTTTGTACTCATTATTCCTAAGTGAGAATATATTTACAGTTTCTTCTATCCGGACAATTGCACTTCTTTCATCTGCCCGTACTGTATCGTTTATAATGTCTCTCTTGTCTTTTTTCTTTTTATCAAATGTGCTTTTTTCTTTGCATCTTAACTTTTTTCTTTACATTTTTTTCTTAACTGCATATACTTTTCCTTTGGTTCTTCATTCTATCTGGAGCCATTCATTTGAGAAAAAATTATCAATAAATATCCAGTGGTCTTCAATCTTATCCCTTATGATCCTGGAGGTTGCAGGTATTCTATGGTTTTGGCCATCAACACCTACAGTACTGGCAATATTTCTAACCGGTTTTTTTTATACTATCATAGGGCTTTCTCAGGTGTGGTTCGACAGGAGGCTCTTTAAGAACGTTATGTGGGAATATATTTGGGTATCAGGAGTTGTACTTATTACACTTTTAGTTTTTACTTCGTGGACTGGATAAAAATTTATCATCCGGCGGGTAGAGGAGAGGGGAGGGCAAAGAGCCGCACTTTTCTACAAAACCACAATTAAGTCCTATAGTTTAGTGATATAGTTTGATACAGTATTATTTTTTGTGAAGTTTTCTAGATTGGTAAATTGTGGATTACTATTTTCACAAGCGGGAATTTTCACAAGATCCCAAGCTCTCTCCATCTCGCTCTTGCTCCATAAGTGTTAACGCATAATCATGGCTAAACTGCAAAAAACTCGAACGATTGCTTTCACTTTCACTCTTCTTGGGGAATGAGTACATAAATTACTTTCCAAGCATACAATCTCCGAGGCTAAAAACGATAGTTTGGATTGATTTAATAGGCTAAATTATTGCTACTTCAGAAACGAAGGGAGTAGGACTGTCTAAAGGCAAGGATACGATGGTCTTTAAAAAATACCCTGCGTGTTCCGGAGAATAGCGTTCATATGTTTATAAATTAAATTACTTCTATTCTCTAGTACAAGATGGCAATCTTAAAGAAAAGGATAAATAAAGCAGCGGGAAGCGAGAACTGATTACGTCGCACAATAATACTTTTACGACGTCACTCAGGCATGGTCCTTGGGAGAAGCCTTCTTGAATCAAATATAAAATATTAAAAATTAAATATGTTTTTAATCTTAATGATTGTCTATTCTCTATTTTATATTTGCTATTTGATATTTTATATTTTGCGTGCTCTCCCCCACTATGGGACTAAAATCAATTTTCCAGACTATAAATTTCCTTGAATATTTATTCAATTCCTGTTAAAATCCCTAAGTCTTATGCGTAATCCTGAAAACATGCCCATTTTTAACGCCTCCCCCGAGGGCAATTTTGCCGGAAGAGAGGCTTTTCATGCATTCTCGTCCGGTTCTAAACCAGAAAAAGATCCGCGTGAGGAATTTGACCTTGAGGAGATAGTTGAGAGAGGCCGTAAAAGGCTGATCGATGAAATTGAAAAAGATGAACAAAGGGCGTCAGAGGGAGAGCAGAATTTTTCAAGCTCAACCCGCGGGGTTGACACACGAAGAAAAAAAGAAAAGACTGAGTCTAGTTCGTGGGAGCCGTTTAATTCAGAACCTCATGATAGTCAAAGATTTATAAACCTTTACGGCGGACCATATTTTGCGCAAATGGAACTTCACCGCGAAAATGCAGAAAGACTTCTTGATGTAGGTGCAATTGAAGGTAAAGTGGTTATTGCTGATATGCCAAGAGATAGGAGTAGAAATATTGAAGGATTAAATCCAGATGGTTCTGCTACGAAACGAAGAGGATTATTCTGGGGAGAAAAGCTTGAAGATGATGATCAGTCTCAGACGCTGGTAAAACCAATTCCCGAAGGATGGCGGATTGAAATTCCGGGAGAAGATATTCTCGATGAGTTGTCAAGAAAAGATTCAAAAAAACCTCTGGATGAAAGATTTTCTGAAAAGTTTAATCAAATCCTAAGAGATTCGCTACGAGAAGTAATGTTTAGAGAAAAACTAACGTCAGATAGCGGTGTCTTTTATAATCTTAGGACAAGTTTCACTGCTATAGAACTTGGCATTTTTATTACTTTGGGGATTGGTGCATATAACGGGAACATTTCAAATGAAAGTATAGGGATCATTGCAGGAACCCAACTCTCTTTTAATGTCGGATTTAATGAAGTTTTAAGAAATGTCGGATGGTCTAGAAAGAGCTTGATTGAGAAATTATTACCTCCAATAGAATTTGATAGATATGCGAGAGGAATTGCTTTTATGAAAAATAAGGGGAGGGATTTGGTCAGACTTCGCCCCGAAGTAGATTAATAAGCACTAAAATCTTTATTCTCTGGAGGCGTTGAAGGATTTATCGGAACCGTATTAGGGCCTGGAACCCACACGTTTTCTCCTTCAATTACTTTTCCATCTTTATTTGTATACTTTAACTGACCATAATCAAAAGGGATTTTTTGATTTGCTGACGCTGGTCTTATTAAATCTTCGACTGTAAGTACGCGGCCGCTAAATGCTTCGTCTGGCATTGCAGTTCCTATTGGTTCTGTAACTCCCGCAGTTCCATATGGCACTCTGTAAACATATATTTCGGATCCTTCTAACTCGGAAAAAGTATTTGCTGCCTGTACGACTTTAACGCCTTCTCTAATTGTTTCTCCTTCCGAAAGACGAACTTCATGCGACAACTTCCTGTCGGCTTCTTCATTATAGTGCTTAATTTCTGTAGTTGATTTACCTGTAAGCAGATCGACTGTGAGAGCTCCTACTTCTTTAATATTGCCAGGAGCTTCTGTTACGGCGTGAGCCCCTGCTTGTACAGCATCAACAGGCGCGTGAAGTGCGGCTTTTGTTGTATCTATAGTAGTATCAACGATGTGCGTATCAGCAACTTTGTCTGATGCTCCTGCGACACCAGAACCTGCGACAAACGCAAGGAGAGCATTTCTAACGTTTTTAATTAGCGATGCTTTGGGTTTATTTAAATCGCTTGCTTCTTCAAGCGCTTTTCTTTTGCTATCTGAAGATACGGGGCTTGTTGTGTATTTTCTGCGTGTATCTGTTGGACGAGGGTTTATTTCGGCCGAGTTGTCAACTGACATAGTTTTATACTAACAAGCCTGATTTAGTTTGTCAATTTAGGATGGCGAGTTCATATGGCGGATTATGCAGAGTTTCGCCGAAGACATAAATATCCTCACCGCTTTCTAGCTTCTCAAGAAGCCTCACGTATCTATAGAAAATCGCATTCGTCCAGCCAAACCCCGATTGCATGGAATAATGAAAATCATTACTTGGCTTATCTCCTAAGATGCCGTCAATGCGTTCAAAAAAAGTTCCGTATTCTCTAAAAACCTTGGCATGAGCATCAAGAGACTTTTTCATAATCCTCTTCGCATCTTGCGTAAAGCCATACCGCAAAAGTCCTATGACAGTAAGATATTCAAGGGGAGGCCAGATATTGGGATAATCCCACTGCTTGGGTTTTACGACTTCAATAATTGCCGGCCGGTATCTTATGGGAATTTTTGTAAGATTGATCCTTGGAGAAAGCGAGGATTCTGATGTGACAGTAAGCCCGAATTCCGTTTCGAATGATTTTAATTTCTTTAGCATTTGCTTCGCCTGCTCAAATGTTGCGATGCCCTCATACATGGGTACAAATCCTGCAAGTGATAAGAAGTCACTCTGTTTACCCGTTTTATAATTGAAATCAAAGAAAAATCCTTCATCATCATTCCACATGGTTTTATTCATAGTTTTCTTTCTTTTTTCTGCTTTTTCTTCCCAGAAAGCTTCTGCTTTGGTATCATCCAGAATATTTGCGGTAAGTTCAAAATCCTTCTCGTATTTATAAAGATACGAGTTGAGATCTACCGGCAAGAATTCGTTGCACCTGTTATAAAAACGTGAGGTAAAATCCCAGCCCGACTCAAGCTCTGAGGAATGCGCATAGCCGATATCTCTGTCGCCATATCTATTGAGCCCGTATTTATCTACGAAATGGTTGTATAAGTCAGAATTGTTCCAGACCCTGTCATATTCTTTTCTTGCAATTTCCATCCGGTCTCTAAGCCACTTGAGATGTCCGAATGTTGAAGCGGGTTTTAAAATAAGATCTCCTACTGTGCGCATTTTCGAACGGCTATGATTGCCATTGTTAAAGCTTTTATAAACATCAAGGATCATTGATGAGAGAAATGGCGGCTGGGACCTCCCCACCGAAGCATGAGAATTAAAGTTGGGGATGATGCCGTACTTGTCGAAAAGATAAACGAAATTTTCTATCATCTCTTTCATCGCCCATTCGTACTTTGTTCCCATAAGACCGCGAAAAATAAAAAAGCTGTCCCAGTAGAAGATATAAGAAAATTTCTTGTCATTTGGAGTTATAAAATGATGAGGGATTTTGAGAAAGTTGTGGTTGATTTTCTGCTTGGCCGGCTTTCTAATAATTTTCTTCCAGTACTTGTCGATATATTCAAGGCAATCCTTGTATTTATCCCTATAGTCCGAACTGGTTCTTGGTTTTGGTTTTATCTCGTTGTTGTTCTCACCGATATGAAGTAATCTTGGGATTTGCATGATATATTTAGTATCATTCTTCTGAAGCTAAATGTCAATGTCGGATATATTGATTCCCCGTCGCATAATATAAATTATGCAACGCATGCATCGCATAATTTTGCGTTTATTTTACAACACTTGCATGTCGTAGAATAAACTTCTACAATTAGAGCATGAAAGATCTGTCCGGTCATATTGATGATTTCCTCGAGTACTTAGAGATTGAGAAAAACTGCAGCAAGCTTACCATCCGCGATTATAGACATTATCTTAAAAGTTTTAATAATTGGTTTTTGGAAAATAATTCCGGCAAGGATATTTCCGATCTTGATTTGGCAACTGTGCGTAAATATAGAGTTTACCTTTCCAATAGGACAGATGATAAGAATATGACACTCAAGAGAATTACACAAAATTATTATGTAATTGCTCTTCGCTCCATGCTTCGGTTTCTTCTTAAAAATGATGTTAAAACTCTTGAACCGTCCAAAATTGATCTTCCCAAAGCAGAAAGCCGAAGTCTTAAATTTCTTGAAAAAGATCAGGTGGATAGGATGGTTATGGCGGCGGATACTTCAAAAGTCGAAGGAAAAAGGGACAGGGCAATTCTTGAGCTACTCTTCTCCACCGGACTTCGTGTCTCGGAATTAGTCTCACTTAACCGCGATAAAATAAATTTGGACCGAAGAGAGTTTGGAGTAATTGGAAAAGGCGGGAAAGCAAGAGTCGTATTCGTCTCGGAGCGCGCCGTCTCAAGTCTTTCAGAATATTTAAAAACCCGGGAAGACATACACAATCCCCTATTTATAAGATATTCGGGACGCGAAATGCTTGATAACCGCGGAGAAAAAATGAGACTTACGGCAAGAAGTATTGAGAGAATTGTAAAAAAATATGTGAGACTCGCCCGCTTACCAGTTGATGCGACAGTGCATACCCTGCGCCATTCATTTGCTACGGATCTTTTAACTAATGGCGCTGATATTCGCTCGGTTCAGGAAATGCTCGGACACAAAAATATTTCAACAACCCAAATCTATACTCATGTCACGAACAAACAGCTTAAGGATGTGCATGAGGCATTTCATTCAGGAAATAAATAAAATTAAGATTTTATGCTAAGCATTCAATTAACTGATTATATTAGAGAAGAATTGAAGCAAGGCATTAGTAAAGAAAAAATTGAAGAGAGTCTTTTATCCAGCGGTTGGCAATCAAAGGATATAGATCAAGCCTTTAGGTTGGTTTTGCCTAACCAATTATCTGTCTTTGCGCAAAAAATTTTGAATTTTTTTTTCAAAATGAAAAAGATCGATATATTATTATCAGTAGCCATCTTAATAATAGGATGTTCTCTTATGTTAGTCGCATATTTTAAATATTTCAATGCAAAATGGATCCTTGTTGACCATAGCGATAAGATTCCATTTACAACGAGTCGGGATGGAACAATACCATTTGGAACATTCTATGATATGAAATCAAACGGAAATTATTGGCTTATGGGCCGAAATGCAAATATGAAATGGAATCATTTTTACAGATATTCTTCTGAAGAAGGTTTTAAAAACTTGTCCTCAGAAGTACCAGAATCTGATGTTAATTATATCTCTTGGAATGGAAAATCTTGGATTTTATCAAATATAAATAGCTTTCAAAATAAACAGAGACTGATTGAATTTGATGGAAACAATTTTACTGACCTTTCTGAACAATTTAGACAACTTTCCTGCAGTAGGGACTACGAACTCACATATGAAAGTCCTAATATACAGGCTGTTTTTACTGTTGGAGACTCTATTATTTATAACTATACCGGGCCCTGTTATGCAAAATATGAAGATGGCAAGTTCCAAGATATATCGAATTACTTTCCCAATGATAAAAAAAGAGAAAGCTATAAGATCGGAGACTGTAGCGATAGTGTATGTTATCTTGCATCTGAGAGCAGTACTGACAGATTTATTATTTTTAAGCCTAAAGATAATGGCGTAGAAAAGATATCTCTTAGCGAATTAACTAACGGAAAAATAAAGAATGCAATTATTTCCGACATAAAAACGAATGGTAAGGAAGTGTTGATTGATCTTTTTCAATTAGGAGAAGAAAAAAAAGTTACTCATATAATCTTGAAATATTATCATGACCGTAAGAAGGTGGAGGAGATTCTGAAGTCTGAAGTCTCCTATTCCGACAGCAATGTTAGCTCAACAGAGCATTATCTCTTGGGTGGTTGGGACAGTAAGTTTTCAACTTGGATAATTTTAGGTTCAAAATGCAAGCCTCAATCAAGAGACATAGGAATGAATTGCGAAGGCACAGTCTATCATATAGATGGAGATGAACTTTCACCGCTACCAATTAAATTACCAGAATTTGATCCAAGTGATTTTAGAATGGAAGTTTTTGGTAGCGACTACATGATCTCGTCAAGAAACAGGCTCTACGAAGTAACATTTACAAGGCAATAAATAAGAGCTTGTTCTGAGCGAGTTTACGCAGAGTTTGAACGAAGTGAGGATCCACGAAGCCTTCCACTCCGGAAATAAGTAGTTTGGATTGATAATAAAGTATTCTTTTGGTATACTCTTCCTCCATGAAAGAGATAGACGAGATTATAGAAGGTTTGGAAGCACAGCTGGAAACGAAGCCAAGGTTAGCAGGAGTTATTCAAGTTTTAACAGAAGCAAATAATTTAAACGACACAGTTGGCGGACCGAAATCAATCTTGCCTGAGCAAACCGAAAGTGAATTTTTTAAGAGAAGTCAAATTTGGAACAAAAAATTAATAGATTTTTTCTCAGAACATGTTCCTCTTGGATCATTTTCTAGAATAGATAGGCTTCAGGTTGCGCAATCATTTAACGAATACTTCGCAGAAGATTTAACTGATGACACCAAACTTATCATGCTACTAATTCCTAGTTCCGAAGAAGAATGGATATCAGATCAAAATTCAAGTCTGAGGAGCTCAAGAGAAATAGATCAGAGTTTTAAATCAAGTTTTAATCGCATGATCTTCACTTTAAGGAATGGAGCAAAAGGGAGAGACAGGCGTGTGAATGATGATCTAGCTACAATTGGGTGGTTTAGAAATTCAACTAATGAAGAGGTAGTTAGAGCAAGTTCAGCATTTAATACTAATGGTATTGGTAAAGCCACTCTCACTTTTATGAGGATTGCGCTTGCAAGATCAGCCCCACAAGAAGTTCCGATTCAGTAGGTTTCATAGGTGAGGGTTATTGAAATCTTTATATTATTCTCTCCAGTCGGGATTTCTGTCTCCGGAATTGCCGGCGAACTAGTGTCGGATTTTTCTCTTGCAAGGAATGGAATTGGTTGTGAGAAATCATTTGAAGATTCCTGAACATTTATTATCTTGCCCAAATTTATTCCCGCGGTTTTAGCAAGACTTTGAGCCTTCTGCTTAGCATCATCCGCCGCTTCTTTACGTGCCATTTCTTCCAGTTTTGCTTTGGAGCCGTCTGTAAACCCAAACTGAATTTGTCCGACAAGATTGGCTCCGCTTGCAGTAATTGTGCCGACCGCTTTATTGGTGTTCTTTATGTCTTTTAGTTTTAAATCAATATTTTGCGTCACAGTGTATCCTGAAATTTTTTGGCCACCATTAAAGTTGTAGTCCGGATTTACTGAATAATTTACAGTCTTCAAATCTTTATCTGAAACTCCAAGCTTTTTAAGATTATTTAAAATATTTTCAATTGCAGTATTTGTTAGATCCTGTGCATCCTCAACAGTCCCCGCAGTTTTTGTCACTCCAAAGGAAATAGTCGCTTCATCGGGCGCGGCTGACGCACTTCCCTGCCCCGAAGTTTGAAACAAATCATTCTTGATAGTTGTGTAATTGTTTACGAGAAAAGGAATCGGACCTGCAAGCTTGGTATATATAAAAAGTCCTAAGAAAAAGAATAATACAAAACCGAAGACTGTGTTACTATTATCCTTCCAATGTTTTTCCACTTAGGATATATTATTAGTTTTAACTAAAACTGTCAAATTTATTCAGGATAAGTCGCGTTTGGGAATATCGATTAGTCTTTCGATTGTTTTCAGAACTTGGTCGCCACTTGCTCGTCTAATCTCCGATTGTACTTTTCTTTGAATGTCTGTTCTTGAGATCGAAATGTTTAGTTGGGGTGCGTTCGGACAAGACGAGCATTTTGTACCTGTGCTTTGAAAACTTTCTCCGTTTTCAGATTCAGCATATGTAAATACCCTTCCTTCACAACTTGACTGAAAAGATGAATGAGGAGTTATCCAGATGGAATAAAAAACTAGGGAATAAAAAACTAAAGAATCTCCTTTTGCCGCACGGACCTTTTTATTTCCAAATTCGACAACTCCAGTAGCAAGAATAGCGTCCTTATAAATTTCATTCATTATTCGAGCTTGCTGCTCTGTACTCTCGACCATAAAAAAACCAGGATTTTGCGCTCCTGGGATTAAACTATAGCAAGGTATTTAGTCCTTGTCAATTTTTCCCAAAACCAAGCCCAAAAGCGCCATTCTCACATACATCCCGTTTCTTATTTGAGATTTTAGATAAACTGCTCTTGGGTCTTCGTCTACTTCTTCAAGAATTTCTCCGACTCTTGGTAATGGATGCATGAGGATAGTATTTACGCCACCCAATTCATCAAGTAATTTTTTATCAACTATGAAAGGATTTTTCATATCCTGTTTTATTCCGAACATTTTTGCTAAATTTCTTATTACTGTTAATCCGTTTTTTACCCTTCTCTCTTTTTGTATACGTGTCCAATACCAAAAGCTCGCGTTAGAAGGAATATCTTTTGGGTCTGAAATTTCAATCATTCTAACTCCACGTCTTACAAATTCTTCAAAATCTTTTCTAGGCAATCTTAGTTCATCGGGGGAAAGAAGATGTAAAGTATTGCCTGGATAAAGAGAAAGACCGCGTATTAGAGATTTTACAGTCCTTCCAAACAATAAATCTCCCGCTATCACTCCAGTAAGATTATCAAGTCTTCCATGTTGCTCTTTTATTGTGTACAAATCAAGAAGCGCTTGCGTAGGATGCTCTCCTTGTCCTCCATCCCCTGCATTTATTACTGGAACACGCGTTGCAATATCTGCTGCTTTTTGAAGAGATCCTGTAATAGGATGTCTTAATACAATCAAATCAGAATACGCCTCAAAAGTTCTGATTGTATCTTCGAATGTTTCGCCCTTTGCAACAGACGAGAAATGCTGGGGATCTTCAACGACTATTGTTTGTCCTCCAAGTTGCTTCATCGCTGCATCAAATGATCCTCGGGTTCTTGAAGAAGGTTCATAAAAAAGTAAAACTGCCTGTTTTCCCTTTAGAATATCGCAAGGCTCTGCATTGACTGCAATTTCGCGCATGTCTTTCGTAACATCAAAAAGCACATCAAGAGAATATGTGTCAAATCGGTCCATTGAGAGAATATCTTGGCCTTTGAAGTTTCCGTTTATTTTTTCAGGTTCGGGGCTTGGCGTTGGTCGGGGTGCTTCGATAAACATGGTTTGGATTATTCTAATCGTCTTTGACTGTAGTGTCAAATGGTGTGCTATAATTTGGGCGAAATGGTAAGAGAAAGAGAAGGAAGGCTTGCGCTCATAAAAGATGCGCCACCTGGGAACTTTCAATTTGGAATCACTACGATTGATCTTCCTTCTGCGTTTGGCGATAAAACAACAGGTAAGACTGCAGATATATGGACAGTTGAAGATAAGTTGGTAATAGTAAAGACTGATAGAAATTCAGCCCACGATATTCTGATTTGTTCAGTTCCCGGCTCAGGTGCTTCGGTCAATGCGCTATCAAATTGGTGGAAAACCCGGACAAAAAATATAATAGAAAATGATTATCTAGGATCTCCCGATCCGGCTGTTACCATCGCAAGAAAAGCAAAGGTAAGATTTGATGTGGAGTTTGTTTTCAGATCCTATCTTGAGAGAAGCTCGACGAGAACATCTGCGTACCATAAGTATAGAATTGAAAGAAGAAGAAATATCTATGGAATAGATTTCCCTGATGATCTTATGGATAATCAGGAACTTCCAATGGGAACAATTTTTACTCCCACAACCAAAAGCGATAAAGACGAAGAAATTACAGAAGAACAAGCGAGAGAAATTGTAAATCAGCAGGCAGGAAAAGATGTTTTCGATATTCTTAAAGAAAGATTAATAAGACTCAATCAAACAGGAAAAGAAGTAAGTAGGAGTAGGGGCATTATTCTTGCCTCAACTAAATTTGAGGCAGGTTTGGACGGAGAAGGAAATTTAATGGTTATAGATGAAGTACTTACTCCGCATAGTTCAAGATTTTGGGACGCTGGCACCTACGAGAGACGTTTTCTGCGCGGTGAAGATCCCGATAGTTATGATAAAGAAATACTCAGGAGGAAATTAAAGGATCTTGGATTTACCGGTCAAGGGGCTGTTCCAAAGCTAAGTCTTGCTGATATAAGAATTGTAAGCAGAGTTTACAAAAAAGCTTATGAAATGATTACAAAGAGGGATCTTTCACATCCTGCCATGGAAAAAGAAATAGTTCAGTCAATAGTTGGTTATTTTAATCCTGCCTGATTTTCAGTGGCAATTATTAAATTCTTAAGGAGCATGGCGACATTTACAGGTCCGACTCCACCCGGGGTGGGTGTATAAAATGAAGCGATATTTTTTATGTCTTCTTCTTCATAATCGCTGTGGAACTTGCCGTCATCGCCTCTGAACATCCCCACTCCTACTAAAATTACGCCATTCTTAAGATCTTCTTTTCTAATGACATTAGGCTTCCCTACTGCACAAATTACAATATCTGCATTTTTTAAAATTTCTTGTTTATTTTTGGTTTTCGATGTGATCACTACAAGGTCGGACCTTGTTTCCCCGAGTGTTTTCATGATGGGTCCGCCTGCTGTCACTCCTTTGCCTACGACGGCGATTTTTTTGGTCTTAAGCCAAGCTAACACCTCCGAGGTGCCAGCTTCATCCACCTCGGAGGTGGACTTAAAAATACATTCCAAAATTCTTAATACTGCTTCTGCGATTGGCGGAGAAAATTTGGAATCCGGATGGAAACCGTCTACATCTTTCCCCGGATTTATAGAATTTGCAATTTTTTCCTCATCGATTTGCGGAGAGAAAGGTCTTTGAACAATTATTCCGTGAACGGTTGAGTCTTGGTTTAATTTTTCAATTTTCTCAAGCAAACTTTCAGTAGATGTCCTCGGATCCAAATTCTCAACAGTAATTTTGGCTCCAATCTCTTCGCCCTTTTTCTTTTTCTGTCCTACATAGGATTCGGAAGCATGGTCTGTGGTAAGAGTTATTATATGAAGATGGGGAATAATATTTTTTTCTTTAAGTTTTCCAACTCGAAGCTTAAGCTCATCTAAAATTTCCTGCGCAATTTCTTTTCCATCTATTCTCATTTTTACTCTACGAATGTGGCGGATGTTACGTGGTCATTTGGATTTGTGAATCTCATAAGAATTACACCCTGAGTGTCACGGGCAAGACGCGGAACTGAAGTCAGAGATAGTTTTACAACAAGGCCACGTTGGGATGTCATAATTATTTCTTCACAGTTGGGTGGGATTACCTGCGCAAACGCAACTTTACCGGTTTTGGCAGTAACTTTGGCAACTTTTACTCCTTTGCCTCCCCTTCCCTGTCCGCGAAAAAGCTTACTTGCGGTTTTCTTACCAAGCCCGTTTTCCATAATGGTAAGAAGATCGTCGTTCGCCTCTTTATTTATAACATCCATTCCAATTACGATATCATCGCTTTCGATTCTTATACCTCTGACTCCCATAGTCGCTCGTCCCGTAGGTCTTACGGCTTTTTCGGAAAATCTTATTGCTTTTCCGTTTTTTGTAGTCAGGATTATATCGTTCTCCCCGCTTGTAAACTCACTCCATGCAAGCTCGTCTCCCTTATCAAGCTTGACCGCGACAATTCCTGATTTTCTTATATTGGTAAAATCAGAAAGCTTTGATTTCTTCACAGTCCCCCGCTTAGTTGTTAAGAATACATAAACTCCCTTGTCGGTCTTGCCGTAATTTATAAACGATTTTACTTCTTCACCCTGTTCAATATTTAACAAATTGACTACGGCAGTGCCCTTACTTGTCCTCTGGGATTCCGAAATCTCATAAGCGCGGGTTTGATAAACCTTACCTCTGTTGGTAAAGAAAAGGAGATTGTCATGAGTCTCTGCAGAGCGGATATGAGCAATGCTGTCCTCGTCTTTCGTCGTCATTCCCCTAATTCCCTTTCCGCCGCGGTGCTGGGTCTTAAAGCTCATCGTACTTTGCCTTTTGATATAACCTGTCTGGGTCATGGTTATTACAGTCGGTTCATTTGGGATAAGATCTTCATCTGAAAAATCTCCAATCCTGCTCTTAAAGACTTTGGTTCTTCGCGGATCTCCATATTTTTCTTTAATTTTCGCAAGCTCGTCTTTTACGACTTTTAAAATCTTTGGCGGATGGGAAAGAAGATCTTCAATGTACGCAATTGTTTCCTTAATCATTTCGTATTCCTCTTCAATTTTTTGCCGCTCAAGCGCTGCAAGTCTCCTTAGTTGCAAATCTAAAATTGCAGTTGCCTGAAGTTCTGAGAGCTTGAATTTCGTCATCAAGTTTTCTTTGGCTTCTTCCTGAGTCTTTGATTCCCTAATGGTTTTTATTACCGCGTCAATATTATCAACTGCAATCTTTAGCCCCTCGAGAATATGAAGCCTTGCTTTTGCGATCCGAAGTTCATATTCCGAGCGCTTCCTGACCACCAAAAATCTATGTTTTAAATATTCTTCAATTATGGTTTTGAGATTTAGAGTTTGGGGAGTTCCGTTGACAAGAGCAACGACATTTGCCGAGAAAGTTGTCTGAAGGCTTGTGTGCTTGAAGAGGTTATTCAAAACTTTCCGGGGCGCCGCATCGCGCTTAAGTTCTATCATAATTCTCATTCCGTGTCTGTCCGACTCATCCCTTAGATCCGAAATTCCTTCAAGCTTCTTGTCCTTGGCAAGCTCTGCAATTCGGGCAACTAGAAGCGCTTTATTCACCTGATACGGAAGCTCTGTAATTATGATTGCGCTTTTTCCCTGACCGATATCTTCAATTTCTGCCTTTCCTCTTATTAACACTCTCCCGCGCCCCGTGGTATAGACATTTTTAATTTCAGAAATATCATAAATACTTCCGGCTGTAGGAAAGTCAGGGCCTTTTATAAACTCAAGAAGTTCGTCAATTGTGGCTGTTGAGGAAAGGCTTTGTATGGGATCAGTTGAGGTTTTATCAAACTTTATTTTATCAATCGTAAAAGTTATTGCATCGATTACCTCTGAGAGATTATGCGGAGGAATTTTTGTCGCCATCCCCACGGCAATTCCTTCACTTCCCATAAGAAGAAGATTGGGTAACTTCGCAGGAAGGAAAACCGGCTCTTTAAGTGTGGCGTCAAAATTTTCAAGATAATCAACAGTCTCTTTATCAAGATCAAAAAGCATTTCAGATGTAATTCCTGCCATCCGGGCTTCTGTATAACGCATTGCAGCAGGCGGATCCCCGTCCACTGAGCCGAAATTTCCCTGTCCGTCGATCAAAGGATATCGAAGTGAAAAACTCTGCGCGAGTCGCACGAGCGCATCATAAATAGGCATGTCACCATGAGGATGATATTTTCCCATGACTTCTCCGACAATTTTTGCAGACTTTGAATATTTTGCCGAGTGAGTCAGTCCCATTTCATGCATTGCAAAAAGAATTCTTCGGTGGACCGGCTTTAGCCCGTCTCTTACATCAGGAAGCGCACGCTGGACAATTACACTCATCGCGTAGTCCAGGTACGCCTTCTTCATCTCGACTGTTATCTCTGTCCGGTTAATTTTTCCAATATCTGCCATAAATAAAAAATTTCTAAGCTCTAATTTCTAATTTCTAAACAATTCCCAAGCATTAAATCCCAATTTAGAAATTAGGTTAATTAGGTCAATTAGAAATTCACTTCATCGCCTTTTTTATATCCTCAAAGGCGATTTCCTTTCCTTTCCATTCTTTTATCTTCACCCATTTTCCCGGTTCGGATTTCTTGTAATTTTCGAAGAAATTCCTAAGCTTCTCTTTTGTTTCGTCAGGGATATCTGTCACGTCATTATAATCCTTAAATTTATTATCGACTTTGGGCATTGGTACTGCGATAATTTTATTGTCAATTCCTGCCTCATCTTCCATCTCAAGCATTCCGATAGGCCTGCACGCAATTACAACTCCCGGCACTACTGGTTTACTTGAAAGAACTATCACGTCTTCAGGATCGCCGTCATCGGCCAAAGTGTTCGGGATAAATCCATAATTAAACGGATAATTCATCTCAGTAAAAAGAAATCTGTCGACGTATATAAAACCCGAGTCTTTATCAAGCTCGTATTTCACCGAAACGCCCTCGGGTATTTCTATATATACATTTATTTCTTCCGGTGGATTTTTTCCCGAACTAAGCTTTGAGAAATCCATAGAAATATTATATTCGAATATCCTTTTGCCCACAAGCCTCATTTTAATTTTAAATCCCACCTCGGAGGTGGATTGCTATTGACACCTCGGGAGTTTTTGTCGACAATAAAATATATATATGCCAAGGCGGCTGCTTCCCTTAGTTGAGGGACAGGTTTATCATGTTTTTAATCGGGGTATCGATCATCGCCCAACATTTGATGATAAGCTAGAATTGAAAAGAGCTCTTGCCTCTATCGACTATTATAGATTTGTCAGCCAGCCGTTGAAGTTTTCTAAATTTCTTAAACTTTCTGGTGCAGAGAGAAACAAGCTTGAGGTGAAATTTAAAACTGGCCCCAAGCTGATAGACATTCTAAGTTTTTGCCTAATGCCAAATCATTTTCATTTTCTTTTAAGACAAGTCTCCGATAAAGGCATATCAAAATTTTTATCTAATTTTCAAAATAGTTACACAAGATACTTTAATACTAAAAACGAGAGAATAGGTCATCTTTTTCTGGGTCAGTTCAAAGCGGTTTTGATTGAAACTGATGAGCAGCTACTTCATGTTTCAAGATATATTCATCTCAATCCTATCACTTCATATATAGTCAAGGATTTTAATTCACTTCTTAAATATCCATGGTCCTCTTTACCGGAATATATTAAAGAGGAATCTTTTTGTGAAACTGACACAATTTTAAGCTTCTTCAAGAAGAGAGAAGATTATACTGATTTTCTAAAAGATCAGGTTGATTACCAAAGAGAACTAAGCAAAATCAAGCATCTCGTTCTGGAATAAAATAATCCCACCTCGGAGGTGGGATTATAGCGGCACCTCGGGAGTTTTCTATTTGCCTAGGCTTGTGATTAGTTCGGGTTTGTTTGTGGTTTAAAGTGGTTTAAAAATGTTTAGGATTAAGAGGGTTTAATAATCGGAGCAGTCCGGGGGATTCTTCCCCACCGGCAAATTCTTAATATTCATTATATTTTTCCTTCCCGTGGTGGATGCGCGACAGTGAACCTGAAATACAAATCCTCAACAAATCTTCTTTCTTCGGTTGATTCATAAGGAACATATAAGCATATTTTTTTACCATCTTTTTCGAAAGTCAAGTCCCATAACTCAGTTCCGGCCATCTGTAGCTTTTGGTCTGATCTTTCTTTTGAATAATCCTCTTCGTCCTCTGATGAATTATAGAATTGTCCCTGAATCAAATCAGTTTCGCCATCAATCGAAACACCTGCAAAAAATTCACTTCCTCTAAATTTTGCAATAGGATGATTGATATGAATCTTTACATCATAAAGACCTCTTCCCAATGCATCGCCCTCTGTTATCTCCTGGAGCCCTTTATCTGTCACCAGAATAGCTTTTTCATTAGGATTATATGGCTCAAAATTGGTTCTTGTTAATTCAAGTCTGGCATCTCCCAGACTGGTCCATTTTTTCGGAAAGTCTACAAATTTTATTCCATCACTACTTGTCCAAGACTCTGGTTCTTCTTGCGGATGCACTAATTTAATATATCCTCCCGGAGATCTCTGCTCCTGTTGTGTGGATTGATTTTGTTCTTGTCCCAAATCTTGCATAATAAAATTTATAAATCTAGTGTTGCGAGTTTGGCATTGCTTTGGATGAAGTGTTTTCTTGGCGGGACTTCGTCGCCCATAAGCATTGTGAATGTTGCGTCTGCTTCTTCCGCGTCATCGATCGTTACTTGCTTTAAAATTCTATTTGCCGGATTCATGGTTGTTTCCCAAAGCTGTTCGGGGTTCATTTCCCCAAGACCTTTGTATCTTTGAATGGTAATTGCGGATTTGGAATTTTTTTCTTTAATACCTTTTATAACAGTGTCTCTTTCTGCCTCCGAATATGCATATTGAATATCTTTTCCCGCTGCGACTTTGAAAAGCGGGGGCTGTGCGATATAAAGAAAGCCTTGCTTCATAATATCCGGTAAGTGTCTGTAGAAAAATGTAAGTATCAAAGTCTCGATATGTTCCCCGTCGACGTCTGCATCGGTCATGATAATAATTCTATGATATCTTAGCTTTTCAAACTTGATAGTCTCGCCTATTCCCATTCCAAGTGCAATTATCAAATTCTTTAGCTCTTCGTGTTCGATTATCTTGTCCAGTCTGGCTCTTTCAGTATTTAAGATTTTTCCGCCGATTGGAAGAATTGCCTGAAACTTCCTATCTCTTCCCTGCTTGGCACTTCCTCCTGCACTGTCCCCCTCTACTATATATAATTCAGAGATTGATGGATCTTTTTCCTGACAGTCCGCGAGTTTCCCGGGAAGAGATGAGCCCTCAAGTGCTCCTTTTCGTAGTATTGCTTCTCTGGCCGCCTTTGCTGCAAGTCTTGCCTTGGCAGCAAGATATACTTTCTCAAGAATTCTTCGACCATCCGCAGGATTTTCTTCAAAATAAGTGCTAAGACCTTCTTTTACAATTACTTGCACCACCGGCTGAATCTCAGCGTTTCCAAGTTTTCCTTTGGTCTGGCCTTCAAACTGGATTTTATCCTGAGGCATTTTTATAAATACTACCGCGGTAAGGCCTTCTCTCGTGTCGTCTCCTGTAATAGAATCCTCCTCGGATTTGAATGCTCCGATTTTTTTACCATAGTCATTTATTGCGCGCGTTAATGCCATTCGAAAGCCGGTGAGATGAGTTCCGCCGTTTACTGTGTTAATTACGTTTACGTAACTTTCCACATTTTCCGAATAGCCATTATTATATTGGAGCGCAATCTCCGCCTCGACTTCCCCATTTTGTTTTTTGATAAATATTGTTTTATGAAGCGGGTCTTTGTTGTCGTTAAGACGGGTAACGAGAGATGCTATGCCTCCCTCAAAATAATAATTAACCTCTTTTATTTCATCGCTTCTAAGATCGTAAAGATGAAAATAAAGATTTGGTACTAGATATGCTCTCTCTCTTATTGCTTTTTTTACGGTATCAAAATCAAACTCTATTGTTGAGAAAATTTCATTATCCGGAAGAAAAGCAGCTGTTGTCCCGCTTTTTCTATCATCCTTGAAATTTGGAGCTTCGTTTTTAGACTTTGAAACGACTTCAACCTTGGTTTTAGGAGCCCCCTTCTGATATTCCTGTCTGTGGATTTTCCCATCCCGCAGGACTTCAACCCACATCCATTTCGACAAAGCATTCACAACAGAACTTCCAACTCCATGAAGACCCCCTGAAATTTTATAAGCAGAGCCGCCGAATTTTCCACCGGCATGAAGCTTAGTCATTACGATTTCAAGGGCGGACTTTTTAAATTGAGGCATTATATCAATAGGAATTCCCCGTCCGTCATCAACTACAGTTGCCGAACTGTCTTTATTTAAAGTAATCCAGACATTCGTTGCATGACCGGCCAGAGCCTCGTCAACTGCGTTATCTATAATTTCGCGAAGCGTTTCATGAAGACCAATTACGTCAGTTGAGCCGATATACATTCCGGGGCGTTTTCGTACAGGTTCAAGGCCTTCGAGGACTTGAATATTTTGTGCAGAATAAGAAGTGGATATCTTGTCTTTATTGTCCGTTTTCTTTAAAGCCATTAATACATTCTAGCAAACACGAGCTTAAATTTCTACAAGTATTGACATCTATTTTTCCTAGAGTATAATCACCTGTATGGGTAAGGCAGAAGCGTTAGTTTTAACAAATGGTGATAAGCAGAGATATGAGATTAGGGATAAGGTAAGACCGTTACAATCTGGTAGTCTTGGTATTAGAGTGGATGCTCGAGGCGAATCCTTAATTCAGATTACTATCGATAAAACTGAAGGAATAAGGATGGCTCTACGAGATGAAGAAGGAGAGCTCTTGTTAGAGGGCTATTTAAGTAAGGATAATGGGCCAATAGTGCTTTTTGATAACAGGCACACATTGCAGTTGCAAGGGGGAGCAGGAGGTATATACATTCGCCCAGGGATAGATAGAAAAAGGGAAATCCCTACGCTTACTCCCCAGACGAGGCGAGCATTACGACACGCTTAGAGAAAATATAAAAGAAACTAAACTCTTCTTCTTAACTTTCGGAGTTTTTCGATTGTCAGATTAATCAGGTATTTCGGATAATTAATTACCAAATCTTGCGCAGGAAGATATTCTACATCTTCTCCGCCAAACCCGCGTTTAAAAATTGAGAGACCGTAGAATCTATGCTTTGGATTACTCGCAACTCCCCATAAATTATATCTCCTGAGCCCTCGTTTTTTTGCTTCTCTTATTACTTCCCATTGGATAAGATAAGCTCCGGGATGATTTCTGCCTTCAAGAGTCCCGGTACCATAATGATAGACTGCTTCGGTTCCATAAAATATTATAAAAGCTTGAGAGAGAAGTTTTTTCCCCAAATACGCGTTATACAAAAACGCCAAATTATTTTCAGCAAAAATTCTGAACTGTTCAGATAAATATTCATAAGGAAAAGGGACAAACTTTTGTCTTACCGAGGTCTCGACCTGAAGATTATAAAATTTCCTTATGTCTTTAGGATCTTTTGATGTAGTTATTTTTATTTTCTCTTTTTCCGCCTTTCGTATTTCATGGCGTGTATTTTTTCTCATGTTCGCAAGAATTTCTTCTTCGGGTTTTGTAATATCGAGTTGTGAAGTAAGCTGTGCATGAAGATGCATTGGGGCATCAGAAAATCCCAAATCTTTAAAAAGCTTTTTTGAAAAATCATCAGAAATAATCTGAGGTCTTACCCGGACAAAAGCGCAGTCATTAAGGTACGCAATTTTTTTTAGTTCTTTTACAAATGCGCTGACGATATCCTTATCTTTCCAATTAATTATCGGGCCTGCCGGAACTATCAAATGCCTTGCTCTTCTTGCTTCTTCAATAATTGAAAGCATTACACCCTCAAGTTGGTTATTTTGATAAAACCCGCTTCTTATGATTTTTTGTCCGAGCCTTTTATGAAATTCTCCCCAATACCATGACTGCAGAAAATTCGCCTCGTCATGTTTAGACAAAAAATCTTCCCAATCCTTTTTATTATCAATCTCTTTTGTAATTACTTCAGCCATTCATTGATTAATTTTGACAAATAGAGTGCTTGCTTCTCTGAAATGTTTTTGTGAGTCGGAAGGTTTAAGATTAGATCAGAGATTAGCTCTGCGTTTGGACAGTCATTTTTATAATTAATTTTTTTCATAAATCTTTTCGGCGCAATTGGAGCATCATACCAAATATCCGAAAGATGGAATCCTTTGCTTTTCAGAAATTCTATCAGCTCTTCCCTATTTTTTACGAAAACAGGAAAACGCAAATTTGAAGAATTATTTATTTGTGAATTTATTTTTCGAAACATTATTTTTTGATTAAGATTCTCTACATAAATCTTCGCAATTTTTCTTCTATGATTTAAATTATCTTTAAGATTGTCAAAAGCTTTCTGTGCAAGATTCTGATAAAAATTTGGAAGATTTGTGAGTCCATATCCCAAGTCATCCATCGGTGCGGAGAGCAATCCAAGATTTTTAAGTATGAAATGCAAAACATTGCCGATTCCAAAATCATAAGTTTTCCTAATTTTCCAAGTGAGAATAAGATAAAGACGATCTAGAAATTGCTTTCTAAGGGGTGGATTTTTATTTTCCCAACCTCGTAGGTTCTGAGCGTTCAACCTACGAGGTCTACGCACAATTAGTGCTCCTCCAGATACCCCGTCTATTATTTTATCCTGGCTAAATGACAGAATTACAAAATCTCCTATTCCTCCTGCTTCTTTATTATTTTTATATTTTGCTCCTACTGAATGTGCCAGATCCTCTATTAAAATAATGTTCTTTTCTTTACATATTTTCGAAATCCCTTCGATATCACACGGATAGCCAAGTGTGTTTTGAACGATAATTACTTTGATATTGTCTTCCACTACAACTCTTGCAAGGTCGGACCTTGTAAAATTCAGATCATCTTTTGGGATATCAATTAAAACTGGTTTACATCCAGCTTCCTCAATGGCTTTGTAAACCGCATAACAAGTAAATCCGCTTATCGCAACTTGCGAATTCCTGGGAAGATTTAAAGTTTGAAGCGCAAGAGTTATCGCTTCCCTGCCTTTGAATAATAAAACAGCTTTGCCGTCGTATTTTTTCTCAAGGAAATTTTTAAGGACGAGTTTCTCTGTAAAATTTTCCGAAGTAATCCCACCTCGGAGGTGGGCCAGCTTCGCCACCTCGGGAGATAAAGATTTTAGAACAAAACTTAGATCGTAGTTTGAGCCAAGTGAATTAAAAACGCTCATAAATATAAATCAATTGTTATATTGTTTAATAATTATATCCACTACTTCTTTGGGATGTGTAAATTGAGGTGCATGGCGGGCGCCGGTAACAATTAACAATTTACTATTAACAATTTTACTTTCTAATAATTTTGCATCTGATACGGGAGTGATTCTGTCTTTTTCGCCCCACAATATAACAGTAGGCGTAGAGATATTTTCTGCTTTTAAAATTTTGTCCGAAGAAAGTAAATTTACCATAGTCTTCTTCATATTCTCATCAGCATCTTTATAATCTGTTTCCCGTGCAAGTGAATACAAAAGCTTTTTTCCAAAATCATTTTTCAGAATTTTCCTTCCTAATTTTGCTATAGTACCGAAAGCTTTTCTTTTAATTTTTATCGCAATTTCATCGTGATAAATTCCTGCGCTGTCTATAAGGATTAGTTTTTTAACTTTCGCAGGATGAGCAAGTGCGAAGTTCATTGCTATTCTTCCTCCATTTGAGTGACCCAGCAGAATTACTTTGTCTTCTTTTTCAATTTTCTCATTCAACCAATTTATATAATCTTCGATAGTCCAAGGTTTATTAATTTTTTCAGTAAGACCGGGGATTTTCAGAAGAACAGGATTTAGTTTTTTATTTTTAAGCTGCGATACAAATGGCTGCCACTTATCTAAACTATAGCTCCATCCGTGGAGGATATATACATTAACAAGGTCGGACCTTGTTTTGGCTTGTTTTCTCCTGCTATTCATAATCCAAATTTACTTCTTCTTTTCTGCCAGATTTTTTCGCGTCTTGCAAGTTTATCGGCGTCTTTTTTATCAGCCAGTAGATTCTCAATTACCCCCTCAAGAAATCTTGCTCCTTTAAAGAGCAGAAGTTCGCCGCCTTTAAGATTTTCTTTTAAATATTCTAAGACATCCTTGGGATTCTCAAAACTAATTATGCTTTTATCTTCGCTTTTGAGTTTTGGTAAAGTAAACTTGGAAACGCGCGGCCCCATGAGGATAATTTTATCTGATTTGATTTTTAATATTTCATCTGCGAGTTTTTCGTGCTCTTTCTGTTCACTTTCTCCCTGCTCAAGCATGTCGCCCAAAACCATCCACTTCTTCTCTGCTTTTATATTCTCAAACATATTAAGAACCGCGGTCATTGAATCGAGGTTGGCATTATATGCGCTGTCTATAATAGTAGTATTTTTAATTCCCTTAAATACTGAATTTCTTCCAGGAGGAAGAGTAAAATTCTTAAATGATTTATCAAGCGGAAGTTTTAGATATTTTAAAACTTCAAGGCACATTTGAAGCGAATGGTAAATCTCTTTTGGCAAAAGTTTATCGAATCTATATTCTTCATTACCAATCTTAAGAATAGTTTGGTCAATCGAAACTCTGTAATCGGTAAGATCATTTATAGAGATGGGAATTATTCTTACTTTGGTTCTTAAGAGTTGTTTTTCTATGTTTGGCGAATCATCATTTACGACTGCAAGCTCTCTGGAGTATTCCAGAAAATATCCAAATTCAAAAGCAATTGCCTCTTCGACATTTTCAAACCTTCCATTTTTTACAAGCTGGTCAAAGTTCATGCTGTGGGTTTTTGTCGAGCTGGTCCAAAGAGTAATTTCAGGTTTTAACAAAGTTGCTAAGTATCTGCCTTCCTGCGGTCTGTCACAGTCAGCCTCGACTATATATATAGTATGTTTTGGCACGGGTTTAAAAATAGAAAATGGCGCGGCGAGGAATAGATATGCCCATTCCGTAAGCTTCAAATTCTTTCTTTTAAGGCCCAAGATATCAAAAGGAATTCCGTAAGTACTGTTGGCATGATGCGAATATTTTGCTTTATCTCCGATTTGAGATTCCAAAAGATGAAGAAGCGAAGTCTTACCGCTTGAGCCAGTGACGACTATTATATATGGTTTCCATGAATTAAGTTTTATCTTGGCAAAAAACCTGAAATAATATGACAGCGGAAAATAGAGAGATTTTTTAAGCGTTGTAAGCATTTTAAATAGATAAAAAGGTGTTCTCGAGAATGAAGCGCTGGTTTACATTGGTATTTCTTACAGCCAAATGTCCTTCTTCAAGTTTTTTAACTAATTCAACTAAGTTTTTTGAGCTTCGACCCGCGGGGTCGGCGCTTGAATTTATATTGTTTAATAATTTTTTTCTAATGCCGGCTATTGCTTGCTCAAGCCACATAGCCGACTCTTCCCTGCTCTTACCAAAATCCTGAGCTAATTTGAGTTTTATTCCTGCGCTTTCCGAAGATAGATCGATAACAAGATTTTCAATATCACGTGCTGCAATCGCTATTAAGTCATTTTCATTTTCCAGTTTTATAATCTTACACCTTGAAATTATCGTCGGAAGAAGGATGTTGATATTTTCAGCTATCAAAAATATAAAACAGCTCGTTGGCGGCTCCTCAAGTATTTTTAGCAATGCATTTTGTGACTCTAGAGTTATTCCCCGAAACGCGTTTATAATTAAAGCTTTACTTTCACCGCGGAGAGGTTTAAAAAACAGATTTTTCTGAAGCTTTCTTACGTCTTCGATTCCTATTGCCTTTTCAAAAAATTCAATTGTGATATCAAATCCGTCAATTTTGTTTTCAAGGCAAATTTCCCTTGCCTTTTCCAGGGATTTTTCTTCGTTTTTTGAAGCTAAGATAAATGACCGCATAGATTCTTCGTTTCACTTAGAATGACAATTCCCAAGCCCGAACTTCCTTGACATTATAGCGTATTTTTCCTTACTATAGAAGTAATGCCCACGGGAGACTTAGGTACAACTCAAAGCTCGACAATTATCGACATTCTTCTTTCGGAGAGACTTCTTACGCCCGCTCAGGTGGATGAGATTAAGGTAAAAAGCGCCAGCCTGGGACTTCCTTATGAAGAAGTTCTTAAGAACATGAATGTGGTCCCGCCGGCCAAAATAGCAGAAGCCAAGGCCAAGCTCTTGGGGATTCCATTTATATCTTTATCATCAGCTTCTTTTTCTCCGCTAGTAATTGGCATGATCCCAAAAGCAGTCGCTGAGAGATTTCTGCTTATACCTTTCTTGTTTGACGAGGAGACGAGAACCCTTTCAGTTGCGATGAGCAATCCTGTGGACCTTGAAGCGCTCGAGTTCGTAAGGCAGAAAACAGGGTTAAATCTTAAGACTTTTGCTACGTCTGTTGAAGATATAAAAAACGCAATAAACCAGCAGTATAGGCAGGAAATTGTGGGCGAGGTCGGAGAGGCAGTCAGACAGACGGAGGAGCTAAGTAAGACAAGAACAATAGACAGTAAGGAAATCGCAGAGATAATAAAAGAAGCCCCAATTGCAAAAATTGTTTCTACAATTCTTGAATACGCAGTCTCTAGCCGTGCCTCTGACGTGCACATAGAACCGCAGGAAGACAGAATCCGCGTGAGATACAGAATTGACGGAATTCTATATGACAGACTAAGTCTTCCCAAGTCCGTGCAGGATGCGGTAATCTCGCGTATAAAGATTTTATCTGATATGAAGATTGATGAGCACCGTACTCCGCAGGACGGCCGTTTTAATTTCAAAGTTGATAAGGAGGAAGCTGACCTTCGTATTTCTGTAATGCCTACGACCTTTGGTGAGAAAATCGTAATGAGGCTTTTGCGTAAGTCCGGCGGAATTCCCACCCTTCCCGAGTTAGGGCTCAACGGAACATCTCTTAAGAATCTTGAGTCCGCAATTCTTCGTCCCCATGGAATTATAATAGTTTGCGGACCTACGGGCTCCGGTAAGACTACGACACTTTATGCGATTTTGGAAAAGCTTAATACTACGAGGGTAAACATCATGACACTTGAAGATCCCGTAGAGTATCAAATGCAGGGAGTAAATCAGGTCCAGATAAATCCCGCAGTTGGACTTACTTTTGCAACTGGTCTTCGTTCTTTTCTTCGTCAGGACCCAAACATAGTTCTCGTCGGAGAGATTCGGGATACTGAAACCACAGAGCTTGCTGTTCAGGCCTCTCTTACCGGACATTTAGTCTTCTCGACGTTGCACACATCTGATGCGGCCGGTGCAATTCCCCGTCTTACCGACTTGGGAGCCGAGCCGTTTCTTCTTTCCTCCACCTTAAATGCAGTTGTGGGGCAAAGAATCGTAAGAAGAGTTTGCCCAACGTGTAAAGAAGCATACTCCCCGCTCCGCCAGATAGTTGATGAGATGAGAAAAGTCTTGGGACAGCTTTTTCCACAGGGAAATGGGAGCGAGATAAAACTTTATAAAGGTAAAGGATGCGACAAATGCGCTGACTCGGGTTATTTGGGAAGAGTGGGTATATATGAAGTTTTTCCCATATCAACGAAGTTATCCAATCTTATCCTTGAACATCCGGGCAGTGCTGCTGTACAAAAAGAAGCACTCGCGGAAGGCATGATAACTATGAAACAGGACGGCTATATGAAAGTTATTGCGGGAATAACAACGCCCGAGGAGGTCATAAGAGTCGCACAGGAATAGATAAAATTAATCTAATTAATCTAATTAATCTAATTGACCTAAATTTTTAGAAATTAGTAATTAGGATTTAGAAATTTTCAGGATATGGATATACAAAACCTTTTACATCTTACAGTTACGAATAAAGCTTCGGATCTTCATCTTATTCCGGGAGTTCCGCCGGCTCTTCGTATAGACGGAGAGCTTAGATTTATATCCAACATGCCGGCCCTGTCTGTAGAGGATGTTCATGCTATGACCTTCTCTCTTATAAATCAGGGTCAGAGGGATAAATTTATTCTTGAGAAAGAACTCGATTTCTCTTTCAATTTCGGAAGCCAGAGCGATGAGAATATAGGCAGATTCAGGGCGAATTTATATTTTCAAAAAGGTGTTATTTGCGGAGAGTTCAGGCTTCTTGATGCCAAAATCAGAACCATAGAAGAATTGAATATGCCCAAAATTATTCATAGTTTTGCGACACTCAAGCAGGGGCTAGTTCTCGTCACTGGTCCTACCGGACACGGAAAATCAACTACGCTTGCCGCAATCATTAATGAGATAAATCAATCAAGATCGGTAAATATAATTACCATTGAAGATCCAATTGAGTATATTTATCCTCACGGAAAGAGTTTAATTTCTCAGCGGGAAATGGGTCAGGACACCAATTCCTGGGGTGCGGCCTTACGTTCGGTTCTGCGTCAGGATCCCGACGTTGTTCTCGTGGGGGAAATGAGAGATCCTGAGACGATTGCCGCAACCGTAACAATTGCCGAGACAGGTCATTTGGTTTTCTCAACACTTCATACAAATTCTGCAGCCCAAAGTATTGATAGGATAATAGACGCTTTTCCTCCTTCTCAGCAGGGGCAAATAAAAATACAGCTGTCTTCAACTCTTAAAGGAATAATTTCTCAAAGGCTTCTCCCGCAAATATCCGGAGGACGGATTCCGGGCGTTGAGATACTTTTGGGAACGACCGCAATTACTACCAATATAAGGGACGGTAAGACCCATCTTATAGATTCTATTATCCAAAATTCTCAGGATGTGGGGATGATTCCTCTTGAGCAGTCCCTTTCTTCTCTTGTCCTCTCAGGTGCCATAAGCCTTGAAACCGCCCGCAGTTATGCCCTAAGACAAGAAGAGCTCCTTAGACTGGTTGGCTGATATGAAATTAAGATATAAGGCAGTTACCAAAGACAGTAAGATTGTAAGAGGTCTTGTAGAGGCCAAGGATACCGCAGAGGCAGTAAATTACCTCCGCAATAAAGAGCTCGTTCCGGTAAGTGTTACGGAAGACAGGAGAAATGACATATCTGCCTTTATCCCTTTTTTCGGAAAAGTAAAAAAAGGAGATTTGGTCTTATTCACAAGACAGCTTTCCTCCATGCTTTCTTCGGGACTTACTCTTATTAAATCGCTTGAGATTCTCAAAGAACAGATGGTAGGCAAAGCCATGTACGAGATCATAGATAGCATTGTTTCAGACATTGAGGAAGGGAAAAATTTTTCAAGCGCGATAGCCAAATATCCTGAGATTTTCTCTCCAATTTATGTCTCAATTATCAGATCCGCAGAGGCTTCCGGGCTTTTGGATACAGCTCTTGCGCGGATGGCTGACAATCTGGAAAAACAAGCCAAACTCAGAAATACAATAAAGGCCGCCCTTACATATCCTGCGATAGTCATAGCACTTATGATATTTGTTGTTTTCGTAATGATGACTGTAGTTATTCCCCAGCTCTCAGGCCTTTACGAGAGCCTGGATGTCGAGCTTCCATTTACTACGAAAGTAGTAATAGGCCTTTCTCAATTTACGGTTACCTTCTGGCCTTTTATAATAGTAGGACTTATTTTGGGTATATTTCTTTTCAGACGCTGGCATAAGACAGAGCCGGGAAAGCTTATTATGGACAATCTCCTGCTCAAAATTCCTGTTTTTGGACCTTTGCTTAAGAAATTAATTCTTACAGAATTTTCAAGAACTCTAAGTCTTCTTATAGGAAGCGGTACTTTGGTGGTGGACTCGCTTGTGCAGACTTCAGACACGCTTGGAAATATTCATTATAGGAATGCTGTGGTTGATATCGCAAAGAAAGTGGAAAATGGCGTAACCATAGGAGATTCTATATCTTCTTATGCATTATTCCCGCCAATCTTGGTTCAGCTCGTGAAGATCGGGGAGCAGACCGGAAAACTTGATGAGACCCTGATGAAAGCGGCTGAATACTTTGAAGATGAAACAGATCAGGCAGTAAAGACTCTTACTACTGCTCTTGAACCATTTATAATGATAATCCTGGGACTTGGAGTTGCATTTCTTCTGATCGCTGTAATTACGCCAATTTACAGTTTGATCTCTGCAATAAAATAAGACAGCAACTAGTAGTTAGCGACTAGCCACTAGAAAATTAGTTTGGTGAGAATTAAATTCTAATCGCTAGTTGCTAGTGGCTAATTGCTTTCCTGAAGCTATTTCCCCCTCTTGACATCCCCTTTTATTTTTGTCTTAATTAATACATACATGAAAAAACTGCTCAGTAAATTTTCTTCAGTAAAAGGTTTCACCCTCATCGAACTCCTTATAGTCATCGCAATCCTTGGTGTTTTGGCAACAGTTCTTATCGCTTTGCTTGATCCGGGAGATAAAATAAAATCCGCAAATGATACGAGAGCGCTTCAAGACATTCGGGAGATTTACGGAGCAAACCAAAGATATATGGCTCAAAACAATAGTACTGTTGGAGGTTCAGGAGCAAGTGGAACGTTAGTAACAGGAGGAGAACTTAAGGCTTGGCCAGCTCCTGCAACAGGCAGCTATACTTATGTTGCAAATACCGGAGGTACCGATGCTGTTGTCGGAGGAGAAATTCTGTCAAAAAGTGCTAGAAGTAAATCAACAACTTCAAACACCATTGGAACGTCCCCAGCAGCCGCATGCGTTACAACAGGAGCAACTGGAACATGTTACTTTCTTATCACTGGAAATAAATCGTGCTATAAATATAATGTTACCCCCGCAACCGCAATTCCTGCAGCTGCTGATGTCTGTCCATAAATTTAAGCTTCTCATATAATTACCTGCTACCTGAAAGGTGGACTAGTCTCGCTACCTGTTCTTACGAGTTTCTTACGAGGTCCGACCTTGTAAAAACGCTTAAGGTAACCTTACGAGGTCGGACCTCGCAGGCGCTCGTAGACACGGAAAACTAGTCAATAGTTAGCTCCCTAAGTACTTCCTCAGAATTTTCCAGATAATCTTCCACGAAGCTTTGATAAGATAGTAGATCTTTCGGGTTCTGTTTCTGAGCAGTTTTAAAAAAGGAAAGAATCTCTTCGGGAAAAAGCCAATCCACCTTCTTCCTTCCTAAATACCTGCTATAGCTTGAATATGGATACTTAACAAGGTCGGACCTTGTATAACCTAAATCTAAAGGATTTACATGAATATAGCGCGTAAGATGCAGTAGGTAAGATTCCCCTTCTATAAGCACGGCTTTATATTTTCCTGTAAAAAGCGGACCGGTTCTTTTATATTTTTTATTAAAGTAGATAACGTAGCTATTTGAGAGTGCTCTCATAATATCCGTAATTGCCTCTTTTGTAGCTTGCTTAATCATTAAGTGAAAATGGTTCGGCATTAGACAATAACTTACAAGCTGGATTTTCTCGTGTAAATCGGTTCTGTAGCGAGGATTACGAGGTCCGACCTTGTTTTTCTTATTGTCCTCAACTGCTTCCTCTTTTGGAGGAGGCACTAAATATCTTTTTAGCAAACCTAGGAAAACAGCATAATCTTTTTCATCGATAAATATATTTTTTTTGTCAATGCCACGATTATAGATATGATAAAAACTATTTTCTACATAAAGCTTTATGGAATTCCTGGAAGGCATGTTCTATTATAATTTTACAAGGTCGGACCTTGTCAAGTGTGAGTTTGTGATATGTTTTAATTATGGTGTTATTTGCTTTGCTTCTTTTTGTTCTGGGCGTATGCATCGGAAGCTTTCTTAATGTCCTAATAGACAGACTGCCTCATGATGAATCGCCTATTGGCGGAAGATCATATTGCGATAAATGTAAAAAAACTCTCAAGTGGTATGATATGATTCCTCTACTTTCCTTTGTTTTCCTCAGAGGTAAATGCAGAGATTGTAAATCCTCTATTTCCTTTTATTATCTTCTGGTCGAATTTGTTACGGGAATAATGTTTATTGCCGTATACGCATACGGTCTACAGACTACGGACTACGGCTTGCTCAGTATTTCAACAATAGAACAATTTAGCAATGGAGCAATTGATTATCTTTACTATCTTCTCATCATCTGTTCTCTGATAGTTGTTTTCTTCGCAGATATCAAATACGGTATTATTCCAGACGCAGTGCTCTACCCTGCCATAGCGCTTTCTATCATCTACCATCTATCATTTATCATTTTGGGTTCCAGCAATTTAGCAATGCAGCAATCAGGCAATATATTATTGAATTATCTTTTCTCCGGTTTTATAACCTGTACTTTCTTTTTGTTTCTTCACATCATAACCCGCGGAAAGGGAATGGGATTTGGAGATGTGAAGCTATCGTTTCTCATGGGACTTTTCCTGGGGTTTCCCCAGATACTCATAGCCCTGTATGTAGCTTTCTTGACAGGCGCGGTAATTGGTCTCATACTAATTATATGGCGGAAAAAGAAGCTATCGGGAGGTACGATTCCGTTCGGGCCTTTTTTGGTTTTCGGGGCATTAATAAGTTTGTTTTTCGGAAACTCGATACTAAAAATAGTGTTGGGTTCACTCTCATTGAACTTCTTGTAGTAATTGCAGTGCTGTCTATTCTGGCTGTAGTGATCATAACTATGATAAATCCCAGTGCGCAATTTCAAAAGGCAAATGATGCAAGAAGAAAATCCGACCTTGCTCAACTCCAAAAAGTTCTCGAAAATTATTACAGCGATAAAGGCCGATATCCCTATTCAACAGGTAGAGATGGATTTTGGGCGCAAGGGTCTTGTATCGCCTTGGGAGAGCCTGGTCCACCCAGAGCATATAGAATAGCGGCAGCATTAGATATTTCTGGTAATGCAACCGATTGTGTAGGCTGGGGGACAACGTGGACTGCATACGAGACAAAGATTCCAAAAGATCCGGTTTCATCCAATAAGTACACATATTCAGTATCAAGCGATGGACAAATTTATTATCTATATGCGCATCTAGAGAGAGGATATAGAGATAAGCAGAACTGCTGTCCTGCTGCTTCTCAGGTCGATGGATGTACCTGTTTGCACACGACAGGGAGTGACGAATCAGCTGGTGATACAGTTGATCAGTGGGTATGCGCAGCTAATGGTCAATGGTTTAATCATTTAAATTCTGAGGTTTGCAATTACGGTGTGTCAAGCTCAAATACAAGACCGTGATAAAAATAAGAATTATGAATCATGAATTAAGAATTAAGGAAGGACTCAAATACAAGCTAATCGCTATACGCTATATGTTAAAAAGTAGTAAAGGATTTACTTTGGTTGAGCTTATATTGGTAATTGCGGTATTGTCTATTATGGCTGTAGTGCTCATTAATCTCACAAATCCCGTTGAACAGATTCGGAAGGCAAATGACGCGAGAAGAAAATCCGACCTTGCGCAAATACAAAAGACTCTTGAAGCATATCTCAATGATAATGGTAGATATCCCGGTAGTTCTGCAGATTATAAAATAAGTCCTGCTGGTACAGACGTTAATTGGGGCACAACTTGGACTGCCTATAAGACAGCAATACCTTCGGATCCATCCTCCTCGAGGTATTATGTATATTATTCTAATTCTATAGGGCAATCATATTGGCTTTATACATCGCTTGAAAGAGGTGGTAAAGATCCTCAGGCATGTTATAGTAGTGGCGCTGTTTGTGCAAATGCTGGCACAGCTAATTGCGGAGGAACGTGTAATTATGGAGTATCAAGTCCAAATACTAGCCCGTAAGACTTGAATCATGTACTATATATCTAGTACCAAAAATTATGAATTATGAATTATGAATTAAGAATTAAGAATAGATTGGGAAAAGGCTTCACCCTCATTGAGCTATTGATAGTTATTGTGATAATTGGTGTTCTATCAGCAATTCTTATGGCAAATTTCGTAGGAGTAAGACAAAGAGCCCGTGATGCCCAGAGAAAGTCAGATCTCAGGCAAATTCAATCAGCCCTTGAGCTATATAGAGCTGATGTCGGAAATTATCCCCTAGCTTCTCCCGGAATATATTCGACTAGTTGTCCTACCTCGGGTCCATTTATTACAGCGGCTTATATGCAAAAAGTTCCATGCGATTCAAGTCCTAATGGATCTACATACGCGCCATATGGAACTACACCAAATAGCGCAGGGAATTACATTTACACTGCAGGTTTATCGGGAAACAATAATACCTACTACCTCTATGCCTGTCTTGAAAATACAAATGACAATGATCCAAATATAATTTCCGGAACTGAATGTGGATCAAGAGATATATACAGACTTTCCAATCCATGATCGATGAGAAAATTGTCCGCAGTAAAGGATTTACCCAGCACCAGCTTCGAAGGTGTATTGCTGGATTTACGCTTATCGAGTTAATTATAGTCATCTCCGTTCTTGCAATATTATCTGTAGTAGGAATTGCCGCTTTTTCCTCATATTCAAGGGCGCAGACTCTCAACGCCGCGGCAGGGGGACTTTCTGTAACGCTTAATCTTGCCAAATCAAGAGCGTATTCACAAGTCAAGCCCCAAGTTGCTGGTTGTGACGATAACAACCCACTTTCTGGCTATGAAGTCAGAATTTGTGGGATAGGGGTTTCTTGTTTTAACTCAACCAATAGTACCTCGAACAGATACTATGAATTGGATGTCAAATGCGGAAATAGTTTAAATCCAACAGCCACAATTACAGTTGGAGTTTTACCCTTAAATCTTTCATTTGATTCTGCAAGTCAGGCAAAATTCTTCTTTCCTGTTTTGCGAGGTAGTGTCGTCGGAAATGGCAATATTATTATTAAAAATACATTCAATGAGACAAAAACTGTTACAGTGGATTCGTCGGGTAACATAAAGTAGCTTATGAATGTCTTAAAAGCAATTAACCAGAAAGGCCAGACAATTGTTGAGGTGGCGGTGGCACTCAGTGTTGCAGTAGTTATAGTATCAGCGATTGTTGTTTCAATAATTAATGCTCTGAATAATGAAAAGTTTGGAGTAAGTCAAAACCAGGCAACTCAGCTTGCCCAAGGAGGAGTGGATTTATTCAGGGATTTGTCTCAAAGTGATTGGGTAACTTTTACGTCTTACGGATCTGCAAGTCTCAATGGTCTCACCTCTTGTCTTCCTGAAGTTAACCCAATACCTCCTGGTGCCAGGCATGCTATTGGTTGCAGTCCAAATGCGGGCAATAATACTTATGTAAGAGAAATTAATGTGGAACTAAACGTATGTGTAACTCCTACGCCCGGTGTAATTAATAGCGCCAGGGTTAAATCAACCGTGAGATGGGCAGATACTAAATGTACTGATTCAGCAAATCCATACTGCCATAAAACTGAGGTGGTGTCTTGTATGTTCAAGCCTTTTGTCAATTCAAGCCCATAAAATAAGAGTTATAAATTATAAGTTATGAATTATAAATTACGAATAAAGCTATCAGCCATAAGCCATAAGCTAAAAGCTAGTAAGGGATTTACTCTTATAGAACTTCTCGTTGTCATGATGGTTCTTCTTGTGGTAGGTTCAATTTTGATATCCATCCTATTCTCCTCTCTTCGCGGGACAAATAAGGTTAATTCCATCGAAAATGTAAGAAGGAATGGCAATTACGCGCTTGAACAGATGGGTAAGATGATAAGGTATGCACAATCTTTCGACGGAGTGAGCACTGGTGGGGTAAATTTTACAGATGATTGTTTGCCCGCAATCGTCCCTGCTCTTACTCCGACGCCAGCGCCTTCGTCATACAATTATATAAGGATAACTGCTTTTGACGGCGGACAAACGATACTTTCTTGTATCCGTGACGGACTGGCAAATGCCGGAATCGCGTCATACAGCGGCGCATTGGATCCCAATAAGAGGGTAGATCTTTTAGATATAACAAGTGTCCGGATAAACAATTGTGCGATAACGTGTCAGCAGAATAGTATTGTCTCCCCTCCTACCGTGACTATTCAGTTCGAATTATCAAATATTCCCAATAACAACAGCGTTCTTTCTGAAAATCAGGCCAATAATATTCAATTCCAGACCTCTGTAACTGCGAGAAATTATTGAGTCTTTTGGGGTTGACCCCGTTAGATAGTAAACATCTAATGGGGTTGACTCTTGTATCCGCACTTGCTAATCTAAAAATATGGGCAATTCCTCGGAGTTTTATCAGAAAGGCCAGACGCTTCTTATAGTAGTCTTAGTTATGGTCGTGGCTTTGACTATCGGGCTTTCAGTAGTCTCAAGAAGTATCACGAATGTAAGGACTACAACTGAGGAGGCAAATTCCGCGCAGGCCCTGGCCGCGGCCGAAGCAGGAGTTGCTCAGGCTATCCAAACCAACCAGGGGGTTACATCTGCTATTAGCTATGGAAATAATGCAAGCTTCACATCGACAGTAGACTCGCTTTCAGGGCAGACTATAGTGCTTCTGAATGGCGGAAGCATAGTTCCTCAGGACGAAGGCGCTGATTTATGGCTTGTACCACATAACAGCGATGGGACACCAAATTACACAACTCCCGGTCCATGGTCTGGTACTAGCATGACTATCTATTGGGGAGATACTGCTCACTGTCCCGAACAAGCAGCATTGGAAGTTTTACTTATAAAAGGATCATCAGGCGATCCAAAATCCCAAAGATTTGCACTTGATCCATGTAGCGCAAGGAGTACCGGAGCTGCAGGTAATAACTTCACCAATCCATCATCAGGCAGTTATTCAATAGGAGGTAGAACCTTTTCTTACTCTTATAACTTAAACCCCAACACAGGGCTTATTGCCAGAATCATACCCATATACAAGAATGCGTTTATAGCTGTAGAAAGTGTAGGCGCGGGTGCACCGGCTTTTCCTTCACAGGGGTCGATGATAACCGCTACAGGAAAAGCGGCGGATACTACTATTCAGAGAAAGCTTAATGTTTTTCAGGGATTCTCCTACCTGCCTATAGAATACGTTACTTACGGTATTTTCTCACCCAGATAAATGAACAACAAATCTTTCGGGCTTGATATAGGCCTGACTACTATCAAGGCTGTGTGGCTTTCACGTGCTAAAAACGGTTTTGCCGTCAATGCATCTATTACCTCACCTTCTACTCAGAAAGGTATGATGTCTGAGTCCCCGCTTGATGAAGAAGATATGGCAAGGGCAGTTACCAAAACGATAAGCGATGCCAAGATAACATCAAAATCAGTTAATATTGCCCTTCCCGAGAACCATGTCTATACCAAAGTTATTGAAATGCCCAATCTTTCAGATAGGGAATTATCTTCGGCAATCTATTGGGAGGCAGAGCAACATATACCTGTTCCCCTCTCGACAGTAACACTCGCCTGGAGTATTTTAAAAAAACCTGCAAAAGAAAATGTAAGCGAAAAAATGCAGGTTCTGATGGTGGGTGCCCCGACTCTTCTCATAAAAAAATATCAAAAAATTACAGCAATGGCCGGCCTTTCAATAAAAATTCTTGAGACGGAGATATTGTCAATTGTCAGAGCGCTTGTGACGTCTCCCGATTTTCCTCCAAGTGTAATTATCAACATAGGTGCTGTAAATACATCAATTGCTCTAATACGTGATGGAATAATTATTTTTACATATTCAATTCCTACAGGAGGGCTTGCTATAAGCAGAGCCATTATTACTGATTTCGGACTTACTCCAGAACAAGCAGAAGAATATAAAAAAACATATGGAGTCTCAAATCAGGCATTTGGTCAAAAAGTCGGGAAAGCTGCAGAGCCAATCTTAAATTCCATAATGGCCGAGCTTAAGAAAGCTCTCGCGTTTTATACTGATAGATATAAAAATGATAAACCAATAAGACAAATTCTTCTTACGGGAGGTACGGCAAAGCTTCCCGGAATCGGCGCCCATTTCACTCAAAACACAAATATAGAGACAGTTGTAGCAAATCCATGGAATATACTTGTTGACCAGAATGCTCTTCCCAAAGCAATTCTTGATAACGGACCTGATTATACAATCGCGGTCGGTCTTGCGATGAGAGAATATGAAGAGTGATATTAATTTAATTTCCACTAATCAGGCCGAACTGATAAATCAAAGCAGATCTGTGCGCATATTTAGGCTTATTGCTATTGCCTCTGTTTGTATCGTAGGCATATCTTCTGTAATACTTTTTCTTATAATTCAAAGCATTTCTCCATCTGAGATACGAAAACAGCAGTCTGCACTTCGGGCAAGTCTTGCCGCTTCGCGCACAAAAGAAGCAAAGATTATTCTGGTCGGCAGGAAAATAAAAGATATTAAGAACATTATCAGTGAGCGTCCAAGATATGATAGTTTGGTTTCTGAAATTAATGATATTATTCCTGAAAATGTGTCTTTGGTAAGCCTTGGTGTCAATGATAATAAAGTAGAACTGGTAGCTAATTCCGGTTCTCTCCTCTACCTGAATGAGCTCTTGAATAATTTACTTGGTATGGTAAAAAGCGGAAAAATAATAGGAAATCTGAATATTTCAGGGATTTCTTCAAGCGGGCTGGGAGATTATACGATATCAGTGAGCGGAGAGAGGATATGAAAAATAACAGCAGTATTGATATTGCAACTCTTAATATACTTTATAAAAAATATAAAGAGCATATAATATATCTCGGTATTATTGCTGTCTGCCTACTTATTTTTGTATTTTTTACGATTCCTAAAATATCAGAGGTATCAGTAATAGGACAAGAACGCAAAGCTGAAGAAGAAAAGCTTAAAGTTCTGAAGAACAACAGCAATATTTTGCAAAATACCGACGATAGCGTTCTTGATGAGGATCTGGGAGTTGTTTCAAACGCCTTGCCTGAAGGTAAAGATTTTGAAGGAATACTAAATGCAATTTCACTTGCTTCGAGTAAGTCCGGAGCATCGCTTAAGGATTATGACTTTGGGGTAGGTGCTCTTTCTGATTCGGAAACATCGGAAGCAGGATATCCGAATATAAAATTAACACTTGAAGTCGATGCGAGTCAGGCACAAGTTGTCTCCCTTCTTAAGTATCTTTCAGAAACTGTACCATTATCCCAAATAACCGGTATTAAAAAATCCTCAGGCAGTACTTCTATAGATATGGTGTTTTACTATAAATCCTCAATACCCCCTAATAATAATTCCGAAAATATAGCTCTTACAGCTTTAAATCAAATAGATAATGACCTGATAAGCACCCTATCTACATGGAGAACTTCGTTTATCAGTGTAGTTATAGACCCGTCAGCAAGTATTTCGTCTTCTACCTCACCGTTTTAGATTTTAGGAGATCCGGCCTTTTCTTTTTAGTAATTCTTATTGATTGATTTCTTCTCCATGTTTTAATTTCCCCGTGATTTCCGGAAAGTAAAACCTCAGGAACTTTTAGGTTCTTGAATTTCTCAGGCCTTGTGTATTGAGGATACTCAAGAAATACGGAATTTCCCGCATCCGCTGAGAAAGATTCAATATCAGCTGCGTTAACAGGCAGTACCCCTTGCTTGAGCCTTGCGACACTATCTACAATTGCCATAGCGGGTATTTCTCCTCCAGTCAGCACGAAATCCCCTATTGAAATTTCCTCATCTATGAACTTCTTGATTCTTGCGTCAAATCCCTCGTAATGCCCGCAGATTAATATCAGGTGATCCAAGGAAGAAAATTCCCTAGCCACTTTTTGATTATAAGTTGTGCCTGTTGGATCAAGAAGTACTATTTTCTGTTTAATTTTACTTTTTTTAGGAAATTTATTTTTCGCAAACTCCAAAGCATTAAGGAGAACATCAACTCTTATCATCATACCCCTTCCTCCTCCATATGGTCTGTCATCGACAGTCTTGTGTTTTCCAATTCCAAAGTCTCTAATATTTATGAAATCAAGCTTGATAAGATTCTTGCTTATCGCATTTTTTATTATTGAGTGTGAGAAGGGACCTTCGAACATCTCGGGAAAAAGAGTGAGTACTGATATTGTCATTTGCCTATTGTACCAATTCTAGCTGAGGTTTTCTTCAAGGAGAATATTTATTTTCTTATTCTGTTTTATCGCGGGGATTTTCATAACATTTCTTATGGCTCTTATTATCTTGCCGTTTTTACCAATAACTCTCCCCATGTCTTCTTTATCAACTGTAATTTTATAATTAATAAAATCCCCTTCTGTTTCTTCTGCAATTTGGATTTTCTCTTTATTATCAGCTATCGAAGCGAGTATATAAGAGAGGGCGTCTTTCATTATTTTATAATACCGGCTACCGTGGGAGTTGGTTTGGCCCCGACGGAAACCCAGTATTTATACCTTTCCATATTTATCTTCTTAGAACTTCCCTTTTCTCTTTTTTCAAACTCTCCGAGAAGCTCTATGAATTTGCCGTCACGCTTGCTTCGTCTTTCCTTTACAACAATTCTATACTTGCTTTCGCCTCTTTTTCCTGTTTTAGTGAGCCTTATAACTACTGACATAAATGTAATTTTACCAGTTTTATGCTAATTTCTCAAGATTTACTTAATTTTGCCAAAGCCTGAGTAGCTGCATTTTTCTCGGCATCCTGTTTTGACCTGCCGGATCCGGTTCCAAGCAGAACATCATCAAGATATGCACCTACCGTGAATGTTCTCTTATGAGGCGGACCTTCTTCTTCAAGAACTTTATAAATTGGAGAAACTTGTTTTTTTGCCTGAATAGATTCCTGAAGAATACTTTTGGAATCTTTGAGTGCCTTTCTCTCCAAAAATATTTCGGCTCTCGGCAGAAGGACTTCAAGTATAAATTCACTAACCACATCTACCCCCTGATCCACAAACAAAGCTCCGACAAATGCCTCGAAGCAGTCCGCAAGAAGGCTGCTATTCTCTCTGCCCTTTGACTCTTCTTCTCCTTTTGAGAGCTTCAGAAGCTTTCCAAACTCGAGCTCCCTTGCTACATCCGCCAGCGTGCGGGTATTGACGAGCATCGCGCGCAGGTTGGTCAGAATGCCCTCGTTAAAGCTGGGATAAGTAGCATACAGATATTTAGAAACTATAAATGAGAGCACACTGTCACCCAGGAACTCAAGTCTTTCATTAGAGTCTAAGTGTTCCTTGATTTCATTTAGGTATGACCTGTGTACAAAGGCCTGCTCAAAAAGTTTTTTATTTTTAAAGATTGGTAATTTTATCATAAATTTTTTATTATATTTCCAAGCGCTCCGTTTACAAAACCCGGGCTTTTGTCTCCTCCATATTCCTTAGCAAGTTCTATTGCTTCATCTACAATTACCTTCGGAGGTTCCTTTTTTACAATCATAAGTTCAAATACGGCAAGTCGCAGAATTGCCAGGTCTATCCTATTTATCTTATCAATGGGAAATTCAGGAGCCGCTTTCTTGATGTCATCATCTATTTTATCAAGAAATGGTATTATTTCCTTGGTTTCTCTTGAGAGAGATTGTTTGAGGAAACTGTTTTTGAAAAGATCCTCAACTGTCTTTTGTCTTTTCTTATGCCTGGGGTCTAGCGGATTCTTCATCTTTTTTATCTTCCTTTTTTGAAATTGTCACAACCTGCCTGCCATTGTATTGTCCGCATTTCTTACAAACCGTGTGAGGCATATTTAATGTCCCGCAATTTGCGCAAGTTACTCCAAGGGATATACCAAGCGATATCGCGTGTCTTCTTTTTCCCTGACGCTGCCTTGAATGTCTTTTCTTTGGTTCCTGCGGCATCCTCGTATTTTACTTCATTTTGAGGATATTAGCAATATTAGACAGGATAAACTGTTCGTAAAAGTTCATTAATTGGAGCATCTCCGTTGATATCTGTATAATAAACAAAAACTCCTTTTGTATCATTTTCAATTCCGTCAATTTGATGAGACATTCCAGGATCTGCTTCCCAAAACGGAACAACTTGATTTCTGTGTACGGTTAGATATTCTTTCCCGGTTTCAAATCCTCTACATTCTTTGATTCCGAGAATGAGCGAATGCTCTCCGATTTCCTTAGCTTTCTCCTCTGCTTCTTGACGAGACTCACATCTTGCGTATCTAGGGTGCCAGTTGGTAAGGTTTGTATAAAGCCAATCTCCAGATAAACGAGGAAATTTATAATTTACAGCAAGAACACCTAGAGCGTCCATATCTGTCATTTTTCTTAATGTTTGCGGACTAAACGGCTTGCTCCCATCGATTGAATAAAGAGGCTTGATAAGGCTTGCAATAAATAAATCTCTCCCCTGACTTGTTGGCTCCATGTATAAATTTTTATGCATCAACGCTCTTAAAAGAAGAAAAACTCCGAGCCGGTTTGGATCTGAAAAGAAAATTTCATCTTTCTTAGGGTCGATAATAACGTCCTTATAAATATTTCCGATATCAGTGTGGTGAGAAAGTGGATATCTTATTTCAATGAGATATGGACTCACATTTATTTTACTTGATGGCAGACCAATAACATTTGCAAGGTCTTTCATTGTGTAAACGATTCTATCGGATTTATCGATAATCTTACCTTTTAGTCCTCTGTTTTTAATAATATCTGCAATTATGCTGATCTCCAAGCCCTCTTTTTCAAGAAATCCAAGTCCTTCATCATCAACTGCTTCAAGCCAATGATCTTCTTCGTTAAGATTTTCAGGATCTACAGATTTCGCTGCATCACCTAACGCAGGCATTGCACTATCATGCAAAAGTCCAGATACAACTAAGTATTTTAACGAAACCTCATCTAAATTATTTCTCTTTCCTATTTCTTCAGCTGTCATTGCCACAACAAGAGAATGGTCGAGTCGGTCGTGGCTGTAGCCAGTAAAGTATAGTTTTTCCGGATCAGGGCCTACGTAGGATAAGAAGCTTAAAGCTCTTATATTTCCAAGCCTTCCCCAAATTTTTACTCCCCTTGCAGCTTTGGAAAGGAATTCATTTTCTTCAACCCATCTATTCAGATCAGAGAATGGCAAAAATTCCTTAAAGTCTCCGTCTTCAAATTCGTCGGAAAGATGTCTAAAATCTCCTTGGAGTCCTTCGTGTGTCATTGAAAATGAATTTTAGCAGACGAGGATTGGTTTATCAATCCGGAGAGATGTGGGAAAGGTTTTTTTCATTCACTTTTTCCAATAGTTTTGGGTAGTCTTTTAGTCTTGGGAATATATCTTCCGCTTGTTTTCTGGCTTTTTCTATAAGGGAGAAATCAGAAAAGGAAGCTATTCTAAGGCTTTTTACTCCGTGTTGTGAAGTTCCGTAAATTTCTCCCGGACCTCGAAGTTTCAAGTCTAATTCTGCGAGTTCTGCTCCGATATGGATTTTTTCCATTCCGCGGAGCCTTTGAAGCGTTTTTGCATTTTTTGACTCAGTAAAAAGAAGACAATATGACTGCATATCATTTCGTCCTACTCTTCCCCGGAGTTGATGGAGCTGAGATAGCCCAAATCTTTCAGACGCTTCAATAAGCATGATTGTCGCATTTGGAATATCAATTCCTACTTCTACCACCGGAGTTGCGACGAGAATATCGTATTTCCTATTTTTAAAATCTGCCAGAATTTTTTCTTTCTCCTTGCTCTTCAATTTACCGTGAAGAAGTGCTAGTTTTAATTTTGGAAAAGTATCCTGCTTAAGTCTTTCAAATTCTTTTGCCGCGGCTTTGACTGTCGTCATGGTTTCCGACTCTTCTATAAAAGGACAAATAATAAAAGCCTGTGTTTTATTTTTAGTAATTTCTTTTTCTATCCAGTTATAAGCGCCCGTCCTTTTTTTCTCAGGCGTAAGCCATGTCTTAACTGTTTTTCTTCCGAGAGGCATTTCATCAAGGAATGAGACGTCCAGATCTCCATAAAGAGTCAGAGCGACAGTTCTTGGGATGGGAGTTGCAGTCATTGTAAGAAGATGCGGGCTCTTTCCTTTACTCCTAATAATAGACCTTTGTTTCACACCAAATCTTTGCTGTTCATCAATTACAACCAGACCGAGATTGTCAAAATTAATTTTTTCAGAAAGTATCGCATGAGTTCCTACCAAGATATCAAATTTATCGAGATTGATTTTCTTGCCGGAAGTGGCAATCGCAGTTTTGATTTTTAACTTTGATAAAAGCTTATGAATAGTTTGAAAATGCTGATTTGCAAGAATTTCCGTAGGAGCCATAATGACCGATTGATAGCCGTTGAGATGCGAAATGTACATCGCAATAGCGGCTACGACTGTCTTCCCGCTTCCCACATCCCCCTCAAGAAGCCTATTCATTGGCTTGTCTGATTTTAAATCTTTTAGAATTTCTTCAAGAGCTTTTTTTTGTGCATTTGTCAGTTCAAAGGGTAAGCTCTCAAGTAAATTCTCAATCTCATCTTTGTGTTTTGAAATCTTAAATTTATTTGTAGCGGTTTTTTTCTCCCAATCTTTTCTTTTGACAAGACCATGGAGCTGAAGAAGAAGCAGTTCATCAAACGAAAGCCTTTCCCGCGCTTTTTTTTCATTTCCGAATGAATCAGGAAAATGTATTTGATTTAGTGCGTTTTTAAAATCCAAAAGATTTTGTTTTTTTAGAATTTCCAAAGGAACATATTCCGTAAGATTATTTTTATTATCGTTTAAGATCTTGTAAGCCTGACGTCTCAACCATTTAGAGGAAACTCCTCTCGTCTCGGGATAAACAGGAACTAATCTTCCCGTGTGAATAGTTTCTCCGTTTAGGATTTCGTAATCAGGTGACTCAAGAATTTTTTTACCAAGATTTATTTTCACCTTCCCCGATAAAGAAATTTTATCTCCCGTACTTATCGTTTTTGGAATAAAAGGCTGGTTAAACCAAATAATATCTATTTCGCCAGTCTTGTCTTTTACTTTTGCTTTCTGAAGAGTTCTGAAGCGCCTTGCATAATCATTTTTTATTTCTATAACTTCACCTTGGATTGTAACTACTTCTCCAGCTTGTATCTGTCCAATTTTTGAAATCAGAGAGTAGTCTTCATAGCGGAATGGGACGTGGTACAGGAAGTCTTTTAAAGTAAATATTCCCAGTTTTTCAAGACGTGAGGAGTATCGCTTATAAATTCCGCCGATTTTTTCAATTGGCGTATTAAGATCCATAGATATTGCTAAAGGAAAAAGTATGGAAGAATTGATGACGCAACAAGCGCTATAGTAGCAACGCCGACTATAATTTTCCAGACCCACTGATGTTTTCGGAAGATTTCCATAATTCATTGACCTACGAGGTTACAAGGCTACCAACCTCGTAGGTTATCTTGACCCTATCCTGGTCAACTAAATATATTTTATCATAAATTCTCAAGAAGGTTTTATTTTAACAAATTTATGTTTTCCGACTTTTAAAGTCATTTCATTTCTAATCTCAATATTTTCGTCCAAATTGTTGATTATTCTTCCGTCCAATGAGACTCCTCTCTGCTCAACCAGCCTTTTTGCCTCAGATTTACTCGCTGCTAGTTCAGTTTTGATAAGAATATCGATTATCGTCTCTGTTCCCGCAACTTTAAAAATTCTTATATCGCTCGGCGTCTTTGTAAAATTATTTCCAGCGTCTTCTGATTCTTTTTCGCCGTGAAGCTCTTTCACTATTTGTCTTGCCAGTTCTTTTTTGGAATTTAAAGGATTAGTTTTTTTTAATTCCTCTTCGATGTTTTTAATAGCTGACATGGGTAAATCAGTCGCAAGCGTAAAATATTGAATTATCAGATCATCATTTATGGCCATTATTTTTCTGTACATATCATTTGGATCGTCATCAAGCCAAATTGCGTTATTCCAAGTCTTGCTCATCTTTCGTCCGTCCGAACCTTGCAAGAATTCGGTGGCAAGAACATATGACTCCTTATTCCTTCTGTTCTTCTGAAGAACTCTTCCCGCTTGCATGTTGAAAGTCTGATCGGTTCCGCCGATTTGGATATCGGTATCAAGCATATAGCTATCATAGCCCTGAATCGCAGGATAAAAACCTTCATGAAGCCCTACATGTTTTGAGGCGATCAGTCTTTTTTTAATAAGCTCTCTTCCTGCAAAGTCACCAAACGAGAACTCCTGAGCAAGTTTTACAACTTCTTTAAAAGATAAATTCGAAAGCCATTCGCTGTTATTCCGAACCTTAATTTTCGAGAAATCCAAAATTTTCTCAGCCTGTTTTTTGTAAGTTTTAAAATTTTCTTCTATTTCTTCGGATGTCAGCACCGGTCTTTCACTTTCTTTATCAGAGGTGTCTCCAATTAGCGCTGTAAAGTCCCCGATAAGAAAGGTCACATTATGTCCAAGCTCTGAGAATTTCGCAAGTTTCCTAAGCGGTACGGCATGTCCTAAATGAATTCGTGTTGCTGTGGGATCAATGCCGAGATAGATATTTAGTTTCTTTTCACTGTCAAGAAGTTTTCTTAAAGACTCTTTGTTTGGGATAATATTTGCAACTCCCCGCGTCAATAATTCTTCAATTTTATCCATGGATTAAGTATATCACTAGCCACTGGCAACTAGCCACTGGCAACTAGTTTTTGATAACAACTTCGTCCACCTGGGAGGTGGATTAGCTTCGCCATCTAGGGAAAACACCCAAGTTTAAATAAGTGTTCTTAAATACAATAAAACTAATAGCTAGTTGCTAGTTACTAATTGCTATTTTTGGTATAATTCAGAATATGGTTGATTACGCAAGACGTGGAAGCCGGCGCACAAGAATCCGAAACGGAAATAGCTCCAAAATTTTTCTCTACAGCAAGCTTTCGAAATACGCACTTTTTGCACTTATCGGGTTTGTTTTATTAACTATTGTACTTTTTCTTTGGTATGGGCGCGACTTGCCTACTCCCGGAAAATTAAGTGATGCCCAACTTAGCAACTCGACAAGAATTTATGACAGGAACGGCAAGCTTCTCTACTCTGTTTTTCAGGAAGAAAATAGAACTTATGTAAAACTAACTGATATTCCGGAGAATTTAAGAAACGCAACGATCGCAATTGAGGACAAAGATTTTTATAAAAACCAGGGATTTTCCGTATGGGGTTATGTCAGAGTTTTAAGAGATGTGGTGCTTCTTCGCGGACTTACCGGTGGATCTACTATCACTCAACAGCTTGTTAAGACAGTACTTCTTTCATCCGAAAGGACACTTCCCCGCAAAATTAAAGAGCTTATGCTTTCGATTCAGGTGAGTCAAAAATATTCAAAAGACCAGATACTCGAGATGTATCTCAATGATGTGCCGTATGGCGGTGCAAATATAGGGGTGGAGGCGGCATCTCAGAGTTATTTTGGCAAAGATGTGAAGGATTTAAATATTGCAGAAAGTGCTTTTCTTGCCGGCCTTCCTCAGGCGCCAAGTATTTATTCTCCTTATTCCGGCAATAAGTATTATGTTGGCAGAACTGAAGCGGTCTTAAAGCAAATGACGGAAGAGAAATATATTACAAAAGACCAGAGCGAGCAGGCACTTAAAGAAATCGAAAATAAAAAATTTACACAAAGGGATGAGAGCATCAAGGCTCCGCATTTCGTCATCTATGTAAAACAGCTTTTGGCAAAACAGTTTGGGGAAAGTGCTGTTGATCAGGGAGGGCTTCAGGTCACAACTACTCTTGATTATGATATTGAAAAAGAAGCGGAGAAGATTGTAAAAGAAGAGATAGATAAGCTCAAGGGCTACAAAGTGGGAAACGGCGCTGCGGTTGTGATGGATCCAAAGACTGGGGAAATTCTTTCTATGGTAGGCTCAAGGGATTATTTTGATACCGATAAAGAAGGAAACTTCAATACTGCTCTTGCCAGACGTCAGCCCGGTTCGTCCTTAAAGCCGATTATTTATGCCACTGCTTTTGAAAAAGGATATACGCCCTCAACGCTTCTTATGGATCTTAAGACAGACTTTCCGACTGATGATCCAAAACTGCCTATATATACACCCGTAAATTATGACGGCAAATATAGAGGTCCTATGCAGGTAAGATTCGCGCTGGGAAATTCTCTCAACGTACCGGCTGTTAAGATGCTTGCAAAAGTCGGGATAAAAGACGTTATGCAAAAAGGCTATTCGATGGGAATTAATAATTGGCAGCCTACAGCGGAAAATCTAAGAAGCGTAGGACTTTCTCTTGTCTTGGGAGGACGCGAGACAACACTTCTGGATGAAGTGACTGCATATTCTGTATTTGCAAATAAAGGAGTAAAGCATGATCCGGTCGCAATTCTTAAGGTCACTGATAGTAAGGGACACAAACTATTTGAGCATAAAAAGAAAGACGGAGAAAAAGTTTTGTCAGAAGGAGTTGCGTTTCTTATTTCACACATACTTTTGGATAATAATGCTAGATCAATAATCTTTGGTCCGTCTTCGTGGCTGAATGTCTCAGGAAAAACAGTATCGGTTAAGACTGGTACCACTGATCAGAAAAGAGATAATTGGACAGTAGGATACACTCCTTCCTATGCCGTAGGAGTCTGGGTCGGAAATAATGATAATACTGCGATGAATGCTGCAATAGCCTCAGGGGTCACGGGTGCGTCTCCAATATGGAATAGGATAATGAGGCTTGCTCTTAAAGACAAAAAAGACGAACAACCGCAAAAGCCTGATAGTGTCGTAGCACTTCAGATAGACGGTCTGGGAGGAGGATTGCCTTTCGGAGGGCAACCAGGACGTTCAGAATACTTTGTCAAAGGAACAGAGCCTACGGGGCCGGGCCCCATTTATCAGAAAGTAAAACTTTCAAGACATGATAACGGAAAACTTGCAAGTCCTTGGGAAATTGAGAACCGTGAATATGATACAAAAGATTATATAGTTTTTCAGGAGAGTGATCCCGTCTCAGCTGATGGGAAAAATAGATGGCAGGATGCTATAAATGCGTGGCTTTCTGGACAGTTTGCCGGAGATGATAAGTATCATCCGCCGACGGAAACTTCCAATTATTCAGGATCTGACTCTAAGAAAGAAGATAAAGAGGAGGAAAATAATCCAACGTCAACGCCCACACCGTCACCAACTCTGATACCAACTCCGATAATATCTATTCCCTAATCCTGCAGTTTGATTTTAAATTTTTCACTGAGGGATTTGAGAATTTTAACTCTTATTTTTTCAGCATCTTCTTTCATGAGGTTTCCTTTATCATTTTGATAAACAATATGCAGAGTCACATTGTCTTCAAATTTATCAATAACCTCTACTTCTTTTATTAAATTACTTTGAATTTTTATATTTTCAATTATATTTCCCACCTTGATGTTTTCATTTATTACTAAAGTTAAGTCTTCGGTTATTGGGGGATATTTAGCTACCGGTTTAAACTTTTTCTTTGGTTTGGTATTTTTAATAAGCTCATTATAATTAATTTCAAAAAATACTCCCTCATCGATCACTTTTATATATTCAGAAATATCTTCCTTTATTCCCAAGTCCTCGAGTATTCTTTCAAGAATTCCCTTCACCTCGTAAAAAGTTTTATTGCTTGAAATTCCTGAAATCCTGTACTCTTCTTTTGCCTCATCAAGATTTTTTCCAAGATAAACTTTGCCAATCTCAAAGAGATTCACTTTCTCAAAATTTGATGCGTTTTGAAGAAGTGCTTTCCTCAAATTTATTTTAAGTGTGGGTCTTAGGTATTCAAATTCGCGGCTTACAGGATTATCAACGCGAAGAGCTCTGTCGGGATTTATCTCACAATCCTGCAGATCACTTTCTGAAACAAGGCTATAAGTATAAATTTCAGAAAAACCTCCGGTTTTTAAGGTATTTTTTATTTTTTCCTCAAGCTTATAATCTTTAAAATATGGAATGGTATTTGTAGGAATCTGTCCTATAGGTAAGGTTTTTGGAAAATTATTATACCCGTAAAGGCGGGCTACTTCTTCAATTATATCTTCTTCAATTTTAAGATCATTTCTGTAAGTTGGTATAGTTACTTCAAGTTTGTTATTTGAAACCTTTTTATTTAGCAAGTTTAATCTTTCCAGAAGATTTTTTACCTCTTGTTCTGGTATTTCTATTCCGAGAATTTTATTAAGTCTTTCTAGGTTTAAGTTTACTTTCCATGGCTTAAAATCTTCCTTTTTAATATCGTAAAGCGGACTTGCAATTTCTCCTCCGGCAATCTCAAGAATTAGCTCAACAGTTCGGGATAAAGCTTCAACAGCTCCGCCTGCATTTACTCCTCTCTCGAAAATACTTGAGGCTTCTGAACGAAGACCAAGAGACTGTGAAGCTCTTCTTATTAAATTCGAAATCTCAATAGGTACTCTTAAGAAAATCGTTTTTGTGTTTTCATAAGTTCCTGAATTTTCTCCGCCTTTTATTCCGCAAAGATCAATTATTTTTTCATTGTCTGATATTACAACTGCATTTTTTGGCAAATGATAAGAAATTCCATCGACACTTGTAAATTTTTCTCCGCCGTGCGTAAGATGCACTTTCATTGTCGCACCTTTTATCTTGTCATAATCAAACGCATGAATAGGATTTCCTATCTCAAGCATCACATAATTTGTAATATCCACAATATTATTTATAGACCTTTGTCCTACTTTCTCAAGTTTTTCCACAAGCCATGTCGGAGACTTTCCGACTTTAATCCCGTTAATTATTATTCCTGTAAATCTCGGGTTAATCTCAGAGCTGGTAGTAATTTTTAGCGGCAAAGTTTTTGCAGGTTTTACATTTTCTATATTTTTCAAAACTTTTGGAAGTTTTATTTTTCCCTCTTCAATTGCGGCAATTTCCCGGGCTATTCCGATTATTGATAGGCAATCCGGCCGGTTCGGAGTTATTTCAAGATCGAAGATGACGTCATCTTTGGTTTTCTCTATTTTTTCACATCCAAGACCCACTTCGGTAAGTCTTTCTCCGAGCTTTTCAGGAGTAAGTTTTATATCAACGTATTCTTTTAACCAAGATAAAGGTGCTTTCATAATATTAAATATTAAAAATTAAATAGCAAATAAACATATAAAAAATTAGATATTTCTTTTACCTTTTAGAGTTAAAATACTTGATGCAAAGATTTTAGAAATCTCTTCAAGTTCTTTAAGTAAATATTCCGCTTCTTTTCTGTCTCCATTCTCTGTGTCTCTGAGAATTGAGACCCAAACCTTACTTTCATTTGCGGATTTTAAGGAATAATTAAAATAGTTTATGTATTCTTTTTTTGAACTTGAAGATAAGCCTTCTATATAGGTTCCTAAAATTCCAGTTCCGCTTCTTAGAAGCTGATCTCCTATAATTCTACTTGTTGATGTTTTTTTAAGATTTTCAATAAACTTAATGAGCCGTAAAACAAAATAATAAAGTCTTTTTTTAAACTCGGTTTGTTTTGTATTGTTCATATTTGATCTTTAATTTGAATTTTTAATATTTACTATTTAATATTTTATATTTTTCAGAATTGCTCTAGAATTCTAAGATCGGGATTGGTCAATAGTCTTAGATCGTCCATTTGATAGCGGAGTGTGACAAGTCTTGAGAGACCAATTGCAAAAGCAAATCCTGATACTTTTCTACTGTCATATCCCACTGCTTTTAAGACATTCGGATGTATCATCCCAGCAGGCATTATTTCACTCCAGCCGGAGTGTTTACAAAAACTGCACCCTCTTCCGTGGCAGACAGAACATTCTATGTATGTATCAACTCCCGGTTCGACAAAGGGGAAATTGGTTGTGGCAAATTTAAGTTTTACCTGCCTGCCGGCAGGCAGGTTTTCGCCCATAAGTTTTCTAAGAACATAGTCAATTGTGCCAAAGAGGTCTGTAAGTTTGACGTTTTCATCTACACAAAATCCCTCCACCTGCCAGAATTCAAAACCATGAGAAACATCGACTTGCTCATATCTGAAATTTTTCCCCGGAATTATCACACGCACCGGCGGTTTTGTTTTCTCCATTACTCTTCCCTGCATTGCAGAAGTTTGAGTTCTTAGGATTATTTCCCCTGGATTTACTTTGGAATTTCTAGTATCAAGATAAAGCGTTTGCTGTGTATCACGGGCCGGATGGTCTTTGGGGATATTTAGAGCTTCGAAATTATAGTAGTCGGTTTCTATCTCTGGGCCATCAGCGGCCTGATATCCCAGACTTTTGAAAACATCAACTACGTCATAAATAACTTGGCTTAAGGGATGAAGATGGCCAATTTCAGGCCTTATCCCCGGCATTGTAATATCAATCTTCTCTTTTGCAGTTTGTGTTTTAATATTCTTGAGACTTCTGTATTTGGTATCAAGAGTCTCTTCAATAGTATTCTTGACTTCATTGGCAAGCCTACCAACTTCAGGCCTCTTTTCTTTAGGAAGTTTTGGGAGCCCTTTTATGAGGAGAGTAAGTACTCCGCTTCTTCCCAAAAACTGAATCTTAAGTTCTTCAATTTCCTTGGGATCTTTGGCTTCAAGAGCCATAGAAACAGCAGAGTTTTTAATCTGAATGAGATCTTCTTCCATATTTCAATAATAACACAAAATAGGTTTCCTAAACTAAAAAACCTTCGCGTTTTATCCCTATGTTTTGGGATTGCGAAGGATGTTTAATTTTTACAGAAAACCCTTCTCTAATATGTCAGTTTGGTCGGACCTCGTCAACTATTTTTTTGAAAGTGTCAGGGTCATTTACAACTAGGTCGCTCAAGATTTTTCTGTCCAAGTCGATTTTAGACTTCTTAAGCTTGTTCATGAATACGCTGTATGAAATTCCTTCTTTCTTAACTGCCTCGCCTATTCTTGTAATCCAAAGAGTCCGAAAATCCCTTTTCTTAAGCTTTCTGCCATGGTAAGCATAAGACCTGGCATGAAGCTCTGCTTCTTTTGCAGCTTTAATAAGCCTACTCTTGGTTCCTCTGTAGCCTTTTGTAAGCGAATGAAGCTTATTGTGTTTTCTTCGGGACACTACTCCCCGTTTTACTCTTGGCATAAATATTCAACTAATAACTAAAAACTAATAACTTATAACTATTTTTATTTCTCACCTAACATTTGTTTTATCTTATTTGCGAATTTACCTTTTAACTGTCCCGGCTCTTTGAGCCTTCTTTGTCTTCTCTTTGATTTATGTAATTTAAGATGGCTTTTGTATTGATGGGAGAACAAAACCTTACCGGTCTTGGTAACCTTAAATCTTTTGCTGACTGATTTCTTTATTTTCTTTTTTGGCATTTTGTGTTTCCCCCTTTAATTCTTTATTTTCTGATTTCGGTTTGGCTCCCTTTTTGTCCGGAGAAAGTATTACGATTAGCTGTCTTCCTTCAAAATGCTTCTCTCTTTCAATTTTTGAAATATCAGAAAGTTCAGCAATCGCCCTTTCCAGTGTCTTTTCACCAAACTCAGGATGAGTAATTTGTCTACCTGCGAATTTTACTACAAATCGCACTTTATTTCCATCCCCCAGAAATTCCCGGCCTCTTTTCATAACGACCATGAAATCATGATTATCAATGAATGGGCCTAGTCTCAGCTCTTTAGTCTCTGAAGCTTTGGACTTCCTCTTTTCTTCTTTCTTCTTTTTTTCCTCCTGATAAATAAACTTATTAAAGTCGATTATCTTTGCGACCGGAGGAGAAGCCATTGGAGCAATTTCTACAAGGTCCAGATTTTCTTCTCTTGCTTTCCTGAGTGCTTCATACTTGCTTAAGACTCCAATTTGTTTTCCGTCTTTGTCCAATACCCGCATGGTACTGGCAAATATGCGCTCATTTATTCTATAGAATTTTCTGTTATCCGGTTTTCTTTTATGTCTTTTTATCAATTTCTTGCTTAATTAATTTTAGGAATTTTGAGACTTCCATTGGTCCCAAATCCTTTCCGTCCCGAGTTCTTACAGACAGACTGTCAATTTCTACTTCCTTGTCCCCTATTATACCCATGTACGGCACTTTTTGTAAAGTAGCCTCGCGGATTTTGGCCTGAAGAGTTTCAGCTCTGCTGTCCACTTCTATTCTCACACCTTCATTAAATAATTTCTCCTTTATTTTATTCGCAGCGTCTAAATGCCTATCTGTAATTGGTAATATTACTGCCTGAATAGGCGAAAGCCAGAGTGGAAAAGCTCCCTGAAAATGCTCCGTTATTATTCCGATAAAGCGCTCTATTGAGCCAAGAATTGCCCGATGTACTATAACAGGTCTTTTAGGTTTTCCGTCTGAATCAATATATTCAAGCTGCATTCTTTCTGGGATTTGAAAATCAAGCTGTATCGTGGCGAGCTGCCAGTCTCTATCTTGAGAGTCCTTAATATGTATATCGATTTTGGGTCCGTAAAAAGCTCCATCCTTTTCTTTTACTCCGAATTTTACTTTTGCTTCATTTAGCGCCGTTTTTAAATCCTCCTCTGCTTCATTCCACAGCTTTTCGTCTCCCATTGCCTTGTCCGGTTTAGTTGAAAGATAGAACTCTGGGGAGAATCCTAGAGATTTATAAAAATCTACCACCAACAAGAGGAGCTTATGTATTTCATCTTGGATTTGGTCGGGCTTTACGAATAGATGGGCATCGTCTATACTGAACTGACGAACTCTCGTTAGGCCTCCTAAGACTCCCGATAGCTCTCTTCTATGTAGAACATCAAATTCTGAATACCTGATTGGTAAATCTTGATAGCTTCTAGTTTTCGATGCAAAGATTAACGAGGCTTCTGGGCAATTCATCGGCTTAAGAGTGTAATTGACGGGAAGACTAATACCCTTCGTACCTGTAATTCCCCTAGTCTTATCAATCTCAACTTCCTGAACGGTTACGTCTAGTTTCTCACTATGATAGTTTATTTCTACTGTCAACGGCCCATGCTTTCCGTCTTTTAGTTTTTGAGATTCGATCTTATCTTCGGTTAATGCAATTATTTCACTTATCTCTTCGTTCTCCCAAACCGAAAGATTAAACATATTATGGTTGCCAAAGTGTTCCCAATGTCCCGATCTCTTAAATAAGGAGCTCTTAATCATAACAGGAGTTGATATTTCATGATATCCTTCTGATGAAAGTCTATTTCTCAGAAACTCTTCTAGAGTTCTATATATTAACCATCCTTTCGGATGCCAGAACACAGCGCCTGGAGCATATTCGTGAAAAGAAAAGAGGTCAAGCTCTTGTCCTATTTGCCTATGGTCTTTAAGGTTGTTATTCATAAGAAGCTATTTTATCAGTTGAGGGTTGTTTTGTAAATTCTTGATAACCTCCGCTACGATTTCTGATATGAACTCTCCGACGAATGGGATCAGGTTCAGATTTTTAAAAATAAGAGAAAAGACAAAAACTATTATGGAAAATCCAATAGTTGCTCCAAAAGCCCATGCAATGCCTCCGAAAAAATTGTTTATAATAATACTTTTTAGATGTGTTGTGACCTGTTCAAATCTCGCCATGCGTATAGTATAGCAAAACAAATTGTAATTAGGCAGATGTTTTATCTTTTGCGCTGCTAAATTACTTTGTTTTCTTCCATGCTTTGCAAGATGGGCCCTACTCATTTCTCCTAATTCCTCAACTATTGAAAAGAATAAGCATTGATCCAAATTCCGTTGAATCCTTTACATCTTTATCTATATCATCTAGATAGGTGAAATAATATCCAAAAAAGTGAAGTATTTTTATTTTTTTTCATTGTGTAATTATAACAGTTTATAGAAAACGATGTGGGTTTCATAAGACTCTATTTTATGAAGCTTGAAAAGGATATGGCTCAGCTGTTGCAACGTGATCTACATATGTATATTTTAAAAGTCCTAAAACTTCCATTTTAGAATATTCCCTTTTCCCTATTGCTGGCGTTGGAACAGGAAAAAGCCTTACTTTTGTTCCAACGGGAAAAGGAGGATTTGCATTAAGCATACGCGTTATTCGTAAAAATTGCGGTGCATGAGTAATAAGCGCAAGCTCCTGATCCGGTTCAAAATTATCAGGAAGCTTAAAAGTGCGTATCTGATCAAGAGTAATCGCAATGTTTTCTCTTATTATATCTACCTTATCTTCAGGAATGATTGTTCCATCCCTAGACAAAACACTTGCAACCGTATCATCTTCAAGTTGAGTACCATTATAAACTATTTGCGGACCGAATTCTTCAATCATTTGTCTTGTTTTTTCCTTTCTTTCTTGTAAAGTTTCTAATGATCCAATAATAGGACCTTGTCCGCTTCTAACTTCTGCTACTTTTCTTGCTAACAAGGCTGCGTGATTAAGTCTATCCCTATCCATCCATCTTGCCCAAGGGAAAGTATTGTATTTGTCGTCTTTTGTTGGACTATCGTAAGTTCCGGGACCGGAAAATATCCAAATCGCGCCAATTCTACGTAAAACATCATCGGGAATTTCAAACTTAGCCTTATCTTTTTCACCAACTTCTTCTAAATACGCTATTTCGTCAATAGAAGTTGCAATCAGCGACTTAATCTCATCTTGCGAAAAATTCTTATATACAGGACTCTCTGCTAAGGCTTGTTCGTAGATTTCTGTCGGATCTGGTTTTTGTCCTTTTTCAATAATATCTTTTATCGGAGATTCCATTAATAAGGATTATATCAAATTATTCAACTCTTTCTGTAGAATTTGGTTGAGGAATATTTTTAACACCCACAGAGATATCTATGCTAAATTCCCTAAGTGCATCTTAAAGCGCAAAAAAGAGGAAGACTTGCAGCATTAAAATAATCCCCTTTTTTTTCATTGCCTCAACACTATTAGGACCACCTATTCTTTGTTCTAATGGTTTTGCTATAAAATTATCACCTTCGTTGTACAACCTATTATTACCTTGGGGGTGAAACTCGCTAGCTTCGCTTATTTAGGAATCGCTAGGATCGCTACCTGAAAGGTGGAACAGATAAAGGTGGAACAGATACAGACGTGGTGAAGGCGGAAAATGATCCTTTGAGTTTTTGAATCTTTGATTCTTTGACTTTTATTTTTTAAAATTACCGATCCCGTATTCTATGAACGAATGCAACCCCTAAGGCCTTTTAAGGTAGTAATCAAA
>ERZ1292625.286-Hain-H41-01um-R1-286-length-83843-cov-30_pt1 | contig 83843 bp, 92 predicted proteins | sample MGYA00564400_ERZ1292625 | MGnify/ENA primary metagenome ERZ1292625 (study PRJEB36523, sample SAMEA6512639) | groundwater metagenome | collected 2019-01-08 | study: AquaDiva: Metagenomics assemblies of 32 groundwater samples | reverse complement strand
TTCATGAAGCAGTCATCATGCAGCGTGCCTGTGAGCGTAGGGGGACGGCCTCTACCTTGCGGCGAGGAGAAGTCAGCGGTTCTGGTAAGAAGCCATGGAAGCAAAAGCATACAGGGCGTGCCAGGGCTGGGTCTCTTCGCTCACCTGTCTGGCGCCATGGCGGAAGTGTTTTTGGGCCAAAGCCTAGAAGTTATGCGTATTCTATGCCCAAGAAGAAGTATCGTATTGCACTGCAGAGTGCATTGTCAGCTAAGGTGGTAGAGAGTAAATTGTTTGTTGTGTCTGATCTTTCCCTCCAGCAGCCAAGAACGAAGTTGCTAGCGCAAGCGTTAAAGCAATTCACTGGGGGTGATCATGCGCTAGTGATCGTTGGTAAGGATCAATCTGACATCTTGAAGGCTGCCGGGAATCTCGCTGCTGTGAAGGTGCTTAGCGCTGATCAGCTGAACGTGTACGATGTGGTTCGCGCCCAAGTGATCATGATTTCCGAGCGGGAGCTTGGCCCTGTGAATGAGGTGTGGTCATGAAAGTTGATAGCCACAGGATCTTGATTCGGCCACTATTGACGGAAAAGCTTACCGCACTTCGGGAAGCAACGAATACGGTTGGTTTTGTGGTCCATCCTGATGCAAACCGCATTCAGATCAGGCTGGCCGTCGAGGCGTTGTTAAAGGTCAAGGTTGACAAGGTCAACGTCCTGAATGTTCGTGGAAAAGTTAAGAAACTTGGTCGATTCTCTGGTAGGCGTTCAGATTGGAAGAAGGCGCTGGTGACTCTTAAGCAGGGCGAAAAGTTAGAGATGTACGAAAGCGCCTAGTAGGGTCTCGTCGTCGGCTTGTTCGTGAAGGGTGAAAAGTGGGAGTATTATTATGGGACTGAAGTCGTATCGTCCTACGTCTCCTGGTCGTCGAGGTATGACGGCTGTGGTGACCGAGGAGTTAACCAAAAAGAAGCCAGAGAAATCGTTGACTGCTTTCCATCTCCGAAGCGGAGGGCGCAACAACGATGGTCGGACGACTGTCAGGTTTCGTGGGGGAGGGCACAAGAGGCTCTATCGCACGATTGATTTCTTACGCGATAAAGTTGGAGTTTCAGCTCGGGTTGAGGCTATTGAGTACGATCCGAATCGATCAGCACGAATTGCACTCCTGAAATATCTGGACGGAGAGAAGCGGTATATATTAGCTCCTGTCGGATTAAGCATAAATGATGAAATACAATCTGGCCCTCAGGCGGAGATCAGACCTGGGAATGCGCTTCCTTTGATGAATATGCCTCTTGGTACGACCATCCACAACCTTGAGTTGAAGGTTGGAAAGGGAGGTCAGTTGATTCGAAGTGCTGGTGGGTTTGCACAGGTCATGGGGCGTGATGGTGCGTATGTGCAGGTGCGTCTAAAGTCAGGTGAAATGCGTCGAGTCCTAGGGGCCTGCATGGCGACTGTTGGGCAAGTTGGTAACGTCGACCATGAGAATGTCAGTGTTGGAAAGGCCGGGCGGAATCGTTGGAAGGGGAAGAAGCCTCACGTTCGAGGGGTTGTGATGAACCCTGTTGACCATCCGCATGGAGGTGGTGAAGGAAAGTCTGGACAGGGGAATCCTCACCCGGTCTCTCCATGGGGTCTTCCCACTAAGGGGTACAAGACGAGACAGAATAAGAAAACAGATAAATTCATTATTGCTCGACGTAAGTCAGGAGTTCGCAATGCCTAGATCGGTAAGTAAGGGGGCGTTTGTTGACGGTCACCTTCTCGAAAAAGTCGAGCGCATGAATGAGACGAAGGACCGTAAGTTAATCAAGACGTGGTCGCGACGGTCAACGGTCATTCCTGACATGATCGGCCATACGTTCGCGGTTCATAACGGGAAGAAGTTTATTCCAGTGTTCGTGACTGAGAACATGGTTGGTCATAAGCTTGGCGAGTTTGCTCCAACAAGGTTTTTTAAGGGGCATGGCCATGCTAGGTCTGAAAAGGCTGTCGCACTTAAGTAGAAAGGTTGATCGGTTGGCTCATCATCAATGTCTGACGTATCGCGTGATTCATTGATTGTTGGGATCCAATTGGCTAACAGGGTTTAGAAAATGACTGAAGCACGTGCGGTTCTAAAGTTTGCTCGCGTTGCGCCTCGGAAGGCAAGACCAGTAATTGATTTGATTCGTGGGAAGCAAGTGCCCATGGTATTGGCCATCTTGAAACACACGCCACGCCATGCTGCGAGGCTCGTTGAAAAAATCGTCCGCTCCGCCGTGGCCAATGCGGAGCTAAAAGAGATGGGCGATAGCGAATCAATGGTCATCTCTAGGGCTTTCGTTGATGGTGGTCCAACATATAAGCGTGTGCGTGCAAGGTCGATGGGGCGGGCCAATGCAATACAAAAGCGTACGAGTCACATTACCGTCGTTGTGACGGCTCCCGAAATTCAGGGTAAGAGAAAATAGCTCATTTCTCTCTATTGAGGCATATAACGCATGGGTCAGAAAACACATCCAATAGGTTATCGGCTTGGCTACAACTATACGTGGAGTTCGCGCTGGTATGCAGGTAAAGATTACGCCAAACTACTCCATCAGGATGTCAAGATCCGAAAGATGGTTAAGGCAAGGCTGTATCATGCCGGCGTGTCCAAAGTTGAAATTGAGCGTTCTGGTGATCAGACTAGAGTGATTATTCATACTGCTCGCCCTGGCATTATTATCGGACGCAAGGGGGCTGAGGTTGATAAGCTGAAGGCTGACCTTGAAAAGCAGTATGGGGGACAGGTTTATATTACGGTCAAGGAAATCAAGAAGCCAGAACTTGACGCTCAGCTGGTTAGCGAAAATGTTGCTACTCAGCTTGAGAAGCGGGTCGCATTTCGCAGGGCGATGAAGCGCAGTGTTCAGTCTGCATTGAGGCTTGGTGCTCAAGGTATCAAGATCATGGTGGCTGGTCGTCTGGGTGGTGCTGAAATTGCTCGAACGGAATGGTATCGAGAGGGGCGTGTTCCGCTACATACGCTCCGCGCTGAAATAGATTATGGATTCGCCGAAGCGCATACGACGATGGGGCAGATCGGGGTAAAGACCTGGATCTACAAGGGAGAGCTTCTTCCTGTGCAGCCCTTCAAGGCCGAATCATCTTTAGAACGACGATTTGGGTGAGGAGATCGACCTGTGTTAGCGCCTAAGAAAGTTAAATTTAGAAAGATGCAAAAGGGCCGGATGACCGGCAAGGCCTATCGTGGGGGCCAAATTACTCTTGGGGAATTTGGTCTCAAGGCATTGGAGCCGGGATGGGTGACGAGCCGGCAAATTGAAGCCGCGCGTATTGCGATTACTCGATACGTGAAGCGCGGAGGGCAAGTGTGGACACGCATTTTCCCTGATAAACCGATCACGAAAAAGCCGGCCGAGACTCGAATGGGTAAGGGCAAGGGGAATCCTGAGTACTGGGTTGCTGTTGTCAAGCCTGGTAGGATCCTTTATGAGATGGATGGCGTTACCCAAGAGGTTGCTAAAGAGGCGTTTCGTCTTGCATCGCACAAGTTGTCGATTGCCACGAAATTGGTTGTTCGTGGCGAGTTTGGCCAAGGTTCTTGAGAGGATAAAGAGGAGCAGGGGGTATGGCATTGGACGTCAAGGAGCTCCAGCAGTTAGGGGTGAGTGAGCTTGTCGATAAAGAAAAGCAACTTGTACAAGAGCTGTTCAGTCTACGTTTTCAGTTTGGCTCTGGACGTCTCGAGAATCCTATGCAAATCCGAAAAACAAAACGGGATATTGCGCGGGTTAAAACTATTCTTGAGCAAGTGAAGGCCCGAACAGAGGGCTCTAAAAAGTAAAGGATGCTATGGCTGAGGTAGTAAAGCGCCGTCATTGGTATGGTGACGTCGTTAGTAACAAAATGCAAAAGACGGTTGTTGTCGTGGTTTCACGAACGGTCACTCATCCAGTCTATAAGAAGGTTCTTAGGCGGGTGACGAAACTGAAAGCCCACGATGAAGGTGGAGTGTGTAAAGTGGGAGATCGGGTCAAGCTCGTTCAGACGAGGCCGTTAAGCAAAGAAAAGAACTGGCGTGTGGTTCAAGTCATGGAAAAAGGTCAACCTGAAAAGTAAGAAGCGGTATTTCGGATGGTCTTTGGTTCACTGCCGCGCGTAGGAATATAGCGATGATTCAGAACTATACATATATGGATGTGGCCGATAATTCCGGAGCCAAGCAGGCCATGTGTTTTCATGTGTTCGGGGGGACGAGACGGCGATATGCGTCGCTGGGTGATATCGTGGTAGTGGCTGTCAAGGAGGCGATCCCACAGGCGGGCGTGAAAAAGGGGGATGTGAGCCGGGCTGTCATCGTCCGAACCACAAAGGAAGTTCGCCGGGAAGATGGGTCGTATATTAAGTTTGATCGGAACGCATGCGTGTTGATCAACAAAGATGGCGAGCCAATTGGAACGCGCATATTCGGTCCTGTTGCCCGCGAGCTCCGCTGGAAGAAATTTATGAAGATCATTTCTTTAGCGCCTGAAGTTTTGTAGGGCAGAACAAACGAGGAGCATGGTGGAAGTAGTCCGAAAAAGCAAAATTCGAAAAGGGGATACGGTTGTCGTGGTCTCTGGTCGTGAGCGAGGCAAGACGGGGAAAGTTCTGTCTGTTGATCTACAAGCCGGGAAGGTGATTGTCGAGAAGTTAAATATCATCAAGCGACACACAAAACCCAATCAGAAGGCAAAGCAGGGAGGTATTCTCGAGCGAGAGGCACCTCTGCAGATTTCCAATGTCATGTTTTTCTGTCCGGTCACACAGAAGCCTACGCGGATCGGGATTCGGGTTTTAGAAGATGGGCGACGAGTGCGCTTCAGTAAGAAATCAAACGAGACTGTGGAATAGGCTACGTGATGACTAAGGAACCTAAAAATAAATCTAGCAAACCGTCCGAGCGTAAATCATCAAAAAAAGAATCGGTCGCGCCCGCGCCATTGGACCAAGGTGGCGAGGAGTCCAAGTTTCGACCACGTCTTCGTGATATATACGACCAGAAGGTGGTCCCCGCACTCATGAAAGAGTTTGGATATAAAAACGTGATGCAGGTTCCACGGCTTGAGCGTGTGGTGTTGAACGTGGGAATGGGTGAGGCGATTCAGAATGTGAAACTCTTGGAAGGTGCGGTAGCTGAGCTGGGGATGATCACCGGTCAAAAGCCGGTCGTCACTCGAGCTAAGAAAGCCATCGCCGGGTTTAAGCTTCGACAGGGGTTGCCCATCGGAACTAAAGTGACGCTTCGTAGTCGGCGGATGTATGAGTTTTTTGATCGCCTGGTTACGTTAGCACTTCCTCGTATCCGAGACTTCCGTGGCGTTTCTCCAAAGGCTTTTGATGGTCGAGGGAATTACACCCTTGGTGTAAAAGAGCAACTCATTTTCCCAGAAATTAAGTACGATGAAGTTGCCTCGATTCATGGGATGGATATTACGGTTGTCACTACGGCCAGGACGAATGACGAGGGGAAGGCGCTTCTGAAGCACCTGGGTATGCCGTTCCGTACGTGAGCACGACGTGGGTCAATGGTGTTTGTTTGAACGGAAGGAGTGCGTGTGTCGAGATTAGCGCTGAGAAATAAGGCAGCAACACAGCAGAAGTTCTCCACGCGTAACTACCATCGATGTGGAGTTTGTGGTCGAGTTCACGGATATCTCCGTCGGTTTCAAATGTGCCGCATTTGCTTTCGACTGATGTCTCTGCGCGGAGAGATTCCTGGCGTGCGAAAATCTAGCTGGTAACGGGTGTTCTCACACCGGTGAATGCCAATGGAGGATAGAAAGATATAGCATGGTTACCGATCCAATCGGCGATCTTCTGGTTCGCTTAAAGAATGGCGCTCAGCGTCGTCATGAGACTGTCACAGTTCCAACTTCAAAGTTGAAGCGTGCTATTTTGACGATTTTGATGAGAGAAGGTTATGTTGACGCCATCGAGGATGGAGCTCATGAGGGGCATCCCATTCTTACCGTACGTCTTCGATATGTCGGTGAGGGGCAGCCTATGATCACCGGGCTGGAACGCGTCAGTAAGCCAGGACGACGGGTGTATATTGGTAGTCAGGAAATTAAGAAAGTTCGCAATGGGATTGGCGTGTCCATCCTTTCTACGTCCAAAGGAATCATGACTGACCAGGAATCCCGTAAGAATCGTCTTGGGGGTGAGCTTCTCTGTTCCGTATGGTAGTCGGATGAGTTATTTCGATCTCGAGCGAGGGGTGTAACAAACCATGTCCCGCATTGGAAAAAAACCGATCGTAATTCCGGGTGGAGTGGAAGTTAAAGTTGCTGGATCAACTGTGTCAGTTAAGGGTCCACTAGGCAAGCTGGATTGGTCTCTCGAGCAGGGAGTCGACGTTGCCGTTAACAATGGCCAGCTCATTGTCGGCCGTTCGAGTGACGATCGTAAGCTGAGAGCCTTGCATGGGCTGACTCGTGCCGAATTGAGCAATATGGTTCAGGGTGTAACAAAAGGATATGAACGCTCGCTTGAGATTACTGGAGTAGGCTACAAGACTCAAGTTCAGGGGCGGACACTTAGCTTCAACGTGGGGTATATCAATCCAGTGATCTATGATGTGCCAACGGGCATCGATGTCAAAGTGGACAAGCAGACGCTCATTAACGTCAAAGGAGTTGATAAGCGGTTAGTAGGGCAGGTGGCAGCTGATCTTAGAGCTATTAAGCCACCGGATGTCTATAAGCAAAAGGGTATTCGCTACGCGGGCGAGACATTGCGTAAAAAAGAAGGCAAGACGGGGAAATAGGAACTAGCCATGAATGCTGCAGACAAAGTTCGACAACTTAATCAAAGACGCCGTCGAGTGAGACGTGTGATTATGGGAACGACCGGCCGGCCACGTCTGAATGTATTTCGAAGTGCGGCCCATATTTATGCCCAGATTATTGATGATATTCAAGGTGCAACTCTGGCGGCTGCCTCATCGCTCGATAAGTCGCTACGCAAGTCCATGAAATCGACTGGTGGCATTGAGGCGGCTAAGGCGGTGGGGAAATTGATCGCTGATCGGGCCAAGGCTGCCAAGGTAACTACCGTAGTTTTTGATCGAGGGGGGCGGATGTATCACGGCAGAATTAAGGCACTTGCAGATGCATCGCGTGAAGGGGGCTTGCAATTTTAGGCTGAGGCGGGATGCGAGGCGAGCAAGAAAAGCGTGTGATTTCCTGGCGAACTGTTTCTGAACTTAGGACTGAGGGGTAAGAGCGTGCGAGTCAATCCCGATGAATTAAGCCTAAAAGATAAAGTTGTATTTATCAATCGTGTGGCAAAAGTTGTGAAAGGCGGAAAACGTTTCAACTTTTGTGCACTCGTTGTTGTCGGCGACGGTCATGGGTGGATAGGAATCGGCAAGGGAAAAGCTGCTGAAGTCCCGGTTGCGATTTCAAAGGCTGTTGAACAAGCCAAGAAACACCTTGTTCATGTTTCACTGAAGGGCGCAACTATTCCCCATGAGGTGCATGGTTTGTTTGGTGGAGAGCATGTGCTGCTGAAGCCGGCCGTCGACGGTACTGGAATTATCGCCGGGGGGGCGGTTCGTGCTGTGGTGGAGCTGGTCGGTGCGCATAATGTCATCGCGAAAACATTGGGCCGTGGAAACCCATTCAATACTGTTCGTGCCACACTCGACGGGCTCACTCAATTGCGCAATTTGGACGATGTTCTTCGCTTCCGTCGACAAGTACTTCCTGATGGTCGAGAAAGGGCTGCGGTGTAATGAGCTCATCCAAGACGCCTAAAACTTCAGAGCATGCAGCTCAAAGCGTGCGCGTGACGTTACGACGAAGTCCCATTGGGACACCTGAGCGGCATCGCCTTGTATTGCGTGGCCTCGGTCTTCGACATATTCGACAGACAGTTGTCCATCCAGACACGCCTCAGGTGCGAGGACTAATTCAAAAAGTAGGCTACCTGCTTGAGGTTGGAAAGCCATGAAACTTCATGATTTAGCTCCAGCAAAAGGAGCAAAGAAGCGAAGGAAGCGTATAGGACGTGGACCTGGGTCTGGTCACGGGAAGACGGCCACCAAAGGGCATAAGGGACTTCTGGCTCGATCTGGTGGCGGTAAGCGTCCAGGGTTTGAGGGTGGACAGATGCCGTTGGTAAGACGGCTACCAAAATTCGGATTTACCAACCCAACCAGGACAGAATATTCAATCGTCAACATTAAGAGTTTTGAACAATGGGTTGGAAATGAGACCGTCACTCCGCAAGCCATGGTTGACGCTGGATTAGTGAAGCGAAAAAAACTTCGAATCAAAATTCTTGGCAACGGTGAATTAAAGAAGGCACTCGTTGTTCAGGCACATAAGTTTAGTAAATCGGCTGAATCAAAGATCCAAGCGGCCGGAGGGCGAGTCGAGGTCATCGGCGGTGCTTGAACGGCTCCTGACAAGTTTTCAGAATATCTTTAAGATCCCCGAGCTGCGTACTCGTGTTCTTTTTACACTTGGAATGCTCGTGGTGTATCGAATCGGGTCTCACATCCCGACTCCTGGCATCAACGGCGAAGCCCTTTCAGAGTTTTTGCAGAAACAGGGGGGGGCCTTGCTTGGGTTTCTCGATATTTTTTCAGGTGGGTCCCTGTCCCGCCTGACGATCTTTGCGCTGGGCATCATGCCATACATCAGCGCATCGATCATCCTTCAGTTATTGACGGTCGTCGTCCCTCATTTGACCAAATTAGCCAAGGAGGGGGAGCGTGGCCGCAAGAAAATTATTCAGTATACCCGGTTCGGGACGATCGGTATCGCTCTGATTCAGGGGTTTGGGATTGCGGTTGGGTTAGAACAAATGAATCAGGGCGCATTCGTGCTGCACGCTGGATGGGGATTCCGTCTGATGACGGTCATTACACTGACGGCTGGCACGGGTTTCTTGATGTGGCTCGGTGAACAGATCACCGAGCGAGGAATAGGTAATGGCATCTCGTTAATCATTTTTGCTGGTATTGTAGCCAGGCTTCCTGCGGCCGTGGCGCAGACCTATAATTTATATGAAATCGGCCAGCTTAATGCCTTTTTATTGATTGCCTTGGCACTCTTAATGATCTGTGTTGTCGCCGCGATTGTTTTTCTGGAAAGTGGGCGGCGAAAAATTTCCGTGCAATATGCAAAGAGGGTGATTGGGAGACGGGTCTATGGAGGGCAGAGTACGCACATTCCTTTGAAAATTAATACGGCTGGCGTCATCCCTCCGATATTTGCCTCCTCGATCATCGCGTTTCCTGCAACCATTGCCGGATTTTTCGAAACCCCTTGGGTGAAATCAATCGGAGATCAGCTGGCTCCTGGCTCGCTGCTGTACACATTGATGTATGTGGGCTTAATTCTCTTTTTCTGTTTCTTCTACACGGCGGTCGTTCTGAACCCCGTTGATATGGCCGACAACATGAAAAAGTACGGAGGGTTTATTCCTGGCATTCGACCTGGGCAACGAACCTCAGACTATATCTACAATGTCTTAACCAAGATTACATTTGCTGGTGCTATCTATTTGGCCATTGTTTGCGTGATTCCTGAATTGTTGATTTACAAGCTGAATGTCCCATTTTATTTTGGTGGCACCTCCTTGTTGATCGTTATTGGCGTGGGGCTAGATACGGCCCAGCAAATTGAATCCCATATGTTGATGCGGAATTATGACGGGTTCTTGGGTAAGGGGATGGCACCGTTGCGTGGGAGAAACGGCTAACATCATGCGGCTTGTATTTCTCGGTGCTCCGGGTGTTGGGAAAGGCACACAGGCAGATAAGGCCTCGGTTCACTATCATATACGAAAGATTTCGACTGGGGATTTGCTTCGAGAGGCGGTTCGGGTTCAGTCAACTCTGGGCTGTGAAGCGAAAGAACATATGGATCAGGGAAGATTGGTTCCTGATTCGGTTGTCATAGGTCTGGTGCAGGAGAGATTGGCAGATCCCGCATGTGAAAATGGTTTTATTCTCGATGGGTTTCCACGGACGGTTCCTCAGGCAGACGCGCTTGGGAAGGTGCTCGATGAACGGAGTCTGCCGCTGGACCGAGTGATTAACTTTAGGGTTTCTCGAGAAGAAGTTGTGAAGCGCCTAAGTGGGCGTCGGAGCTGTCCAAAGTGTCAGGCGACCTATCACCTCGAGTTTGCCCCATCAAAGAACGGTGGCCTCTGTGAGCGCTGCGGAGAAGCGTTGATTCAGCGAAGTGATGATCAGCGGGAAGCGATTGAGATGCGCCTCCGTGTGTACGAAGAGCAGACAGCGCCGTTAATAGACTTTTATGAGAAGCGGCATGTGTTGTCGCATCTTAACGGTGCCGAGGCGGTTGACACGGTATACCGCAACCTCGTGAAAGTACTCGCGACACCTCAGACCGCATGATCATTCTGAAAACGCCCGCCGAGATCGCGGTGATGGCAGAGGCGTCAAGGGTGGTGGCCGAGGCGCTAGCGATTGTACGGAAAGCGGTCTGTTTCGGTATCAGCACGGAAGAGCTGGACCGCATTGCCGAGGAGGCAATACGGGTGAGGGGGGCAATTCCGGCGTTCAAAGGCTACCGGAACTTTCCCAAAACCCTCTGTGCATCTGTGAACGAGCAGGTCGTTCACGGTATCCCTTCGAAGAGAAAGCTCAAGGAGGGGGATATCATCGGACTTGATCTTGGTGCTATTGTGGGTGGATTCTATGGGGACTCTGCGGTCACCGTCGCGGTTGGTCGGGTTCCGGAGGCGACGGCAAGGTTGGTTCAGGTGACGGAAGAGGCACTCTATCTTGGGATTAAACAGGCGGTGGTCGGCAACCGTCTGACGGACATCTCGAATGCTGTGCAGCAACATGTTGAGTCTGCCGGTTTCTCAGTGGTGACCGAGTTTGTGGGGCATGGGATTGGTCGGCAGCTGCATGAAGAGCCTCAAGTTCCCAACTATGGGAAGCCTGGTCAGGGGCCTCGATTGCAACCAGGTATGGTCCTGGCGATTGAACCAATGGTGAATATAGGTCGGAGTGCCGTTCGTGTTCTTGAGGATAGGTGGACCGCAGTCACGGTGGATGGAAGCCTCTCTGCCCACTTTGAACATACGGTCGCCATTCAACCCAGTGGGCCGCCTCGCGTTTTAAGTCAATTAGAGAAGACCTAGGTTAGGTTACACAGGAAAGAATATAGAAGGACGTGGCAAAAGAAGATATTATTGAAGTCCATGGCTCGGTAGCAGAAACGCTTCCTAACGCCATGTTTCGGGTCAGGCTGGATAATGGCCATGGCATACTGGCTCACATCTCAGGGAAAATGCGGATGCATTTTATCCGCATCCTTCCCGGCGATAAGGTCACGGTGGAAATGTCACCATACGATTTGACCAGGGGCCGAATTACCTATCGCTTTAAGTAACGGGAGTGGCGAATTGTTATGAAGGTCAAATCATCAGTGAAGCCCATATGTGCCAAATGCAAGGTTGTGCGTCGTTGTGGAGTGGTGCGGATTTTATGTACAAATCCACGTCATAAGCAGCGGCAGGGATAGTAGTAGAGAGAATGGGGAGTTTCGAACGGTCACTGTTAGGCGCAGGGCTCGTATGGCAGGCTCCAACAGTGCAGTGGTTGAGGCTCTAGTGCTCAGTACTTATACCGGGAGGCAGAATGGCACGCATTGCTGGCATCGATTTGCCACGAAATAAACGAACGGATATCGGACTGAGCTACATCTTCGGAATTGGACGTATCTCGGCTCGGAAGATTCTCAATGAAGCGGGAATTGATGGTGCGGTCAGGATTAATGACCTGAGCGAAGATAAGATCGTCAAGTTACGTGAAATCATTGAGCGTGATTACCGGGTTGAAGGAGACCTCCGCAAAGAAGTGTCGCTGAATATCAAGCGGCTGATTGACTCGGGGACCTATCGAGGGTTGCGTCATCGCAAAGGCCTGCCTGTCCGCGGACAGCGAACCAAGACCAATGCTCGGACACGCAAGGGGCGGCGCGCAGGCGTCAGTAGCAAGCCGAGATCGACGATGACTAAAGGGACCTCAAGCACTTAGTCTGCTGAAACAGCCGGAGGAGTTTGCATGAGCATTAAAAAAGGGAAAAAGAAAGAACGTCGAATTGTTCAGAGTGGCGTGGCCCATGTCCAGGCGTCATTCAACAATACGATTGTGACGATCACCGACATGAGTGGAAACACGCTGGTTTGGGCAAGTGCTGGAAATCAAGGGTTCAAAGGATCACGGAAGAGCACCCCCTTTGCTGCTCAGCGTGCTGGAGAGGCTGCAGCGCGAAAAGCTATGGAAAGTGGGATGCGGCAAATCGATGTCTATGTGAATGGGCCAGGTTCTGGTCGAGAATCAGCGATCCGTTCCCTTCAAGGAGCGGGTTTGCGGATTAATCTAATTCGCGATGTCACACCAATTCCGCATAATGGGTGTCGACCTCCCAAACGGCGGCGAGTGTGATTTTTTCATGTATGCTCAGAGTTCCTGGGCAAGACCGCAAGGCCTGTTGCTAGTGAGTCAGTAAGTTCTATTGCGAGGAGGAAGCAGTGGCAAAGTATCGTGGTCCAGTCTGTCGGTTGTGTCGGCGAGAAGGGGAGAAGCTTTTTCTCAAGGGCACGCGCTGTATGACGGAAAAGTGCGCGATCGAACGTAGGAGTTATCCGCCTGGTCAACATGGGCAGGGGCGACAGCGAACCTCTGACTATAGTCTCCAGTTGCGGGAAAAACAGAAACTGCGTCGTATCTATGGACTTCAGGAATGTCAATTCCGTGGCGTCTTCGAACGCGCTGAACGACAGACCGGTGTCACGGGCGATGCCCTGTTGCGATTGTTGGAGTGCCGCCTGGACAATGTTGCGTATCGCTTAGGGTTCGGTGCTTCACGCAAGCAAGCTCGCCAGATGGTTAGTCATGGTCATTTCACGATCAATGGGAAGAAGATCACGGTGGCTGGGGCGCTGGTAAAGCCTGGAGATGTGATCCAGATTCGTGAACGGAGTCGAGACATGGCTGCATTCCAAGCGGCCTTAGAATCAGTTGATAGTCGAGGTATTCCTGATTGGCTGGAGCTTGATAAAGGTGCATTTAAAGGAACGGTGCGCGCCTTGCCAGCCAAGGAACAGATCGCATTGCCAGTCAATGAACAGATGGTCGTGGAATTGTATTCACGATAGTCCGCCGGTCTGCGGTGCGGTCTTTGGACATCGGCGCTATCCGCCAATGTCTTAGTCACTCGATGGTATGGAGGGTGGGTCATGATTAAAGCGATGAAAGACTTTCAGATCCCAATGCGGGTGGAAGTCGATAAGGATGCACATTCTCCCACATTTGGACGGTTCACTACGGAAGCATTTGAGCGGGGGTTTGGTACTACGATCGGGAATGCCCTCCGTCGCATTTTGCTGTCCTCGCTCACGGGAGCTGCGGTGACCACCGTGAAGATTGAAGGGGTCGTGCACGAGTTTTCGACGATTGCAGGTGTGACGGAAGATGTTACGGCAATTATTCTGAATATTAAAAGCTTGCGGCTGGCGCTCCACACGGATAAACCAAAGACGATACGATTGAAAAAGAAGGGGCCTGGAGAAGCAAAGGGGGCAGATATTCTTCACGATGGCGATGTGACAATTCTGACGCCAGATCTGCATATTGCCACCCTGGACAAGGATGCGACTCTGGATATTGAGATGACTGTGAAACATGGCCGTGGTTATATGCCGGCTGAACGTAATAAGGAAGAGGGATTGCCGATCGGAGTGATTGCCATCGATTCCATCTTCTCTCCCATCAGGCGAGTCAATTTCCATGTTGAGAATGCACGGGTTGGTCGTATGACTGACTATGACAAACTAACGGTGGAGATTTGGACCGACGGTACCATCAGCCCGCGTGATGCCCTATCTACAGGGGCTGGGATTTTGCGAGAACATCTGGATATTTTCATCAATCCGGAAGAGCGAAGCGAAGGCAAGAGCGAAGCGGGATACGAGGAATCTCATCGGGAAGTAAACAAGAATCTCTCTCGTGGCGTGAATGAGCTGGAGTTGTCCGTCCGCGCGGCCAATTGCCTGAAGAACGCGAATATTAAAACGATCGCTGATCTCGTCCAAAAGTCTGAAGGAGAGATGCTCAGGACAAAGAACTTTGGGAAAAAGTCTCTCAACGAGATTAAGGAAATTCTTTCTGAGATGGGGCTTTCGTTAGGAACAAAAGTTGAGGCTTCCCCATACAATGGAAGTCCGAAACCTGAATGATGCTTTCCAATCAAGAGGACTATCGTGCGACATAGAAAAAAGGGACGACAACTTGGACGGCAGACGAAACATCGATGGGCGTTGTTTCGGAACTTGGTGACCTCGCTGTTAGACCATGAGCGTATCGAGACCACGGGAGCTAAGGCTAAGGAGATACGAGGGTTTACCGATCGCATGATCACTCTTGGCAAGGAAGGTACGCTCCCTGCGCGGCGCCGAGCATTAGCCTTTATCCGTAGCAAGGACGTTGTGTCTAAGCTGTTTAGCGATGTGGCGACACGATTCAAAGATCGGCCAGGAGGATACACCAGGATCATCAAAACTCGTCGCCGCATTGGCGACGCCGCTGAAATGGTGGCCATTGAATTGGTTTCTCGTCAGGAATTAGCCACCAAGAAAGAATCCAAAGATGGTACTGCCTCGCCTGCATCCACTGATGCTGCACCTTCAGCATAGTTTTTAGCCAGAGCATTTAGCAGCTGTCCGTCTGGAGACTCCCATGTGACAACACATGGGAGTCTTTTTGTTTCCACTTCCCCGGAGGACGTTTACTTGACAGATTATGCATGCTACGATCATGCCAGTTATCGGTATGAATCTATCTCGTGGAAATTCTTAGAGCATGTGGGAACTTATAGCAAGACGGACCCTTCTCACCTTGAGTGTGTTGTTAGCGACATTTCTCGGCTATCTTCTCTTCATAAATGCCGACTCAGCTCAGAATAGCCGTCCCCTCACCCCAGAGTCGATTGAACAAGCAGATGCCAAGATCTTGGAGTTTATCTTTACCCAATCGAAAGGGAATGTAGTCCAGTGGCAGGTGCAGGCGAAACAGGCTCGACTATTTGAGCAAGATAAGCGTGCCGTGCTGCGTGACGTCGCCCTCACCTTCTACGGTGCTGGAGGAGATGAGGTCACCGTACATGGGGAAGAGGGCACGTTGGATACAGCGACCAAGAATTTCAAGTTGGCAAATCGCCAAACGCCCATTGTTGTGGAAACGAGGAGCGGGTATACGATTTATACCAACCACTTGGTCTGGACGGACGAGGCACGAGAAATTCGGACCGAGGATCCTGTCCGCATGGTGGGGCATGGATTGGAGGTGAGGGGGCATGGGCTGATTGGGCGAATGGAATCCGAAGAATTTGAGGTGTTACAGGATGTGCATGTGGATCTGGCTTCTTCTTCTTAGTGCCTTCTGTGTCGGATCCACCTTGGCAGCTCCTTCAGCGGAATCTGTGAATCTGAAGAGGAGCGTGGAGGCGCCCGGTGTCCCAACCACAATTACCTCAAAGAAAATGACAGTCCGAAATCAAGACAGCCAGGCTATTTTTGAAGAGACGGTTGTGCTGACCCGCGGATCACTTATCGTTCACTCTGACAAAATGGTTGTGTTGTTTGCTCCACGCAATCACGATTCCTCGCTACCATTGGGGAGCGGCACGGACCGCCATGAATCCGGTCAGAATTCCTCGGCTCGAAAGGAGCACAGCGCCGTGTCGCCGATGTCGAATCGTTCCGTCCAACGTATCGAAGCGACCGGCGATGCCCATCGTGTCAAGATTAAGTACGAGAATGGCAACGCAACGTGTCAAAAAGCCGTGTATTTCGTTGATAGGGAGAAGATTGTGTTGACAGGCGATCCCATAGCTTGGGAACGGGGCACTCGTGTCAGCGGCAAGCAAATTACGATTTTCATGGCGGAAGAGCGGAGCGTGGTGGAAGGGGGTTCACATGTTCGCATCGAAGATGAGGGGCCGAGTCAACCATGACCCAGAGTGTTCATGCAGCGTCTGAGGCTCTCGTCGACTCGATTGCGGTACAGGGGGGGCATTGTCTACGCGCCACTGGACTGGTGAAAAGTTTCCGTGGACGCAAAGTCGTCAAGGGCGTCGCGGTCGAAGTATATGCCGGTGAAGTGGTCGGGCTTCTCGGTCCGAATGGAGCAGGCAAGACCACAATCTTCGACATGATGGTTGGGTTGTGTCAGCCCGATGAAGGGGAGATCACCTTCATCGGAGAATCCGTGACTAACTTGCCCATGTATAAACGCGCACGGCGGGGAATCGGTTACCTCCCTCAGGAATCGTCTGTGTTTCGACGACTTTCGGTTGAACATAATGTCTTGGCGATTCTTGAAATGCTAGGGTATGCTCGTAAAGAGCGAAGTCAGCGGGTGGATGCCTTGCTCAAGGAGCTAGATCTTATCCATATACGAAAGAGTATGGCCTATGCCCTCTCAGGGGGAGAGCGTCGCCGCTTGGAAATCACACGTGCGCTGGCGGCTACACCGTCCTTCATGCTGTTAGATGAACCGTTTGCTGGGATCGATCCGATCGCAGTTGCGGATATTCAGCAGATCATTACGCGCTTGAAAGAGAAAGGGATCGGCATATTGATTACCGATCACAATGTACAGGAAACGCTTTCAATCGTCGATCGTGCCTACATCATCAATGAAGGATTGATCTTAGAGGCGGGGTCTCCTGAAGCTATTGTGCAGAGTCCAACGGCTCGGGCCGTTTATCTTGGGGAGCAGTTCAAGTTGTAGAAGCGTAGTAGGGGCATTGATGAAACTCCGTCTGGTTCCACAACTCTCGCAAAAGCTCATCATGACGCCGCAACTGCAGCAAGCGATTAAGCTACTGCAGCTGTCTCGACTGGAACTGCAGCAGAGCCTCACACAGCATCTCCTGGAAAACCCTTTACTCGATGAGATGCAGTCCGATACCGAGGAAGGAGAGTCCTTGGTCAATGAGGAAAAGGTCGAAAATCCCACTGCATTGGAAGGCCAGGATCGGTCGGAGGCAACAGTTGGGACACGTGAAGAACAAGGGTCAGCGGAGGATTTTTCCGCTTCCGGGTGGGAAGAGTATTTGGGCAGAGATCACCGGAGCGGCGCGTCCGAATATTCCTCGGCACAAGATGAGTTTCCCTCGTACGAGCAAACACTGGCAAAAGCGACGTCTCTTGAGGAGCATCTCCTCTGGCAATTGTCCTTGTCCGGGCTCCGTGATCGAGAAAAAGAACTTGCTCGCTTGATCATCGGCAATTTAGATGACGATGGCTATCTTCGCATTCCTTTGGCTGACGTTGTGGCCGGGACTGATTTTGCCGAGTCCGAAGTCGAGTCTGTGCTCAAAGACATTCAAACGTTCGATCCGACCGGGGTTGGTGCAAGGGATCTTCCCGAATGCCTGCTGCTCCAACTTGGGCATCTAGGCCGGAATCTGTTTGGATCACTTGGGTCGCCTCCTGGTGCATTGAAAGGGTCTGTTATCGAGAATATCGTGTTGCACCATTTAAAAGACTTAGAAAAAAAACAGTATGGCAAGGTTGCGAAGGCGTTGAGCATTACGGTCGAAGAAGTCTTTCAAGCGACGAAAGTCATTGGAGAACTTGAGCCAAAGCCAGGGAGACCGTTTTCCAATACCCAGAACTACGTTATCGTGCCTGATGTGTTTGTGGTTAAGAATGAGGGGGAGTGGGTTGTTCTGTTGAACGACGATGGGCTTCCACGCATGAGAATCAGTCCGTATTACAAACAGCTTATTTCTTCTGGGCAGAGCGGGACATCTGAAACCAAAGCATATATGGATGAAAAGTTGCGGGCCGCTCAGTGGATTATTCGAAGCATTGAGCAGCGCAATCGGACCATCGTGAAAGTGGTTTCCAGTATCGTCAAATTCCAGGAGCAATTTTTTGACCATGGCGTCCAATCTCTCAAGCCCTTGGTTCTCAAACAGGTGGCCGAGGATATTGGGATGCATGAGTCTACGATTAGCCGTGTGACGGCGAATAAATATATGTATTGCCCACAGGGCATGCTGGAACTCAAGTTTTTCTTCAACGCAGGGCTTCAACATGTTGATGAGCCATCAGGGATGCATTCCTCCGTTTCCGTCAGGGATATGATCAAGACCATGGTGGCTGAAGAGGATGCAAAGCGTCCTTTGAAAGATGAGGAAATTGCAGCCAGGCTTCGCAAGCAGGGAGTGATTATTGCGCGGAGGACTGTGGCGAAATATCGGGCCGAGTTGAATATCTCGTCCGCCAGTCAACGCAAGCGCTTTTTTTGATATCCGTTGCTTCGCATCCAGCTGGATCACAATTGGAGGTGGGCATGAAGCTGAGAATTACAGGGCGTCACATGGACATTACGCCAGCGCTTAGAAACTACGTGGAAACCCGATTCGGTCGCCTTGATCGATACGGGCTGAAGGTCGGATCGCTGCAAGTGGTATTGGGAGTCGAGAAGCTTCAGCATAAGGCCGAAGTGACTGGTGCGGTCAGTGGCAAACGAGTGCAAGCTAAGACGGCAACGCCCGAGATGTATGCCACCATCGATGCCCTAGTCGACCGTGTAGATGCGCAGTTTCGAAAATGGAAAGATCGCCTTGTCAGTCATAAGCCGGCTGAACCGAAGAGAGCGTGATCGCATCTTCTAGCGAGCCTCTTGTAAGATCATGAGGCCTTGTTCCTTGGTGCATGCCATGCGTCCGAGCGGCTCAGAGCGCTCCGTGTCACTGAATCATACGTGAATCTGGCAGCGAATCCCAGATAGGAACATCTCAGCTATATCAACCGAGACAATATGCGATCCCAGGCCCGGCTGAATCTAGTCATTATTAGTGGGTTGTCCGGCTCTGGTAAAACCTACGCCCTCAAAGCCTTTGAGGATGCCGGATATTTCTGCATCGATAACCTTCCTCCGGCCTTGCTTCCGACTTTTGTCGATCTCTGTAACCAGCAGCAGAGCGAAATCGCCAACGTTGCCCTTGGGATTGATATTCGAGAGCGTGCGTTCTTTTCTGATTTCGTTGGTATCTTGGAGAGAGTGAAAGCACTCGGCCATGCTATTCGGGTGCTTTTTCTTGAGGCTCGTGAAGAAGTATTGATCAGGCGATTTTCAGAATCGAGGCGCCCGCACCCACTGTTGCCACATCTTCCCGTCTTGGATGGAATCCGATTCGAAAAGGAGCGGGTAGCGGAACTTCGATGCCAGGCTGATCGAATCATCGATACGTCCGATCTGACGGTCCATGAGCTCGGTGAGTTGCTTGCGAAGCAGTTTCAAAGGGAGTCATCGGATCGACGACTGACAATCTCACTCATCACCTTTGGATATAAATTTGGGGTGCCGTACGATATCGATTTGTTGTTTGATGTGCGATTTCTCAGGAACCCATTTTTCGTGCCTGAACTCAAGCCTCTTTCTGGAGAGAATCCGCAGGTCCAGACCTTCGTGCTCACAGACTCTGATGCCATATCGCTTTTGCAGCATCTTGAAGGTTTTCTGAAGTTTCTCTTGCCGCTATTCCAACGAGAGCGGCGTAGTTATCTGACCATCGCTATTGGGTGTACCGGCGGGCGGCATCGCTCGGTTGCGGTTGCCGGGCGTCTTCGAGAAAGCCTTGCCGCCCTAGGGTACGAAGTTGGCCTCAAGCACCGAGATATCGAAAAATCGTAGCTGGTTGATGGAATAATAGCCACCGTTTTCCTGCCGTTACTCTCGCTTTCTTACGCTTCCTTGACAGGTAGAGCATATTGACTATACTTAGCATTGTGAGTAATGCAAGGTGTCAGAACCAGTATAAATACTGACGTGAAGAAGCCTAAGTATACATCAAGTGCAGTGGGGTTTAAGGCCCATCAAGTGTGTGGCTTATTTGATATTTCCAAGGCGACCCTTTTTCGCTGGGAGCGAGAGGGTGTCATTACCGAACCCGCTCGAGATTGGAGAAACTGGCGACTGTATACGAGAAAGAATGTGGATGAAATCGAGAAAATTATTCGCGCCAGAAAGGCTGTGGTGTAAGGTGGCAGGTATCGCATGTTGACTTCATTCAAAAAGCTCTTCGAAACCGACATTGTTGGGATGCTGACCCCTCGCCGACAGTTAGTGGGGCTAGATATCGGATCTAGTGTGATCAAAATTGCTCAGCTCAAGGAAAATAAGGGACGGTACATGCTCCAAAAGTTCGGAGTGAAACCCCTTGAGCCGGAAGTGATTGTCGATGGAACGGTCATGGATGAAGGACGTGTCGTCTCGGCGATTCAAGAATTGTTTGCGGAAGCTAACGTCAAGAACAAGCATGTCGCCATCTCGATTTCTGGGCACGCCGTGATTGTGAAGAAGATCAGCCTGCCTCCGATGCCGGACGAAGAGTTGGAGGGGCAGGTGAAATTAGCGGCGGAGCAGTACATTCCCTTCGATATCAACGAAGTGAATATCGACTTTCATGTCTTGTCTATGGATGCGTCGGAAGATCAGCAAGGGGATATGTCGGTGATTCTTGTTGCGGCGAAGAAAGACAAGATTAATGAGCTGACCGAGTTGGTCAAGGCTGCCGGACTTGTCCCAATGGTCATGGATGTCGATGCGTTTGCGGTTGAAAATATGCATGCGATTAATTATCCGATGGCGCAGGAAGAAACGACGGCGTTGGTGAATCTCGGCGCGAGCGTGATGAACGTGAACATCATACGTGCCGGGTCCTCGTTATTTACGCGTGATATCCCGTTAGGGGGAAATCGGTATACGGAGGCGATTCAGCGTGAGATAGGGCTCTCATTTGAAGAGGCTGAAGAGGGTAAGAAAAATGATCATGTGGGTGACTCTAGCGGAGGGTCGTTCACCAGTGTCATGGACAGCGTGAATGCGGAAGTAGCGTCCGAGATCGCTCGGACGGTGGACTATTTCAAGACCTCGACCACTAACGCTGAGATCAGTCGTGTTCTTGTCTGTGGCGGTGTGGCTAGGGCAAAAGGGCTGATTCAGCAGCTCGGGGATAGGATGCAACTGCCTGTCGAAATGGCTGATCCATTCGCTGAAATCGATGTGACTGGCTGTGATATGGACCCTAACCTACTCGCAGATTTGGCTCCATCGGCTGCCGTCAGTGTCGGACTGGCCTTAAGAGCGGTGGGGGATAGATGATTCGGATTAACCTCCTTCCGGGTGGGCCCAAAGGAAGGCCGGCCAAACCTCAGTATGACGTACGCGCACAGGCGCTGCTCGGGATTGGACTGATTCTGGTCACGCTGGCTGGGTGTTGGTGGTATTCGGCCTCGTTGGACAGCGAGCTTGAAGCTCGGCAGGAGGAAAAGCAAGCGAAAGAGAAGCAAGTTGCTCAGCTGAAAGAACAGGTTAAGCAGGTGCAGGACTTTGAGCAACGGAAAAAGCTTCTTGAGGACAAGAACCGGATTATCGATCAGCTTGAGCAATCCAGAATGGGTCCGGTCAAGGTTCTCGACCACGTGAGTCAGAGTTTAGAGCCCCTCAAGGTATGGCTCATAAGGCTGGGTGTGGCATCCGATACCGTGGAGTTAGAAGGGAAGGCCTTAACAAACGACGACGTGGTGGAATTCGTGAATAACCTGCGACGGACGGATTATTTCACGGGCATCAATCTGCAGGAGAGCAAGGCTGCAGTTGAAAACAAGATTAATGTGTACCAATTTCGTTTGGCATTTCGTCTGAAGGGATCATGATGGCTTTGCCACAGCTCAATCTTGATGCGCTTCGCAATGTGCCAGCTTCGCAAAAAGCCGCGCTCTTATTCCTGCTCGTGGGTGGCATGATTGCGGGTTTCTATTTCTACATTGCAGAACCGAAGTCTGCAATGATCACGGCGCTCGACGCTGAAAATGGCAAGCTGGAGAGTGAAATTCAAACACTTACGATTAAAGTGAAACATCTCGATGAGTTAGTTGCCGCCAATAAGCAGCTCGAGATTGAATTAGCAAAGAAAAAGGAACGTCTCCCTCCGGAAGAAGAAGCGATCATGCTGTTGAAGCAGGTATCTGACCTCGGCGTACGATTGGGACTCGATATCAGACTATGGAAGCCAGGCGCCCAGACTGAAGATGCGTCGAAGCTTTTCATCAAGATGCCGGTCAGTGTGGAAGTAGCCGGGGCTTATCACACGGCCGCCCTGTTTTTCGATCGGATCAATCGACTCCCGCGGATTGTTACCGTATCGGGTCTTAAGATGGGATCGCCGAAGATTGAACAAGGACGAATTGTCTCGCAAACAACATTTGACCTGGTGGCATACGCTGCGCCTCAAGAAAAGCCAGTTTCCGGGGGATCTTCTTCGGTGAATGCTCCCAAAGTGGCTCAAGTTGGTAAATAGGTTATGAGAAAGAAGCCTAGACAATATACTCTATCCATTGGAGCCAGCGTGGTGTGCGTGTGTATCATCTTTTTAGGAAGCACTGGTGCACAGGCCGAGTCTTCCCCCGTTCCTGGGATGATCGCTCCGATGAGGCAAGATGCGCTCAGGGTGCCTGCTGTGCCAGAAATTCAAAGAACTGCCCCGCAAACTATAGAAGCGCCATCGTCTGGGGTGAACACCCCGGTGCCTTCTCAGCTGTCCGCACCAGACGGTGTGGTCGGGAGTGGGTATGACCCTTCCGGTCGTCGAGACCCATTTGCACCGATCATCCAGGAGCTTCAGCCGGGGAAGACGGATTCAACCCTTCCACCTTTGCAACGCGTGACTCTGACGGAGCTCAATCTTATTGCCGTTGTATGGGGCGCATACGGCTATACCGCAATGGTTCAGACCCCGGAGGGATATGGATACACCGTTCGACGGGGAACGAGGGTCGGGCAAAACAACGGAGTGGTCAGCGCCGTGACCGAACGTGGCATCATTGTCCAGGAACGGTTCACTGATGTGTATGGCAAGAAGCAGGAGCGAGAACATGTCAAGCTTCTACATCCCAAAGAGGGCTCAGAATGAAACCACTATTTCGTGCAGATAATGTCCTGACTGCTGGATGTTTCATCGGAGCCTTGGGGGTGTCGCTCACTGCTCTGACCATATGTACCCAGAGGTCCGCAGTGGCCGAAGAGATCGGCAGGATACATCAGGGTGATGTTACGCGGGCAAAAATGGCCACGACACGATTGCTGGCACAGGCCGTGACTGCCATCGAGGTGCGTCCCGAAATGGATGTGGTGACCGTCGTGGTTGCCGGAGATGGCCAACTATTTCCCGAGGCCAACTTTCTGGATGAGTCACGGCTCATCGTCGATATTCCTGCCGTATCGTCCACCCTGAGGCGATCGGTGGTACGGGCCGACCACTACTTGCTCAAGAAAATCAGAGTAGGCCACCATGCTGATAAGATCAGGCTGGTGTTCGATGTGTCCGAACGCCCGGTGTTTTCTCTGACTCGAGAGGATAATAAGGTATTGATCACTCTGAAGCCGAGCGAACGGAAAACGCCGACTGTTGTCGCTGCGCACATTGATGGTGGAGAGATGAGCTCATCTCATCCCCAGGCCCGTAGGGCGCTGTTCGAGCCAGGGAATCGTGTAGTCAAACGGGCGACGCGAATCATCGGCCCCGCGCAGGCTCAGTTCAAGGTGCAGCGCGTCCAGATGGCTGGAGAAGGTGCTCCCGTTGAAAAGGACGACCGATCCGATGATATCGTGGCCGGGCAAACGCGATTTGTCGGTCGGCGGATCTCGCTCGACTTTCAGCAGGCCGACATCACCAATATCCTTCGACTGATTGCCGAGGTCTCTGGCTTCAATATGGTCGTTGGGGAAGGGGTCAAGTCAAAAGTGACCATGAAGCTGGTCAGTGTGCCATGGGACCAGGCCCTGGATATGCTATTGAAGATGAACGGGCTCGGTATGATTCGTCAAGGGAGTATTGTGTGGATCGATTCGCTGGCAAATATTTCCAAGCAGCAGGATGAAGAAGCCCGGGCCAAAGAATCGAAGACGAAGGCTGAAGAACTCGTCGACCGCGTCTTTTATATCAGGCACATCGTGGCTCAGGAGCTCATGATGACACTGCGGCCGACCTTGGGTCCACGGGGCGTCATGCAATTTAATGCAGGGAGTAATGCGTTGGTTGTGCGAGATACCGAATCCAAATTGGCTGTCATGAAGCAGCTGGTTGAGGGACTTGATCTCGAGGTTCCTCAGGTTCAGATTGAGGCGCGCATCGTCCAAGCCGATACCGTGTATGCGAGAGGCTTGGGGATTCAGTGGGGCTTCCAGGCGGGCAATCGCACACCCACGGATTTCTTTGCCCTCTCGAATATTACCGGCCCATTTGGGCAGATAGCCGGGACGGGGGGGAGTACGATCGATCGAAGCTTTCTGGTGAATTTACCGGCTCAGGTCGGTGGCTTGCCTGCTGTCCCGTCGATCGGCTGGACCTTTGGAAAACTCGGCGGCGACTTTGCCTTGGATATGCGGCTCTCAGCCGGAGAGTTGCTCGGGTTAAGTAAGGTGATCGCAGCGCCGAAGATCACCACATTGGATAAGCGCGAAGCGAAGATCTCTCAGGGCGAATCGATTCCCTTTCAGACAACATCCTTACAGGGAACGCAAACGACGTTTGTCGATGCAAACTTGGAGTTGAATGTCACACCCCAGATCACCTCTCGCGATCCAAAGGAGGATGGAAAGAGAATTATGCTGCGTGTGCGAGCAACACGAAATGCTGTCGGGGCACGAAGCAATCCGGCCGGTCCGAGTATCGATCGACGGGAGGCAAACACCCAGGTGGTCGTTCGAGATGGCGAAACCATGGTGATCGGTGGAGTCTTTGTCGATAGCCAAAACAACAATGTTCAAGGCGTTCCCTATCTATCCCGTATGCCGGTTCTTGGGTGGTTGTTCAAGAACAAGTCCGAATCAGTCTCGAAACAAGAATTACTCATTTTCCTTACACCAAGCATTATCAAGACTTAGGGACTGTTTTATTTCCATGCTCACCAAGAGCCTGATGATGCTGAAAGGTATCATCAGGCTCTTCTGTTTATCCCGAAGAGATTGCGGTAATCCCACCCACAGTGTGAGCACTCAGCGCGGAACGTAACCGTCTTTTTAGTCATGCCGAGGCTGTGATACGATGGCCTTCCGGTGGATGGTTCACGTACGATCGCGGTACAAATCTGACATGCCGTTCTACTCCGCCAGATTCTTCAGGACGACGAAATGACTGCAATCTTCACGGTTCCGGTTTCCCTATCTGAAAGAAGTTACGAGATTGTGATTCAGGCCGGACTGTTGGCGAGGCTTGGTAAGAGATTGAAGGAGCACGGTGTAGGAGGGAAAGTTGCCATTGTGACGGATCGGCACGTCGCTCGGCACTACCTCAAGAGTAGTCTGGAGGCGATCAAGCGGTACGGGATTGAACCCATTCCGATCATTCTGACTCCCGGAGAGCGGTCGAAAACGCTGAAGACGGTGGAGCAGATCCTCGACGTGTTGGCGCGTCATCGGTTTGAGCGGTCGTCGATGGTCGTGGCACTCGGCGGAGGTGTCGTGGGTGATATGGCCGGGTTTGCCGCTTCGATCTACCAACGTGGTATCCCCTATATTCAGGTGCCGACGACGCTTGTGGCACAGGTCGACTCCAGTGTCGGAGGAAAGACGGGTGTCGACCATCGGCTCGGGAAGAACCTGATCGGATCGTTTTATCAACCGCGCGCCGTCTGGATCGATCCATTGACGCTGCATACGTTGCCCGCTCGGGAACTAGTCGCCGGACTGGCCGAGGTCATTAAATACGGAATCATTGCGGACGAGTCCTTCTTCGCCTATCTACAGCGGTACATGCCTGCGTTACGGAGGCAAGCGCCCGGTATCGTCGCGACCGTGGTGAGGCGATCCTGTGAGATCAAGGCCGAGGTGGTGGCCGCAGATGAGCGAGAATCAGATCGCAGGAGAATCCTCAACTATGGGCATACCATCGGACATGCGCTTGAATCGTTGGGGGGGTATCAGTCGCTTGTCCATGGAGAAGCGGTGGGGATTGGATTGGTACAGGAAGCCGAACTCGCCTGTTTTCAGGAGATCTGCTCTCGTGCAGTGGTGAAATCGATTCGCCGCCTTGTAACGGAGGCAGGGTTGAGTGACCGTATGCCGCCGTGGACCTCGACGAGCATATGGAAGGCCATGCTGCATGATAAGAAGGTGTCAGGAGGGCGAGTCATCGGGGTGTGGCCCGAACGTATTGGACAGGTGCGGATAGGGCCGATTGACAAACAGATGTTTGAGCAGTGGTATGCTGTTTCACGAGCTTCTCCGCGGAGTCATGCCTAAGTACGGATTACTTGCCAACCGAGCGGAGTCGAGATGAACCTCTCTTCTGTGTCGCGCGCGATCGGACAGCGGGGATAGGCCAGTTTCACCGGAGTTCTATGCGGACGTTGCGTATCGCGATGGCACAGATGAACCCGACCGTCGGGGATCTGACCGGGAACCTCCACCGTATCACGACCTGGATTCGAGACGCGAAAAAGGTCAAGGCTGATCTCGTTGTATTCCCTGAACTGGCCATTACCGGCTCTCCTCCCGAAGACCTCCTGCTCAAAGCACAGTTTATCGAAGAGAACGTACGGGTTCTGAACGAGATCGCCCAGGCCTGTCGCGGGGTAGTTGCGGTGGTCGGGTACGTGAGACAAGGAAACCAACGCGATCCACATTCTTTCCGGCCGTCGATGCGCACAGCCGGTCGGCCTGCGCTCTATAATGCGGCAGCAGTGATTGCCGATGGCAAGGTAGTTGGGAGTTACAGTAAATGGCAGTTGTCCAACTATGGGGTATGCGATGAAAGCCGGTATTTTCTCCCTGGGGGGAGACTCCCGATGCTTCTTGTCAACGGAACGACCATCGGGGTGACCATCTGCGAAGATATGTGGTTGCCTGAAGGGCCCAGCTCTCTCCACGCAGCGGCTGGCGCCGAGGTAATCGTCACGATTGATGCCTCTCCCTTTCATATCGGTAACAGTGGTTCGAGGGAGCAGATGCTGGCGACGAGCGCGCGGGACAACGAAGTCATTGTCGCCTATACGAATATGGTCGGCGGTCAAGATGAGCTGGTCTTCGACGGGAACAGTGTGATTCTGGATCAATCCGGCACGGTGGTTGCCCGTGGCCATGTGTTTCGGGAAGAGCTGCTGGTGGCTGATGTGAACGTGGGAGCCGTGTCACATGGGCGTATGACGCATGGACGAAAAACGGCATGGACTAGAAAAGCCGTTTCGGCCGTCGATCGTCTCGTGGTGAAGGGCGCGGCGATCCATAAGAAGAAGCGGACTCGAATTGTGGCAGGGATAGCAGAGCCATTGGAGGAGATCGAATCGGTGTACTGCGCCCTGGTACTGGCCGTGAAAGATTATGTCCATAAGAACGGATTTACTCACGTGGTGATTGGGGTGAGTGGTGGCGTCGATTCGGCAGTGACCGCGGCTATTGCGGTGGATGCGCTTGGTGCCGAACATGTGCTCGGCGTCTTCATGCCGTCTCCGTACACCTCACGGGAAAGCGAAGAGGATGTCGTGGAACTGGCACGGTGTCTCTGCATTGATGTGCAGACCATCCCGATTGCGTCGACATGTGAGGCCTATCGACAATCGCTGGCACCCGCATTTGTCAACTGCCCCACAGATACGACCGAAGAAAACCTCCAGGCTCGCATTCGCGGCAATCTGCTCATGGCAGTATCCAATAAGTTCGGGCATCTGGTATTGACCACGGGGAACAAAAGCGAGATGAGCGTGGGGTATTCGACGCTGTACGGCGATATGGCCGGCGGGTTCGCCGTCATTAAGGATGTGCCGAAGACGATGGTCTACGGCTTGGCGAGGTTCCGCAATGCATGTGGTCCATCGCCGGTAATTCCTGCGCGCACCCTGGACCGACCACCGAGCGCCGAGTTGAGGCCGAATCAAAAGGATGAAGATTCTCTTCCTCCGTACACGGTGCTCGATCCCATTCTGCGGGCGTATGTCGAAGAAGACCGCTCGCTCGCCGACATCGTCGAGGCCGGGTTCGATCGCGCAACGGTCTCGCGCGTGATCAGAATGGTGGATGCCAGCGAGTTTAAGCGACATCAGGCACCCCTGGGTGTCAAGATCACGCACCGCGCCTTTGGCAAGGACCGACGGATGCCGATTACGAACGGCTATCGGATCAAGCTGGAGTAGACCACACTGGTTCTCGTTCCTGATCATCAGAGACCACTCAAGCCTGTATCCAAGATTCCGGATAGGTGCGAAGCCGCCTGGGCTATCTCGATCCTGAGGCGTCCTGCCGATTCCACTGCGATGCGCAGCCTATAGGCTTACAAAAGTTCGAGCCATTTTGTGGAAATTACACGATTTCCACGTTGAGTGATAGGAAAGGATGGGCTATGATGGCCACCCGGTTGGTTGGGGGTCGCTTCTCAACGGAGCCTCATCGGAGCGCTGTTGGAGGTTACTGAACTGGTCGGGCAAGGGGGCATCGACATGAAGCTGGTTGAGGCCATCGTCAAACCGTTCAAACTAGAAGAGATCAAGGATGCTCTATTGGAGATCGGTGTCCAGGGGATGACAGTATCGGAAGTCAAAGGGTTTGGGCGTCAGAAAGGCCATAAGGAAACGTATCGAGGCCAAGAGTATACGATCGAATTTGTGCCCAAGGTGAAAATCGAGGTTGCGGTGACGGATGCCCAGGTGCCTCGGGTGATCGAGGCCATCACCAGCGCGGCCAAAACTGGCAGTATCGGAGATGGGAAAATTTTCGTGCGAGAGTTGAGCGATGTCGTGCGCATTCGGACGGGTGAAACCGGCGAAACCGCGCTGTGACGGGAAGGTCCAAGCGGTAGAACATCATCGTGGAGGATCTCTCAAAGGAGGAAGAGTATGAATGTGCGTGAAGTACTGGAGTTTGCCAAAAAAAACAAGGTCCGGATGGTGGATCTGAAATTCGTCGATTTGCCGGGCGTCTGGCAGCATATGACCATCCCGGTGAGCGAACTGACGGAGAATTTATTCAAGGATGGGTCTGGCCTCGATGGATCGTCGATCCGCGGCTGGAAAGCCATCAACAATAGTGACTTGTTGATGGTGCCTGATCCGGCAACCGCCTGTTTGGACCCGTTTACTGCGGTTCCGACACTTAGTTTAACCGGCAATGTCGTGGATCCAATTTCTCGCGAAAATTACGAGCGCGACCCCAGATTCATTGCCCAAAAGGCAGAGAAGTATCTCCAAAGCACCAAGATCGGCGACAACTCATTCTGGGGGCCGGAAGCCGAATTTTTCATCTTCGATCATGCCCGGTACGATCAAACCAGCCACAGCGGCTTCTACTACCTGGACTCGGAAGAAGGCGCTTGGAACATGGGGCAAGAGGGGGTCAACCTGGGCGGAAAGATCCGCCATAAGCAAGGGTACTTCCCGGTGGCCCCGGCCGATACCCAACAAGACATCCGCAGTGAAATGGTGCTGGAGATGGAGAAAGTCGGCATCGAGGTGGAGAAGCACCATCACGAGACGGCCACGGCCGGCCAGGCCGAAATCGATATCCGATTCGATTCCCTTGTGCGGACCGCGGACAAGATGATGCTGTACAAGTACATCGTCAAAAACGTGGCGCGTCGACATGGGAAGACGGTGACCTTCATGCCGAAGCCGCTCTTCAGTGATGCCGGATCCGGGATGCATACGCACCAGAGCATCTGGAAGGATGGGAAACCCCTCTTTGCCGGGAAGGACTATGCCGGGATCTCGCAGCTCTGTTTATATTATATCGGCGGCATTCTGAAACATGCGCCGGCGCTGGCGGCCTTTACAAATCCGACGACGAATTCATATAAGCGCATCACGCCAGGGTTCGAAGCCCCGGTGTTGCTGGCGTATTCCAGCCGGAACCGATCGGCCGGGATCCGCATTCCCATGTACTCCCCGAGCCCGAAGGCCAAGCGGATTGAAGTGCGGTTTCCTGATCCCTCCTGCAATCCCTATTTGGCCTTCTCCGCGATGCTCATGGCGGGGCTCGACGGCATTCAGAATAAGATCAATCCCGGCGAGCCGGCCGAAAAAGACCTCTATGATCTCGATCCGAAGGAGGCTGCGAGCATTCCGACCATGCCCGGGAGTCTCGACGAGGCGCTCAACAGCTTGGAGAAGGACTACCAATTTCTGCTCAAGGGAGAGGTGTTTACCGAGGACCTAATCGAGGCCTGGATCGGCTACAAGCGAAGCAAGGAGATCGATCCGATGCGTTTGCGACCGCATCCGTACGAGTTTTTCCTCTACTACGATGTCTAAGTGGGTGCGAGCGGGGAACGAGGCCGCAGGAGTGGTGGTTGAGTAGGGCTTCCGGCAAGCTGCTTTCCAGAATGCATGCTTGACAGTGGTGTTCTTCAACTGGCTGCCAGCTCCCGGTTTCAATCTAGCCAGGCTTCGACCCGCCAGTACCAATCTGACGAGAGAGTTCGATCATGTGTAGCACGCGCACGCATGGGTGCTCACAGCCAAATTCCTTGTGGGTTTTGGTGGACAAGGACCGTGTGGTGTTGTTCCATTTGAGATCGGTGAGCTGCCAGAGTATCACGCGAATCCCGTTTCGATGAATCGTTCCCAGGTCAAAATACAGGGTCTCGAGGCCGATCGGTTGGTACTGTTTCTCCACGGCCAGCCATCCCGCGTAGACCGGGCCAGAGTGCAGTAGGAAAATCGTTAGCAGAAAGAGTGGTGTCATCATCTGAAGTTGAAGGCATACTCACTAGCCGCTAAAAAACAAGTGCGACATTGGTGAGGAATGATCCCGGTATGATCAACTGCGGGTGATAGGGGCCGCATCTTGCTCGCCCTCTTCTGTTGAGCATCTTTCTCGTATAGGGTATTCTCCTGTTCGCAACCGAGGAGGGATTCAATGCCGAAACGAGTTCGTACCGGGTTGACACGGAGTGATATTCTCGATCGGTATGTCGAGCGGTTCAAACAACAGCTCGTCAAATTTCAACCCTTTCTCTCACGTAAGCGGGGGTCGGCGTCGCTTGAAGATTTCGACGAAGCGGCGGAAGAATTGATCGGCCAGGTATTCGGCGCAGCCTCGGATGAATCCGAGTCGTACTTCTATGCGAAAACAGGGGAATCGGCCATCCTGCCAGAAGAAGCCCAAGAAAGCGGAACCCATAATGTTGAGCGGGAGAGTCTCCATCAGCGACGGAAGGTACTGGAAAGCTGTTTGGCTGATCTCGAATTGCGTCGTCGGTTACAGGCGACGAGGGCTGGGAAGGGGATCGAGACGGCACTCGTCAAAGACTATATGTCGCATGATGTCCAGAGCATCCATCGAGGCGCCACGATCAAGCAGGCGGGACAACTCTTGCTCAAGCATAAAGTTGGCTCGCTCATCGTCGATGACGGATCCCGCTATATCGGGATCATCACTGATTCCGATCTCACCCGCCGCGCCGTCGCTAAAGGCCTCGATCCCAATACCGCCACGGTTGCCAGCTGCATGAGCCGGTCGCTCATCACGATCGAGGAAGACGAGTCCTTAGCCGATGCCATGTTGCTGATGAAGAAGCAGGGTATTCGCCACTTGCTCGTCACTGCCGACACGACCATCATCGGAGTGCTTTCCGTGTCTGATCTCCTCCGCGCCTTCGAAGATCAGCGATCTACTTAGCAGGCTGTTGACAAAGTCCGTCAGCGGCGTTCTCGCGGTGCTCAGAGGCTCAACGTACGGCACAGAGCACGCGTCGCCTCTTCGCGTGCTGCGGCCTTGCTGGACGGCCTTCCTGAACAGCCTGCAGAGATTTCTGAACGAGTCCGCGAGATTCACGTATTCCTGTTTCAATGTACTCAAGTAGTTTGTCAACGCCCTGCTAGAATCTGTTCTATGCTGCGCATGAGGAATGGGCAGCGACAGACTGCTGCGTGCCTCTGTGATTCTGCCAGATCTTCATTCTTCCGACGGAACCAGTCTCCGTTGAGGCCTCATTCGGTTTACAAATCAATCGGAAGCCAGTGTGTGCGGATCACTACACTCCGTTACAAATTTCCTACACCTTCTTCGTGCTGTGGGCGGTAAGGTATTGAAATCATGAGCCTGCGATGGAATCTGCCAAGGCGCCGTTCTTGCTGGTACATCTACGTAGCTACTGTGGTGCACTACAACGCAGGGAGGAGCCCACATGTCTCAACAGATGTCTTCATCCGAGCTCTATGAACGAGGGTTTGTGCTCATGGAGTTGCGTATGTTCCATCCTGCGATCGATGATTTTCAAACAGTCGCCAGAGACGCTCGATATGCAGGGAAAGCCTATGTGCCCATGGCCATGTGTTTGAGAGCCCTTGGCCGGCATGAAGAAGCGGTTGTAGTATTGCGACGAGCGCTCACGTCACCTCAGATCTCAGCTCTCGAACAACGCCAGATTCTCTACCAACTTGGGCAGACGTTGGAATCCTTAGGCCGTTGGGCGGAAAGCTTTGAGACCTATGGCTGGATCCGCAGGGGAGATCCAGGATTTCGTGATGTGGCACAGCGGATTAAGTATGTGAGCTCGGGGAAAGGCAGACTCTATTTACGGATTCGCGATTGGTGGGGGGCATTGGTGAATGGGGTGCGCACTCGCCGCCGCGCACTGCTTCCACCTATGCAGAATGTTCTGGACCAGCCAGGGCATGAGTCAGGTTGGCCTATGGAAACGCGTACACACTCTGACAGATCTGGAATCAGCCGTTCGTTGTCATCTTGATGAGGCAGTCGGAATCTACGTCCAATCGGGCAGTTCAAGCGGAAGAATGAGCCTATAGGATAGGCCTGCACCCTGAACGCTCGCCGGCGTCTCCGGTGGCGGTGCCGCGTGGTGAGAAGACTGATCTGCGATAGTTCGGCCTCCCCCTGAACATTCCAACCACACCGGTTGATAGGCATTATCACGAGCTGACGTGCCTCATCGGGTCGTAAACAAAAATCCCCGTTTGCCTCTCACGATCGGCTACAATGCACACCACCTATTATGCCACCAGCCATGCTGCTCAGTTGTGAATCCCTAGGAAAGAGCTACGGGGTGAAGCCCTTGTTCACCGACCTGTCGCTTGGGCTCTGCGACGGCGATCATGTTGGGCTGATCGGCCCCAATGGGTCTGGGAAATCCACATTACTCAAGATCCTGGCTGGACTCGAAGAACCGGATCGCGGGACCAGATCGGTCCGGCGGCAGCTCCGGATCGGCTATGTGCCGCAAGAGCCCTCGTTTGTGGAGGGTCATTCCGTTGAAGACACCTTGGCCCAAGTGCTGCTCGATGAAGGGCTGGACCCCCATGAGCAGGGTGGGCGCATTGCCAGGGCTCTCAGCCTTGGCGGGTTTGTCCGCGCTGATCAGACGGTGTCCACGCTGTCCGGGGGATGGAAGAAACGGCTGGCGATCGCACGGTCGCTGATGCTGGAACCAGACGTGCTGCTTCTGGACGAGCCAACCAACCATCTGGACGTCGATGGCATCCTCTGGCTTGAAGGCCTGCTGAAGGCCGAACCTCATGCCTTCATCGTTATCAGTCACGACCGCCGATTCTTAGAAGCGGTCACCACGCGAGTCTGGGAATTGAACCGCCAATACCCCAATGGTCTCTTTGAGGCCAAGGGGCGGTACAGCGAGTTTTTGGAGCAGCGCGACGCGGCCTTGCAGGCCCAGGCCGACTATCAATCATCGTTAGCCAATCGAGTTCGTCGGGAAGTTGAATGGCTCCGGCGAGGGCCGAAAGCTCGTACGACCAAGGCCAAATCCAGGATTGATTCGGCTGGCCGGCTTATTGACGAACTGAATGATATGGAGTCTCGGCAATCGAAGGGGTCGGCCGGGATCGACTTCACCGCCTCCGGACGACGGTCCAAGAAACTGATCGAGGTGATCGGTCTGGGGAAGTCGTTGGGTGCGCAATTGATCATAAGCAATCTGGATCTGCAGCTGGGGCCGGGCGAGCGGGTTGGACTCCTCGGGCCGAATGGGAGCGGCAAGTCGACGTTGCTCAAGCTGCTGGCCGGCACGTTGACTCCTGATGCCGGAACCATCACCCGTGCCGATCGGCTGCGCGTGGTGACCTTCGAGCAACATCGAGAATCCTTGGACCAGCAAGCCACGTTACGGCGGGCTCTCGCTCCAGCCGGTGGCGATGCGGTCGTCTATCAAGAGCGGTCTGTGCATCTCGTGTCATGGGCCAAGCGCTTCCTCTTCAAGCCGGAGCAGCTGGATCTGCCGGTCTCTCGTTTGTCTGGTGGAGAGCAGGCTCGGTTGCTCATTGCCCGGTTGATGCTTCAGCCGGCGGATGTCTTGATCCTCGACGAGCCCACGAATGATTTGGATATTCCCACGCTCGATGTGTTGGAAGACAGCCTGTTGGAATTCACTGGGGCGCTCGTACTCGTGACGCACGATCGATGGCTGCTGGATCGTGTGTCTACCAGGCTGCTTGCGCTAGATGGGACGGGCCGCGCCGAATGGTTCGCTGACTATGCCCAATGGGAAGCCGTGCAGGGGAGAACCGCCTCAGAAGACAGAAAATCTCAGAGCTCAAAAGGGAACTCCACGCCAGGGGGGCGGTCCAAACGGAAAGGTTTGTCATACAAAGAACAAGGGGAATGGGACCAGATCGAGGCGAGAATCCTCGAATCTGAAGCACGGGTTGCCACCTCCCAAGCCGCAGTGAATGATCCATCCATCGCCTCCTCCGCTGCTGATTTGCAGGAGCGCTACGCCGCACTTCACGCCGCACAGGCCGACGTCGAACGCCTCTATGCCCGTTGGGCTGAATTAGGTGAGAAACGCACTCAAACGATCGGCAGCACGCCATCATAGCGTGAGAAGCGGGCCTGCGATCGGTAGGAACTCCACACACGATAAAAGACCGTCTGCGGTGGTCGGCTGGAGATGGCTTGGAGCCACGGCTCTAAACCCACCGAGATCCAGAGTGCGGAACGATGGGCACGACAAAACGCCTGGTCGGGGAACTATGTTTGATTCCTTCATGTGACCCCAGCTCCAGTAGTGAGGATAACGCGTACTTCACGAGCTCGTGGGAGTGAGGGCGACACGATCTGCTGGTCGATGGGCAGAGTGAGGAGCATGGCGGACGCGGAATTTCGCCAACATAGGGGCCAGGATTTCTTGTGCTTCAGGTGTCGGCAAGGTTGCTTGTAAGAGTTCAAGCTTTTCTTCAGTCATGGATTTCAAGCTTGACAGGGCTTCCCCTCCCCGATATCGCACCCACCATTGTTCATCATTCAAGAGCGCAATGAGCCGCGCTTCATCGTCCTGTGTTCCCAGTTTGCCCAATGCGGTGGCGGCTTGGACCCGGACGTACCAGGCTGGGTTTGAAAGATGTGTGCGGATCACGTGTAGATCGGTTGGGTCTCTAAACTCGCCGAATACGAACAAACATGCTGCCAGCACGTCATCTGATGGAGGTTGCTCGTGAAGGAAATGCCGCAAGGCGGAGAGTCCACGCGGACTTTTCGTCGTTGGGAGATGGCGAATCAACCGTGAGGCGACGACGGGATCTCCCTGTCTTGCCGCCTGGACGATGGCTTCCGAAGCAAGATCCGGTCCCGCCGTGCCCAGCATCGAGGTGATCTTGAGCGGCGACCAGTCTGTTCGCCGACCGATGAGCGGGACTAAGAGCGGGATTGCGGCGGTTGCGTCGATCAGGAGGAGGGCCTGGGCCGCTTGAAATGCCAAGAACGAATTCGAGTGTGTCAGAAGCGCGCTGATCTCCTGCCAGACGGACCGTTCTCGTAACCGCCCCAAGGTCACGAGTGCGAGAATTCGGCGGCGCAAGAGCCGTGAGCGTAAGAGGCCTTTGGCAAAGCGATCGGTGCCGATGTGCCGGGCCATGCGGTTCAGTTGCGCGGTCGTCGCGTCCGACTTGGCCTCGCTCTGCTCGTTCCAGAGATACAGAAAGACAATGTGCTCGGGCGGGGTGAGTGATGGTAATCCGTCGAGGGGCGCATCGTGGCACTGCTCCAACAACGGTTGCCACAGGGCCGTGACACGCTGCCGTCGACGCTCTTTTGCATGGCGACTCATTCGGGAAAGCAGGATGCCTGCCAAGAGGAGCAGGATCATGCACGCGATGGACAGAGCGGTCACGTACCAGAGTTCGAGCATGGGATTAGCTCAGTTGAGTGCATGCGGCGCATATGTTCGGAAAGACCTCGGGCGTTGTCACCAGTGATAGATGACGCTGAAACTCCCTCCTTGCCGCCGGTACAGAATGCCGCGGTCTTCATAAAAGCCGGTGGCTTCCAGGGACCATCGTTCGGCGATCGGGAGCGTGATGCCTCCTTGGACGGCGTGGCTGCTTATCCGCGTCAAATCTTGAGTGGCTACGATGCGTTCTCCCGACGTGCCGAATGAGCCGGAGGCGAAGATCTGCAGGCGATTCATGGGGCGCCAGGTCAGCCGAGAGGCGAGGGTCACGGCGCCGGTTTCCGGAACATAATAGAGCTTCTCCGTCAGCCAGAGATTGAACGGCAAAAAGACGGTCAGGCCTGGGATCAGCAGATCGCTGTCGCCGATCTTGTAGGAAAGGTGTCGATAGCCGAAGGAGACTTCAATCTTCGAGAGCAGGGGATGGACGATCCCCATCCCTTGCGTGATCTCTCCTGCAATCGAGTAATTGGGTGAAAAATGAGAGTTCATCGTTCCCTGTGCGGCCAGGTATCCCCACGCTCGTCGCCACAAGGGGCTGTACAACTCGCCGGACACCGGCGTGTCGTGGAAGCCGAATCTGGTGATCGGCTCAACCCTGCCGATCACGGTGTAGGCGCCGAACGACTTGGCCGCTTCGATCAGGATATTCCGCTCGTCGGGAATGTCACGCGAATAGGAAAACTGGCCGTAGCCCAACTTGACATAGTCTCGGTAGGGCAGGCGGATGGTCGAATCCCGCAGGCCGAGCGGCGCCTGCGGGGAGGCTTCGAGCGAGGCCGTGATGGCCTGTACGCGCGCCGCACTCTCTCGATCTTCTGTCGCCTTCGCCAATTGTGCATAGTGAGCCAGGGCTTCCTGCGCGGCCCCACTCCAGAACAGGGTGTCGGCTAATCCTCGCAAGGCATCTCTATTCTCCCCATTTTGCTGGAGGACTGCCTCATAAAGGCGGATCGCGGCAGGAAACTGTTTCTGCCATGAGCGCACACGGGCTAATCCTAGTTGCACGTCGACATCGGTGGGATGACGCGTCAGGATGTCGCGGTAGAGTGACGCCGCTGGTTCGAATTGTCCGTCTCTGGCCAGTACGCGGGCGAGGGCCCCGTTGATGTCGTCGTCTTCCGGATGTTCCGCGAGGATCTGCCGGTAGGCGGCGATGGCTGGTCCATATTCGGCATTCCGCTCCCATGCCCGTGCTCGTGCGATCGTCTCGTCTCGTCCGGCGGAGACGGGCGGGTGGACGGCCGCCGGGGGGCTCTGCTCTCGTTGAACGATCGCGTTGCGAATCGACGCTATGCGCTCGGTAATGGCTACATCGTTCGAAAGGGCAGAGGCTTGTTCGTAGTAACGGAGTGCTTCCTCCGAGCGTCCCTCCCACAACAATACATCTGCCATTCCTTGGAGCGCTTCGGGATGGCGGGCCTGTTCTCGCAGCACGCCCTCGTAAAGCGTTCGCGCTTCGTCCATGTGTTGTTGCCACGATAATACCCGCGCGAGCGCGGTCCGTATATCGAGGTTGACCGGGTGCCGCCGAAGTATCCCTCGATACAAGTCCGCAGCTTCCGCATGAGCGCCTTGCCATGACAGCAGGCGAGCCAAGGCCGCTCGAACGTCGTCTCGCTCCGGCTCGCGCTGGAGCACTTCCCGGTAGAGGGGAATCGCGTCGTGATACCGTTGAGCAGATTCGTGATCTCTCGCCTGTTCGAGCAAGGCTCGTGAGGACGGCGCGTCCGTATTCTGAGGCTGTGCGGTTCCGACTCCGCTCAAGGTCGACAGGGTGCAGTAGAACAACAGGGGAATACCTGCGTGAAGAAATGGTCGTCCCGAGAGAGATACGGCGCGCATGTTATTCGTGCAACCCCAGGTAGCCCGGGAGATCGTGGATCAACAGTCCAGCAAAGCTAGGCGTGCGGATGTTGGCAAATACACGAGTGATCGCGTGACGGACGTCCCGCCGAGTATGATCCGCAAAGGAAAGACGCTCGGGGTCTATGGTCGTGTCGTGGTGGATGCGAAACCATATTCCACCGTGCCTCTGCACCTCGGCGGCTACGCGCCCCAACGTCAAACTCCTCCGCACAGGATCGAGGATCCCGTCCGCGAGGGTCGGATCGTCCTCGCGCCTCAAGGTGACATGCCGTTCGGGCAGGAGACGCGTGGTTTCCATGGCCAGCCAGACCGGGATGCCTTGTAGCCGGCCGTAGCGCAGGGTGTCGTCGCTGATCGCCGCCAACTCGTCCACATCCGTTCGATAGCTCATCACGGCGACCTCATCGACGCGATCCATCACGGCAAATGCGAGCGGTCGACTCCGATGCATCGTCGAGGTGAACCAAAACGGGATGACGACGGATAGTCGCCCTCGACCGCCGAGGGCCGCGTTCACGCGCTCGATGGTGTCGAGATACCGGTCGAAGATCGTGACATCGTCGGGAAAGCCATCGAGGAGGTAGGGCTCAATGTCCAACTGTATTCCGGAAATCCCGCGGTTGCCGACGAGTGTCAGCAACCGGGTGAGCTTCTCGACCAGGATCGCCGGGGTATCGATCATGTCCGGGGCGCCGTCGAGCGCAAACAATTCGATGCCCGCTGTCCATGTAGAGGCGAACAGCGCGGCGTAGGCGGCCCACAACTGGTCGGAGTCCCGCATATCCGGCAGTTGGAGCAATACCCGACGGCAGTGATGCTGTCGGCAGGCGGCGAGCATTCCGTCGGGGTCGCGTATCGCCGTTCGATAATCCCAATACCAAAAGCCGATAGAGGGGACCGGAGGCGCGGCCGGCTCTCGATTCATCCATGCGCATTCTTCCAGCACGATGTTCGCGGCACCCTGGACGAGCAGCTTCACTTGCGTGAGGCGTCGAAGATCGAGTCGCCGCGCAACCGGCGCGAGCGGGAGCTCGACATCAAACCGGCCGGCGACATGCCCGACCACGGCGCTGTCCTGCCGCTGATCAGCGGATTCTGTCACCAGGACGATCGTCAAGGGGCTGGAGGTTGACCCACGTGCTCGGAGAGTCTGGAAGGACAACGCGTCCAGGCTGTTGTTCGCCGTCCTGAGAGACCACACCAACTCGCAGGGGGATGTCCCCTCGCGAGTAACGCGGACCCGAAGAGGAGGGACGACGCGTTCTTGCTGTGCCCGACAGCCGCCAACCGAGGTGCCGGTCTGTACGAAGAGGGCGAGGTGTGGATCGGAAGGCCGATAGGAAGAAAGAGCAAAAGAGTTGGCCGGTTGCCAACCGCGCACTATAATTTTTGGAACGGCCTGATCCCCCGCATAGATCAATTCGATTTCCTGGATTTCCGTTGGAGGCGTCTGCCCGGGAACCGTGAGTTCTTGGGACTTTGCCGAAGACGGCCAGAGGCAGAGCATGAGTAGTATCGGGGTCGCCGCCGTCCACGAGAGGCGGTTCATGCAGGGACACGTCTGACCATCAGGAATGGGCCACGATGCATCCGAAGCAGAACGCATAATGCCGGAAACCATCTTTAACATTGTTCAGTCGGGGTTTTTGTTGTACTTGGCCGCTTTGACTGTGGGATATCTGGGGCTCAATCTCATCTCCATTTTCTCGCTTCGGCAGTATTTCGAGGAGCGACAAGGAGAAGGATTTCCAGGCACATTTACAGGGTATGAGCCGCAGATCAGCATCATCGTGCCAGCATACAATGAAGCGGCGACAATCGTGAATTCTATTCGATCTTTGCTCCAGCTGAAGTATTCCGAGTATGAAATCATCGTCGTCAGCGACGGCTCGACCGACAACACCGTCGACGTGCTGAGGCAGGAGTTCGGATTGAAGCCGTTTCCTGAAGCCTACAGCCACGATCTGCCGACTCAACCGGTGCGTGCCACGTATCATTCGTCGGTCTACACGAATGTTCGTGTCATCGACAAAGAGAACGGCGGGAAGGCGGACTCCCTCAATGCCGGAATCAATTTGTCCGTGTATCCGTTATTTTGTTGTATCGATGCCGACTCCATCTTGGCACAGGACAGTTTGTATCGCGTGGTCCAGCCGTTCTTGCTCGAATCTCGTACCATCGCTGCGGGCGGCACCGTGCGCGTTGCCAACGGCTGTGTCGTGAACAATGGGCTTCTGAAAACCGTGGGTCTGCCGTCCAGATTCCTGGCGCTGTTGCAAACCGTTGAATACTTGCGGGCGTTCCTATCCGGGCGTCAGGGGTGGTCTCCGCTGAATGCGATGCTGATTATTTCCGGCGCCTTTGGCTTGTTTCGAAAAGAAGCGGTGTTGAAAGTCGGAGGGTATCGCACCAACACGATCGGTGAAGATATGGAGTTGGTGGTGCGCTTGCACCATCATTACCGCTTGAATGGCCAGCCCTATCGCATTACGTATGTGCCGGATCCGGTCTGCTGGACCGAGGTGCCGGAGGATTTGCGCACCCTCCGGAATCAACGCATCCGCTGGCAGCGCGGTTTATGCGACAGCCTGGCGGGCCACTTCGAGCTGTGCTGCCATCGAAAGGGCGGGACGGTCGGTTGGCTCGCCTTTCCGTTCATGGTGATCTTTGAATGGTTTGGGGCTGTATTCGAGATGCTCGGCTATGTGCTCTTGCTTGCCGGGCTCGCGTTCGGGTTGGTCTCCTTGCATGTCTGGATGGTCTGCATGTGTGTCGCCGTCGGGTTCGGCGTCACGCTCTCGTTGAGCGCCCTGCTCATGGAAGAAATGACGTTTCATCTGTATCAGCGTCCCTCGGATCTTTTGAAATTGCTGTGCGTCTCGGTCGTGGAAAACTTCGGGTATCGGCAGTTGAATTCCTACTGGAAACTGATTGGTCTCTGGCGATGGCTTCGCGGGACCAAAGCGGAGTGGGGTAAGATGGTTCGATCGGCCTCGTGGCAATCCCCGCAGAGCCCTCCTGGAAGCAGCTGACCCGTTTCTCTACAGTTCCGTTCGGTTCTCGCCGATAGAGGGTGAGGAAGCCGGTCTCTATCGACATCACAGGGAGGGTTCTCGGCCATGCCATCGGCGAGCGAACTGGTCCAGTCCTGCACCACCGTCTTCACGTTGCCGGAGATCTACTTCCGCGTGCGGGACGTGGTGAACGATCCCGATTCGACCATGGACGACCTTGCCGAGGTCCTGAAGCTGGATCCGGCCATCTCGGCCAGGTTGCTCCGCATTGTCAACAGCCCATTCTACGGGTTCCCCAAGCAGATCGACACGATCTCGCGTGCCGTCAATCTCCTCGGTACACAGGCCATCAACGACCTTGTCACTGCGACGACGGTCGGACGGACCTTTGCCGGCATGCCGATTCAACTGATGGACGTCTCCATGTTCTGGCGGAAAAGCGTGCTCTGTGCCTTGCTCGCCGGGAAAATTGCCAAATCCTGCGGTCTTGAAGATAGCGAGCGGTTTTTTATCGCAGGGTTGTTGCGCGACATCGGCCACCTCGTCCTCTACCAGACCATCCCGCGGCGAGCTCAGTCCGCGCTTATCGAAGCTGGCTACCTTGAAACCTCCCTGGCCGAGGTGGAACAGTCCAGCATCGGGTGCGACTTCGTAGAAGTGGGAGCCGAACTCATCCGGTCCTGGGGGATGCCTCTGCAGATCGAGCAGGCCATTCGCTGTCAACTGAGCCCAAACGATGCCGGTGAATTTATCATCCATGCGTCCGTCGTTCATCTGGCCGGTGTCGTCGTCGACTACGAAGAGCTCGAGCCGAACCGGAGGCCTGCGGCATTGCCGTTCACCCCCCATGCTGTTACCGCCACACGGTTTGTGCCGGCCAACCTCCCGGCACTGCTCGCAGATGCCAGCGCCCAGCTCCACGATACCCTGGCGCTGATCCAGCCCCACGCCATGGCTGCCTAACAGGTTGGTGACACTGTCCGCCGGCGGCGAGAACGACGCTGGATGGATTTTGCCGTGTCTTCAGCCTACAGGATGCCGGCCAATCGATTCAGGCCCAGCGTCGCCTGGGCAAAAAACAGCTGAAATGCCTGGTAGTCCTGGGGGAGCACCGGCTGGTTGCTCGTGGCTCGATCGCAGTAGATGAGCCCAATCGGTCTCGCTCCCACCCGCAACGGCGCCACGATCGCCGATGTCGGGTTCCAGACATCGAGGAAGTCCTGTTTCAGAGTCCCGGCCATTTGGTCTGAAAAGTTGGGAACCAGGAGTGGATCGACTCGTTTGAGGATCGTGAGAAAAAACCGGTGTTCCCGGCTGAGTGAGCCTGACAGGGACCGGAGGTACGGTGCCAGAGGAATCACGCCAAGCCCCACCCTTCCGATAAGCAGATCACTATCGCTTGGGTTCAGCAGTGCCAGACCCACACGGTCAAATCTGGCATCCCGATGGAGCGATTGTACAAATATCCCAAGGAGGCCGTTCAGGTCCTTCGCACTCTGGAGCGAGTCCTGAAAGGCCTGGAGCGTTTCAAGAGGCTTGGTTCGAATCGGAGCAGTCGGTTCGTCTCGCGGTGGGGACATCGCCTGTTCCTTGCCGACCGCCGGGTTGATGGGGGGCGAGTGCGGAATCGATTCGGTGGGGTCCTGCTCCTTTGATGGTGACGTGGCTTCATCGGAAGAATCGATTGCCAGCCCCATTGAGCGGATGAGTTGGCGCCCGCGATCCATAGCCCGAATCATCAAATCCGTGAACGGGCCAGAAGAGAGTCCGCTTCCGAGCTGGAGGGTCTTTTTGGCTTCCTCAACGGCAGTCCGCGGGGCGGGGCCGGTCAGCACCTCGACCAGGCGAATGGAGCCGACGACGATACCTCGGTAGGTGTGTGGCCTACTTTGCCAATGCGCTATCGGTTGTTCCTCCGGATGACGGAAGAGCTCGATCAGATCATCAGGTAGCTTCCACATGTGGGCCAATGCTTGGGCCAAGGTCAGTCGTGGCACACCGATGAGGCGCGTCTCTTGAAGCGCGGATTCCGACGGGCGCTTGGTTGTCTTGGAAATAGCCTGGAGAGCGAGAAAGAGGTCAGGGTCTTGGTAGGCAATGGCCAAGTCTCCGATCGAATAGAGGAGGGCGCCGGTAAACAACTGCCCAGGCTGTGGGTAGCCTATAGCCATGCCCAGTTCGCTGGCATAGGTCGCGGCGATGAGAGACCGTGCGATCAGAGTTTGAAACTCCTGTTGGCGAAGCGGCCAATGTTGCAGCTGTTCGACAAGATGGGCTGCGGCCACAAGGGACCGGACGGTGTCGAGCCCGAGCCAGCTGACGGCATGGGGGACCGACACAATCGTCTGCCGAGGACTGTAGGCGATGCTGTTCGCGACTTGTAGAACTTTGCATGTCAGCCCATGGTCTCTGCTGATCACCCGGGCAAGAGTTTCGGCATTGGACTGAGGTCCCATGTGATTCAGGATTTGCTGGCAGGTTGACTGCAAGATGGGAAGACAGCTGCTGGATTCGTCCAAGAGCGGCCTGAGTTTTTGATGGAGACGAGGGCGGATTGAATCGATGAAGGCTGATTCTATGGCCGTGCTTGAGGAAGTCATAAGAGGTTCCTGGTTGAGGGGCAGAGGCTCTATCGGTCAGAATCAGACTGAGCTTGAGGGTGGAAAAACTTTGAGGAAAGGAGTGAACGATCGTGCATGCAGTGAAAAAAGAGAGCGAGGACTATCCCGCGGCCAGGAAGTTACAGCCGGATGAAGTCGATAGGTACCGGCTAGACTGACCAGTCAGCCGCATGCATGCAGCTGTTTGGCTCATCATCCCTAACCGATCGCTCAGCAAGCAACAGCCCTATACGTGATGGCGGACGCAAAAATCCATGGGCCATACACTGTACCGCTAGACCAGCTCGCTGACAGAGATGAGACTAGGCTAGAGCCATCCATCTCTAGCAATAAGTGCAAGATAGAGCTATTATGCCCTGCCTCATCCATCTACATAGAGATGGCATAGCATTCATCTTTTCTCTTCAATGGCTGGAATGGCACAGTCATGATACGACCATTGGTCATTAGTCACTCACATGGATGAATCGAATTCGATACAGATCTCGTATCGAATTCGATACACCAATCTGCGATTCGCCGGGGAACCCTATATGTATGGGTCGCTAGGAAGACTCAAGTATGAATGAAATACGCATGTGGGGACCTCGCCATCTGCGCTCGATAGTCCAGGCATCACGGTTGCATCAGGCCTAGGCAGACATGCACACGAGAGAGTTTGGCGGGGAGAGGGCTCTTACGGGAGATCACTCATCAATCAACTACCCGGCATTGCACTGAGGAAAGGAGGGAAAAATCAGGTGTGAGTTAGGGAGAGAAGGAAGAAGAAAATGAGTTCAGACCATCTTAAGGAGGTGCCCAGTGAGTACAGGTGTATCGTATTCCATACGACTCGCAACAGCGGTTGGGGTGACCCTGGCCATGTTGGCGACATCCGCGCAGGCGCAAGAAATCATGAATCGTGGCGCAGTGACGGGGGTCAAGGTTGCTCCGGGTAACAGCAATCGAATTGACTTTGCCAACGCCAGAGCGATGGCCCTGCCTCAAGCGACGGAGGCTGTATCCGCGCAGGCTGAACAGGATTTGATCAGCAACTTAGTCAATCGATTCCAAGCCTCCGCTGCCACAGACAGTGGCCAAGTGGCAGGTTCTGAGGGTGATGGGTCGGCTCTCAATGCTATTGATCTTGACACATCTTCGGAGGCAATCAATACGCAGGCGGGGGGAGAATTTGAAACGCAGGAACATGGCACGTCAAATCATCCCTTTAGCACAGCGAAGGCCGATCTCAGGAATCTGAATGGTACGGCCCATCCGACTAATTTCACCTACCCCTATAGTCCGTCCGGTAAACTGTTCTTTAATATCGGCTCCAGCACGTTTGTGTGCTCCGCCTCATTGATCAAGAAAGGCGTTGTTGTCACAGCCGCGCACTGTGTGGCCGAGTTTGGATCAAGAACAAGGTTTTATACCAACTTCCGCTTTGTACCAGGGTATCGGAATGGCGTTGGGAATACTGCTCCCTCGCCTGGAAACTGGGCGGTCTCGCAAGCATGGGTCATGAGTAGCTATATCAATGGGGTGGCAGGGCAATGCGCCGCCACCGCTCCAGGTGTGGTCTGTAAGGATGATGTCGCGGTGCTCGAACTGACGCGAAAGAGCACCATTCCCAACTATCCAGGCACCGTGACTGGTTGGTATGGCTATGGGTGGAACCGGTTTGGCTTTACGTCAACTGGTCTGACCCATATCACTCAAACAGGCTATCCTGTCGGGCTCGATTTCGGGCAACTCATGCAGCGCAATGACTCACAGGGCTTTATCGCGTCCTCCACGCTCGTGAATAATACCGTCATTGGCTCCTTGATGACGGGCGGCTCCAGCGGAGGGCCATGGCTCCTCAATTTTGGAATTCGGCCGACGCTCAATGGAACAGCGAATGGGTCTTTCCCCAATCCAAACATTGTGATCGGGGTGACCAGCTGGGGTTATGTGAGTTCGGCCATCAAGCAACAGGGGGCCAGCCCCTTCACCAGCACGAACATTGTGCCGTTGGTCAATGCCGCTTGTGCAAGCTCAGATCCGCGTTGTGCGCCATAAGACACGGACTGCTGAGCTATGAGGGAAAAATGATCTTGTAGGCAACTCACGGCTGCAGGATCGAATCGGAACTGAGGAAGGGGGGTCTTACCGACTGAGGTGGGGTCCCCCTTCCGACTTATGTCGGGGTTTCGTCTCTCAGTGTTTTTTCTATTCAGAAGCGGGAAACCTATACTATGGGCTCATCATTATGGATTCCATGGGCGTTGGTGCAGTTGACTGATTCTGTTGTGGGAGTGACAATAAGACTGCAACACACACGGGGTACTTCATAATGTGACGACGGTGTGTGCCAGTTGCGCTAGGAGCCAAGAATGGTTGATGTGAAGGGAAAGAAGGACACGTTGCAATATGTACAGGCAAGGGAGGTGGGCCATGCACACGCTAGTCGGTCATTCCATACGAGTCGCAACATTGCTGGGAGTTACGCTGTCTATATGGACTATTTCAGCGCAGGCTCAAGAAATCATGCATAAGGGAGCAGTCACGGGGAGTAAAGTTCCCTCAGAAGGGCAGGACAACAAGATCGATTATAAGAATGCCGAAGCCATGCCCCTTCCGGCTGCGCCAGATAGTCTTGCAAAACAGGCGGAAAAAGACTTAATCGACAATCTTGTCAATCGGAACCGGCCTGTGGTCTCTGGGCCTGCCGGTCTGGAGCCAGGTTCTGAAGGCAATGGCATGCCAAATTCTGTTGAGCCGCGAACACCCTCAGGGCCACCCAATCCGAAGAAATTGAAGTAGCCGTGCCTGGTGGGCCGTTCTACTCCTCCCTATATGGGCTGATGTTTACCACTGTGAGGCGAGGCATGTGTGCCGCGGTACACCTCAGCTGGCACTAGTTATCTTGATTCCGCAGTAGCCAGAGATATTGTCAAGAGTGGTGGATTTGGGTGATCAAGTCCGATCCTCCCGAGTTCCTGTTTGGTTGTCCTCTCGTTCGTTCCACAAACTGATCCTTCTTGAAGACGACATCTGCACGGACGAGTAGAGCAGGTCGTGCGCATCGAGCCGCACCACGTGTTCTGCACGGCCTCCAGTTTGAACGCCATCGTCAGCCCGGCAGTGTATGAGCCGCCCCTTGGTCACCCCTGTCCGCAGCTTCACTGTGGCAAACGTCGACTCAATCAGGTTGGTCGACCAAATAGGTTTCTAGTGGTCAGCGGGGAAGTCGAAGTGAGTAGGGAGCTGCGGCATGTCCGCGAAGAGCGCTCTGGCGGCCTTTGGATACTTCGCCTCTGAGTGTAAGGTTGGGAAAGTGTTGAGGGAAGGACCGAACGATTGTGCAGGAAGTAGAAAGAAAGTGGAGCGAGGACCGTTGATAGAGTGTGAAGCCACAGCCGCTTACTGAACCGACCAGAGTAGTTTCTCGACGACGCTGTATCTCTATTAGTCCACATTGTTTATTCGGCCGAGTGCCTTCCTGGAAGATCGCTTGTTCCAGGGTACAGAAGAACTGTTGGTGGGGAAGGGGGTCCTCAACGGCCAGAAGGTAACCCTGGGCGCTGGTCCGCACGACGCAAGAATGGTACCGTAAAATGCTGACATGAGTAATACGTACATAGATGCGTATACCTAAGTGTTAGGCATTGACTTGCCAGCGAGTCGGCACTATAAATCGGTCCACTTCGTCATGGCGTCACGCCATGCAACTAGAAAGGTCTAGAGGGATGGGTGCATTGCGGTCTTGCCCACCGGTGCGGTCTGCGTTCCTGAGATGGTTGCTGAGCCTGGGGCTTCTCATGGGACTGTTCGCCTGTGGGCCGGCGCCATCCGACCCTGCGCCGAGCGTGGATGCACGTACGGATCTGAGGGGGGTGTCCACGGTGCCTTCCGTGCCACAGGATAGCCCATCATCTCGCAACGATCCCACCAAGCCGACGCCGAGCGACGTGACGCTCGCCTCTTCTCGTGAGTCGGTCTCTGATCAGAAAAAAGATCCAGCGCCACGACCTGATCGCGCACTCCTGTCCGACCGGACCCAACCGTCGGTGGATGTTTCGGAGCAGCCTGGTGTTCTTCCATTGATGAATGTGTGGACGCAGGAGGGACTGCCCGTATCAGTCGTGGTGCTCGAAGACCCGACCGACGACGCGAGCCTCGAAGAAGACGCGAACAACGAGCGACACAACTGGGATGTCGCGCATGCAACGGAGCAGTTGGAAGATGAACAGGAACAAGAGGAAAGATCCGGCGAGCGGAACGAATGACGCGCGTGGGGCGCAGGCCCCGCGGACATTCGTAGCTAAGATGTTGTGGGTGTTGAGAGCGGCTGGCCGTGGCGGGACTCGTCATGAACGACCAGTCTGAAGAGAGTGAGCAGATGAGTTGCTCGATCGCAATGGACGGAATAGCCCGCGCCTGATATCGAAAGGATGAGTTGCTTTCAATGGCGCGTGGACATGCGCGTTACTCGACAGGGAGTGACGGGATCAGTGGGCCAGGTACAATCTCAATAACCGAGGAGGATTGTTTATGAGAACGCGAAACGCACTTGTCACGATCATGCCGGCTGTGCTGGCAGTCGTGTGTATGCAGAGCAGCAACACGGAGGCACAGGACAGCACGGAGACACGGCTCAGCGCAGCAGTCAGCACGGGCGCGTCGCTTGGATTTCAGGTCAGCAAACAGACGACGGAAGTGCAGGCGGCATCGACTTTGGCATATTGGACGCCGGAGCGGCTTGCGAACGCGAAGCCGATGCTGCCTCTGCTGAATGAGCGAGCGGTGGCTGCTGAGGCAACTGCGCAGGGGGATGGGGTATCAGTCTCTCTCCCGGGGAAACGTCCTACCGCCACGGCCAGTGCGGATTCGGCTGTGCGTCTCTACGACCCAGCGCAGGTCCAGATTCAGTCCGAAGCTGGGGGGGTCGAGGCGCAAGCGGTGGGGTCTTTGGGGGCCCACTTCACCAGTGCACGGGTTAACCAGCCAGCCTTAGAGACTATCTATCCAAATCGGACGGTCGGCAAACTGTTCTTCACTGAAAATGCTACAGGAATTAATAAGGTCTGCTCCGCCTCGGTGCTTCGGCACAGGGTCGTGCTCACAGCAGGGCACTGTGTCCATCGTGGGAGCGGCGGAACTGCAGGATTTCATCGTAACTTCCTGTTCATCCCGGCATTCAGAGATGGGGCTGCGCCTCTGGGAACTTTTACACCCCGTTATGTGGCCACGACCTCCACGTGGGCCACGGGTGGTGGCGTGGTCCCCAATGCAGCGGATTTCGGGATGTTCGAAATGAACGATAGGTCTGGCGTGAGAATCGGTAGCATCACGGGGTTCTTGGGGTACGCGACCTCCCGCCTTATTCCCAACCACACGACGAAGCTCGGCTATCCGTGTAACCTCGATAGCTGCCAGAAAATGCAGCAGGTGACGTCGCAAAGCTTTCGGGCGGTCAGTCCCAACAACGTCGAATATGGTTCGAATGCCCGAGGCGGCTCGAGCGGCGGTCCGTGGGTGCAAAACTTTGGTATTCAGGGCGTGGGTGGATTGACGACCGGCTTGAATCAGGTTGTCGGGGTGACTTCCTATGGGTACGTCTCGCTGGATCCGAAGGTCCAGGGCAGCCCCATCCCTGACAGCCGGTTCCTTTCGTTGCTGAATCTGGTCTGTGCTCAGAGGGCCGGCAACTGCAGCTAAAATCCTATAGATAACAGTGGCGGGTGCGATTGTCGCACCCGCCACCCTTTCACCCCAGCGTGTCAAGCCGCGCATTTCACCGAACAAGCCCGCAGCAAGTGAAGAAGCGAAGCAGGACATGCCAAGCTTTGCGTGAACCGCTCGCTTCGATCGCATGCGAGCGGATACCGACCTTGCCCTCGCGTTCCTCTGTACGGTAACCCTCTGGGCGATGTGAGAATGAAGGAGGATGGTTGTTTCCATCGCCTGCTCGGGGAATGTCGTCGTGTTTCTCTGACGAGGGCGTATCCCGTGAGATCAGGGCGTTCTGGTCAGGCGAAACGACGTCAGCATTTTCTCGCCCTCGGGACCAAAGGGGATGAGGCCGTACATGTACCGGTCGGTTGCGAAATAGAGGAACTCGTTGGGCGCGAGCTGCTGCCGGAGTGCGACCCTCAGTCCTTCGTGTGCCCCCTGCAGTTGAACGGGAGTAATCTCGCTGCCGGGAGGCAGCAGGCCGAAGGAGTTGAGCCAATCACGCAGCGAGCGTCCCGACGGTCGCGGGAATACCTGGATGGTCAACATGGGCGGTTCAAGATCCGCAAACTGGCCGGTTGCGATGTCCTTCCGTTGAAAGCGTACGCGCTGGACTGCCGGCGGCTGCGTGGGTGTTGGGTGGGTGACTTCCTTGAGGATCACGTACTCTTTGGGATATTCGACGGCAAAGCCATAGGTTGGGTCGGTGTGCATCTGCCAGTCCTTCGTCTGGATGACAGGCGACATTCCCGTCGGCCTGTCGAGTTGCCGCGCGGCACTGTCGCAACTGGCCCAGATCACACTTGCGACAATCACATAGGAAAGCCATACGACTCGAAACAGGATTGGCGCATCGTTCACCATCTATGTCCCTATCCGTCCTCCGCTCCTGTATGCATTCGATGAATCATCAATAGTAAGCCGTCGATCGAATGCCAGAGCGTGGAGCAACACTGGCTCCGAGCTACCTTGCGCTGAGCTGGCCGAGGCTGTCAATGTTTCCCTCTTCCTCTTTCCTGGGTTATCGCGCGGGAAGGGTTGAGTAAATGGCGTCAGGTCGTTCGATGGCGCGGTGATGGCTGACGGCGTGGCAAGCGTTACCGCATCGCAACGCTGTGTCTGTCCACAATCCGGCCCGAACCCCCCCTGCTCATCACACTAATTGGGCTACAAGCGTCCGAATGTTCGTTCAAAGAACTCTTTGGTGAGCTTCATATGCTGCGCGATATCCGTTTGCAGATGGCGTGCGCCGGCCTGCCAGTCATCCGTTGTGTAGCCAACCCGGCGGGCGAGGAAGATAAATTCGTCGGAGTCGGTTGGTGGAAGGACCCGATCTTTGGCGTTGCCACGGACCATGCGTAGGCCGTCGATGAGCATGCGGATAAAGAAGTAGGCCTTGCGGAGAATCTCGCCGTCTTGCCTCGTGACAAGGCCACAATCGACGAGGGTCGCCAGCGCCTGCATGGTGTTGGGAGTGCGCAGGACAGGGAGCCGATGGCCATGCATGATTTGGAGGTATTGCATGGCATACTCGATATCGACGATACCACCGGGGCTATGCTTCAAGTTGACGGTGTCGCGCTCCACCAGCTGCTTGAGTTGCTGTCGGCGCAAGGCGAGGGCATCGGGGATATTCCAGGTTTTCCCGCTATAAACGTAGCTGTCGCGATGGGCCTCGACGCGCTTTCCAAGGGCCGCATCACCCGCTACATGCCGCAGCTTGATCAATGACTGACGCTCGAATGGCGCAGCCAGGCCGCTGTCACTGTAGTACTTGGTGATCTCGTCAAAGGGATTGGTCAAAGAGCCTTTTCCGCCGTGAGGGCGGAGACGCACGTCGAGGTGAAAGATGCCTTCCTGCTTGGCCTCGATCCACTGCAGCAGTTTGGCCCCCAACCGCTCAAAGTATTCGCTGTTCTCGATCGGCTGCTTACCGGCTGTGCGACCGGCGTCCTCATACACGAACATCACTTCAATGTCAGAGGCGTAGCCGAGTTCCTTGCCACCGAACTTGCCCAAGCCCAGTACGGTGAAGGGACAGGGTTTTTTATTGGCCAAGCGTGGCGGGCCATGCATCGCATTCAGCTTGGCTTGGCAGTCTTTCAAGCTCCGATCGAGGATAACTTCGGCTAGTTGGGTCAATGCAGCTGAAAAATCAGGCAGCGCTGTGTCTGGCTCGACGATGTGCTTCATATCGATGCGGAACAGTTCACGGTCCTTGAGGCTATTCAGCGCGGCCTTTCGATCCTCGTCGGTTTTGGCTTTATTCACCAGGCGATCGAGTTCCTTGCGAAGCGTAGCTTTTGGGGTTATGAGAGGCGCATCGCGATAATCTTGCAGGAGCGGCAGCAGGTTGCTGTGTTGACGGCGCAGAAAGTCTTCCCAGAGAAAATCGCTGGCCCCGAGCAGACGAGCGAGCAGGGGAAACGTTTTCTTGTCGCTGAGAAACGCCAAGGCTTCTTGCTGGGCTTTCCCTTTCGCTTGCTGCACCGTCAGGTCAAGAAACTGGTCAAAGGCCTCCAAGGCTTTGGTTGGGTCAGGAGCCCATGTCAGGGCATGGGTGAATTGTTTGATGAGCACGGCCGTCTGGCGCAGCTGCTGCTGATCGGTTGCATCGGTCAGCTTCTGGCCATGGCGGTTGCGGACATAGAAGCGATCGTGAATCTTCCCTTCCTCGACGTCGAACTGTGCTTTGGAAATGTACACGTTGCGCATGGCCAGGGCGTTGGCGAAGGCGTACAGAAAAGCTGGGGTATCGTCCGACCGGATATCCATGACCGTGTCGGTGGGAGATTGGCTGTTGTCGAATGTGATCTGCACCGGATGGAGCAGACCACCAAAAGATGCACGGCGCTTGCCGAGCTGTTCGACCAGCCGTCGATTCACTGCACAGCGGGCCTCCGTAAATTGTCCTTTATCGAGCAATCTGATTACTAAGTGGAGCGCATCCGCCAGGTGTTTCTGTTGAATGTCGCCCAATTCCATTCCTGGTACCGGCAGCACACGGAACACATCGACGATTTTTTTTCTGGTCAGCCCTGGACTGCCCGTGGTGCGGGCGCGCGGTCCGTATCCTGCCCAACTTGTGCGAGCGAGCGGCACAGCCGCTTGTTCGCCAAACGTATAAATATCTCCTTCTTCGATATTCAGGCCGAATGCAGAGAGCAGGCCGCAAATCGTGGCGAATTCAGAGAAGTAATCATAGGCCACGATCGTGACCTCAAATCGTGTATCGTGCAGCTCGGTAAAGGCAATTGCGCAGGGGCGTTCCGGGGTGAGCTGAGCCGTCGAGCGGATATGAGCGGCAATCGTCGGGGGTTCGAATTTCCGGAAATATTCTGGGTCCATGCGGCTGGAAAAATCATGTAGGATCTCGGGCGCAATATCAGGACACAGGGGACGGACTGTGCTGAGCAGCGCGGTACGATCGGGAGCGTCAGTGGACATGGACGTTAGTATACCCGAATGGTTTCATTGTGCGTAGAGGAACCCCTGAGTATAATGCCGCTCCATGCCTCGAAGAATTCCCACACCCCACTCGTCGCCTTTTCCATCGTGGGCTGAAGGTCGTTCCGATAAGCCAGATCCCACGCCTATCCTGCTGGAGGAGAAGCGAAATGCTGAGGGGATCCGGGTGATTTTGTCTGCCTATGGCCTGCGTGATCCCAATCAAGCGGACCGTAATCTCGATGCCATGGCCGGTGACCCCATCCAACGACGGCGGCTGGCCGACATTCTGCCGATGATGATGGAATCCATTTCACGGACGGCCGATCCCGATCAGGCGCTGAACCACTGGGAGCGCATGTTGGAGAGTGTCTCCCGCACCTCATTTCTCGACTATCTGCGCACGTCGCCGCGCATGCTCGATCTTCTCTGTGTGATCTTCGGCAACAGCGATGCCTTGACCTTTACGCTCATTCGAGACCCCACCGTGGTGTACTGGCTGGCTGAGGAGGATGTCCTCGCACGACCTCCGACGCGGAAGGGTATGGAGCGCGCGCTGTACGCAAGCATCGGGCATCTCACCTCCAAAGAATCGAAGCTGGATGCGCTGCGCCGGTTCCAGCGGCGAGAAATGTTACGGATCGGTGTGCGGGATCTCCTCCGCCTCTCGACGGTCCCGGAAACGACCAGCTCGTTGTCGGATTTGGCTTGCCTCCTGATTCATGCGGCCTACGAGGTTGTCGATGCCGATCTCCGTCAGCAATATGGCATTCCCATGCATCAGAATCGGCAGCGACGGTGGGTGGAGACCAAGTTTACGGTGATCGGGATGGGCAAGCTTGGCGGACATGAATTGAATTACAGCTCCGATGTGGACCTAATCTACCTCTATGAGTCCCACGATGGAGAGACCAGAGCGCCGAGAGGGAGGCGTGCGGCTATCCCAGCCGGCGTCGGCATTTCTAATGAAGAATATTTTGAGATCCTTGCCCGTGAACTCACCAGGGTGTTGGTCGAACCTACCAGGGAAGGCTACGTCTTTCGAGTCGATCTGCGGTTGCGGGCCGAGGGTTCTGTTGGCCAGTTGGCTCGCTCGCTGGTCGAGTATCGGAAATATTATGCGACACGCGGACAGGTCTGGGAGCGGTTGGCGTTGCTCAAAGCGTGGCCGGTCGCCGGATCCCATGATGTCGGACAGGCGTTTCTCAAGTTGGTGAAGCCGTTTGTATTGGGGGCAGGGAGCACCATGGATCGCGCGAACGCCTTGGCGATTGTGGAAGATGTCCGCGCCGTCAAGGACATGATCGATGCCAAAATGTCGGACCGTGGCCACGCACAGCGCAACGTAAAGCTGGGGACCGGCGGGATTCGAGAGATCGAGTTTTTCGTGCAGACCATTCAAGTCCTGGCCGGACGAAAGGTGCCTGCGCTATTGGACCGGAGCACCCTCGCTTCACTGAACCGGCTGGCCAAGAAAAAACTGCTCTCGACCGAAGAACGCGATGCGCTGGCCGCCGCGTATCTCTTCCTGCGCGATGTTGAGCATAAGTTGCAGATGGTCGATGATCTCCAGACCCATGCGTTGCCCGAACGCTCAGAAGAGTTGGAGCGTTGTGCGGTCCGGATGGGATATGGTGCACAGGATCGGATGAAGGCAGCCAAATTGTTTCATGTCGATCATCAACACCATACCGAGATGGTCCATCGTACCTTCAGATCGTTCTTTATCGAGCCAACGACGTCGCCTGTCTTTAAAGTTATGCTCAGGGCCATCGGACTCAGGCATTAGCAGCAGAAGGGGCGAAAACAAGAAGGGCCCGGTGGTTTCCCACCGAGCCCTTCTTTAAACCCTACCCTAATGAGCGTGCCCTCTGAGGGGCCTGCCCTGAACTTGTCGAAGGGGTTAGTACATCCCTTCCATACCGCCGCCGTGGCTGTGTCCGCCTGGGCCGCCGGCTGATTCCTTCTTCTCTTCGGGGAGTTCGGTGATCATGACTTCGGTCGTGAGCATCAAGCCCGCGACGCTGGCGGCGTTCTGCAGAGCGCAGCGCGACACCTTGGTCGGGTCGATGATGCCGGCCTTGATCATATCGACATATTCATCCGTGGCGGCGTTGTAGCCACCGTTGGGGTTCTTGTCTTCCCGAACCTTGCCGACGACGACCGAAGCTTCTGCGCCGGCATTCGCGGCGATTTGTCGGAGCGGCTCTTCGAGCGAACGCCGGACGATGTCGAGTCCGACCTTTTGCTCCGCCGGGACATCCTTGATTCCATCGAGTGCCTTGATGCAGCGGAGGTAGGCCGTACCGCCCCCAGGGACGACACCCTCTTCCACTGCCGCCTTGGTGGCATGCAGCGCGTCTTCGACGCGGGCCTTCTTCTCCTTCATCTCGGTCTCGGTTGCGGCGCCGACATTGATGACGGCCACGCCGCCCACAATCTTCGCCAGCCGCTCTTGCAGCTTTTCGCGATCGTAGTCAGATGTGGTCTCGTCGATCTGAGCCTTGATTTGCTTCACGCGCCCTTCAATCTTCTTGGCATCGCCGTAGCCTTCCACGATCGTGGTGTTGTCCTTATCGATCGTGACGCGTTTGGCGCGGCCGAGATCGGTCAGCTTGACGTTCTCGAGCTTGATGCCGATGTCTTCAGAAATCACCTGGCCGCCGGTGAGGATCGCGATATCCTCCAGCATGGCCTTGCGGCGATCGCCGAAGCCCGGAGCTTTGACTGCCACGACATTCAAGGTGCCACGCAACTTGTTGACCACGAGGGTCGCCAGGGCTTCACCCTCGACTTCTTCGGCGAGGATGACGAGTGGCTTACCCAGCTTGGCCACTTGCTCGAGCAATGGCAGCAGGTCCTTCATGCTGCTGATCTTCTTTTCGTTGATCAGGATGAGCGGTTCCTCCACGGAACATTCCATCCGCTCTGCATTGGTGACGAAATAGGGAGAGATGTAACCGCGATCGAACTGCATGCCCTCGACGACGTCCAGCGAGGTGGTCATCGACTTGGCTTCTTCCACGGTGATGACGCCGTCCTTGCCGACTTTTTCCATGGCTTCTGCGATCAAATCGCCGATGGTCTTGTCGTTGTTGGCCGAAATGGTGCCGACTTGCGAGATCTCGGTCTTGTTCTGACAAGGCTTGCTGAGCTTCTTGAGCTCGGCGGTGATGGCTTCGACGGCCTTGTCGATGCCTCGCTTGATCTCCATTGGATTGGCGCCGGCGGTGATGTTCTTCGCGCCTTCCCGGAAAATAGCTTGGGCCAACACGGTGGCGGTGGTGGTGCCGTCACCAGCGATATCGCTGGTCTTGCTGGCCACTTCGCGGACCAGCTGGGCGCCCATGTTTTCGTAGGGGTTCTTCAGCTCGACTTCCTTGGCCACCGTCACGCCGTCCTTGGTGATGGTCGGGGCGCCGAATTTCTTGTCGAGAATCGCATTGCGGCCCTTTGGGCCGAGTGTTGCTTTCACGGCGTCCGCGAGCTGGTTCACCCCTCTCAGGATGGCCGCCCGTGCCGCATCGCCGTACATAAGTTGCTTTGCCATTATCTGTCCTCCGTTTTAAGTCTAAAGTTGCGAAAGTTCGAATGGGCAACAGTTTAAAAATGTCATGAACGACGTTTTCAACGTTCCCGACTTTCCTGCTGCGATTAAGCCGTAAAGACGCCCAGGATGTCTTCTTCCTTGAGGATCAAGCACTCTTCGTCCTCAATCCGAAGCTTGCTGCCAGAATACTTGTCGAACAGGACTTGGTCTCCGACCTTGACGTTCTCCACTTTCTTGCCGACCGCCTGGACCACGCCTCGTTGTGGCTTTTCCTTCGCCGAATCCGGCACATAAATCCCGCCGGCGGTCCGATCCAATTCCTCGGTGTAGGTGACGAATACTCGCTCACCCAAAGGCTGAAACCCCTTGGCAATGTTCTTCTTTTCCTTCTCAGCTGTACTCATTGCAGAACCTCCTCCTGATGAAAGTGAACTCGTTAGGCGTTGACGGTTGTAAAGAGTTGGGCTGAACTTGTGCGATCTAGGCAGCCTGCGACTCAAGGAAAGAGATAGACCTTCGTTCCCTTAAGTCAAGAGGGGGAATAAGGGATTTTTATCGTTTCCGATCACTCCTGCCGCTGCAGATATTAGTTCATTCTAACCTATTGGGAAATCAACATTCTAGGAGTATTTTCTCCGGTGGGGGTGGGATCACTGGGATGTCATGCCCGCAAGCGATCAAAATCTTTGATGTCTTTTTTGATGTAGTCACGGAGGCGTTTGATGATGCGGGCTTCCAGTTGACGGGTCCGCTCCTTGGTAATGCCGTATTTGTCGCCCAGATCATCCAAGGTCAGGGGCTGGTCGGACAGAATACGATTTCTGAGAATATCTTCGTCTCGTTCTTCCAGGGTCTTGATGAACTCGGCAAGCTTGGCCCTGAAGAGGGTCTTGAGCTGATGATCGGCGAGTTGTTCGTCTGCCGGTTCTTGATGGGAGGGCAAGACGTCCAACAGGGTATGTTCCTGGTCTTCACCGATCGGCTGGTCGAGTGAGAGCTCCCAGTTGCCCAGGCGCTGATCCATTTCAACCACATCGCGCTCACGCACATTCAGACGATCCGCGAGTAATTTCGTGTCCGGCGCGAAGCCCTCCCGCTCAAGCTTCGCCTTTTCCTTTTTGAGGTTATAGAACAGTTTTCGCTGGTCCTGCGTTGTCCCGATCTTGACGAGTCGAAAAGTGTGCAGGAGGTACCGGAGAATATAGGCCCGCGACCACCAGGCGGCATAGGCATAGAAGCGCACGTTTTTCGAAGGGTCGAATTTCTTGATGGCCTGCATCAGGCCGACGTTCCCTTCCTGAATGAGATCCATGTGGTCGGCCCCGGTATGGAGGTACTCGCCGGCAATCGAGACCGACACGCGCAGGTTCGCCATGATGAGCTTGAGGGCTGCTTCGCGGCTGCCGTGGGTGTGATACTCCTGGAAAAGCTGAAGTTCCTCTTCCTTTGACAGATAGGGGTATCGGCGGACTTCGGCAAGGTACTGCTGTAAGGCCGTGACCGGCACCACGGCCATGGTGTCGGCAGGCTGCCGTCCATCAGAGTCTTGGACGTCTAATACCACCGGGGCAGCTTCGGCCTCGACGATCTCATCATCGGAGGGTTCGAGGATTTCTGGTTCTAGGGCGTCGCCCATTTCCTCCTGTGAATGGTCATGACTATTCATGATACGTGCGTGACTATAACAGAATGAATGATTGGCACAAAGGCTGTCTTGCAGGAGTAAGTGGGCACTATGGGTAGCGCCTGTTCTGCCCTGATGGGGGAGAGACTCGACAGTCTCTCCCGTAGGTGGTGTTCGCTTGCGCCTCTCAAAGCGGCTCCCCTATAGTGACTGCTATCCATCCGGAGGTCGGGCGTGTCTGAGATCTTGGGCATTCTGAAAAGCGGTCATTGGCCGTCGCTGGCGGGGGCGTGGTTACACCTGACAGTCAGTTTCATGGTCTGGTTGCTCGTCGGGGCGATGAGCCTTCCGCTCATGGCGGCGCTGCAGCTGAGCGAAACCGAGATCGCCTGGCTCGTCTCCCTGCCGTTACTCGGCGGGGCGGTGTTACGGATAGTAGCCGGATGGAGCGCGGATTGGCTCGGAGCGCGACCCACGGCCGTGGTCATTCTCGTGATGGAGTGTCTGGTGTTGTGCTGGGGGTGGCTCGGTGTCACTGGGTACGGAGAAGCGCTCGCCTTTTCGGCGTGTTTGGGTGTGGCGGGGGCGAGTTTTGCGGTGGCACTTCCGATTGCCAGTCGAGCCTATCCGCCACCAGCGCAAGGACTGGTGCTTGGCCTGGCAGCATCGGGGAATGTCGGCACCGTGCTCATTTTCTTCTTGGCGCCGCGCTGGGCTGCCGCGATGGATTGGCATCAGATCTGCGGTCTTATGGCCTGCGTGGTGGCCGTGACGACGGTCGGATTCGTGATCGCGGTACCACGAACCAGGCCAGTTGCGGATACCCGTGTCGTGGCGTGGTGGTACCATGCGGTACAGTTGATTCACCGCCGGTTGGCCTATTGGCTCTCGTTCCTCTATGCGGTCACGTTTGGCGGTTTCGTGGGCCTGTGCAGTGTGCTGCCGCTGGTGCTGCACGATGTCTATCGGATCGACGCGATAGAGGCTGGTGCAGTGGCGGCCTTGTGCGGGCTTATGGGGAGTGTGATCCGTCCGGTCGGCGGCTATGTCGCAGATCGGCAAGGGGGGCTGCGGACGCTCTATTATGTCTTGCCGGTGATCGCGGGGGCGGTGGTGGCGGTGATCAGCCCTTCGCAAACTATGGCGGTTGTGATGATGGTGGTGGCAACGGCGGCGATGGGATTCGGCAACGGCGTGGTGTTCCAGCTGGTCGCCGAATGGTTTCCCAAGGACATCGGGTTGGCGTCTGGTGTGGTTGGGGCGTCGGGGGCCATTGGTGGATTTCTACTACCGATACTCATCGGGACGATGAAGGGGCTTTCGGGTAGCTACGAATCTGGGCTCTGGCTGTTCGCCGGGTTCACGGTGTGCGCGTGGGGCACGGTGATCGCCGCGTTGCGGGCCAATAGGTCTTCGCCCGCCGAATTATCCTCATGAGATCTTTCGATCCTCGAGCAATTCCTAAAAAAACCATATTCAAGCTTCAGTCTGAAATGCTAGATTGGTTGTCTTATGCCCACGCCGTTCAACCACATCGAAGACGCCATCCGAGACATTAAGAAGGGGAAGCTCATTATCCTGGTCGACGACGAAGACCGGGAAAATGAAGGGGACCTTGTCATTGCCGCTGAAAAGGTTACTCCACAGGCCATCAACTTCATGGCTAAACACGCGCGCGGCCTGATTTGTCTGGCCCTCACAACGGAGCGTGTCGAAGAACTGCAGTTGCCACAGCAGGCTTCGGAGAATACCGCGACGTTCGGGACCGCCTTTACCGTCTCGATCGATGCACGAAAAGACATTACGACGGGGATCTCGGCCGCCGATCGCGCGACGACGATTCATGTGGCGATCGACCCCAAGTCGAAGCCAAGCGATCTCGCTCGGCCCGGTCATATTTTCCCCCTCAAAGCGCAAACCGGCGGAGTGCTCAAACGCGCCGGGCAAACAGAGGGATCGGTCGATCTCGCACGGTTAGCGGGGCTACGTCCTGCGGGTGTCATCTGCGAAATCATGAACCAGGACGGGACCATGGCTCGCGTGCCGGAACTCACCAAGTTCGCGAAACGCCATAAACTGACGATGGTCACGATCAAATCTTTGATCGAATACCGCATGCAGCGCGAAACGTTTGTAAAAAGAGCGGGGAGCGCCCACTTACCGACAATGTTCGGCGAGTTCGAAGCAGTCGCATTCGAGAACCTGATAGACAACCTTACCCATATCGCATTGGTGAAAGGGCGTGTGGACGATGGAGAACCGACGCTGGTGCGTGTGCATTCAGGATGTTTAACGGCGGAAGTGCTGGGATCGCTACGATGTGATTGCCGAGATCAGCTCTATCAAGCGATGGAGATGATTCAAAAGGAAGGACGTGGCGTGCTGCTCTATTTGAGCAATCAGGAGGGCCGCGGGATTGGGTTGCTGAACAAAATTAAAGCCTATGGGTTACAGGATCAAGGAAGCGATACGGTTGAGGCGAATCTGAAATTAGGGTTTAAGCCTGATTTGCGGACGTATGGTGTTGGTGCGCAGATCCTGGCGGATCTCGGTTTGCGTGCGATTAAAGTCATGACGAACAATCCAAAGAAGATCATCGGTATCGAAGGGTACGGTCTCAAGGTTGTCGAGCGGGTACCGATCGAAATTCAGCCGCGCGAGGCGAATGTCCGGTATCTTCGGACAAAGAAAATGAAGCTGGGGCATCTCCTCAAAAAGGTGTAAACATCGCAACGTTTCAGGGGCCACATCAGTTAAGGGGCACATTTTGAGACATCCACACGTGCGATCTTCCCATGACACTTAGAAAGGGCTCACGCCGCGCGGCTGGATTCAGGTTCGGCATCGTGGCTGCGAAGTTCAATGAGCAGGTCACGAGCAGACTGCTGCATGCTTGTGCGGAGACACTGACTGCCCATGGTGTTCCGCAAGAGGATGTTATGGTCGTGCGGGTACCGGGCGCGTTTGAAATTCCGCTGGTCGCGCGAACCATGGCCAAGTCAGGCCGATTTGATGCGGTGATTTGCTTGGGGGCGGTGATTCGCGGGGACACCCCGCATTTCGAGTATATCTGTGCCGAAGTCAGCCGTGGCGTCGGGCAAGCGGCCGTGGACACCGATGTGCCGATCATCTTTGGTGTGTTGACCACTGAGACGGTGGCGCAGGCCGTGGAGCGAGCGGATACGAAGAAGTTCAACCGAGGCGGCGAGGCGGCGAAGTCCGCGATCGAGATGGTGATGGTAATGAGAAAGATCAGGGGGGACGTTGAAAAATTGGAAAGTCGAAAGTCTTCAAGTCAAGATCAGCGGGCAGTAGGAAGAACAAAACGGTGAGTCATTTCTCTTGCCAGTCTGTGAGCTTGCGAGCTTTTCAACCTTCTCACGTTCCCACTGTATAACTATGGGCTCTCGTCACCAAGCTCGCGAGCGAGCCTTGCAGATCCTCTTTCAGCATGACATTCATGGGAAGTCCGGCGTGCATCTTGACGAGTTTTGGCGTGAATGCGAGGCGTCCGATGAGTCAAGAGCGTTTGCGGAACAGTTGGTGCGGGGTGTGCTAGAGCATAAAAAAGAGCTCGATGCCACTATCGGTAAGTATGCAACGAATTGGACTGTGAACCGCATGCCGATTGTCGACCGCAACATCTTGCGTGCCGGGCTGTACGAGTTGCTGTGGTTGGATGAGGTGCCTGCCAAGGTTACGATGGACGAAGCTATCGAACTGGCAAAGAGTTTCGGCGACGAGGATGCGTCAAAGTTCGTGAACGCGGTTCTTGATAAGGCCTTGGCCACCGAGTCGCGGCTGGCCGCGAAGCGAGCAGACCCGGATCGTGGAATCTGGAGGAGAGCGGATCGTGATTGAACGGTATACACGTCCACAGATGAAGGCGATCTGGGATCTGAAACATAAATATGAGATCTGGCTGGAGGTCGAACTACAGGCTTGTGCCGCCTTCGAGCATGCCAAGCAGGCGCCACGTGGGACGGCGGCGAAAATCCGGAAGAAGGCCACGATCAACGTCGACCGAATTGCCGAAATCGAAAAGGTCACCAAGCATGATGTGATCGCTTTTCTCGAATCGCTCATGGACACAGTAGGACCGGAACATCGGTTTCTCCACATGGGACTCACATCCTCCGACATTGTCGATACTTCACTGGCCGTTCAAATGACTGAGGCCATGGATCTCATCCTGGAAGGGGTTGAACGGTTACTGGCTGTCTTGAAGCGGCAGTCGTTCCGGTACAAGGATCAGGTCATGGTGGGGCGGTCACATGGCATTCACGGGGAGCCGATCTCATTTGGGCTAAAGCTCGCCCTGTGGTACGAAGAAGTTCGCCGCCATCAGGAGCGGTTACGGCAGGTGCGGACCGAGATTGCGGTCGGCAAACTGTCCGGCGCCATGGGGACCTTCGCCCATCAGGGACCGGATATTGAAGAATATGTGTGCGCCAAGCTTGGCTTGAAGGCCGATCCTGTCTCGAATCAAGTCGTCCAGCGAGACCGCCACGCCTCCTATGCCACAGCGCTCGCGTTGCTTGCGGCCAGCATCGAAAAGATCGCCACTGAAATTCGCCACCTTCAGCGCACGGAAGTGCTCGAAGCGGAAGAGTATTTCTCCGAAGGCCAAAAGGGATCGTCGGCAATGCCTCACAAACGGAATCCGATTATCTCGGAGAATCTCTGTGGTTTGGCGCGACTGGTGCGAGCCAACAGTCTGGCGGCGATGGAGAATGTGGCGCTCTGGCATGAACGGGATATCAGCCATTCGTCGGTCGAGCGGGTGATCATGCCGGACAGCACGATTCTGATCGACTATATGCTCGCCAAAGTCACGGATCTCATCGAACATTTGGTTGTGTATCCTGATCGAATGAGGCGAAACCTCGAATTGACCGGGGGACTCGTGTATTCGCAGCGGCTGCTGTTGGCCTTGGTCGAGAAGGGGGCGCAGCGAAAAGAGTCCTATGAAGCGGTGCAGCGCAATGCCATGGTCTCCTGGAGGGGAGGAGGCGCGCTACAGGAATTAGCCGGCAAAGATCCGTTTATCTCACAGCATCTGAAGCACGGTGAGATTGCAGCTTGTTTCAACCCCAAGTACTATCTGCGCCATCTCGATCAGATCTATCGGCGAGTGTTCGGGCGGGACCACCATCGTTTGCCTGGTGTCAGGAGGAAGAAAGCGAGATCATGACGCGTTCATTTGTAGCGGCACTGATGTTCATGTGCGTGATGGTCGGCCCGTGGCTATCCGATGCGCAGTCTGCGGCGGATCGCGAGAAACTTCTTACGGAACCCGGAGTCTACGGCACGTTTGCCCTCTTCGCGCTGAATGACGAGTGGGCGAAGCAAGACCCCGCGATGCGGATCGTTCGTCTGACCTCGCTCAAAGGTGTGGTGGAACAGCATCGGGAGCATGTGGCAATCGATCTGTACCTGCTTCGAGGGCTTTCCGATCACGCTGACCTCTTGTTCCGGATTCATGCGGCGGAATTGCGCGCGACGCAGGAATTTCTCCTGGATCTAAAGAGCAGCCAATTCGGGAGATACCTCAAGACGGTCGGGGTCATGCACGGGCTCACCAAAAAACCAAATTACGTCCCGGGATTTCCCGATCCGATGAAGGCTGACTTGAAGGCGGTCAGTGAACCCGGCCAGCATCCGTATGTCATCGTGATCCCGATCAGGAAATCAGCCGAATGGTGGGGGTTAGATCAGGAGAAACGGACCGCGATGATGCAGGAGCATACCGCCGCCACGCTGCCTTACTTGAAGACGGTCAAGCGGAAACTCTATCACTCCAGCGGACTGGACGATCTGGACTTCATCACCTATTTTGAAACCTCCAAGTTGGAGGACTTTCACCGCCTGGTGCTGTCGCTTGAGAACGTGCAGGAATTTCGCTATACGCGGCGATTCGGGAGTCCGACCATACTTGGTACGATGAAATCGCTGGATGAGATAGTCGAGCTGTTGGCGCAGTAAGTTGAACCACAGAGGTCCGATCATGGCGATGGGCGAGCTTCTTTACGAAGGCAAGGCAAAGAAGATCTTTTCGACGGGAAATCCAGACCAGGTCGTGCAGTATTTTAAAGACGATGCGACGGCCTTCAACGCACAGAAGCGCGGCACTATCCTCGAAAAAGGCGTCATCAACAATAAGGTCTCCGAGCGGCTGTTTCAGCTCTTAGAGCAAAACGGGATCCGGACACACTTTGTGGAGCGGTCAAATGACCGGGAAATGCTCACCAAGAAAGTCAGGATCGTCCCGATCGAAGTCGTGGTTCGGAACGTCGTCGCGGGGAGTTTGGCCAAACGGCTCGGATTGAAAGAGGGCAACCGGATCGATCCGGCGGTTGTTGAGTTCTACTACAAAAATGATGGACTTGGCGATCCGCTCGTCAATGACGATCATCTACGGCTGATGAATGTCGCGACGCCAGGTGTGTTGCGAGAGTTGCGAGAGCTCGGACACGCGGTGAATAAGGTCCTCAAACCATTCTTCGCCGAGCGGAAGATGCAGCTCGTCGATTTCAAGCTTGAGTTCGGGGTGTTTCACAATAAACTGATCTTGGCGGACGAGATTTCTCCAGACACGTGCCGTTTTTGGGACATGACGACCGGCGAATCGATGGATAAAGATCGATTTCGGAAGGATATGGGGAAGATCGAGGAGGCGTATCAGGAGGTGTTGAGGCGGGTGTGTGGGTGAGAAGGAGACGGCGGGATCGTCCTCATTGCTCGCGCAACGCGCATGCGGGACTGATGGGGTTGTAATTAAAACGGGCCATGCTCGTTGCATGGCGCGCAGTTGAGGACAACCCCGCCGTCCCCTTCAAGGAAGTAAAGGGTAGAGAAAGAGAAAAGATGCTGCGGGCGTACTTAAATTATGGCTTGGTTGCCTCAGTGGTCGTCTGGGCGGCTATTGTGGGGGTGATGGCCTATCGGCTGAACGAATCGCCCTGGCGGTGGGCGTTCGTTGGCCTGGTGTTTGCCGGCGGACTCACCATTGCAGTAATCTTCTGGATCAAGAGATATGTGGATCGGTTGAATCAGGCCGAGGAAAAGCAGGAGAGTAAGTTGTGAAAGCCAAAATTCACGTAACGTTGAAGTCAGGCATCTTGGATCCTCAAGGCAAGGCTATTGAGCATGCGCTAGACTCTTTGGGGTTCAAGCACGCGGCGAATGTGCGTGTCGGGAAATACATGGAACTGGATCTTCAGGAGGCCGATAGGGCCAAGGCCGAAGTGGTGGTCAAGTCGATGTGCGAGAAGCTCCTGGCGAATACGATCATTGAAGACTATCGGTATGAATTGACTGCGTAACTTCGCGTGGGGTCTGCCACATGAATGTCGGTGTTCTTGTATTTCCCGGTAGTAATTGCGATCACGACTGTGCGCATGTCTTGAAAGATGTGCTCGGGCAGAATGCCACAATGGTGTGGCATAAGGAGTCGTCATTAGCCGGCTTGGATGCGGTGATCCTGCCGGGAGGATTTTCATATGGCGATTATCTCCGCACCGGAGCGATTGCGCGGTTTTCTCCGGTCATGCAGGCGGTCAAGCAGTTTGCGGCTGAGGGAAAATTGGTGCTGGGGATCTGCAACGGATTTCAAATTCTGCTGGAAGCGGGTTTGTTGCCCGGCGCCATGTTGCGAAATAAGTCGCTGCACTTTATCTGCCGCGAGACGTTTGTCAAAGTGGAGAACGCGGTGACGCCGTTTACGAGTGCGTGCAAACCTGGTCAGGTGCTCAAAATCCCGATCGCGCATGCGGATGGGAACTATTACACCGATCCCGTGACGTTGGGTGGCCTTCAAGCTAATGCACAGATCACCTTCCGCTATTGCACGATAGATGGGACGGTCACGCCGGGGAGTTGTCCAAACGGCTCGCTCGACAATATTGCAGGACTCTGCAATGCCGAGGGAAATGTTTTGGGCATGATGCCCCATCCGGAGCGCTGTACCGAGACCATGTTGGGAAATGAAGATGGGCGACTCATCTTTCAATCGATGATTGCGTCGTTAGAGCACAAGAAGGTGGCAGAAGTTCGGTAAGCGCTCCAACGATGATTTGACGGGATCGCTCCCCTGAGGATTGAAGATCGAAAGTGCGCACGGTAAAGTATTCAGTCAGTTGGTCGGTAACAGTATCAACTTCTTTTATACCTAGAGGAGGGTTGCAATGAGACGTATAGGTGCATTAGTGGCAGCCATTGGTCTATTTACCTTGTGCTCTGGCGCTGGTGTGTTTGCTGCGACGGATGACGGGAGCAAGCTCACGATCACGAGTCCGGCGCCTGGCGCCAAGGTGGGAAAAGATATCGAACTGGTCTATGAGCTCACGAAGGGCACTCAGGCGACGCATGCCCATTGTTTTGTGGATGGCGAGTATCAGAAGGGTTGGGACAAAAAGACCGTCAAAGGGATGAGTCCCGGGACTCATGAAATCAAGGTTGTTGCGGCAGATAAGGATCATCAAATGTTAGCCGCTGAAGCAGCCATTAAGGTGGAAGTTCAGTAACAGCTCAGGGCTTACGATTCAGCTCGACGGACCGGCGAGGTGCTATTCTGGTATCTCGCCGGTCAAGTTGTCTAGTGCGTGCAGCTGTTGCCGCCATGTCCTGAAGACACATCCGTAGCAGATTCGATATACTGTGGAACGCTTTGTTACTGTGGAGTTTAGGACATGATGCAGGCCAGTACTCCGCCAATTACCAAAGAACTCATCGCTCAGCACAATTTGACGAGCGAGGAGTATCAGAAAATCATCGACATTCTCGGCCGCGAGCCCAATTTGACGGAACTCGGCATGTTTTCCGTGATGTGGTCCGAGCACTGCTCGTACAAAAGCTCGCGCGTGCATTTAAAGAAGCTGCCGACGACCGGGCCTCGTGTCGTTCAAGGGCCAGGTGAAAATGCCGGGGCCGTCGATATTGGCGACGGGTTGTGCGTGGTGTTCAAGATGGAATCGCACAACCACCCATCGTTTATCGAACCCTATCAGGGGGCGGCCACGGGAGTGGGCGGCATTCTGCGCGATATCTTTACGATGGGCGCGAGGCCGATTGCGTTGCTCGATTCCCTGCGGTTTGGAGAGCTGCACTCGCCCAAGACTCGTCATCTCATGAAGGGGGTTGTTTCCGGCATTGCCGGTTACGGCAATTGCATGGGAGTTCCTACCGTGGGAGGCGAGATCGTCTTCAATGATATCTACGCGCTGAATCCATTGGTCAACGTATTCTGTCTCGGTCTGGCCCATAAAGACAAAATTTTCCGTGGCACGGCGGCAGGCGTCGGTAATCCCGTGATCTACTTCGGCTCAAAAACAGGCCGTGATGGGATTCATGGGGCGACGATGGCGTCCGATTCGTTCGACGATCAATCAGAGCAGAAGCGGCCGACGGTACAGGTTGGTGATCCCTTTACCGAAAAATTGCTACTCGAAGCGTGTCTCGAGTTGATGGAGGGAGATCTGCTCGTCGGGATTCAAGATATGGGGGCGGCAGGGCTGACGAGTTCGTCCTGCGAAATGGCGTCCCGCGCCGGCAACGGGATGGAATTGGACCTGACTGTGGTCCCGAGGCGAGAGCCTGGGATGACGCCATACGAGATCATGCTGTCCGAGTCGCAAGAGCGGATGTTGATGGTGGCAAAAGCCGGCAAAGAAGAGGACTGTATCGCCATTTGCAGGAAGTGGGATTTGGATGTGGCTGTAGTCGGAAAGGTAACGGCAGACGGTATCTTGCGTGTGAAAGATCAGGGCAAGGTCGTGGCGGAAATTCCTGCCAAATCGTTGGCCGACGACGGACCTCGGTATGAACGGCCTTATCAGCCACCAGCGTATCAGGATATGTTGACGAACCTGAATTATGACGTCCTCCCAGATGTGAAAGACGCGAATGTGGCCCTGTTGGCCTTGTTGGAGTCGCCGACCATTGCCAGCAAGCGATGGGTCTACGAACAGTATGATCACATGGTGCGGACGAATACGATGGTTCGTCCTGGATCCGATGCCGCGGTGGTGCGGATCAAAGGCACGAACAAAGCTGTGGCCATGACGGTCGATTGCAACAGCCGTTATTGCCTGTTGAATCCCTATGAAGGGGCCCGGCTAGCCGTGGCCGAGGCAGCGCGGAATCTCGTCTGCTCCGGGGCGGTACCGATTGGTTTGACGGATTGTCTCAATTTCGGCAATCCGGAGCGACCGGAGATCATGTGGCAGTTCGTGATGGCAATCGAAGGCATGAAAGACGCCTGCGAGCATTTTCAGATTCCCATCGTGAGCGGGAACGTCAGCTTTTATAATGAAACGAATGGACTTTCCATTTACCCAACCCCCATGCTGGGTATGGTCGGGTTGATCGATGATGTGGAACGGTCGATGACTCAGTGGTTCAAGCAGGAAGGCGACGAGATCCTCTTGCTTGGCTCTTCTCGTGAGGATTTGGGTGGATCGGAGTATCTCAAGGTCGTGCATGCTCGTGAACAGGGATCGCCGCCCTATCTCAGTCTGACTGCGGAAAAGGCGCTCCATGATTGCGTGCTGTCCCTGATTCAGAATGGTTTCTTACGATCCGCCCATGATTGTTCGGAAGGCGGTGTCGTTGTCGCATTGACGGAAAGCTGTATCTCTGGACCAGAACGGACTTTCGGTGCCGTAGTAAGATTGAACAGAGGTCGGCTTCGAAAAGACGCCGTTCTCTTTGGCGAAAGTCAATCGCGGGTGGTGGTCTCCGCAAAGCCGGTCGATCGACAGGCTATACTTTCCGAGGCGAGGCGCTTTGGTGTGCCGGTGGAAGTGATCGGGGCCGTTTCCGGCGAACGGCTGGTTGTGTCTGTGGGAGAGGAAGGTTCGATGGAACACGTGATCGATCAGCCGGTGGCGACATTATATGATCGGTGGGCGTTTTCCTTGGAGCGAACGTTGAACCACTCCTAGCCTCGTGAATCGTTGAGGATCATGCACAAAGAACTGCCGATCGTATCGCCTGATAAGTTCCACGACGAATGCGCCGTCTTCGGCGTCTTCGGCCACGAAGAAGCCGCCAATCTGACGTACTTGGGTCTGTACGCGCTGCAGCATCGCGGGCAAGAGGCATCCGGAATTGTCGCGGGAGATGGGGAGCAAGTGTTCGTGCAGAAAGGCATGGGTCTTGTCGCCGACATTTTTCACAAATCAGTGCTGGAGAAATTGCCCGGCCATATGGCCGTCGGACACAATCGCTATTCCACGACCGGCGGCAACGACTTTAAGAATGTGCAGCCACTGACTGTGAATTTTGCGCTGGGCAATTTGGCGTTGGCTCACAATGGCAATCTCATCAATGCCCAGATGCTCCGACACGAACTGGAAGCCTACGGGGCGATCTTCCAGTCCACATCGGATAGTGAGGTCATTATCCACCTCATCGCCCATTCACGCGCAGATTCCTTTCTTGCGCGTGTCGTCGATGCGTTGAGTCAGGTGCGCGGCGCATTTTCTGTTGTGTTGATGACCGACAATGGGCTCATCGCCGCGCGTGATCCGTACGGACTCAGGCCGCTCTGTATCGGGCGTCTTCGCGGTGGCTGGATTGTGGCGTCGGAGACCTGTGCGTTGGACTTGCTCGATGCCGAGTATATTCGAGAGGTGGAACCGGGTGAGCTGATCGTGATCACCGACCAAGGGCTCGATAGTCATCATCCGTTTCCCAAACAGCATCCAGCCATGTGTGTGTTCGAGTATGTGTATTTTGCCAGGCCTGATAGTAAAATCTTCGGGGGAAACACCGTTTATACCACGCGTAAGGCGCTGGGGCGGCAGTTGGCTCAGGAGGCGGGGGTACCGGCAGATATCGTCATTCCTGTTCCAGACTCCGGTGTCCCGGCGGCGCTTGGTTATGCCGAAGGGGCCGGGATTCGCTTTGAAACCGGTTTGATCCGTAACCACTACGTCGGGCGGACATTCATTGAACCCGAACAGTCGATTCGTCACTTCGGGGTCAAGGTTAAGCTGAATGCCGTGCCGGAGGTATTGGAGGGGAAGCGGGTCGTCGTCATCGACGATTCGTTAGTTCGTGGCACGACGAGTCGCAAGATCGTCAAGATGATCCGACAAGCCGGGGCGAAAGAAGTCCACATGCGAATTAGCTCACCGCCGATCATCTCGCCCTGTTTCTATGGAATCGATACTCCGACGAAAAAAGAGCTGATCGCCTCTGATCACTCAACCGAAGAAATCCGCAAATACATCACTGCGGACAGCTTGGCCTATCTCAGCCTTGATGGGATGCTCAAGTCTGCACCAAAGACGCCTGATCAATACTGTACGGCCTGTTTCACGGAACGCTATCCCCTCCCGTTTACCCGCGCGGAAGAGCTTCAGCTTGGCCTGTTCGAATCAGCGCGCTGAGTGGACTCCTACGATATGATGCCGCCTGAACAAGACGACGAAAAAGAGTTGCAACCAAGAGGTCGACCGCGAGTGCCGGTCGACTATCCCGTCCAATTCACCGGAGACGAAGGGGCAGGCCATGGGATTGTGAGGAACCTGACACTCGCCGGCGGTGAGGTTGACAGTCAGATCCAGCTTCCTATCGGAGCGCGTGTGTGTCTTCACGTGCAGCCTCCAGGTGCTCGGCCTCCGATCATCATCACTCTTGCCATCGTCCGATGGAAGCAAGGTGATCGATTCGGAATCGAGTTTGTTCGATTTGAGGGGACGGCCAAGGACCAGCTCAAGGATATGCTGAACCAGCGCGAAGGCCCTGCCGAAGAATAGTTTCCACTCTACGCTGCGGTTGCCCCTCCAAAAAATGCCGTGATAGGATACAGCTCCTAGGTGCCGATGACCTCAGTAGATGCAAGGGTCTTTCGGTGAAGCACAGGAGCAGCATAGGGTCATGGTCTCTTGATCACGAGGCTCGGAGCTCTTCTCGAAAGGGAGGTCGCAATGAGCGAGGGGCTCAACAGCCAGATCCAGAAGATCAAGCGCATGGCCTGCGGGTTCTGCAACATCGAGCACTTCAAAACGGCGATCTACTTCCACTGGGGAGGGCTTGATCTCTACCTATGCTGAACCCGGGAGCGCCAGAGAAGCATCAGTCCCCCTTCGCGCGCGATAATAAGAGTGCAGAGAGGAGAAAAGGAAACGATGGATGAGATGGAGGAGGGGAAACAAAAGTTTCTAGAAGTGGTACAGGGAATTGACGGGTCTGTCCAAGTCGTGATTCCTGTCACTCCTTCCAACAGTATGTTCTTGATCTCGCTGACGAAAGGGCCGAATCGTAAATTTATCACCGTCCCCGAAGACGACATTATCGATTTGCCTCACGAAGCAAGCATCCGGACGAAAGTCACCAAGACGGTCAAGGACGCCATCGCAGCCCTGTGATTTCTGTGATGTCATGAATTCTCAATGATAATAAGTCGCCATATCTTGCTATGAAACAAGTCCTGCCCGATATCTGGCAATGGTCGTGGTTTTCTGAGGAGAAGCAGCTCGACTTCAATGGGCTGTTTCTGATGATCGGTGAGCATAAGATCCTAGTAGACCCACCTCCGATGACGGCTGAGGCAAGAACGGTCGTCCGTCGACATGAGCCGATTGACTACATCATCATCACGAACCGAGATCACCTCCGAGAGGCTGCGGCCTATCAAGCAGAGCTCAGGTGTCAGCTGCGAGTGCCGGAAGCCGATGCCGCTCAGATGGATGTGATACCGACGAAGACCTACAAGGATGGTGAGCTATTGCCCGGCGGGATCTGGGCGATCCATCTGAAGGATCAAAAGTCTCCAGGTGAGTCCGCATTATTCATAGAACGGGGGCGAGGTGTGCTGATTGTTGGGGATGCGCTGATCGGCAAGCCGTCCGGTTCCGTACGTCTGCTTCCTGCCGAAAAGTATGTGGACGTCCAAAAGGCCAAGGACGGGCTTTGCCGCCTCCTGAAGTACAACTTCGATAGCCTGTTTGTCGGAGACGGCGTCTCCATCCTTGCTGGCGGGAAACAGCAAGTGGAGCAGCTCTTGTCAGTGACGTCATGACAGTGCGTCGCAGCCTCTCCGAAGAATTGAATCGACAAGGTAACGAGCATTTCTCACGAGGGTTCTACACGGAGGCCTATACCTGTTACGCCAAGGCGTTAGAGTATGATCGGCTCACCGGTGATCAACGTGCTCTGGTCGCCACACTTGGCAACCTGGGGAACATCTGCGCAGTCAGCGGACGGCGCGATGCCGCCCAGGCGAATTATCAGGAGGTCTTGGAATTGCAAAAAGTCCTCGGTGATGAAAAGGGCATCGGGACGACGCTGGCCAACCTGGGGAACCTTCGAGCTGATGCCGGCGAATGGGATCGGGCACGGGCGTATTATCTGGAGGCCCTCGACCTCATGGCCAAAACGCATGATGAGCCGGCCCAAGCGGTCTTGTTCTCGGACCTTGGTCTGGTGGCTCGTGAAACCGGTCACTTTGAGGAGGCCATTCAGCTATACGAACGGTCGTTGGAGTTGATGCGTCGGTTGGGGAATCTGGGTGGTGTGGCGGACGCTTGGCGCATGATCGGCCGCACATTCTTGATGCAAAAACGTTACGATGAGGCGACCGCCTGTTGCCAAACCAGTCAGTCGGTCGCCGAGCGATTAGGGGATGAGCTTCGCGTCGGCGGCGCTCGATACGTGCTGGCTCAATGTTATGAGGACATGGGGCGTGTGCAGGACGCCGCGGATCTGCTTGAACAGGTGGTGTACATGGATCGCAAGTATCGCCTGCCGAAATTGGAAGAAAACACGCAACGCCTGCGTGCACTTCGCGCCCGCCTCGCCGATCCATATCAGTCGCGGCCCCATCGAGGGATGCAGGCATGACCGAGGCGGCTTCCCAAGATTGGACGCAGGTTCGTGCCGACCTGATGCGGTCTTTCCCCAAGTTCTACGAATTGGAGCCTAACGGTCCACTTGTTATGGATCTTGATGGAGACGGCTGGCTCTTAGAAGTCAGACCGGACGGGAGAGTCCTTTGTCAGTATGGGATGGCGATGGATGAGGTTATGGTGCTCATGTCGGAAGGTACGCCGGAGGACTTAGGAACTGATGAAGTTGCGAAACAGGCCAAATACTTTCTCCAGCCGGCTGTCGCCAAATACCGGGCGCTCCTCCTTCAATCCGGGTTTGTAGAGGAGACCGAGATGACGGACGAGTTTGTGGCGATCACATTTGCACGAGATGCGGATTTGCAGAATCGAACTAAGCTGGAAGATCTTCTCCGATGGTGTTGCAGGCAAATCGGACGCGCATCGTGACTCAACGCATCACGACCTTCGACGAATTTCGTAACGCCGTCTCAGCCTATCGATTGCCACGAGTGTTGCTGGTTGCGCTGGAACTGGATCTCTTCACGACTGTCGGAGATCGCTCGTGGACTATTCCTGACCTTGCCAAGGAGCTCAAGGTCAGCGAACGGGGTTTGAGCATCCTGTGTCGTAATCTCGCTGCGGTCGGGATATTACAGAAAAAAGGAGCTAGCTATAAGAATAGCCGGTTGGGAGCGACAGCGCTGAATGCGGATCATCGTGCCTATCGCGGCGGCTATTTAAAATTGATCAAAAGCCACTGGGCGGACTGGATACGGCTGTTGGAATCCGTGCGGAGCGGCTTGCCGATCGACCATGATACTCCAGACACTCCCGACTACCGTCGACAATTCACCTGGGCTATGCACCACAGAACATTGGAAATCGCTCCGGCGATCGCGGCCCAGATTCCTTTAGCTGGTTCTCAAACACTGCTGGATCTCGGCGGAGGGCCAGGCACCTACGCCATGGCATTTCTCGCAAAGCACCCACTGCTTCGTGCCACTGTCTGCGATCGAGAGGCCGCGATTGAAGTAGCTAAAAAAATCGCCGACACTCACAAAGCGAGGCGGCGACTTTCCTAATCTCCCGCTTGATTTCTCAAACGAGCCTATCCCAGGTACCTACGATGTGATCTGGTATTCGAATGTGCTGCACATCTATTCGCCCGAAGAGAACCAGGCTATTTTCCGCCGAGTGAGAGCGGCATTGAGGCCGGGGGGACGACTCATCATCCAAGACGCGTTTCTGCATGATCGCAAAGGTTTGTATCCAGTAGAAGCAAGTCTGTTTGCTGTGTCGATGCTGTTGTTCACGCGAGGTGGAAATACCTATTCCGTACCGGAAACTGCGAGATGGCTGAAAGAAGCCGGATTCGTCGGTGTCAAACAGCTCCCACTCAAGAAAGGGACGGAGGACTGGGAGGAAGGGATTCTGGAGGCGTCGGTCCCTGGCTCAGGCCTAGAAACGACCGTCCGCCGAATACGATCAAACAGAAATAGAAAAGCCCGCTGATTCCGCTTCCCACCATAGAGACAATTCCTTCTGAATCTTTTGCCGGTGTCTGAACGATCGTTGCGACGTCCATTGCCAACCCAACCGTCGCGTAAAAGACACAAATTGCTGATGCCCATCGAAACTGGAACCAAATCAATAGAGCGAGTCCAAGAGGTATGAGGATAAAAAACATGATCTTCCAATCCATAACGAGTGGAGTGGAGGCGCCATTCTGTACGAAGAGAAACCCTGCCTCAGCGATGAGGGTGCTGAGTACGAGAGCTAGCAAGGGGCGGTGTTGCATCCGGTGACTATAGACTGTCGAAGAAAAGTTCGGCAATAGGTGCCTGGTCGTCGTGGATATCTCAGTGTTAGCCTTTTTCTACTATGGGTAACGATCAGTTAGCGGATAGCCATTTACCCGGGCAACCTGTCTTCTGCGGTGATGGTTAGGGTTCCCTTCCGCAAAGTGGCTGGCCGAATGGGGCTATCGCATGGTTGCACGCCATCGGTATCAATGGTTTGGCGAAGCCAGGCCCCTCAGTCGACAAAACTGACGAAGCAGGTCCTTTTCTTCTCCAAGCCCCCCTTTCGAGGGGCTTCTTCCTAACAGCGAGGAATTTACGAACGACCTACCCTCTTTCAGAATGCACACAGTTGTTTGGAGGGTAGATATATGTTGCATACATGGGTCGTGTCGACGAGTTGTTCTGATTTGGCTGATCAACCGCGGGGTGGAGCACACCATGCCCCTTCGAGGATTCTGAGCTGGGTCGTCGCAGTCGTCTTGTGTCTCTCATCCTCCATAGGTCAGGCTTGGGGAGAAACCGGCGCAGAGGAAAAAAAGACAATTGTGGCGGCAGGGTTCGGATACCAAATCGGTACCGTCTCAACGATCGCAGTGAAGGTATATGACGCTGAATCGGGCAACATCCTGTCTGATGAAGTCTACGAGCTAGCCGTCAAGGAAAACGATGGGGTGAGGTCGAGTCGCGGGCCGCGTATTTTTGCTGGTGGAGTTGGGCTTGGCGCGACAGATCTCTCTAATTTTGTATTGCGGGTATATGATGCCAATACCGGAGTATTCCAATGGGAAGGGCGACTCAATTTGGTGCAACCTGACGGGAAGGCAGAGGGGAAGCTCATATCGACCGTGCTGCCACGGCAAGCCATCATCACGAAGGTGCAGAGTATTGAAGCGAGGGTCGAGGAGCCAGTGTTTTTGCTGCGTGCTATGGACCTGGCGACCGGCATGCTTGTGTGGGAGGATGAGTTTACAACTGTCAGCATGAAAATTCCTCGAGCCCAGCTGATTGCAGGCCCATCGCTCCAGCCGGAAAGCCGTCCATCTGCGAACTCTCATGCCTTTAACTTCCGTATTCGCATGTATGACCCCAGTGGAAAGAAAGTTTTGTGGGAGGATCAGCTATCTCAGCGGGAGTCCAATGAAGGGCCAGAGCAGTCGCGCAGCGATCAGGCTGATCTACTTCCCTCTTGGCCTAACTTCTCGCAGGAAGAGGTTGTCGCAGGATCGATCTAGCAGCGCGAGTATCTAGTATCTAAGACCAATCGACTAGCAAGTAAGTAGAGGGACGTTACGGTTGGCTTGCTTCCAAGCTCTCGATCCACTGCCGGTGGAACTGTTCGTAGGAGACAGATAGTTTGTTCTGGATCGCATCGGCTACGGATGACTTCGCTTGCAACGCAGTTAGCAGTTCATCGACGCGAGCCATTCCCCATCGCTCAATCAAGTAGCGTGTTGCCGAATTCGCTTCTGCGTAGGCTACTATCGCCGCACTCGCCGGCAGTGCGCCCCAAGAGCCTTCTAAATACGTTAAGGGAGTGACCGTAAAATCTCCACTCATGGCCTGATCAAGCTCAGGCCATGCATCTCCGGCCAATTGCATGGCCAGGCCTTCGTTCAGCCAGGTTGGTAACGCGCCGCTGCTTGCTCCGAAGCGATCATGGAGTAGGGCGTGGACATATTCGTGACGAAGTACGCTCGCCAACCACTTTCGATCCGTGGTCGCCCCTTGAGTGGGAATCTGAATGCGTCCAAGAGTGGGGTCATAGAGACCATCGGCCCAAGCCGGGCTCCCGGTCGCCCCTTGAAACGAATCCTTGGCGTGAAGGACGACCATGATCGGCTTCGTGGGGAAATGACTAAACTTTTGTCCAACCTCTCGATAGGCTTCTTCCAGAATCTCTAGCGCTGAGATCCAAGTATCCTGGTTTTCTTCACCGTCGAACTTCACGACAAAGTGCGTGCTACTTTTTGCAGTCATGCGGGATTCAACTGACTGCGTGCGGCGAACTTTTGCCGTGACGGCGGCGAGATAGGAGCGCAATCCTGGATCGTGTCGTGCTCGGTCAGCTGCCTGGTCCAAGTGTTTCGCGGCTTCCTGTAGGTCATCCTGTTCTTGTAACAAGTCGGCCATAGCCAAATGAGGGAATGGTTCTTCTGGGGCCACCTTCATCAATTTCATCAGGAATTCTGCATTCAGCGCGCGGTCCCGCTGTTCCCAATAGGCATGGGCCAGATTCATAAGGATCACGGAATTCGAGTCGTCGAGATCCGCTGCTCGCTTGAACGCTTTGACCGAAGCCCGAGTGCCATTGAGTCGTTCCTGCTGCAATCCGAGATTGTTCCACAGGATTGCGACGAAGGGCTTGGACTTTGCGTTTGACAGGACAGTCGAAGGGAGCTCTTTCAGCTTCGTTTCGGCGAGCGATAAGTTATGTTTTTCAATTTCATCGCGAATGGCTTCCAGCAGGCCTTCATGGGGGGTAGGCGGAACCACGCTGTAATCGAGTACACGAACCGATTTGTCCTCACTTTCGGGCGACCCGCTTCGTGGCGGAGCGGGAGGAGGCGCAACCGGTTCGACGGTTTCTGTGCGCTGCGCTGTCGGTGGCGGCAGGATGGGCTTTAGAAATAGGTTGTAGCCAATCACCAGAGCCAGACCGGCTGCAAGCGGTATCAGAATATGTTTAATGTTGCGACGATACATGAATTGTTGAAATCGAGTGTAGCACCCTACGGAAAAGCGACCAAGCAATCGAGTGAAAGCAGTCGATGGATCCTGATGCGTCGTGTATCTGGTTCATTGAGCACTGAGGGTTGCTGTGCTACGATCCCCTCCCGTATGCCGGCTCCCACTGAATCGAGTCCGCACACGCCGCTTCAGGAGTGGTTGGACCGTATCGCGCGCCCGATCGAGTTTGCGAGCCGAGATGCTGGTGCTCACCTAGGCGCTGTCACAAATCTCAGTTCATTTATCTCGTCACAAGTTTTGTCGGCTCTCCGTCAAGACGTGTACTCCAAGGCTATTGAAGCCCGCCTGATTTCATTGCGGGACCTCTTCGTGGATTTTCAGCCAGCGCTTCCTTTGGATGAGCAACGTCGACGATTACAGGCGGCAAGGTTGCTCATTAAGGCGCTTCGAGCTCTTGATCAAGAGAATCTCATTCCCCAAAAAGATTTGCCAACGCAGGCGTCCAGTCATTCCAAAGTGGCGGGCGTTGGCAGATCCGATCTCTGGAATCTTTCCGTCCAGTTCGTCAGAGGCGTCGGGCCGAAACGCACCAATGTTTTGCAACGATTGCAGATCGCGACGGTGGAGGATGCGCTCTGGACCATCCCGTGGCGCTATGAGGATCGATCGGTCATGACACCGATCGGAAATCTCGTTCCGGGGATGAGTGTCTCGATTTGTGGGGTGATCGGATCATGTAAGGCGAAACGAACACGGAATCGGCGGTTGAGTCTCGTGGAAGTCGGCGTTGAAGATCAGTCTGGGCGAATGCAGGTGGTCTTCTTCAATCAACCGTATTTGGAGGAGATGCTGACGGCTGGGACTCGTGTGATGATGAGCGGTCGAGTGATAGCTGATCGACAGGGATGTATGGTCCCGCGCATGGATGTGGCGCAATACGAAGTTATTGGAGAAGACACGGAGTCGATGCTGCATGTCGGACGAATCGTCCCAATCTATCATGAGACCAAGGGATGGACCTCTCGTCAGATGCGGATGCTGGTGAGGAATCTGTTAGCAGACCATGGGCGTGAGGTCGTAGACCCTCTGCCCATGTCTCTTCGAGCGCGGCAGCGGCTGATCCCGATCCATGACGCGCTGCAAGATGTCCATTTCCCCAAGACCGGCACGGATCTTCAGCTTCTGGAACGAGGGAAGACGCCGGCGCACCGGCGTTTGGCGTTCGAAGAACTCCTCTTGCTCCAATTGGCTTTGGCGAGCAGGCATCGAGCGGTGCACGAAGAGCCGAAGGACTTGCGGTTCAACTCGCAGACACCTCTCTTGGAAAAGCTTGGTCGACTCTTGCCATTTTGCCTCACAGCCGCACAGGATCGGGTCATTCGCGAAATATTTCAGGACATGATTTCGCCGCGTCCCATGAATCGTTTGGTGCAAGGTGATGTGGGATCCGGAAAAACGGCGGTCGCCTTGCATGCGCTGGTGCTGGCTGGTGGTTCAGGCTATCAGGCTGCGTTGATGGCACCGACCGAGATTCTAGCAGAGCAACACTATCGGAACCTGTCAGGAATGCTGCAGGCCCTCGGGCTTCAGACGACTCTCGTGCGTGGGGGAGAGAAATCCTCGGTGAAGAAGATACAGGCTGAGCAACTGGCATCGGGTGAGATTCATGTGGCGATCGGAACGCATGCCCTCCTTCAGCAGGGAGTACAATTCAAGAATTTGGGGTTGGCGGTGGTCGATGAGCAGCATAAGTTTGGTGTGCTGCAGCGAAAGACTCTGATCGACAAGGGCTACAAGCCGGATGTGCTTGTCTTGACGGCCACGCCGATTCCACGGACATTGGCCATGACGGTCTATGGTGACCTTGATGTCTCGGTGATTGATGTCCTGCCGCCTGGACGAAAGCCGGTGCGCACATGTCTTTTTCAGAATGCGCAGCGACGGCGTGCCTATCAGATTGTGCGCGATGAGTTGCTTGCCGAAAGGCAAGCGTATGTCGTCTATCCGTTGGTGGACGAATCGGAAAAGGTTGATCTTCAAGCAGCGATTCAGGGAGCCGAGCAGTTGCAGAACGGGGAATTTTCTGAATTTCGTGTTGGCCTACTGCATGGGCGCATGAAAGCGGCTGAAAAAGAAGCAGTAATGGCCGACTTTAAGGCCGGAAGAATTCAGGTATTGGTCGCGACGACAGTGATTGAAGTAGGAGTCGATGTGGCGAATGCAACGGTCATCTTGATCGAACATGCCGAGCGGTTTGGCCTTGCACAATTGCATCAATTACGCGGACGGGTAGGGCGGGGTAACCAGCAAGCCTATTGCCTCTTGATGGCCCAGCATCTGGGACGAGGAAGGGTGCAGTCGGGCGGACGTGCGATGGGAAGTGAGGGGTCGGTGTCTACGGCAAGAGAACGACTAGATGCGCTGGTCCGGTCACACGATGGATTTGTGATTGCCGAAGATGATTTGCGAATCAGAGGCCCTGGAGAATTCTTTGGGTTGCGCCAATGGGGGATGCCAGAGTTTCGCGTGGCGAATCTGGTGAGCGACGCTGATCTATTGCAGCAGGCCAGGCAGGAGGCTTTTTCGCTGCTAAAAGCAGACCCAGGATTGAAAGAGGCGGCCCATCAGGAATTGCGAACGGCGATGTTGCGGAAATGGGAGAAAAAATTGGAGTTGGGTTCAATCAGTTGACTGAACTGATACGCTGACAGGAGTGCAGGCTGACACGATAGAATTGTCGCTGCCAGCGTGACACATGGTACTCTGTCAGCCAGGAGACGTATGGGTTTGTTGCAACGGATGAAAGATGACTTGCGAGCTGGGCTTGCTACCCTGCGCCTGGGGACTGTCCATGCGGCAGGACGTGCGCTGGAAGAGACGGAACTGCTTCGCATGAGGCTGGAGCTGCGCAAGCTCGAACAACAGTTGTCCGATCTGTACAAAGACATCGGCGAGCGGGCCATCGATATGAAGGAACGAGGCGAAACGGCAGAACGGGTGGTGTACGACGCCGAAATTGTGCGTCTCGTCAAAGAGGTTGAGGTACTCAAAGCGTCGCAGAAGAAACTGGAAGCCGATATGGAAGACATTCGGAACGAGCAATGACTGCATCGCCTCAGCCTGCGCGCCGATTCGCCGGCATCGATATCGGCACCCTTACCTGTCGTTTGTTGATTGCGGATCTCGCCTCTGGGCACCCCCTCACAGAACTTCGATCTGACCGTCGCATTCTCCGGCTAGGGGAGGGTGTCGATCAGACTAAGCGACTAAGTTCAGCCGCGATGGATCGCGTCATCCACTGCCTACAAGAATGGCGGTATGTCATTGATGGCTATCACGTTGAGGCTACCGCTGTCGTAGCAACAAGCGCTGTCCGTGACGCTGCAAATCGGGATGAGTTTCTTGAGCGAGTCAAACGTGAGGCCGGGTTTGAAGTGGAAGTCATTTCAGGCGAGGAAGAAGCGCGGCGGACGTTGCTCGGCATTCGTTCAGGCTTGCCGGTAGGGGTGACGGACATCCTGGCATTGGACATCGGCGGCGGGAGCACCGAGTTCATTCTGGATAGGCCTGACCGGAAGCCCATTGTGCAGTCAATTGATATCGGAGTCGTTCGTCTTTGCGAGCGGGTGCTACACCATGATCCGCCGAGTGATGGGGAAGTGCGACAGGCGCGTGAGTGGGTGAGACGAGAGACAAAAACAGCCGTCGCTGAGATGACGGGTTTTGAAACAGCGACTTTCGTCGGCACCGCCGGTACAGTGACCAGCCTCGCTGCTATGGCCCAAAAACTTCCGACCTATGAGTCCGCCAGAATTCACAACTATGTGTTGAAGCTAGAAACTATCAGGGAACTTGAACAGACGCTGCTTAGCGGAACGAAGGCTGAGCGTGTCGGTTTGCCGGGCTTGGAGAAAAATCGTGAAGAAGTCATCGCCGCCGGGGCGATCATTATTCGGACGATCATGGAGACGCTGGGCCTCCAGAGTGTGCTTGTCAGTGATCTGGGATTGCGAGAAGGGGTGCTGATAGATTTGGAGAGGCAGGCAGGAAATCGGTGAGCCAAGAAGGATGACAGAGTTGCTCGTGCTCAACCGGTAGACTACAATGCAATTCGGTGGGAGGCACCGTCATGAGAATTTCAAAGATGACCCGTCGTCGAGGGAGAGAACCAAAGATCATGGTTGCTGAGGCTCTCTTGACGGTTCTTCTTGCGAAGGATAACGGCCACTATTGTGCCAAGTGTCCAGAGCTAGATCTTGTGACGGAACTACCGACCGCCGACGCTGCTTTAGAAGAGCTGATTGAAGCTATTCGGGACTACGCGAAGGAATATCTCCAAGATCGCGATCGATATGCCATAAGCCCCAACAGAGCCCACCATGCGTCCTATATCGAGGCTATTGCCGCTTGCAAGACCGATTGGGAGTTGCGGACGTTGATCGAGATCAAGCATGGCCTCGTTCACGTATAACGATTTCCGTGTTGTGCTCAAGCGGGCAGGGTTCGAACTTCTCCGTTCCGAAAAACACGAAAATTAGGAGCCTGTCCAATATTGTCCCTTCTACTGCGGCGAACGACGCACGGCCATCTGCCTTGTTCTCGGCCCACGAAAAATCCTCAACGTATTCCAGCGAATGCGCTTCCGGTTTTTCGAGGCCTATGGCCGCGCATCTGTCCATGCCTCATTAGCCCCGTGACGAATAGCAACGTCGGACAGGCTCCTCGCGAAAGTTCCTGCCGAACGGCTCGATTCTGCGAGTCCGGATCAGTCACTAACACAAACGCAATATGGTTGGGCGATAAGATTATGAAAATTACAGTATCGGGGCGGATCACTCAGGGTAACGATGGTGTTTATCGATTTCCGCTGATCCTGGGTGCTGGGCAGAGTGCCAAAACTGTCCATCTCGATTTGGATGCTAGCTATCAGCCGAATAGCCTTGAGCCTACAAGGCCGCTAGGGCAAGATTTTTTCCCCGTGGATGGTCCTTGGGCATATCGGGGAATAGCGATCGAGGTAAAAGGGGGCAATGAACTTTCTCTTGAAGAAGTTCGGTTGAAAATAAAGCATGCAGTGCTGCGCCGAGACAAGGCTTTTGAGCGGATGCGGCGCGAAATCGAAGCCCTTGAAAATGTGGAGCAGGCTGATATAGCACGGCGAGAGCGCATTCCCGATCCAGTGCGCTTATTCGTCTGGCAGAGAGACCAAGGTAGGTGCGCAAAGTGTGGAAGTGATGAAAAGCTTGAGTTTGACCATATCATCCCGGTTATCAAGGGTGGCAGTAATACGGAACGCAATGTCCAGCTTCTCTGCGAACAGTGTAATCGCGCCAAAGGGGCAAGTATTTAGGCGAAGGTTGTCATCCAATAAGGCGTTCAGCCAGTGGCTCCGCCGACGCCCGCTGCCGTAGTGGACGAGCTGTTACGGTGGGGCTGGTGGGATTTATAGTCGGCTAGTGAGAAGCAATGGGAGCCCGTATAGAGAAATGGAAACATACGTATTTTGAGCCGGTGCCTCGGTGCCTTACGGTGCACCTACAATGGCAACATTCCTTAGCTGCTCATTTTCTGGGTGGAGCCTCATACCTCCAGTTCTGACCGACTTCGATGAAGATCTCAAAATTGCTGCTCGATTTATCGATAACCAGTATGGGACGAATGTAAGTGCTGCTCAAAGAGGCGGTGATCATTTTTCGTCCAAAGTTGAAGTGACGTTAAGTAAGATAAATGTAGAAGTGTTGTTGGCATTGGCTGACGAGAATAAAAGGTCCGATATACGACAAGCCCTGGAAAGAGTGATCTTCAGAACGATAGAGCGAGGGCTATATAGTAAACACAAATATTATGATCTTTTGGTAAGCAAGATTGTAAAGTCGGAACAAAAAGCTTGTCTAATATCATTTAACTACGACTTGCTACTTGATCGTGCTTTGACCGATGCTGTTCGGGACACAGCTAACACGTGGTCGTATGCTGTGCCATTTTCAGCTGGCATTTCGCAATTCCCATCCTATTGTGATTCTGCGGATCCGACCATTTTGCTACTGAAGTTGCACGGCTCTTTAAATTGGGGGAAATGCCAAAAATGTGGCAGCCTCAGACTTTGGTTCTACAGCAAATACGATGATATCTTTCGTAAAACCTGGCCGAGCTGTGAAGCTTGCTCAGGAAAGGGATTTAAGCCAGTACTGGTCGCGCCGGCTTCTGATAAAAGGATTTCCAGCGAACTTGGCATGGCTTGGAAGGCTGCCGAGAATTGCTTGCAAAAAACGGATAAGTTAACAGTAATTGGATATTCTTTTCCGTCATTCGACCGCGAATCGCGCGGATTGTTCCTGAAAAATTTTGTTCTTCCGAATCTATTTGTCGATCCCTCACCCAAATTAACCATCATCGAGCCAAATAAATGTGTGCGTGAATCTATAAAGGGCACCTCTAAAAACTCAAATATGTTTCGATGAACGCGCAAAAACCAGCTGAG
>ERZ1292625.87-Hain-H41-01um-R1-87-length-164992-cov-13_pt4 | contig 84500 bp, 70 predicted proteins | sample MGYA00564400_ERZ1292625 | MGnify/ENA primary metagenome ERZ1292625 (study PRJEB36523, sample SAMEA6512639) | groundwater metagenome | collected 2019-01-08 | study: AquaDiva: Metagenomics assemblies of 32 groundwater samples | reverse complement strand
TTAACCTTTCAACACCTTTATTTATAGGAACTTAGTGACTTTGAGTGAACCCTAACTATCTGACCAATTGCGTTCATGACATGCGTTGTAACGGATTTGAAAATTGTTTTCCTGAAGAAATAAAGCTCGAAATGGCAGAATCTCCTTTAACTCAGTCTTAAGAGCTTTTAGTATCATCTTCTAATCTATCCATACAATTGGCAACCCATTATTGCATTTCTTGCCCACTGACTACTTTTTAAACTGGTTTACTGCCCCATCATCACAAATGCCCCCCAATAATAAGGCTCTTTGTATTTGGCCATCAACTGAAGTTGAGCTTGCTTGAATGCTTTTGATTTACTCACTCCTTTGGACAGGTTGGTATAAAAGTTAGTCATCAGCGCCTGAGTAGCCGCATCGTCAACTTTCCACAAACTCATTACCAGGGCCTTTGCTCCTGCCACCAGGAACGATCGTTGTAAACCATAAACACCTTCACCTGCACGAACGTCACCCAGACCTGTTTCGCAAGCGCTAAGGATAATCAAATCTGTGCCTTCTAAATTTAAGTTCATCGCTTCATAGGCAGTCAACACTCCATTGTCGTTACTCTCAAGATTGGGAAGTACCTCTCCCTTAATTGTTGAAGAAGCACCTGCCAGCAAAATTCCTGATCGCAACAAAGGATTGTTCTTTGCGTTTTGTTCATGCACCCCAACCGAACCAGCCTCAACGTCTTGTTGAAAATAACCATGTGTGGCAATGTGTACGATAGCCGGGCCATTCATTGATTTTACAATTGCTTCGGTTGCGGACTTTTGTGCGTAAAGTGTTACCTGATAGCCTCCTGTTTTTAAAATTTTGCTGATGTTATCTATTTCTATTTTCGTTCCCGGCAAGGCAGCCACCCCATCACCTCCATAGTCTGGAAAACCAAGAAGAAAAGCATTTTTCTTTGGTGTCAATGCTTTTTGGTTTTTTAATGCAATCAAATCCTTTGAATTACCAATGGTCGTTACGTCATACCGATTTAGAATATACTCGCCATCCGTTTTCTTTAGCGTGTTCAGGTTAATCTGGTTGTAAACCCCATCAGGGGAAATATAAATTACCTTCTTTCCGGCCAACATTGGCTCAATGGGGGCCCAAAACTGATCGTATGAGTATTGGTCGGCTATTTTTTGCTGTACTGCATTGCGATAGAATTTTGCATAGCGGGTCTCCAGTTGATTTCCATTGTCCAATACAATAAGCTTAGGTTCACTTCCTTTTGTCAGAACCAATGCTGCATACTTGGAATCCGTTGTAAAGTCTTTGTCATAAACACGAATGCGGATAAATTCGACCAGCGCTTCGTTATCTGCCAGAAGTGAAGATACTTGTTTGTAACTCACCTTCTCTGTCGAATAGCCTTGCGAGAAATCACCGGATCGTTGTGACAAGGAGCGCTCCATATCATTTGCATCCTTCTCGAGAGCGGGTAAATCGATTTTTTGTTCTTTCAAATCTTCTTTAGAAAGTGAGTAATAGCGAGCCAGTGTCTCTTTCTTATCCAGCCACGTCACATAATCTTTGATCAATTCATTATTGCCGCTGGCGAAAATGGCTTTCTTAATTTTATTGGTCGAATTAAGTAACAAGCCTTTTGTGGACATTTGGTAATCATACATCTCCTGAACCAATGCGGGGTTGCCTGCAGACGCCTCCAAACAAAAGTTGTAGAAGCGTTGGAACCGAGGTTGTAAAACATCCCAATACTTTGTTTTCTCTGCTTCACTCATAGGAGGAAAATAGCGATTAATAAAATCAATCGACTTATCCATGGCAATTTGAAAACTAGATGCCGCTTTTATGAAGTCGCCCTTCTTCCAATAGAGAAGCCCAAGATCTTCCTGCGATTCTACATAATCCGGATGATTGGTATCCAAAGCGTTCCCTCTTATCGATAAAGCCTTAGTCAATAATTGCTCTGCTTCATCAAACCGATTTTGGGTGCGATAAAAATTTCCAAGGTCATTGAGGACTTTCGCATAGTTGGGGTTTTGGTCACCGAATTTTTTTAAATAAAAATCTGATGCCCGTTTCAGGTAATCCTCCACTTTGTCTGTCTTATTCATTTGAATGTAGAGCACGCCCAGATAATTAAGAACTCCACCATAGTATGGATTGTCCCCAACAAGCTTTAATTTTTTTTCCAATTTCAAATAGACGGTCTCTGCTTCAACATACTTTCCTGTTTGCTGGAATAACAAGGCAAGGTTGGATTGAAAGCCAACCTGGTTATTTAAGTTGATATTTAACTTTTCGAGAATAGAAATGGCTTGCGAGAGTTTCTGCACCGCTTGATCAATTCTGCCTATTTCGGCAAAAAGGATTGCCTGATTATTTAGTACGATCGCATACTCCTGTGTTTCGTTTCCCAATTGCTTCTCCACTGTTTTCAGGGCCTCCCCAAAATAACTCTCAGATTCATTAAAGCGTGCGGTTTCCTGATAGAGCACTGCCATATTATTCAACGATGCAGCGTATGCCTTACTGTCCTTTCCTAATGTTTGCTCCCGAATGGAGAGCGCTTCCGATGTATAATAATCTGCTGAATTATAGCGACCCATGGTTGAATAGAGAAGCCCTAAATCGGCATGTACTTTACTGTAATTAATATTAGCTGTTAAGCTTTCGGTTTCATATGCAAGTTTTGCCTCCAGAAAAGAAACCTCCGCCAACCTAAACCTTTTCAGTTGATACAAATTTTCTGCGCGATCTAATATATTCCGGCACTTTTGTGCCGGGGTTTTATCGGATTCACTTTTGCTAAAATTCGAAACTGCATCTGCCGATTTGATTAGCCTTTCATTATTGTCCCGAATGTTCATCATCCCCGAATTGTCAATGACCGTTATGGCATAGTTAAAATCTGTCGAATCCAACTTGTCTCTTTCTGCATCAACGGCAGATGTCGATTTATCCTTCGCCAGCTTCTTACTTTTCTCCAAAACCTTATTCTTCAGGTTTTCAAATTGTGCGCTCACGAAAAATGGAATGATCAAACACGCCACCGACAAAAAGAATAACCGCTTCATACCATTCATTACTACCCAATTAAAAACTATCACTTTCTCTGTACGCTTTTATCAGAGCCAATTCTCCTTCCTTCCCTTTCTGAGCGTTACCATGCTCCATACCCAGCACACCTTTGTAGCCTTTATCGTAAAGAAGTTTAAAAATGTTTTTATAGTTTATCTCGCCTGTTGTGGGCTCATTGCGGCCAGGGTTATCACCAATCTGAATGTAAGCGATCTCGTCCCAACAAACATTGATATTATTAATAAGGTTGCCTTCGTTGCGTTGCATGTGATAAATGTCAAACAGTATTTTACAGGACGTACTCTTCACCGCCTTACAGATTTCAAATGTTTGGTCTGAATTACGCAGGAAAAGTTCAGGTGTATCGCTGAGCGGCTCCAATACCATCACTAAACCATGTGGTTCAAATATCTCGATCCCTTTTCGTAATGCATCCACCACATTTGCCGTTTGTATTCCGATTGGCGTTTTGCGTTCAAAAAATCCCGGCACCACTGTCATCCATTTTGCATTCACACGCTTCGCTACTTCAACGGACGCTTTGCACGTTTTGATAAAGGTATCTTTAAATTCCTGCCTGCCCGTAGTCAACGATGTTTTCCAGTTATCACCTCCCTCTACTACAAATACCCCCATAGTCATGCCCAAATCAGCCAACGTTTTACCAATCTTTTCCTGATCGGCAACGGAACGGCCCAGCATTCCATTATCTTCTATGGCTCGGAATCCCTGATCCGCCATAAACTTAATCTGATCTACAAAGTTTTCACCTCCATGATTTTTAAACATGCCATCATGCGGTGCATAGTTCATTTTGAAAGTGGCAGCTGCCGTAGTCGGTAATTTGATTCGTGGTTGTGCAACAGTATTTCCCAGTATAAAAGTGGAACCAACTGTTGTCAGTGTGCTGGTAATAAAGTCTCTCCTTTTCATAGATAGGCAATAATGTCAGTTGTAAAAATCGTTACAAAATTGAACAAGGAAGTTAAGAAACATTATTCTAAATATTCAGCGAAATTACACGAAGATTGAATCACGAGTGAAATCATTACGAAGCGGTTTTTATCTATCTAAACTTAGAGGCTCCATCATGGTTTAGCGGCTAAAATCGGAGAATTAAAACGCAATAAATTAACTGTATTAAATCATTGAGGTAATAAGAAATGCCGAATGGATCAAACCATTCGGCATTTGATGACGATTTGCTTTAAGAATGCTGTTATTTTCTAATTGGAATTCCTACACTTAACTGTACTGTTGAATAATAGAAATTCATACCACTACGACTATACCGTAAATCAACTATTATCCTGTTTGCCATTAGCACACCACCGCCAAGCTGAGCCCCAAAATCTTTCCTTTTAAATGCTTCAGGTGTTTCAACACCAAATTTTGGTACTTTCCTACTAAACTCAAAATAGTCACCATTAACGGTGCCTTTAAATTCAGTATGACCCCCTATTACTATGCCAAGAGATGGTCCAGCAGTCAAATAAAAGCGTTTGGCTTTTCCAATGGAATATTTGAATAGTATCGGTATTTCCAAATAATTTAATCTGGTTTCAATTTTCAAATTGTTATCAATATCGGTGTAATTTTCAATTGCACCTTTCTGAACGAACAGCAACTCAGGTTGAATAGAGAAACGACTTTTTCCTAAGGCTTTGTTGTAGGCTACTCCCAACAGAAATCCAAATTTGGGTTTAAAAGTTGTATTACTATAGACATAGGTAATGTCTGAACCTGTAATGCCCACTTTTGGTATGAATTGTCCAAAGGAAATTGAAACGATACCCAGGAATGAAAGGAGGAGAATTAATTTTTTCATACAGGTTATTATTTTAAGTAAATATAGGTCACAAAAAGATGACTCTTGTCATTTCCACAATAGTATTTAGTTGCCAATTCTATCCGAATACCAGTTTAATGAAAGGAAGCATTTGAAGAGATAAGACTTTAAAAACGGAAGTCAGGAAACATTATTCTAATTTTCAGACAAATTACACGAACGTTGAAAATTTACCGAAATCTTTGCGAAGCGGTTATTCAAAACTTACACGCCATCTTTCAAGACAATAAGTATGCCGATAAAGTCATTGAAAAGATTTTAAAAAGCAACCCTAAATGGGGCGCCCGCGACAGAAGGTTTATCGCTGAGACCACGTACGACATTGTCCGTTGGTATCGATTATTCAAGGAATTAGGACCCGCTTCCGAAGAAGATGATTATTGGAAACTATTAGGGGTATGGTGCGTTTGGAATAAAACGGAGCTTCCGGAATGGGAAGAACTCCAGGGGCTGAATCAGAAAAAGATAGTGATAGCTTATGAGCAAATCAAAGACAATCGGAAGCTGCGCGAATCCATTCCGGATTGGATGGATGAATTGGGAGAAAAGGAACTAGGAAATCGATGGGAGAGTGAGTTGGAATCTCTCAATGAAGAAGCAAAAGTAGTATTGCGTGTTAACACGTTAAAAGTTTCCCGCAAGGAGTTGCAAACCCAACTCCATGCAGAGGAAATTGAAACAGAGGCGCCAAATGAATTACCAGATGCATTAATACTAGAACAGCGGCAAAATATATTCACTCGTCAACAATTTAAAGACGGACTTTTTGAAGTGCAAGATGGCGGTTCACAGCTTATCGCTCCATTCTTAAAAGTGGAACCGGGAATGCGTGTAATCGATGCCTGCGCGGGTGGTGGCGGAAAAACGCTCCACCTGGCTGCACTCATGCGAAACAAAGGCCGCATCATTGCTATGGATACCGAGCAGTGGAAACTTGATGAATTGAAAAAACGCGCTAGAAGAGCCGGAGTTGCAAACATAGAGCCACGCTTGATTGAATCTTCAAAGACCATTAAACGATTGGAGAACTCGGCCGATCGCCTATTGCTGGATGTACCGTGTTCAGGTTTGGGAGTACTGAGAAGAAACCCGGACGCCAAATGGAAATTGAATGTGGATTTCATTGAACGCGTGAAAGAACTACAGCAACATCTTTTGAAAGATTACAGCCCGATGATCAAGCCAGGTGGAATGATGGTGTATTCTACGTGTAGTATTCTACAAACAGAAAATGAAGATCAGGTAAAAAAGTTTATAACCGAATCGGAAGGCAAGTTTGAGTTGATGGAAGAAAAACGCGTATGGCCTACTGATGGATTCGATGGTTTTTATATGGCGTTGATCAAAAAAAGGTGAAAAGTAAGAAATAAGAAGAAAGATAAAAGTAAAAAACTGGGGAGTATTGCTTTGATCTTTTTACTTTCGGCTTTCAATTTAATTTATGAAACTATTTTTTTTGTTAACCTTTTTGTCCATCAGTTTTCAATATTTGTTCTCACAGGATTTCAAGACTTATACCCAAACTATTCCTGGAACAGCAGTCACGTTTAAAATGGCAGCTATACCGGCTGGCAACTTTACGATAGGTAGCCCCGTAACTGAGAGAGGAAGAGATGAAGATGAGGGCCCGCAAAAAGAAATTAAGATTTCAGCCTTTTGGATGGCGACAAAAGAAGTGACGTTTGCGGAATGGGATTTATATTTTAAAGATGCCACATTGCCTCAGGAAAAAAAACTTGATGGAGTAACGTACGCCACTCCCAAAGACAACGAATTAAAAATTGATGGGGTGACCCGTGCCACCCCACAATACATTGACTTAACCTATGGCATGGGAAGGGATGCCAGGCATCCATCCAACAGTATGAGCCATGTAGCTGCCATCATGTATTGCAAATGGCTATACTCCAAAACGGGAATTTTCTTCCGCCTGCCAACCGAAGCTGAGTGGGAGTATGCCTGTCGCGCAGGCAGTAATACCGCCTATCCTTTCGGCAACGATCCAGAGAGTTTGAAAGAGTATGGTTTTTTCAAGAAAGACACAGACTACGATTATCAGCACGTAGGGCAATTGAAGCCCAACAAATGGGGCCTCTATGACATGCTCGGCAACCTGAGTGAGTGGACCATAGACCAATATGATCCCATTTACTATAATTCGATAAAAAGCCAAGATCCGTTAACAGTACCAGGGGCCAAATATCCAAAAACAGTAAAAGGAGGTTCTTTTCTGGATAATGCAAAGGAGTTGCGTTGTGCTAATCGCATTCCTTCCCGTGCCAATTGGAACAAGAGAGATCCACAAATACCCAAAAGCATCTGGTGGCTCACCGATGGTATGTTCATGGGCATTCGCATTGTCCGTCCATCAAAACAACCTTCAAAAGAAGAGATTGAAAAGTTTTTTGCGCTATATTTAAAGTGAGGGCCACAGATACACAGAATAAATGCAAAGCAAAAATTATGATACAGAAAACTATCCACTTCAGAATGAAACTTACTTACTGAATGGAATTGCGATGGAAATTCATCGGATACTTGGCAGAGGATTTCTTGAAATTGTATACAAAGACGCTTTCGAGTTGGAGCTAAAAAACAGAAATATCCATTACACCCGAGAAAAGGAGTTCAAGGTAACATACAAAACCGTTACACTTCCGCATAAATTTTTTGCGGACTTCATTGTAATGAATGATATCATCGTGGAAATAAAAGCTCAAAACGGAATTGCCGATGATCATTACAGTCAAACTTTAAATTATCTGGCTGTCTCGAAGTGCAAAATCGGATTAATTTATAATTTCGGAGAACCATCATTAATCATAAAAAGAGTAATTTTATAAGTGTCACACTTTTTAGGTTGAATCTGAGAAATCTGTGGCTTAAACCCGTAATCAAACCATGAAAAATCAAAAACAAACCCGTAGAGAATTTGTTAAACAAAGTTCTCTCGTTGCCGGATCACTGATGGCGCTGCCATTGGTATCTAATGCTAATTTATTCAACACCTCTGCCGATGACACGATTAAAGTCGCGTTGGTTGGTTGTGGTGGGAGAGGCACCGGAGCTGCTATGCAGGCTTTGCTGACAACACAAAATGTAAAATTAGTAGCCATGGCGGATGCATTTCGCGACAGGCTTGACGATTGCTTCAAAGCGTTATCTGACCCCAATAATGAAGATGGTAATGTATCCGGTAAAGTTTCCGTGCCAGAGGAAGCAAGATTTGTTGGATTTGAAGCGTACAAAAAAGCGATCGTACTTGCCGATGTTGTGATACTGGCAACCCCCCCGGGCTTCCGACCTGTTCATTTTGAAGAAGCCGTAAATCAGGGCAAGCATATTTTTATGGAGAAGCCCGTGGCAACCGATCCTGCCGGAATCAAAAAGGTGTTAGATGCTGCACTTATCGCAAAGAAAAAGAAACTAAACGTTGTTGTAGGCTTGCAACGCCATTATCAAAGTTCCTATCGTGAATTGTATAAGCGATTCAAAGACGGAATGATTGGAGATATAGTTTCTGCCCAGGCATGGTGGAACAATGAAGGTGTTTGGGTAAATATGCGGCAACCGGGTCAAACCGAAATGGAATACCAAATGCGCAACTGGTACTATTTCAACTGGCTATGTGGTGATCACATTACTGAACAACATATCCATAATATTGATGTTATCAATTGGTTCAAAGGAACCTACCCTGTTAAAGCACAGGGAATGGGTGGACGTGAAGTGCGAAAAGGAAAAGAGTTTGGCGAGATTTTCGATCATCACTATGTAGAGTTTCAATACGCTGATGGTACAATTCTTAACAGTCAATGCCGGCACATCAAAGGTACTATGAGTAAAGTGGATGAACAGATCATGGGAACGAAAGGAAACATCTATTGTGGAGCCATGAAAATAACGGACCGAAAAGGAAATATGACGTACCAATTTGATCATGCAAAAGAAAACAACCCGTACCAAACCGAGCACGATGAACTCTTCGCAGCCATTGCCAAAGGAGAATACAAATTCGAGGATGCTGAAAACGGAGCGAAAAGTACGATGACATCAATTCTGGGAAGAATGGCTACCTACTCGGGCAACGTAGTGGAGTGGGATGCTGCTATTAATTCTGGTTTGAATATCATGCCAGCCACTTTGGATTGGAAAGCCATGCCACCTGTTCTGCCAAACGCTGAAGGATTTTACCCCATAGCTATTCCTGGTGTAACGAAGTATTTGTCATAATTCCTAAAATCTCAATCAGGAAGCCAGGGCCAAAACCTGGCTTCTCTTTTTAGAATACTACCGGAATGGCTATTTTTGAAATAATTTATGCCTAAGCTCTATGAATATTTTGGCCTAATCATCCTATTTTATTCGAATGAACACGAGCCCATTCATGTTCATGGCAAATATCAGGAGATGGAAAGTAAGGCAGAAATAATTTTTGAAAATGGTAAATTTAAAAAAGTAAGAATTGCCAAAGGGTAAAAGCCCACTTGATAAAAAAACAGAAAAAACTCAAATTACTGGTCGAAAAATATAGAGATGACATTGTGAAGAAGTGGGTGGATTTTTTTGTTTACAATAAAGCAGTGGAATCAGAAATTATAACGCGTAAAATAGTATAGCCATGGTTATTTCGATTGATAAAGCCTCTTACCTTAAGGACTATCAAATTAGGTTTGAATTTTCTGATGGAAAGAAGCAAACTATTGATTTCAAAAAATTTTTGTCAGAGGCTAAAAATCCAATGACAAGGAAATATTTAAACAAGAGTGCCTTCAGAAAATTCAGAATCGAATATGGTGACATCATTTGGGGTGATTACTTGATGTGTTTTCCCATCTGGAGCATTTACGAAGGAAGGATCTGAGCGGCCTCTCAGAATTGACACCTCAATTCTATAGTCTTGAAAATTCTTTCCTTTATCCTTCTTAAGTTCTACTCCTTCTGGGTATTTTTAGTCTTCACCATATCCATGATCGTTCTTCTGCCGGGCATGACAATTCCTTTCTTCTTCGGCAACAGGTGGAGTTGGCTGGGCTATAAATTCTTGTTTGCCTGGTCATGGATTTTCAGTCAGCTTACTTTCATTCACTACAAATTCTATGGAAGGGAAAATTTCAGGAAAGGCCAATCATATATTTTTGTGAGCAACCATACATCATTTCTGGATATCCCCGGATTGTGCATGCTCATCGGGAGAGAGTTCCGTCCCATGGCTAAAAAAGAACTTTTGAAAATTCCAGTCTTCGGATGGATTGCCAGAGGTGCTTGTGTTATTGTAGATCGTTCTAGTAGTGAAAGCAAAAAAAAGAGTCTGGAGAAATTAAAAGAGACATTAGAACATGGCATTTCTATTTTGCTATTTGCTGAAGGAACGCAGAATCGAACTAAAGAACTTCTTCAGCCATTCAAGGATGGAGCATTTCGCATTGCCATCGATACTCAAAAATCTATCCTTCCCATGGTTGTTGTGGGTGCCGGCAGATTAATGCCACCTGGCACCGTCCATCTCCGACCAGGGTTGATAAAAATTATTGTAGGACCAGAGATTTCTGTTAACGATCTTTCTTCAGAAAATACACAGTCTTTAAAACAAAAAACATTTAACATCATGCAGACAATGATTCAAAATAAAAATCCAAATCATCCATGATCCGATCTCTACTCTTCGTATTTCTTGGCGGTGGACTCGGGAGTGCTTTACGCTTTGGTTTAGGAAAATGGATTAATGCCTTGCACAGTCATCATTTTCCCTTTGGAACATTGATCGTGAACATTATGGCTTGCTTACTACTTGGTTTAGTAATTGGTCTGGCCGATCATAAGCAGTTATTTACACCTACAGTAAGATTATTCTGGACTGTCGGGTTTTGTGGTGGGTTCAGTACATTTTCAACATTTAGTAACGAAACATTGGTCCTGCTTCAGGGAGGTTTTACCTTTAGCTTATTTCTTTACATCTCACTTAGTCTTTTCTTATGCGTGGCGGCTACTTTTGGAGGACTTTATTTAGGTGAACATCTTTAAGATTCAAGGGTCAAGATTCCAAATTGCCTCCTCAAATTTTGAAATTTGAATCTTGAATTTTTACAGCGGCATAAATACCACCTTCTTCGTTTCAAAAAATTCTTCCTTAAAAAAATCTGTAAGGGAATAGAGGCTGTACGGTTTCTTTAACTCATCCAACTCTTCGTCAAGGTCACCGCCTTTCAGGTAAAGAATTCCATTATCTAAAGTGTGCAGCGACTCCTCTTTGGTTTTAGTTCTTACCCAACCATAAAACTCTTTCATGCGCGTAACCGCGCGACTTACAATAAAGTCATATTTAGCTTTTAGCTCTTCGGCACGTTTTTGCTCAGCTTTAACATTTTTTAAACCCAGGGCAGCAGCAACTTCTTTCACTACGGTTATTTTCTTTCCTATAGAGTCTACCAGATGAAAATTTGTCTCCGGGAAGAGGATGGCAAGCGGTATACCCGGAAAACCACCTCCTGTGCCTACATCCAAAACAAATGCGCCAGGTTTAAATGAAATTACTTTTGCTATTCCTAATGAGTGAAGGACATGATTGATATAAATATTCTCAATATCCTTACGGGAAACTACATTGATCTTGTCGTTCCACTCTTTATACAGAGGACCCAGTTGTTCAAACTGTTTTCTTTGTAGCTCTGACAGATTGGGGAAATAATGGGATATAATAGCTGCGCCTTGCAAAAGTTTAAAAATTAGGGTTATTTGACTGAGTAGTCGTCAGACCGCTGATAACATTAGTAAAAAGCGGTCTGATGACTTTTAATAAAAACAAAATTAGATGAAAGCCCTTACAAAACTATCCTTCGTTTTCCTTTTCATCCTGGTAATGGGCTGTGGCAGGAAAGAACATAAAATACCGGTTACTAAAACATTTGTCGAAAGAACGGATTCACTGTTTGCCACTGTTCCTGATTTCAGCGGTGTGGCATTGGTGGCCGACAAGGGCAAGGCCATCTATCATAAAGCCTTTGGGTATCGCAATTTTGAAACAAAGGTACCGATGGACACTGCCAGCATTTTTGAGCTTGCATCTGTATCAAAACAATTTACAGCCATGATCATCATGATGCTGAAAGAAGAAGGCAAGTTGGAGTATGATGATCTCGTTGAAAAATATTTGCCAGGGCTACCTTACAAACAAATAACAATTCGTCAATTGCTCACTCATACTTCAGGTCTCCCGGATTACCAAAAAATTATGGACGAGCATTGGGACAAAACTAAAGTGGCCGGAAACACGGAGATATTGGAATATCTGAAGAAATATCACCCCGGCAAACAATTTGAACCCGGTGAAAAATATGAATACAGCAATACAGGCTATGTGTTATTGGGTAGCATTGCCGAAAAGGCTTCCGGTAAAGATTTTGTTGAGTTTTGCAGGGACAGGATTTTCAAACCGCTTTCCATGAGCAGCACAGACATCAGAACGCTGGAGGAAAAAGAAGAGGTTACAAACTTTGCACTCGGTCATATTTACGTTATGGAAAAGCAGCGATATGTTAGTGCCGATTCATTTCCAGCGAGCAACTACATTATGTGGTTGGGCAACCGCAAAGGTCCGGGCCGCATCAGCTCAACTGCTTCTGATCTATTAAAATGGGACCGCGCACTTTACACAGAGAATTTAATAAAGAAAATAACATTGGAAGAAGCCTTCGCTCCAATGAAACTTAACAGCGATTCATTATCCAACTATGGCTTTGGTTGGGAAATTGAAACCACAAAACCTGGGAAAGTAGTGCGCCATAGTGGCGACAACCCAGGCTATAAAACCCACATCATCCGCTACATCGATGCCGACAAAACCGTGATTTTGCTTTGTAACAACGCACCTGAAAAGTATAAGAAAATATTGAAAGGGATTGAGGGGTTTATTGAATAACTTGCAGGCAATAGAGATATATTGGAAACAAGTGTCTGATATATAATTGTTGTATGACATGCGCTGCTGAAAATTTCTTCAAGCAGATTTGATTATGTTGACTTGAATGCTTTCGACATGCGTGCCTTTCCGCACAAAAGAAATAGGAGAGGGTGAAACGAGAATGGAATTCAAACAATTAAGGAAGTAACAGAATTTAAATAGGGAAGGTGCTTTCTATTTCACTTCTACCCAAGACGATAGGGACAGAGCGCACTTCGTCAGATAACTTTTCTCCAGCCGCACGGCACTTGGTGAGAAGTTAGATTACGCGCACATCATACAACATTGTGTATCGTTCATGGCGGGGCGAAGAGTAAATCAAAAGATTAATTTCGTATTTTGCTCTTGCCTTATGGACAGGACGCAGCTTCGAACACCCGCCACGCCCGATACACAGGTCGTTGTGAGACATACGCAACCACCTGAGAAGTAGAGCAGACTTCACCGATGTTAGTAGGGGAGAGAAGGATAAAATTCCGAGATCTGTTACAACAAGCAATTTGATAGAGGATCAAATCAACCTGTTGTTTTCAGCAGAGCATGAAAAGCATGCTTTAGAAATGCGGTTGCTGCAACAGGTGAAGGTTGCGACTAAGCAACTGCTTTGTAACAGGCGAGAATTTTAAGAAGTTCCATTTTAGGAGGAAAATTTTTCAGAGCGCAAAAAGAGATTAAAAAAGCGCTGGAACTGAAAATTTTGTGGCTCTCCCCACTCATCGGAGCTCTACTTCTTTTGTCTGACCGAACCCTGGGGGGATTACATACCGATATCGGAGATATCCGACATAATCCTATTTCCCACACGGGTTCGGATAGACAGATGGATTAAGGTCAGGTGGTTGCGTACGATCTCACAACATTGTATATATGCCATAGCGCTGAGCAAGGAGGATTATTGTTTATTTTTGCCTCAGCGCTACAGGCATATATACTTGTGTTGTGGCTCATGCCTTCGGACAATGGATCGATTATTATAAATTAAAATAAATTTTTATGAAACAGTTACTGACGATTACCTTATTACTTCTTTTTCTGTCATGCGGACAGAATAGTAAATCAAACAGAAGGGACCTGTTGACTTCTTCAATTTGGACGATTGAAAAAGCATCAGTGGAGACTTTATTTGGACGTGATGGAGACTTTCCTAAGATGTTTGAGAAGTATAAATTTCTAACTGATGGGACTTGTCTTCTTATTACTGGAGAGACTGAAATATATGGAAAGTGGAGTTGGGCTAAGAATGATGAAATTTATATTAAACCTGAAGGAACAGTTCTAAATGGACAGAAAATCAAAGCTGATCTTAGTATCTATGGCTTGAACATAAAAATAGTAGAACTTACTGATAAGATATTTCGGACTTTAGAAAAGGGAGAAGCTGATAACTGGGGCTCAGGAATAATAATAGAAGGAAATTACACTGCTTTAAGTTTGTAGTAAGAAGGCACAGCCACCAATCGAGTAGACGGCCTCGCCAGTTGTAACTGACGAGGTTCGCCTCTCACACCACTGTACCCTTCGGTTCCTCAGGGCAGGCTGGGCAGAGCCTTTTACTCCGCTCCGGGTTCCAAAAATATTTAATCTTCGCACCGATCCGTATGAAAGGGCAGACATAACCTCCAATACATATTGGGATTGGATTTTTGACCATGTCTATTTGTTAGTTCCCGCACAAGCTTATATTGGAAAATTCCTAATGTCATTCAAAGATTTTCCTCCAAGACAAAAAGCTGCGGCATTTAATATGGACGCGGTTATGAAGAAGTTGCAGGAAAATGGAGGAAGTAAATAAATAAGAAGTTGATTTTATAACTAACGGTCATCAATTTTCCCACGGGGATAAGTTAACGGCTTCGGGACAACTTGGACTTTTAAAAAATAAAAACTTGGGACAATTGAAAAGTAAAACGGCCGACCCTTCGCATTTTTAAGAAGAGCCGTCCTCCGAAATGTGTAAACTTGTGGCAGGATTATCCTTCCACACTGTAAACTTTTTTCAGGATGGGTCAAACCCACCGCGACACCAAAGCTATGGTAAGAGCCAAATCCCCACCGCACTTCGGAGTCTATTCATTGAAAGGTTTACTCAAATCATTTTGTAAACAAACCTGCTCCAAGATTTGAACCTAACGAACCGGGCTTCAAATGAAGATAGTCTCGTTTCGTTTGATCCTCTTCCAGTTCTATTTTTCCATCTTTCCTGATGATGACACCCTCTCCAAGTTTTAATTTCTTAGGGTCAGATTTGGTTCCAAAATCTTTTGGACCACCACCCTTGTTCACCAATTCATTGTATCCAATCACCATTGAGTTTGAAAGATTGTAGGCATTCTTTTCATCTTTATTTAAAATCCAAAATACGTTTGCATTGGCTACAACATTGTTGTAATACTTAAAATCTTCAGCAGCAGACCATGTCCACACAGCAGCACCATAGTTACCTACCACAAGATTATGGTGCATTTCGCATCGCTCCGCAGGACGGTCGGAATTCCAGAAGACTACCGCATCCTTCACATTATAAAACACACAGTGGTCAACTACAACGCCCTGACCACTTGCAAGAATTGCCAAATGATTTGGTATAGCGTGTTTATCGCCAAGGAAGAGACATTGCGTTACTCTCAGGTCATCAAGGTCGCGACCTTCCCGAACAATGGGATAGTTTCTTCTGACATATCCATCCGTAGGTCGCTCATGAACGGGTGTGCCCACAGCTCTCAATCCTTGGATGGTGACATGACTTGTTTCAATTTGTATACCATATGATGCACCTTTAAGTGGGTCTTCATTTCCGTAAGGTTTGAAATTTAGTGGCATTGTCGATACAATCACTGGCATCTTTCCGGGATTCCATTCAGGGTCGTCTGGTAAAAGTTCGGCTCTTATGGTCAACCGTGCCTCTCTGGTAAAATGCCAATTGACCGGGTAGAAAGTAACCGTTGCATCAAGTCCATAAATACCGTCAGACAAATAGATAGTGATAGCTCCTTTTCCATTGGCCTGATTGACTCTGACAGCGGCTTCATATAAAGACTTAATTGGATTTTCCTTCGTACCTGTATTTTCGTTGTTACCGAATTCAGGATGAATGAAAATGTTACCGTCTTTGGGCACTTGTCCAAACAAAAGTGATGGAACAAATGCTGCGACACAAGCTAGTGCTGCAATAAGCATCTTACCATGATTCATTGCTTTCATAATTGGTTATCTAAAATTAAGATAGGCCATAAGAATTATCTTATGGCCATTGAAAATGAAGTTAATTCTATTTTGCTTTGTTATACATATAGCGGGCAATCTTCCATTCGCCTTTTTGCTTCTCGAAAACAAACAACTCTCTGTTTTCATCTTCAACAGTTTGTCCGTTGGACTTTATCACAAAAGACCCTTTTGATGTGGAGCGAGCAAAAGCTGTATTACCGCTTAGTTGAATCTCAAGAATTGTAAACTTTAGCGAATAGGTGAAGTTGCTGAATACGTACTCATAAGTACCTTTTACCTGAGCGGCACCATCTGAGGTTGGAGCGGCATTAGCCATTAGCACACCATTTTCGGTATAGAGTGAAGTGACCTTGGCGGCATCAGATGCGTTCAGTGCATCTTGATAAGCAAAAATTAATTTCTCAATCCCAGACTTATCACTTGATTGGCTTTTTGATTCCGTTGCAAAAGCAAATACACAAACGATGAATGTTATAATGAATACGATCTTTTTCATAATGTTTAAGTTCAATGGTTTTGTTGTGATAAAATTTTTGTTTGAGCTTCCTTCGATGTAACTGGCTTACCTAACGCTCCAAATTCATGCAGTTCACCAAATACTTCAATACGGATAGACTGATCAATGCCACCCACAAGAACGGGTTCGAATCCATTGTCTTTTATCAATTCCTCAATTTTTGGGTTGATACCTTTGTCATCGGTAGCATAAAACAGAACAGCGGCTTCAGGTTTTTGGTATGCAGCGCTCGCCAACGAACCTGCTCCTAACGTGCCTAACGCCTTTGCAAACTTTGCTCCTTTCGGAAGCAAGCCTGCAATAATCTGCCCGGCTGACTCATCAGCACCAATAATTTTTTTGAATCCCCCGTTACCATCCGGAGCAATTGGATTGGACGGATCAACAATGATCTTTCCTTGCAATTCGGTAGCATACGTAGTAAGTAATTCCTGAATGGTGCTGAACCATACCGACATTACTATGATATCTGCTTCCTTAATGGCCGCAGCAACTTCCGCAGCTTTGGCAAGACCTCCCAATTGATGCGCGAATGCTTTTGCATCATCCAGTTTGTGACTCGCTACAATTACTTCGCGATTTCCCTTTACAAGGTTTGAAGCAACTACTTTTCCGATATTCCCCAAGCCGATTACGGCTACTTTTGATTTGTTAGTTGACATATACTTTTTCGTTTTGTTGATGGATAATTTGTTGACACAAAGGAACGTCAAACACCAAGGCCACACCAATGACCTGGTTTAAGAAAGAGTATTGATCTAGTTTAAGATTATCTGTCGTTCTTGGCGATACGGCCTCTTATGCGACTCAGAAATTCGGGGGTAACACCAAGATATGCAGCAATCTGCACTTGTGACAAACGGTTAAGAAGGTGAGGATAGGTTTCCAAAAATAATTGGTAACGCTCTTCAGCGGTAGAACTAAATAGCTGACCAATCCGCTCTTGTTGTTGCATGAAATGGTTTTCTAATAGTACTCTGAAAATGCGGTCAAACTTTGGCGCCTTTACATATAAGTCAATTAAATCATCGTAAGTGATTCTTAAGACCACCGTGTCTTCGAGTGCATCAATATCAAGGACAGACTTTGTCCTTTTATGAAAACTAGTAAGATCAAGCATCCAATAATTTTCAGTTGCAAATTGCAAGATGTGATAGACACCTTTATCATCTACCTTATAAAGCCTCAAGCAACCACGCACGACAAAGTCAAAATATTCACAAACATCTCCATGCTGGAGAGCGAACTGCTTTTTCAGAAACAGGTGTGGACGAAACTTCGATTGGACGAACTCTTTCTCTGTCTGATTCAATGGAATGAGTTTGCTGAAATAATCAAGCAACGGTTGAGATGTGCCTGTTTGAGAAGTATTATGCATCTGGTTAAGTAAATGAGGAAACCAAAGATAAACAAGTTACAAGGTTTTTACTTCAAAAGCCGCACACACACCTGCCCGTCCGGCAGGCGGGTTGGCTGGCCACTGCTTCGTGACAAATAGGACTTTGAAAAAGTAAATTGCGTTGGACAAAGTAACGACCGACCTTTCATTTTTGTAAAAAGATTGCCTCCGAATTACTCCCGACTGTCAAAACACAAGGCTTCCTAAAAATGCAAAAATTGATCCTCTAGGCATATAAACTAGTCAGACGTTTGTTTATCCAGGATGTTACAAATTTCAATTAAGGACTCTAAGTAGTACTCGTGTGAGCACTCCATAAATACTACCAGTTCCTTGCCGGATTCGACCTCCCGTAGTGGCATGCCACTCCACCACTTCGGGCATAGCGCCATCACCTCTGCCTTCGATGCGGGTACAGAAATTGACCAGGTTTCACCAATAAATAACAGAATTTGTCAATTTCCAGGTCAAAATTTGAGTCTTAATTGAATAATTTAAGTATTATTTGTAAGTTTCTATTTCTGAACACATTATGAGATCAATTTTTTGCGGTTTACTGACTGTAATCTCACATTTTTCGCTGGCACAAAATATAATGCCCAGCGTAACTAACCTCGCTGGATATGAACATTCTTCCTCGGGGTTGGTCACAACTGTATCGATAGGAGAGCCTGCAATCTTAACACTTGCTTCGGACAACAACATTATTACACAAGGCTTTTTACAACCAGAGGTCCTTCCATGTCCGGATGTTTCATTCTCGTATTACCCCAACCCAACCAGGGGCGAAATTACCATCGAAGCATCTGGCTGCGAAGTAAAAATTAAATCTATCCAAATTCTGGATGTATGGGGAAGACTTCTCATCACCTTTCCACCAACCCCTGACAACAAAATGGAATTGGGTTTCCTAAGCTCAGGAGTTTATATCATGAAAATATTTCTGACCAACGGTCAGTTCAATGCTGTCAATATTGTAAAAGTCAGTTAGTCTTATGAAGTATTATTTTCTATTTGGTCTTTTGTTTCTAACAGCTTTATTCTTTCGGGCAAAGGGGCAGTCACCCCAGGGCATAAACTATCAGGGAGTAGCGCGGGATTTGGAAGGTAAACCGCTGGCTTCTCAAAATATTTCAGTTCGAATCAGCATTTTAAAAGATGCGGTAGGTGGTGAAACAGAATTTGCGGAAACACATTCGATCAAGACCAATTCCTTTGGACTATTTATGTTGGTGATCGGACAGGGGAATGCCGTTACCGGCTCGTTTGAATTTGTGAGCTGGGCAATGGGAAACAAGTGGCTGCAAATCGAATTAGATCCCGCTGGAGGAAATTCATTTCAACTATTGGGAAGTCAGCAGTTAATGAGCGTGCCCTATGCGTTTTATTCCACGTACTCCGGTAATGGATTAACGGCAGGCCAGGGAATAGAAATCCAAAACAATCAAATTTCAAACACGGGCGATTCGGACAATAGCGCTGTTAACGAATTGATTTCCGATGTCTCCTTCGGCCCTGATAATAAATTGAAAATAACAGATGCCGGAGGCACAAAAGAAGCTGATCTCAGTTCGTTGGTGGGGGCCGCCCAAAATCTATCTGATGTTCTTTCAATGGGCAATGATGCGGGGGGCCAAAAGATTACCAACCTTGCTATGCCGGCTACCCCTACTGATGCTACCACCAAGTTGTATGTCGACAACCATACGGATGGTGATAGCAATACATCAAATGAAATTCAAGACCTGAATCTTCTGAGTAACAATCTCAAAATCACAAACAATAATGTGGCTACCATCATTAATTTAGCGCCTTACCTCGACAACACTGATAAGCAAAATCTTACGTTGACCGGGGCGGATCTGTCCATTGAAAATGGGAACGCGGTCAATCTGAGTTCTGTCAATACCGACAATCAAAATCTTTCCCTGACAGGAAGTTCACTTGCCATCTCCAATGGAAATAACGTGAGCCTTGCTCCTTTTCTCGACAACACCGATAGTCAGACAATAGCCATTCAGTCTATCAACACCGACACCCGGAACATCAGCATTAGCGGGGGAAATAATCTGAATTTTAGTGTGGCTGATAATGACAACAGCATCACCAACGAAATCCAAATGCTTACCAAAACAGGAACACAAATCAGTCTAAGCGATGGTGGCGGTTCGGTAACACTCAATGATGACAGCAATACGAATGAAATACAGCTTTTGAGTAAAACGGGCGGCCAAATCAGCTTGAGCAGTGGCGGGGGTGTTGTAACCATAGTTGATGACAGCGACACAAATGAATTGCAGGACCTTTCCCGTTCAGGAAATACGTTGAGTTTATCAGGAGATGTAACATCCGTAGACTTAAGTCCTTACCTGGATAATACGGATAGTCAGGCCCTATCTACTCAATCCGTAGATGCGAATACAAGAAGTATTGCTATTACCGGAGGCAATACTATCAATGTAGATGTAAGAGATGCTGATGCTAACGCCACCAATGAAATTCAGGACTTATCAATTAGTGGAAACATTCTTTCTCTCTCAAGCGATGCTACTACTGTAAACCTGGCAACTTATCTGGATAATACGGATAACCAGGATTTGTCTCTAACTGGTAATACATTAAGTCTCACAAACGATGCCACGACTATCAACCTATCAACTTACCTTGACAACACCGACAGTCAGACACTATCCACTCAATCCGTTGATGCCAATACCAGAAGCATTGCTATTACAGGAGGCAACACTGTCAACGTTGATGTTAGAGATGCGGATGCCAGTATTACTAATGAAATACAAAACTTAGGGAATTCTGTCAGCGGCACCCAACGTACGATCACCATTTCAGGCGGGACAAGTACGACCATTGACGTTGCGGACAACGACAATGATGCAACGAATGAACTTCAAAACCTCAATCAAGTTTTAACGCGAGGAAGAGACGCAGGAGGAATACAAATTCAAAATCTCGGAGCTCCAGTTGCAGGAACTGATGGCACAACAAAAAGTTATGTTGACAATGCCATTGCTACAGCTGTGGCTACGAACTATGCATTTAAGGCTACCTATACTTTTGTAAATACAACAGGTGATCCTTTCACTGACTCACCAATTGGTTTAACAGATAATCTTGATGACTTCAATGTCGTGGATGCAAATAAATTTACTGCACCAGCAGCCGGAACTTACTTATTTACCGTTTCCGGAAATTCATTGCTGGGTGGTATCCCGGTCAAATTGAAAATTACATCTGGCACCACTACATTTTATGATGTAAAGCGTCAGGCTGCCTATCCTCTTTCAAGCACCATAAATTATGTGGATTCCAATATTTATAAACTTAATCCTGGTGATACCGTGGAGCTTGTTGTGACGAGTACCATGAATGGAGAACGCGTAGAAGGAGTACTTTTCGGATATAAACTCTAATGTCCCATTCTCAAGTAACACAATCCCAGAACTTGCTATCAAATCGTAAACCCCAACGTAACATTTACCGATCTTCCGTCCGAAGACCAGACACCTGGTCCGGGATAAAAAGATGGACGCTTGGTAAAGTATTGTTTGTTAGTCACGTTATTGACATTCACTCTCACCATCACCTGGCTTGAAATCTTGAATGAAGAATTAATATCCAGCAAACCATACGCAGGCACAAGTCCTACTGCCCCATTGTCAGAAGGAATCTTTGTATTCAACGCATCCGCATAGGTTTCACCAGTGTAACCATACAAAAAAGAAATGCTCGTGTCATTTATTCCAAAGGTGACTCCATTACGTGAGATTATATTTGGCACACTTTCAATTTTATTTCCATTTACAGAAATGTTTGTCTCGCCCGAGCGGATTTGAGCATCCGCATACCGTCCGTTGAAGAGTGCTGTGGAGGTAAACAAAGAGACATTAAAATTCTTGTACACTTTTATGCCATACTCAACAAATATCTCGGCTCCTTCTGTTACAGAATTTCCAATATTGGTTCTGTATAAATAGAATACTCCGTTCTCATCATATGTCGCCTGGCTACCAAGACGATTGTTGTACTGCAATCTGAACACGCCAATATCCCATCGTAGCGACTTTGAGTTTCCCCGGAAGCCTGCTTCCAGATTATAGCCATACGCATCCTTAAGGTCTTTATCAACTATCTCATAAACAGATGCGGGGATAATGTCTTTAAAAATCACAGGACGATAGGCTTGTGACCATCCCGCATACAAGGAATACCCTCTCCTGAGTTGATATTCTGAATTGATTCCGAAAAGTGGATACTGATGTGCAATCGTATTGGGTACTTGATCAGCATCATAGTAGCTAATTGTACCCGACATCACCGATTGACCAGATTCAAACCGCACACCCGGACTCACGGCAAGATTAGGAAGCACTTGAAATTTGTTCTCTACAAAGAAGGCAACATTCTGAGTTTTAAAATGCATGTCTCTACCCCATCCAGACGCGCTTAATGATAAATCAAAATCCGATCCTGTTGTTCCCTTGCCCAACTGCTGACGATGAAGATCATTATTAAAATATTGAACTCCGGCTGCGAGCGAACATGCCCAGTTAAAAAGTGTGTACCTACAAAGCATTCTCAACTCAGATGTATAACTATTAAAATTATCAATGTCTACCTGGCGTGGAGCATAAGCGAGTGTTACTGGGTCGATAGCATCCACCACATTCGCTGGTTTATCAAACTGCACGCTGTTGCGGTAGCCCAATACAGCAGAACTTGTCCAAGACACGGTTGTACGCGAATTCAGTTTCCACTCCATACTTATGGAAGGAATCCAGATTTCCGGGTTGAAATAATTTCGGGCGCGCGTAGATTGTTTCGGATTTGCATAAAACATGCTGTCCGTGAGCGGGCCTGGTATTTGATAAATGTAATTCGAGCGGCTTAATTCCGCTGTAAACTTCAGTTGGTCCGATGCTTTGTAGCTTAACACAACCGACTGCGCATCGTACGTTGTACGTCCATTATCGCGATAGCCTTCGGATACGCGTTTGCTATAATATGCTGTATATTGAAACTTGCCCAACTTGCCACTGATGGCATTGTAAGTACTCAGTAAACCAAAAGAACCTGCCGAGTTAACACTCTCAAATGAGATCGCTTGCGTTGAGTCAGGTTTCTTAGCAACGTAGTTCAACATTCCACCAAACTGCGCACCATATTGAAGAGCTGCTGTTCCCCGAATCATTTCAATTCGCTCAACTGCCTCCATCGGCATGCTGTAATGACTGGCGGGATAACCATACATGTCAGAATTAGTGATGACACCATTTCTACGAATGTTAAACTCCCATCCCCGGTGAGGATCCAATCCTCTTGTGGAGATATTCGTTTGGTTGCCGCTGCCATCCATATCATACACAAACACACCTGGCACTTTGGCAAAAATCTGACGCGGAGTTTTTTCGGCAATGTTGGCATTAAGGTTTTGCACGTTGATTACTTCGTTCTTCTTTCCCGACCAAATGTGCGTCCCTTGGATAGCCGAAAGTCGTTCTATCTCAAACAATGATTTTCCCTTGATCACAACTTCTTCAAGTTGTTTCGTACTAAGAGAATCAACTCGTTCTTGTGCCAGGGCTGGTATCTGTAGTATTGCAATTAATAAAGTCAGTAGTTTCTTCATAAGTGTTTGTCCCTTTGCTGAAACGAAAAACCGGAGAGGGACTCCTCCCCCTCCGTAACCCACTCAATTATAAACTCAAAAGTTTTACTCCATTAATTACCTGCTCCATCATTGATCGCGAATGTAACCGTGTATCCACCTATCTTGTTACCATGAGTTATTCCTTTTTCACAATCCGAGCGATAGTGAATAGCTCCATACAATCGCGAAAAAGAGGCTTCAGTTGCGGCCTCGTTAAAGTATTGAGCATCGGATGGAAATAAATAAGTTAGAACGGTAGCCGCGCTCGCTGAAAATGTAGAGTGCCCTGATGTGTAGGCAGGAAAATTTGGAATTCCAGTACCAGTACGGATTGATTCGTCCAACTGAGAAGGCCGTGGATTAAAGTAGAAGTACTTTGTTTCCCAACAGGCAACACCTGCATCGTGAATGGCCATGTTGAGCAGAGCAAAAGCCCTGGCCGCACGCACCTCACTATAATTTAAGGCTGCTACATATTCTTCTGCAATATCATTCCAATGTCCAGGTGGAGTATACGTTCCGGCTCCATCAGCCCACTTGTGCACAATCGCAAGACGTTCGCGGCTAAGATTGTCTGCATAGAATTTTACCTCTTCCACTTCATCGCTCATCTCAGATGATAAAGTAGGTGGCGGTGGCAATGGACGTTCGTCTGTGATTTGTGTCGGTGTCATATTCCAGGCTTTCACCTTTCCAAAATTTGGGAGCATGGGAGGCCGAATTGGTAAGTCTCTGCTGATCCATGGAATTTCACCTCGAGCGATGGCTCCATCCTCAAGAGCTTTCCACTGTGCCGGATTACCAACAGCGGCACCCATGCCATCTGTTCTGAACCTCCCAGTGCCTGGCGCGGTGATAATGGCAGCTACTGCTTTTCCCAACGCCAAGCCCGCTGAAATATCACTAGATGTTGCCTTGCCGGACCACAAAGCTGCGTAACGTTGGTCGCCAGCACGCAACGTAATTTCTTCCACAGCAGCGGGGAAAAGTACCTTCAGCATTTCGGCTGTCACTCCGGATAACACTGCATCTTCAGACGGATACGCTGGAAGATCAGATGGGGGCATCAATGATTCCACAGAGCTATCAACTTTATATGGTGATGGTCTGTTGTATTGAAACTTGTAAAACCATGCAGCCTTAAGCGCATCATACTGCGCTACCGATACATAGCTGTAAGCACGTGCGGCATATGGAGGATTTGAAAATGGAAAAGCCGGATCTGCAAAGGGATTTTCTGCATCAGGTAAAGGATAACTACCGTCTGCTTTCGGTGCTGGTGGTAAATTGTAACGCGCTACCAATTCGCGAAGGATCTGGTTCCATCGAAGCACACCACCGGCACTCCAATATTCAATAATACTCCTTTGGCTTTTTGTAAGCTTGCTCTGCGCATCCTTAATAGCGGCAATTTCGGCTAGATAGGCATCCGATGTTGTAGCAGCAGGAGCGGCCACCGGCACTTGTGTGGAATAGTCAGTTAATATAATTGGCGTCCATGTACCTGCCGTTTGATCAAGTTTGGTTGGTGTTAACACTCCAAGCACTTCTTTTGTCTCTACCTCTTTGCTACAACTTTGCAAGCTCAGAGCGATTCCAATTACACTGAATACTATAAAGAGGATGGCAATATTTTTATAAAATGTTTTCATGATGTTTGTTAATTAGCAGTTTTACCAAAATGAAGCGTGTAGAGCAGGCCTCCCATATAATAAGTTGATTGACCAACGTTACGGCCTGTAACCGTGTATCCAGCTCCTGCCCACACGGCCAGGTTGTTGATCTTGGGTATAAAATACTTAACCGTAAGATCTACTCTTGATAAGTTCATACGATTAGATGCGAAAGGCATGTCTTGCCTGCGGATGTCACCTCCACCTAATGTGTTTTGTTGCGTGTAGCCGATAAAAGCCTGTAGTCCGTTTTTGAGGTAGCCTACATTGAAGGAGTAATCGAGAACATTCGGCATCCAAACTTCATCGCTTAATGTTTGCTGGCCATCTGTAAAGTAGGCAGGACGATCCAGCGTAACATTACTTCGCCAGGTATAACCGATGTTTCCCGTTGCATACCAGCCACCGCTAAGTTTGTAATGAGTAGTAAAGCGTCCTGAAAGTTTTTTGGAAGCCATGCCTATTGATAAAGGAAGGAAGTCGGGTGTATAATCGCTTAAGGGTGTTGAATAACTGCCCACCACAAAAGTGTTTAACTCGCTTGAACCTATTGCCTTTTTGAAGAAGTTGTACTTAGCGCCAACCGTCAAATCCTGGATGCCTTCCATATCATGAAGGGTACCCTGGCTGGCATGTGTCCAAACATAGGGTAGCATGGCAATCACATTAATTTTATCAGTTATCCCATAGGCACCCATCCAGCCAACGCTCTTGGTGCTAACTGTGCCAATGTTTCCGTTCTCGCGGCTAAGGGTTCCCTCCCAGTATTTTTTCCACGAGTCTTGTGTATAAATAAATCCCGTACATAAATCCTTTTTGTTCATCATCAGCCCGTCTGTAAAGGTTTGAGCATTTGATAAGCTCATTCCCATGAACATGGCCGCCATTAAAAAAGTTAATTTTTTCATCATAATATGATTTTTAACTGCTTGTTTATATATGCAGAAGAGTTGTTCCACCTGCATCAAAAAAATTAAGTCTGACAAATATTTTCATGCCCCATAAGGCACGATCCCTTAGAAATAAAAATTGATTTGGCCCTGAACGAAGCGTTCGGGTTTTAGAAAGAAATTAAGCCCGGGGAGGTGGGCCCGTTAAAGAACTCGTTACGAGTTCATAATGATGTTCAATGAAATGAAAACTAATTGTCTTTTCCCATCCATCCGTTTGCTTCTTGATGGAAATAGAGCAGCAGAGAAAATCTTTAATGAGATTCTGAATAGTCTTGGAATTTCCTTTGGAATTAATTGGCTTGTCCGTAAACGATTTTACATAGTCAGTTAACGCCTGGTTGATTCGCTTAGTGGTTATGTCTTTAACGCAAACAATGTACAAGGTGTCACTTTGCAAACGTTGCTTGACAAGACGATACACTTCACCGTTGTGTTCAAACTCCCCATCTACCCTGCTATACTCTTTTGAATCTGTTGAATAAGGAACCGTGAGTGGCAGTTTAAAAGTAACTTCTTGATGAATAAAATTCTCATCATCAAAATGCTGCCTCATCTGCCTGGCAGTCTTAAATTGCAGCCCCATTAATACGCCATAGTACCCCAGCACATTGAGCAGGAACAAGCAGAGCAAAAAGAGGGTCAGAAGTTTTTTCACAGGTGCATAGTTAAATAAAATTCAGGAAAAGTAAAAACTCACCCGTGACGAGCAGTTAATCGGTGACCTGTAAATCACTTGATTTCGATAAATTTACCCGGATACTGAGCATGGATTACCAGCGAAACTAAATATGCTCCTTCTTATTTTTTATCAATTCATGCATTAGTTCACGGGCACGATGGAGTTGAGCTTTCACTGTTCCGAGTGGCGCTTCCAGCTCTTTGGCAATTTCTTCGTATGAGAGCTCATGAAAATACCGGAGCCGTACCAGTTTCTGATATTTGGGCGGCAGCATTCCCACAAATACTTGTATTAATTCTGCCTTTTGTGATTTTATGGCCTCTTCCTGTGGATCATCATTTTGATCCTCAATTTCGATCGAAACGGACTGACCATCATCATCCGTGTAGGTATTTTCTATGCTAAGCGTATTTAGTTTTTTCTTGCGAATGAAATCGATCGTATTGTTAGTGGCAATGCGAAACAACCATGTGCTGAACGTGAAATCTTTTTTGAAACGATGTAAACTTCGAAAGGCCTTTGAGAATGATTCCATGGTAAGGTCCTCCGCATCATCTATGTTGCGCACCATCTTTAGAATCATATGGTAAACAGGACGTTTGTACCGAGTTAGTAGTCTCGCATACGCTTTGTCATCGCCCGCCACGGCCATATCAATATATTTGAAGTCTTCCAGCGCTTTTGTAGAGAACCTACCTTCTTCTATGCCTTCCATCGTACTTTTTTGGATACTAATGCCACGAGGCCGATGACAAGGTAATAAAAGGTGTAAATAAAATCTAAGAAGGGTACTTTCCACCACTCAAAAGGTTCACCCAGTTTTCGGGAGGCCTCGTGAAATAGAAATATTAAAAGAATCCATCGCAAGCCGAAAACGAATAGGACCCACTCCGTAAAGGGATTCAAAAAAGAAAGAGGGAATACGATTAACCAATTAAGAATCCAAGTCAGAGAGAAAATCCCAAGAATCATCTTATCCGAAAATTTATAATGTTTACCGGCAGACAAATGCCGGAGCTTCTGAACATAATACTCCTTCCAGGTGGTTTTAGGTGACGACTTCATTAAGGCATCCGCGCCTATACAAATTTTTGTGGTAGAGCCAACAGCATATTGATTAACAAACAGATCATCATCCCCTCCCATTACGCTCAAGTGGTTGTTAAACCCTTTATTATCCAGGAATAAAGTTCTTCTATAGGCAAGGTTTCGACCTACGCCCATGTAGGGATGTCCCAACATGGCAAAACCTATAAACTGAATTCCTGAAAGGAATGACTCAAACCGGATAAAAGCATTAAGCACTCCTTTGGATTTGATGTAGGGTGAAAAACCTAGCACAATCTGCGCTCGATCATCCATCTCTGCACTCATTCTTGCAATCCAATGTTTACTGACTGGCCTGCAATCCGCATCGGTTAGTAAAACCCAGTCATATTTGGCCGCTTTAATGCCCAGGGTTAAGGCAAACTTCTTCCCGCTGATATGCAGTGGTGTATGAACCACTCTTACCGCTTTAAGCCGAATGTCTTGAATGGATGCAGCTCGCAGGAAATCATACGTATCATCATTACATCGATCTTCAACAATAATGACTTCAAACTGTGGATGATCCTGTGCCAGAAGAATAGGAACTAACTCGCGCAGGTTATGTACTTCATCATGCGCACATACAATTATAGAAACAGGTCTTGGCGAGCTGACGGGAGCCTTCCCCTGTTGTAAAAAGGCAAAAAGAAATAAACCGAGATAAATAATTTGGATACTGAGGAGGGCGATGCAGAAAATGGCAAGAACTGACAAAATAACTAATTAAAAGATTTAAAAACTGGGCAAAGATAAAAGCTTCTCAGAAAAGGGAAAGGGTTTGTGATTTTGAAATTATTAATAACAACATTAATCAACTGCTATCTTTACGGCCATGAAATTTAAGCTCATTGCAAAGGACCTTCACTCTAACGCCAGGGCTGGCATCATTACCACAGAACACGGTGCTATCCCCACGCCCATCTTTATGCCGGTGGGTACTGCAGGGTCCGTTAAGGCCGTACATCACCGCGAACTGGAACAAGACATTGAGGCGAGAATTATTTTAGCAAATACCTATCACCTGTATCTAAGACCAGGGGTAGAATTATTAGAAAAAGCGGGAGGTGTGCACAAGTTTATTGGATGGAGTAAGCCTATTCTAACTGACAGTGGTGGCTACCAGGTATACTCTCTGGCCGAAAACAGAAAGATCAAAGTAGAGGGCGTTACCTTTAAATCACATATTGATGGATCCAAACATTTTTTCAGTCCTGAGTCTGTGATGGATATTCAGAGCGCCATCGGAGCGGACATCATCATGGCTTTTGATGAATGTACACCCTATCCATGTGAATATATTTACGCTAAAAAATCATTAAAACTAACTCACGATTGGCTTGTGCGCTGCGTGAACAGAATCGATAACACAGGCCCAAAATATGATTATACCCAGGTCTTGTTCCCGATTGTTCAAGGAAGTGTTTACAAAGACCTCAGAAAAGAATCAGCAGAATTTATTGCTTCCCAAAATCAACAGGGCAATGCTATAGGTGGACTGTCTGTTGGCGAACCACATGAGATAATGTATGAAATGACCGATCTGGTGTGCACTATTTTACCAGTTGATAAGCCCCGGTACCTGATGGGTGTAGGCACACCTGAAAATATATTAGAATGTATTGCGCTGGGCATTGATATGTTTGATTGCGTGATGCCCACACGAAATGCGCGAAATGGAATGTTATTTACCACAGAAGGCATAATCAACATCCGGAACGAAAAGTGGAAAGACGATTTAAGTGCCATCGATTCTGGATTAGGTGGATATGTAAGCACATTCCATTCAAAAGCCTACCTCCGGCATTTAATTATTAATAAAGAAATTTTAGGCGCGCAAATTGCTTCTATCCACAACCTTACCTTCTATCTTTGGCTGGTGAAACAGGCCCGCCAAAAAATTGAGGAGGGTATATTTAAAGAGTGGAAAACTAAAATGGTGAAGGTGGTGTCACAACGACTTTAAGTTCATCTGATCCACGGATTGTCAATATGAAGATTCTCGATAAATACATTGTCAAAAAAATCCTTACGACATTCTTTTTCGTGGTATTGATCATTGTAGCCATTATCGTGGTTATTGATATCACAGAGAAGATGGATAAATTTTCAGAGAACAATTTAAGTAGAATAGTTGTCATAAGTTATTACCTGGACTTCATTCCATGGATTGCAGGCCTAATTGCTCCTATCACAGTCTTTATTGCCATAGTGTATGTTACTTCTCGTATGGCAGGTCAAACCGAAATCATAGCAATTCTTTGCAGTGGTGTCAGCTTCCGAAGATTTTTACTTCCTTATTTTATTGCATCTCTCCTTATCGCCATTTTAAGTTTTTTATTTAATGGTTGGCTTATTCCACAATCCAATCGCTCGCGACTTTCATTTGAGACACAGTACTTTCAGCGGAATCATTATTTCGATACGCGCAACCTGCACATTCAGATTGAACCAAACATCTATCTCTACCTTGCAAGTTATAACAATCAAACCAATGTGGGCTACCAGTTCACCCTTGAGAAATTTCAAGACAATGAACTGATTGAAAAATTAACGGCTGATAACATTCAGTGGGATAGTACCAAAAATAAATGGACGATTCAGTGGTGGAAAGTGCACCAGATTCAAAAAATGTTCAATGTCAAACATGATCTGGACCCGAGGTTGTTTGTTAGATCAGGAGACAAACTGGATACCGCTCTGGCGATATCTCCCAAAGATTTTGAAAGTGAAAACAGAAAATATGATGGGATGACCATTCCGGAACTTCAAGAGCACATTAACAAACTTAAGTTCAGGGGGGCAACCGGTGTTGAAGCGTACGAAGTAGAAAAATATATTCGATTCGCATCACCATTTACAATCTTTGTGCTTGTTTTCATGGGAGTAATTGTGTCCGCGCGAAAAAACCGTGGTGGCACAGGCTTTCAGATTGCATTAGGCTTTTTCTTGTCGTTTATTTTTATTTTATTTTTTATGATGTCACGTACTTTTGCAGAAGCCGGCTCACTTTCTCCTTTCATTGCAGCATGGATACCAAATGTAGTTTTCGGAACGATCTCTTTGATAATGTATAAATTTGTTCCGCGCTGATGGCAACAGCAAAAGATTACCTCAAATTACATTTCATCGTTTTCCTCTGGGGCTTTACAGCAACCCTCGGCAAGCTAGTTACCATTCCTAGCGTGGAGATGGTTTTCTACCGCTCCTTACTTGCCGCTTTTGGTATGGCGGTTTTGATTGTAATGACGCGTGGCAGATTTAAAATTGAAGCAAACGACCTGCTTAAGCTACTCGCAACGGGTTGTATTGTTGCTATTCACTGGCTCACCTTCTTTGCATCGGGAAGAGTATCAAATCCATCGATAAGTTTAGTTGGCTTTGCTACATGTTCATTCTGGGCTGCAATACTGGAACCACTGGCCAAAAGAAAAAATATTCAACCTCTTGAAATCGGATTAGGCTTGGTTGTATTACTTGGTCTTTATATCATCTATTCCTTTAACTTTCAATATCCCATGGGACTCTTCCTGGGCATCGTATCGGGATTAACTGCTGCCCTTTTTAGTATCATCAATTCAAAAATGATTTCGAAGGTTGCAGCCACCACAATCACTTTTTATGAAATGACAGGCGCAACATTCTGCACACTTTTATTTTTTCCCGTTTATCAACATTTCTGGGCCGATAATTCTTCGTTACAATTGGTACCAGAGCCTATGGACTGGGTGTATATTATCATCATGGCGTTGGCGTGCTCTGTATATGCTTATACAGCAGCCATCAATTTGATGAAGAAGCTTTCCGTCTTTTATATTCAGCTAACGCTCAATCTTGAGCCCCTGTACGGAATAATTTTGGCCCTGCTTGTCTTTGGTGAGCAAGAGGTGATGGGCATGAGTTTTTATATTGGAACGCTCATCATTCTCAGCGCTGTTGCCTTTTATCCCTATTTGAAGAAAAAGTTTGAAGTATACAGTTTCTGGTTCTAAACACCTGGTGCGAACCATTCTACTTGAAACTTAAAGTTCACCGCTCCAAACGGTCATTCGTGCAAACTGTTCTTTCAAATCAATGGTTTGGTTAAATATCCCAAATACAGAGGAGCCTGAGCCACTCATACTTGCATACATGGCACCCGCTTTATACAAGTTGTTTTTCAATTCGGCTAACCCGTGAAATTTTCTAAAAACAGTCTCTTCAAAGTCATTGACTAGATACTCTTTCCAGAATTCGCATGGTATCTCTTCGATAATTTCTTGTACTGACTTTGAAGGTTTTCGGGGGACAATGCCGGCATATGCTTCTGCCGTTGCTACATTAATTTCAGGTTTCACTAACACCATAAATCTTTTTTCAAGCGAAATTTTAGCCGGGCTTAAAATTTCTCCTCTTCCCTTTCCAATCATCGCTTTTCGATGAATAAAAAAAGGACAATCACTACCCAAAGCAAAAGCATACCCTGCAAGCATGACAGGCGAAAGACTCAGGTGGAACATTTCATTGATTGTTTGCAAGGCAAACACGGCATCGGAAGAGCCACCTCCTAATCCAGCTCCCGTTGGTAGAACTTTGTGCAGATGAATGTGGACAGGCGGTAAATCAAAATCTTTTTTAAGTAAGATATAGGCCTTCAAACAAAGATTCTCTTGCTCCAGACCTGGAATTGTCAGGCCTGTAATGTCCAATTTTACTTCTTCAGAGGGTATGATCTCAAGAATATCGGTCCAGGGGATTGGGTAAAAACATGTCTCAATATCATGAAATCCATCTGACCGCTTAGCAATAACATTAAGGCCAAGATTGATTTTGCAGTTTGGAAAGGAAACCATGGATTCAAAATTTCAAATTCAAAATTACCAATCTCTCGAATGATGAACTTTGTATCTTGAATGAAACAGCACTACTTGGATAATCGATTTACTAAGTCATATGTGATTCCGCTTGAAGAGAATCCTCCATCGTGCATCAGGTTCTGCATGGTCACCATTCGAGTGAAATCCGAAAACATCACCGTAACGTAGTTTGCGCAATCTTCCGCAGAAGCATTACCAAGAGGCGACATCATTTGAGCAAAATCAAAAAATGCATCAAATCCTGAAATGCCAGAGCCAGCCGTAGTTCTTGTAGGAGATTGAGAAATTGTGTTAACTCTCACTTTTTTTATCGAACCATAACGCTGACCGTAACTTCGTGCGATAGATTCCAACATAGCTTTAGCCTGAGCCATATCAGTGTAATCAGGGTAGGCTCGTTGTGCAGCAATATAACTGAGAGCTATCACCGAAGCCCACTCATTGAAGGCGTCCAGTTTTTCCGAAGTTTGCAATACCTTATGAAAAGAGAGTGCTGAAATATCAAGTGTTTTTAAATACCACTCGTAATTCATGTCACCATATGGCTTTCCTTTTCTGATATTAGGGCTCATTCCTATTGAATGAAGCACGAAATCCAGTTTCCCTCCCAAAATTTCCATCGACTTTGAAAAAAGACTAGTCAGATCCTCCTCAGAAGTGGCATCGGCTGGTATCACTTCAGCTTGGCAGGTGGTAGCCAACTGATTTATTGTACCCAATCGCATGGCAATTGGGGCATTGGTGAGGGTGAAAGAACCTCCCTCCTCTTTTACTCGTAAAGCTGTTTTCCAGGCAATAGAATTCTCGTCTAATGCCCCAAAGATGATACCGCGTTTGCCCTTTAAAAGGTTATTGGCCATAGTCTAGTTTGTTTTCTCCGGTTAGTAGTATTCCTAGTTCTAGTGGCGCAATATTACAAAAGTCAGGATAGACCCAAAACTGGTAAGTAAATTTGCCTCGTAATTACCATTAATAGAAAGATTCTCTTAATTTTCCATCATTAAAAAAACAGACCCACTATGGAAACACCTTCTTTTCTTACTACTTGGAACCTGTATGTGATTTGGGCAGCGTTGGTCAGCGTTGCCATTGGCGGGCTCATATTTCTTTACTATGAATACCGAGTGCTGCAAATCAAAGGGTACAAAGAAAAATATGACTATGTTAATGAGCATGAAATCAGGTACTTCTGGTTTGCGGTAGTGGCCCTTGTTATCGCCTTTGCCTTCTACGCCAATTCACTGGGTACAGACATTATTATCGCTCGGGGAATACGGTGGTTTTATGTCCGACTTTTCATAACGGCTAGCTTTCTCGTTGTTTCATACTTCATTTTTTACAGCTTGGTCCAAATCTATTACCCACGTTATGTGGAAAAGCGCTTACTAAAATTGCGCAATACCCCTCGGATTTCCCCTGCTGGTAACCCTATGCGTAAACTTCATGAACACGAAGAAGATGCACACCTCGATGCCAGCCAAATTGCAGAAGAAGCCAATGTCCATTCTGTCGATTATGATGTGTGGATTGACGATAAGACAGGCTTTAAGAACGTTGAAAAATATGATAGTCACATGCATGCAGTTGAATGCCCGAATTGTGGCTACTTTACAATGAAAATCGCCAGCGAGGAAATAGAAAAAAAGCCTACCGCTACGGAAGACGGGCTCTTGATAAAGCATTACCAGTGTGGCTACTGCAAACATCGAGAAGCTAATGAAGTCGTACTGGCGAAGCTTTCATCAAATGTGTAAAACGATTTGACTTTTCTAGTAAAGAACCCCATTGAAAAACAATGGGGTTCTTTATTTTACACCACATTCCATTCGTAGCTTTAGTGCCATAATGCTTTTCACTTTCATAAAATTTGAATACACAATCAGAATCACCAATAGGAATATTTGACAGTGGCATCGGTGGCCTTACAGTTGCACACGCTATCACTCAATTGCTTCCACACGAAAGCATAGTCTATTTTGGCGACACTGCCCACCTGCCCTATGGAGACAAATCTGAAGCGGCCATCCAGGCATATTCAATTAAGATTGCCGATGTGTTGCTGGAAAAAGGATGCAAGGTCATTGTAATTGCCTGTAATTCAGCGAGTTCTGCGGCTTACGAATTATTAAAAGAGTATGTCCGAAGAGAAGCAAAAGTCATTAATGTGATTGATCCCATGGTTGAACTAGTCATAAATAGATTTGCCGGAAAAAAAATCGGACTTATCGGTACGAAGCGGACTGTACAATCTGGTATCTATGCAAGAAAATTTAAGGAGGCCAACAAGAACATTAGTCTTTCATCCCTACCAACTCCGCTATTGGTACCTATGATAGAAGAGGGCTTCTTCAACAACAAAATCAGTCATGATATCCTTGAAAAGTATCTCCTCGATTCAGTCTTAGAATCCATGGATGCCTTGATACTGGGCTGTACTCATTACCCACTCATCAAAAATGAGATTTCCTCTTTCTATCCAAAAAGCTTAAGCATATTGGATTCATCAGAAGTGGTGGCAATGGCCTTGAAAAATTATTTAACGTCCGAAGGCATGCATAATAAAACAGGTATTGCTAAACATCAATTTCTGGTTTCTGACTTTACCGATTCATTTGAGGCCTCCACAAGAATTTTCTTCCAGGAAAAGGTCCATCTGCAAAAGCATTCGCTATGGAACTGATTTCCATTGAATTATCTGAGATATGTATGGTTTCATGGACATTTCTCATTTTTTAAACAACAGTATTAGTGACCTTTGAAAAAGAAGTATTTAAAATGTCGACATTGATCTTATAATTTCATGAAAGAAATAGGGGTTGTTGTATACTCTATTCTTATGATTGTCTTTGGCCAGTCCGCTGCAGCACAATCAAACTTGGATAGTCTTAAGTCAGAGTTAGCTGAAACAGTTTCTGACTCTTCGCGCGTAAGAATATTGGTGAAACTTTCTGATCGTTATCAGTTTATAAATATTGATATGGCTCAGGCCTATGCATCCGAGGCCCGCACAATTTCTGAAAAAAATAACTGGGATTGGGCATTAGAAGTGAGTAATCACCGATTGGCTTCCCTGGCTTATATAATGGGCGACTTTACGACTGCTCTTAAATACTATAACCGTTATCTTCAGTCAGCCCGCAATCTGAATGATAGTTTGTCTGCAGCAAAAGCCTTGAATAACATTGGCCAAACCTATGCCGATCTGGGCGAATATGATGATGCTTATTATTACCTAACTCGAAGTTTTAAAGTCGCCAGGTCGATTCAAGACTCTCTTTTGCAGGCTGTCTGTCTTCAAAATCTCGGACATGTCTTTAAAGAGCTGGGACAATATGAGATTGCCTTAAACCATTTTGCTGTTTCTTCTAAGCTCAGCAAGAAAATTGGAGACCTGGATGGAGAAGCTTATATAGCTGATGAAATAGGATCATTATACGTAAGTAAAAAGGATTTTAAGAATGCGGAAGAAAATCTATTCAGAGCCCTACATATTATTCGAGAAAGAAACCTCAAGATTATTGAGCCGCAAACACTCACCAAGTTAGCTGAGCTTAGCCTGGAAAAAAAACAATTCGACAGGTCGATTGCGTTTTATGATTCAGCAAAGGAAGAATATGTCGCGTCAAAAAACGTTTTTGGTATCGCTAAAACACAACTTGGTAAGGGTAAGGTACACTTACAGCAAAATAACTTTATAGAATCCTTGCCCCTGATTGAGGCGGCCCTTACATCAGCCAAGGTATTAAATGCCAGAATACTTGAAATAGATTGCTATGAACAACTCTCGCTATTGGCTGAACTAAAAGGTGATTTTAAAAAATCACTTGATTACTTTAAGAACTTCAAGGCCATGCGAGACAGCTTATATAATCAGGAGTTCGTTGAAAAACTATTCGAAGATTTACGCTTTGAAACACAAACGAAAGATTCTGAAATAGCAGAATTAAGCTTAGCTCGGTCCCTTCAATCCGCTGAAATTAAAAGACAGAGTTTTATAAGAAATATACTTTTTGTGTTGGCCACTCTCACTGCTATACTACTTTTCTCAGTGTATCGCAGTGGCCAGCGAAGAATCAGGATTAATAAACTCTTGATGGAGCACCAGGAAGAAATTAAGAAACGAAGTGTTGAACTTGAACAGCTCAACCAGGTAAAAGATAAATTCTTCTCCATTATTTCTCATGATTTGCGCTCACCAATTAACGCACTTTCAGGCATTTTAGACCTGATAGACAAAGACCAGATCAAGCCTGAAGAATTATCATTGCTGGTAAAGGAATTAAAGATCCAGTTTAATCACACAAAAACGCTTGTCAATAATTTATTAGGTTGGGCACTTCTGCAAATGGATAAATTAAAAATTCAACCTGAAATAATTAATTTACACCGACTAGTGGACGAAAATTTCAGGCTATTGGGTTCTTTGCATTTGAAAAAGATCGAGATGGTCAACCTCATACCGGAAAGACTTACTGCGTTAGCCGATCTAAACACTATTAATCTGGTATTCAGAAATCTAATCTTAAATGCAATCAAGTTTACTGAAAGTGGAGGCAAAATATGTATAGAAGCAAAAGAAAATGAAAATGATCTCACTATTTCTATTTCCGATACCGGAGTTGGAATTGCCTCAGATGTTCAATCTTTCATCTTCGAAAATACATCTGTCTATACGACACTCGGCACAGCCAATGAAAAAGGAACAGGTCTCGGGCTTATGCTTTGCAAAGAATTCGTTGAACGGAACGGAGGTAAAATTTGGGTCACCAGCGAACTGGGACAAGGAAGCACATTTAGTTTTTCGCTGAAAAAAGGTAATGCATAATGCTATGGCGCTAACCTCAATATTATGCCATCAATTTCTTGGGTGAGGCGTATTTGGCAACCGAGCCTGCTATTGTCTTTAACATGAAAAGCTTCATCTAACATTCCTTGCTCAGCATCACTTTGCTCCGGAAGTGGTGTTTCTGATTCAAGATAAACTTGACATGAAGCACATAGTGCCATCCCTCCGCAAATACCTTCCACAGGCAACTCATGCATCTTACAGATTTCCATGATGTTCAGGTTCATATCTGTGGGTCCTTCTAAATCATGAAGAGCCCCTTCCCGATCGATGATAGTAACTTTAATTGTGTTCTCCATGCACGTCTATTAAAAGCCAGTAACCCCGTTAACAGTTGTGTACTTCAACACATTTTTTTTGTTGGGATAAATTCTGGCAAAAGCCGATTGTACCGCTAAGGTGCCTTCATGAAATCCGCATAATATCAATTTCAATTTGCCGGGGTAGGTATTGATATCACCCACGGCATACACTCCTTTCCGGTTTGTTGAATAATCGAGAGTATCTACCTTTACTGCATTTTTTTCCAGATCTAGTCCCCAGGTTGCAATAGGCCCAAGACTAGGTGTTAAACCAAAAAGTGGTATAAAGTGATCAGCCTTCATAACGATATCACCTAACGTGCTGTGCTTAATAGTTAATGTTTCTAATTTTTCGGAGCCAGAAATCCCTACTACTTCTGCATCTGTAATTAATTTTATTCGCCCGTCAGCAGCCATGTCCATTACTTTTTGTACGGAGTCCAGATGCCCACGGAACGAAGTCCTGCGATGTACCAGAGTTAGTTCATTAACAATTTTATTTTCAACTAAGTAGATGGACCAATCTAATGCTGAGTCTCCCCCGCCAGATACTACTACCCTTTTGTCTTTATAAAATTCAGGATTGCGGATAATGTATTCCACTCCTTTGTCTTCATATTTCACCAAGCTTTCAATAGGCGGTTTACGGGGTTCAAAAACGCCCAACCCGCCTGCAATAATTACTATTGGGGCAAGGTGCCTCGTGCCCTTTATGGTGGTAACTATGAATTTACCGTTTTCGGTTTCTTCTAATTTAATAGCTGATTCGCCAAGAGTAAAACCAGGTTTGAACACAGAGCATTGTTTCATCAGGCTGTCAATCAATTCACCTGCATTCACAATTGGAAAGCCTGGAATGTCGTAAATCGGCTTTTTGGGGTAGATTTCAATCAACTGCCCTCCGGGCATAGGCAAAGAATCAATCAGGTGACATTTTAATTTTAACAATCCCGCTTCAAATACGGTGAATAGACCGACCGGGCCTGCTCCAATAATAATGATATCTGTTTCAATCATAATAAAATGGTGCGCGAAATTAACTAAAGTGTTTTAATATGCAGATACCGTTTTTTGGAAAGTAATGACCCTTTTTCGCAGGCACCTGAGACAAGACATGAATAGATATAACACAAAATGCGGTTTGTAACGACTAACACCAAAACGATCATTTTCATAACGAAATGAAACCTGAATAGCCGGAAAAATCACTCAAGGCTTGAAGTTGATGTTTGAATTAATCGGACTACTTTTGTGTTGAAATACTGCCTCTCCACAATTAATTATGTCTGGTCTATGAGCGATACCATCCTACACGAATGCGGAATAGCCCTCATTCGATTGCGAAAGCCGCTTTCGTACTACATCGAAAAGTATGGCCCAACATACGCCATGAATAAGATGTACATATTAATGGAAAAGCAACATAATCGTGGGCAGGATGGTGCAGGAATTGTCAACATCAAGATTGATCAAAAACCAGGCTATCGTTTTTTTAGTCGCTATCGTTCTATCAAGCCTCAGCCCATAGCTCATCTCTTTAAAAAAATCGGAAAAAAATATAAAAAGGCTCAAAAAGAAGGGAAGGAAAAATTCAGGGACGAAAAATGGCTGAAACAGAATGTGGCTTTTTCTGGTGAGCTTTGGTTAGGTCATTTACGGTATGGTACACATGGGCTTAACAGCATCGAAAATGTTCATCCGTTTCTGCGTCAAAATAACTGGCGTAGTCGTAACCTGGTAATGGCGGGTAATTTCAACATGACCAATGTAGATGAACTCTTCAACATACTTGTAGACCTGGGACAACACCCCAAAGAAAAAGTTGACACTGTAACCGTCATGGAAAAAATAGGACACTTTCTTGATCAGGAAGTGGAATTTCTATTTCAGAAATACAAGGACGATTACTCTAACAAAGAAGTTTCTGAAATCATAGAAAACGAAATTGACCTTCCGCGTATGCTAAGGCGAGCATGCAAAGATTTTGATGGAGGATATACTATGGCAGGTCTCATTGGATCTGGTTCTTCATTTGTTGTGAGAGATCCCTCGGGAATCAGGCCAGCCTATTATTATGCAGATGATGAAATCGTGGTGGTGGCCTCAGAAAAACCAGCTATTAAAACAGCGTTTAATGTTGATTACAATCAAATCAAAGAGATAGAACCTGGTCATGCTTTGGTGGTGACCAAAAGCGGTGATTATGCTCAGCATCAAGTCCTCGTGCCATTGGAGAAAACATCATGCAGCTTTGAGCGAGTTTATTTTTCACGCGGCACCGACCCTGAAATATATCAGGAGCGCAAGCAATTAGGACGCCTTTTAGTGCCCCAAATTCTTAAGGCGATAAACTTTGATCTTAAGAATACAATCTTCTCGTACATTCCCAATACAGCTGAAACGGCTTTCCTGGGAATGATGACCGGAATTGAAGATTATATGATCAGCAGGCAGAAAGATATTATTCTGGATGGTAAGCCTTCTGTTGATTCGCTGGAGGATATTCTATCCTTCCGGCCCAGGATTGAAAAGATAGTTTTGAAGGATGTTAAGTTAAGAACGTTTATTACCGATGATGCCCACCGCGATGATTTGGTAGCCCATGTGTATGATACTACCTATGAAGTAGTGAACAAGGGAAAAGATACGCTAGTCGTCATTGATGATTCAATAGTTCGTGGTACCACCCTTGAAAAAAGTATTCTAAGAATGCTGGATCGCCTTGGACCGAAAAGAATTGTGGTAGTTTCATCAGCCCCACAAATCCGTTTCCCGGACTGTTATGGCATTGATATGAGTCGTATGGCTGATTTCGTAGCATTCCGCGCCATGATTCAATTGATAAAAGAGCAAGGCAAAGATTATTTGTTAGGTGAAGTTTATGAACAGTGTCTTCAATCAAAGACAAACGGCCAGACTGATAATTATGTGAAAAAACTATACGAACAATTTACCTACGAAGAAATCTCAGATAAAATTTCCGATATCGTACGCCCATCTGGGGTAAATGCAGAGGTACAGATTGTCTTCCAAACGATTGACAACCTTCACAAGGCGATTCCCAAGCATATAGGGGATTGGTATTTTACTGGTAACTACCCTACACCTGGCGGGATGAATGTTGCCAATAAGTCTTATGTGAATTATATGGATGGAAAGCTAGTGAGAGCCTACTGACAAGAACTTATCCTGGTAAATGGAAATCGAAGACGATTTCTTTCATGCATTTAAAATGTTTTTTGGGGCATTTATCGTATCCTATCTTTGAACATGGGCGGCAATTCACTTTGGTGTTTTCTAACACAGTGAACTTTGATCGGTAAGGGTACATTCCAAATTCGGGTATTGTGTTACCCCATATAGTAAAAATCTCCTTTTTGAAGGCTGCCGCAATGTGCATTAAACCTGTATCATGTGTAAAAACATATTTTGCCTGCTTCACTAAGCTCGCGGATTGATTTAAATTGTACATACCGCATCCATTATAGATAAGTGTTTTCTTATTCAACTCATTCAATCCCTCTTCAAATTCCATAGCGCCTGATGACCTGGCAAAGAAAGAATGGATTTGCTCTCCTACGCTTGCATCTTCTTTACCTCCCAGCAAAACAATTGGGCGATTAATCTTATCACACAGCTCTATCATTCGCTCAACCGGTAGCTTCTTAGTGGCGTGTTGTGCCCCGATAGCATAAGCAATATATCCACTTTGATGAGCTTTAGGCAGCCAATCCAGAGGCACTACATCTTTCTCGGGTATAAAATAATCGAGCCCAAGGGCATCATTCTTAACACCTAATAACTCAACTGTCTTCAGGTAACGATCAACTATGTGAATGTTGGGAAGTTTATTGATCTTGAAATTAACCATCAACCACTTTTCAACATTTAATTTATCAAAACAAACAGTTTTTGTCATGAGCGCCATTTTGATTATTCTAGTTCTTAGGTTGTGATGGAGATCAACAATAAGGTCAAATTCTTCACTTCTTAATTCGTGAATAAACCCCGATAAGTCTTTATGCAAATAATGCATTTTATCAATATAGGGGTTCTCCTCAAAAATAGATTTGAATTGAATTTTAGTGGCATAGTGAACTTCCACATTCTCAATCTGAGTCTTCAGGGCCCGAACCACTGGTGTGGTTAGAACAATATCGCCAATGGACGAAAAACGGATAACTAAAACTTTCATCAATAATTGATTAACAGCCCTTTCACATAGCCCCGTCTTAGCGTTTACAGAAACGACAATATCACCCAAATAAGGTGAAATAATTTTTCTCCTAAACTTACAACGAATTTCCAAAATATTACTTTCCCGGTAGGTACGTGATGCCTGAACAAAATCACTACTATTTAGTATTTTAGGAACTGAAACTGAAATAACTCTAATCATGAACTATTGGCTAATGAAATCTGAACCAAGTACATACTCCTGGGCAGATCTGGAAAAAGATGAGAGGGCAGCATGGGATGGTGTCCGGAATTTTCAGGCACGCAATAACTTAAAAGTGATGAAAAAAGATGACCTCGTATTTATTTATCATAGCAATGAAGACAAAGCCATCATCGGAATAGCCAAAATTGTGAAGGAGAATTATCCTGATCCGAGTGACAAAGATTGGGTAGTGGTGGATATCGCCCCCGAAAAAAGGCTTCACTCCTCGGTCACCCTATCTCAAATTAAAGGAGATAAACGACTCGCAGATATGGTACTTGTTCGTTCTTCCAGACTTTCTGTTCAGCCTGTGAAAAAAACGGAATTCGAATTAGTGATCAAACTGAGCGAAGGGAAATGACCTGTCATTTTCAACTTCCCGTTCAGAATTTTATACCTAAACCAAGTTGGTTAATATTCACAATTGGTTTATTCACGTATCTACTTACTTTTCCTATCTCCACATGTGCACAGTTGTCTCAGCCTCATCGCTATGAAATACTCCATGATAACTCATCAAATAGCTTCAATATTATTTCTTTAAAGGAACAAGGACTAGCTCTCATAAGAGAAAAAGATAAATATGAAGAAGGCAAAAAGTTATGGGAGATTATCTTACTCGATTCATTACTAAAGGAAACATGGACCAACGATGTGGCATTAGAATATCGCTATCAGATGATAGGTTATGAATATACACCCGATTTTGTTTTTATTTTATTCCGTGCGGGAGAAACTGATTCGGATTTTCTTCATCTGATCCAGCTTAACCTGGTTAGTCATGAACTGATTAAATTCGAAATTAAACATCAATTTAACTTAAGACTTACCCATTTTTCTATTGCCGGCAATCATGCCGTTTTGGGAGGATACGTAGTCCGGGAGCCGGCCGTCTTACTTTATGAATTGAATACAAAGCAGGTAAAAGTTGTTCCAGGATTTTTCCTGACTGATACTGAGTTATTGGACTTACGAGTTAATGTTAATAATACGTTCAATACGGTACTCATGGAACGTGGAAAAAAAGAAAAAAAGAACCTGTGGGTAAGGACTTTCGATGAATCCGGAAGGTTGATCCTGGAAGATGAAATTGATATCGACCAGGATAAAACAGTGCTCACTGCACAAACCAGCATGTTAAAGCGTGATGAAATGATGGTATTAGGTACCTATGGAAAGATTAATTCAAAACTTGCCACTGGAATTTTTTCGGTTGCTATTGATCCCTTTAGCAAACAATCCCCCCACTATTTTGATTTTGCCCAATTCGAGCACCTTCTGGACTACATGTCTGCCAAAAGAGCAAATAAGATAAAAACAAAAGCCCAACGTAGTAGAGAAACAGGCACTATGCCGGATTTTTCTTTGCATCTGCAACCGTTTAGGATAGAAGAGAATGCCGAGGGTTTTATAATGATCTCGGAAGTCTACAGCCCTAATAGTAGTATGACCCAATATCCGTATTGGAATACGTACTACAATCAAAACGTTTATTACCCCTATGGATTTAATTCACCAACAAACCGATATTATAATTCCCCCTATTCATCCTCCAATGTTCAAAGTAGTGACTACAGAATACTAGAGACCTCAGCAATGCTTTTTAACTCTCAAGGGAAATTGGTTTGGGACCACAGCATGAAATTGCCCGATGTACATATCCCCGCTTTGGAGCAAGTTGGAGATTTTATTTTCTTAGGAAACCGGTCCCTGATTGTCTATAAAAGGGAAGATAAAATACAATCAAAAGTTCTAATCATCAATGATCGTGAAACGTTAGAAGATACAGTAAAAATCGTCTTAAAAAACCCGACTGATGTTTTGCGCTTTGATTCTAAAGACGAAGGAGGTATCAGGTATTGGTATGGTTCTAGTTTTTATAGCTGGGGAAATCAGTCAATCCGGAACGAATTAATCGATGGAGATAAGGTTCGAAATGTCTTTTATGTTAACAAAGTTAAGGCAAATTGATACTACAATTTTAATTACTGCTCTTACTTTACTGAGCTCTTATTGCTTTGGCCAGGTACAGCAATCCCATCGATATGAAACTATTATCCCCGATAATGAAAGAGAACATTACAAAGTAGTCTCAGTTCAAGAACGTGGTATCATCCTGTATCGCAGATTCACTACTGCACCCGGCAATCAGGTGGAACTTATGCGCGTAGACACTTCGCTTCAGGAAGTTTGGCGTGGCTTTGTTCAACTTAATTTGGACGAGGCGGTTATGTTCACTTATGTAAAGAAAGATTTGATCTATCTGTTAATAAAGAGCAGGAATAACGTGCAGGGTGATCTTTTGATTGTAGAAATGAAAATAGAAACCGGGAACTACAATTTATACAGCGTTAAAAATTTGATCCCCTTTACTCCTACCGAATTTACGATTACGAATGGTGCCGCTTTGATTGGGGGATATTTTAATTACCGACCTCTTATTCTGCATTATAATTTTAAGTTGTTACAATCCAAAATACTCCCGGGGTTCTTTAATGAACCTGGAGAGCTCACGCAAATGAAACCAAATGAAAATGGTTCGGTAGATGTTATTGTCAGCGCTAAAAATTTTAACAAACAAAAAGTTTTATGGATTCGAAATTATGATTCGAGCGGCAGTCTTTTAAGAACCGCCATCCTGGAACCAGCCGAAAAAAATAATCTGATTTTTGGCCGTTCACTTAATATGCCAAATGGCGATCAGATTGTTTCCGGTGTTTACGGCAGACGCGGAGATTATTCCCGGGGAATATTTATCGCCTCCATAAATGTTCTTGGCGAGTATGCTATCAAATATTATACATTCGCAGAACTAGAACATTTTTTTAATTATATGAAAGCAAGGCGCGAAAAACGCGTGAAAGAAAAGATTGAGCGCAGACGCATAAAAGGAAAAAGAATAAAATTTAACTATCGCATCCTGGTGCAACAACTTATTCCTTACGGGAATCAATATATTCTATTAGGAGAAGCCTTTTATCCTCACTATGTGAATACGGGCAACATGTATTCACCCTATTCGGCCAATTACAATGTAAGGTCCTATTATATGCCTTCCACCCGTACGGACCTTATTTTTGATGGATACCAATATACACATGCCGTTGTGATCGGATTCGATAAAAATGGCAATCTACTGTGGGACAATAGCTTTGAAATTAATGATGTAAAGACATTCGATTTGGAGCAATTCGTAAAAATATATCCCCTGGATAATCGTATCGCTTTACTTTATCTATTTGAAAACGCTATTCGCAACAAAATTATTAGTGGGGCAGAAGTATTGGAAGGGAAATCAGTGGATGAGATGAAGTTGAAATTTATAGACGATCAGGTAAAAAAAAGAGAAACAGAATTCAGCAAGCTTGACTATTGGTATGGTCGTAATTTTTTTGCTTATGGCGTTCAAAAAGTTCATAACTTGCGTGAGCCCCATATTGAAACCTTACGCAACGTCTTTTTTGTAAATAAAATAACCTTCATTAAATAAAAAAATCAAAGTGCCCTCGATCCACATAATTTTCCTACCTTCGCGCCCAGCGTATGCAGAAGAAACTAATTCTAGACTCGGACCTGCTCGATATCACACTTAACCGCCTTTGCCAGCAACTTATTGAAAATCATCACGATTTTAGGGAAACCGTAATACTTGGGTTGCAGCCCCGTGGGATATTTCTAGCCGAACTCATACTAGAAAAATTGAAGAAAGTGCTTAGGCGAGAGATTCCATTGGGCTATTTGGATGCCACTTTTCACCGCGATGATTTCAGAAGACGGGATATTCCAGCCAAGGCCAGTGAAACAAGAGTGCCCTTCGTGATTGAAGGCAAAAAAGTAGTTTTAATTGATGATGTGCTATTCACTGGCAGAACCGTTCGCTCAGCATTAGACGCTATGATTGCCTTTGGAAGACCTTCCAAAGTGGAACTTCTCGTTCTGGTAGACCGAAAACATACACGAGACTTTCCAATTGCTGCAGATTATGTAGGGAAATATGTAGATACACTCACCTCCCAACGTGTTTTGGTTGAGTTAATAGCACAAGGGAACAAGCAAAATAAAATCTGGTTAACGAATAAAGACGAATAAGGGATGGCAAAGCTCAGTCAAAGACACTTGCTAGGAATAAAAAATGTCACACGCGAAGATATAGAGCTTATATTCGAAACAGCGGACAATTTTAAAGAAGTCATTAACAGGCCTATCAAAAAAGTCCCTTCCCTTCGGGATGTTACAATCGCTAATGTTTTTTTCGAAAACTCAACACGCACAAGGCTTTCGTTTGAATTGGCGCAAAAGAGGTTATCTGCAGACGTCATCAACTTTGCTGCATCCAGTAGTTCAGTAAAAAAAGGAGAAACCTTGCTGGACACGGTCAACAATATTCTGGCCATGAAAGTGGACATGATTGTGATGCGTCATTCCAGTGTAGGTGCCCCTCACTTTCTTGCTAAACACATTCATGCTAATATCATCAATGCTGGTGATGGAACTCATGAGCATCCAACGCAGGCTTTGCTTGATACCTTCTCTATTCGCGAAAAGTTGGGACAAGTTGAAGGAAAGAAAATTGCAATAATTGGGGATATTCTACATTCACGAGTTGCGCTCTCCAATATTTTTGCTTTAAAGAAATTGGGAGCTGAAGTGATGGTATGCGGGCCGCCAACCCTGCTACCCAAATTCATAGGTCAACTTGGCGTAAAAGTTGAGTTCGATGTAAGAAAAGCATTGGCATGGTGTGAGGTGGCCAACGTTCTTCGAATCCAACTGGAACGCCAGCAGATTAAATACTTTCCTTCTCTCCGCGAGTATTCACTTTATTACGGAATCACTAAAAAACTTCTGGATAGCCTGAAAAAGCAGATAATACTCATGCACCCAGGACCAATAAACCGAGGAGTAGAACTCAGCAGCGATGCCGCGGATTCCAGCCATTCAATCATTCTGGATCAGGTCGAAAATGGGGTGGCGGTAAGGATGGCTGTATTATACCTTCTTGCCGGGGCATCCGCCTAAATCCCGAAGTATTCCTACAAACGGGCGTCCATCATCTCCAGTCTTATTTATACCTTTACATCTCAATTTCCTTGCATATGATCTACAATTCAATTGTTGAAACAATTGGTAATACCCCTATGGTGAAGCTCAATAAAATTTTCAAGGGCATTCCAGGTACAGTATTGGCTAAAGTAGAGTATTTCAACCCTGGAAATAGCACGAAAGACAGGATGGCTTTGAAGATGATTGAAGATGCTGAGAAAGCCGGGCTATTAAAAGCTGGAGGTACGATAATAGAAGGCACTAGTGGAAACACAGGAATGGGACTGGCACTTACTGCTATTGCCAAAGGCTATAAGTGCATTTTTACAATGGCAGATAAGCAATCTCAGGAAAAAATAAATATCCTGCGTGCTGTGGGTGCAGAAGTAATTGTATGCCCAACTAATGTTGAGCCGGAAGATCCACGTTCTTATTATTCAGTAGCGCGTAAACTCAACAAGGAAATTCCAAACTCGATCTATCCTAACCAATACGACAACCCATCAAATGCAGAAGCACATTACGAAACCACCGGTCCGGAAATTTGGACCCAGACAGGCGGTAAGATTACACACTATGCTGCAACAGTAGGAACAGGTGGATCCATGTGCGGCACATCAAAATACTTGAAGGAATCCAATCCTAATCTCCTTGCAATAGGGATAGACACGTATGGATCCGTCTTCAAGAAATACAAGGAGACAGGTATCTTCGATAAAAATGAAATTTATCCATACCTCACAGAAGGTTTTGGGGAGGATATCTTACCCAAAAATGTGGACTTCGACTTAATTGATCTATTCATCAAGGTGACAGATAAAGACGGAGCTATTATGGCACGCAGGTTATCACGCGAAGAAGGGATGTTTGTTGGGTGGAGCAGCGGCTCAGCTGTTCACGGTGCATTAGAGTATGCCCGTGAACATCTTACCAAAAATGATATGATGGTCATCTTATTACCAGATCACGGTACGCGTTATCTTAATAAGGTATATAACGACCAGTGGATGAAAGACCATGGATTCCTGGAGGAACGATCATTCTCTACAGCTCGGGAAATCATTGGAGGCAGGAACGGGAAGAACAGTCTTTTCACAATTTCTAAAAACTCAAAAATTGGTGAGGCTATCCGACTCATGAATAAAGAGGGTATTGATCAGATACCCGTAGTGGATGGTAATGAGTTTGTAGGAAGTGTAGCTTCTTCAAGCCTATTGGAAAAAATTATCTTTGAACCAGAAATGAAAGATAAAACAGTGGGTGACCTTATGGATAAACCGATGCAATTTGTGGCGCTCGATAGTACCCTGGATGTTCTCTCGTCATTATTAAATAAAAACAGTAAAGCCTTGTTAGTTAGAGATAGTTCGGATGCAGTTCATATCATCACGCAGCATGATATACTAAAAGCCATTACCAGCTAGAAAAGACAATTTACTTTCTCTATTAAATTGAGTCGTTAGGGCTTAAATAGTCCCTCACCTGCTTTTTAAGACTTCAATTTCAACCCTGTCATTACGATTTGCCAGCGTACTTGTTCTTGGAAAGATCATCATCTTACCTGCTTCTCCTTTTGTCGCTATACGCTCCGGGTCAATTCCTTGACCAACAAGGTAGTTCTTAACAGTTTCTGCACGTAGTTCGGTTAGCCTCTTTGGTGTTGCGGTCTCCTTTTTATTATGTGCAGGATCCAGTTCAAAATTATTTGTACTGTTTCCCAATGTTATGATAGCTCTCGATTCATCGCCATTACAATGACCGTGAATCTTTATCTTATACTTTGGGCTTTCATTCAATAGATCAACTAATCCATTCAACTCATTCTTCGATTGAGGCTCAAGGATAGTACTGTTGCGAAAAAATCTGACATCATTAAAGTCAATATAATCTCCTTTTTTTGCACGGACTAGTTCAAATGTCATAATTGCTTCCTGTTGGTCTCCCACCCCAGATACAACGGGCGATGGATCTGTATAATTGAAGGCAAGTTTTACAGGCCTATAGCCAGGTGCCTGAATATTTACCTGATAAATTCCTACTTTGTTTTTTGGAGGTACAATATAAACTAACTCATTACTTTTAATTGCTAAGTAATGAGTGGCCTTTGCCTCAAATACCTGAACTTCACCTGTGACTTTGTTACCGGTCTCCGCGTTTATCATATTGAAATAGAACGGCTTACCAGCAGGTTTTTTTTCTGTCGGCTTAGCAATGCTCTTTTTAATAGCAGACGAATCTATGATCACTGCCGGCTTTGAAATACTGGAATCCTTCTTCGGCTTTTCCTCAATCACCGGGCTAATGACTACCGGGCTGACTGGGCTAATGGTTGTTTGAATTGGCTCAATTTCTTTAGCTACTATTGCAGTTTTATCCGTAGCTTTCTTAAAGCTTCTAATTTCTTTTTTATTGAGCTCCGCTTCGGCATCAACAATCGCTTGTTCTATTAAAACCTTCACCATTTTAACCTTATCCAACTCTGCTAAAAGGTAGGCACGTGCTTGTTCCTGATCAACAGAATCGGGAAGTGGACTAAATTTTTGCATCCACCCGAGCATGGAACTGTTAGCAGAATCCATGTTCGAAACAACCTGCCCCAATTTTTTAACTCGCTGACCACTCAGATCCGGAGTGTTTGAAATCTTTTCCTCTATACCCTCTTTTAGTTTATAGATAACCTCCATTTTGGGCATTATTTCATCGTGCACGGCCATTACCTGATTGTATAAATCTTGATTTGGGTTATCGCCATCAGGTTGTTCAGTCTGTGTAGACTTGCCACAAGCAGCCAATAATAAAAGAAGTACTAGAAATTTGGAAGCGGATTTCATACCAATTGAAATATAGAGTGACTTTAAAAAACGAAAATAGGAAAAAAGGCAATCATTGGAAAGAGATACAAATTATGGGTTCATATTAGTCAAAAAAAAAGCCAATTAAAGCCTACTTGCCAGACTTTAGAACCTCGATTTCTACTCGGTCATTATGAATTGCCAGCGTACTTGTTTTAGGATAGATCATCATTTTACCTCCCTCTCCCTTTGTCACGATTCGAGCCTTGTCAATTCCTTTGCTAATAAAATAATCTTTAACAGCTTCAGCGCGAAATTCTGAAAGTCCCTTTGCCGTTGTTGTTTCCCTTGTATTTTTAGAGGCATCAAGTCTGAAAAAATCAGTACTACTTCCCATCGTTATAATTTCACGCGATTCGTCTCCATTGCAATGACCGTGAATTCTGATCTTATACTTTAAGTCTTCCATCATCAGTGTCACCATTTCATCCAGCTCCTTTTGGGACATGGATTCAAGAATCGAGGTGTTGTGCAAAAATCTAACATTATTAAAGTCGACATAATCTCCTTTTTTCGCTCGCACTAATTCAAAAATTACAATGGCTTCTTGCCGTTCCCCTGCACCAGATGAAACGGCCGATGGGTCTTTATAATCGAAGGCCAGCTTAGCTGTCTTATAACCAGGTACCTGAATAGTGAGTAGATAAATTCCCGTGTTGTTTTTGGGGGGTATTAAATAAACCAATTCATTACCATTGAATCTTTGAAACTGGGGAGACTTTGATTCCATAACATGGACTTCGCCCAATACCTCTTTCCTGGATTCTGAATTTATAAGCTTGAAATAAAAAGGTTTACCAATAGGTTTTTCCTCAATGTATTCCTCAACAGGTTTCTTATAAGTTGAGGAATCCACCGCAACAACTGCCGGTGAGAAATTCTTTGGCAATTCCTCTACTACCGTTTCGCTGATAGCAGGATTATTGGAGTTTCCCGTATTGATAAGAGTAGGTTCACTCTCTTTAATGGAGACGTCAGTCTCCAGACCTAACTTGCCGGTATATAACCAGGCATCTTTATATGTTGTCTCCTCTCTTATTTTGAGCAAAAAGGAGTATGCTTTGCTACGCTCCGAGACATTTAATATGAAAACGTAGTAAAGGTTGCGTGGGCTATTAATGGCATATTGAGCCTGAAAATTCTCCAGGTTGGCCGCGTCAGTAAATCGAACGGCATTGCCAAGTTTTGCAAAAGCACCTATCACAACATAATTGGAGGGCTGTTGGGGGTCCTGCGCAAATGTTCCTCGAGTAAGCCCTAAAAACATGATGACAATTATTAAAGAAATTCGAAAAGTCTTCATTTCCATAACAGCTATCCGAAGATAGTGAAAAAAGTAACCATGTCGGTCAGGCAGGACAGGATTAAATTCAGGAGAATAAAAGGAGTGGGGTCATTCGTTCTTATGGAAATTAATAATACGTTTAGGCCAATCCACAAAAGGAAAAACACAAAAAAGGAAACAATAATCAAATTATTAAATTCCCCACGAGTGAAAGTTCATCAATCCACGTCAATTTGCCAATACCTCAATCTCTACGCGTGCATTTTCTTGAGCCCGGTTGCCTCTTTTATCATGTATTGCTTTTTTCCCTCCCCAGGCCTTAACAACAAGCCGACTGGCTTCAATTCCTTCTGCGATTAAGAAATCACGAATAACCTCAGCACGAGATTCTGATAGTTCTTTGGCGGAGCCATGGCCATCCTTACTACCCGTCAGAGAGAAGAAATTTTTATTGTCTCCCATTCTAATAATCTTACCGGATCCATTGCCGTTGGTATGCCCATGAAGCTTGACTTTGTATTTTGGATTCTCCTCCATCATCTCCTTTAGGCTTGACACTTCGTAGCGGGATTCAGGGCGCATAATGGCAGCATCATTGAAGAAGAAAACATTATACATTACCGCAATGTCCCCTTTGTACAATCGTATCATCTCAAATGGAACAACCATATCTCCATTCTTAATCACTACATCTGCAGTGGATTCTGGCGAGTTGTAGTTCATTTCCTTTTGCACTTTACGATAGCCAAAAACTTCGCATACCAGCGTAATCTTTCCTGTCTTATTCACAGGTTTGATGCGGAGCGGCTTGTTACCTTCATACGATGCAGCCTTCGTCAGCCGGTCAGCATCAATAATGTCAACCTCACCTTTAAGCTCTTCACCGGTTGTGGTTGTTATCCTAAAAATAAATCCTTTAGCTCCATCTTCGACTTTGGTAACTTGTTCCTCTGCGGGTACTGAATTCTGTTTAGGAGGTTCAACAGATTCATTTGCATTCAAAACTTGGGTGGAAGTTTCCGTCTTGGTAATCTTTGGGTCAGCTTTCTCTTCGAAATTCAACTTTTGCGAGATCCCCGAGCCAACATTAGCTCCAATTTGCTTACCATCAATGCCCAATAAAGTCCCTTTATATACCCACGTATCGTAATAGGGTGTCTCTATTCTTATTTTCCTGGCTTGCCCGTTAGCCATGGATGAATCACCAGTATGCAACACATATACGTAATATAGATTCCGGGTAGGGTTTATGGCAACTTTTGGTAGTAGATTTAGCTTAATCGTATTCTCTACAAATAGTGTGGCATTGTCCTTAATCGCGAAAGCACCAATTACCACATAATTGGAATCGCCTGAGTCCAATTGGCTAAAGCCGATGATATTGAAAGTTATTGAAATGAAAACAGTTGCAATTGAGAATTTGCTTTTCATAGTACCTAGATTAATGCCTAAACAAAGATGGTAGAGATTATAAAGTAAATTAAATCAAATACCGGTAAAATCGAGTAGTTGGACAACTAAGTGCCAGAAATAATCTCAAAAGACCTTTTAAGAGACTCCCCATTGTCGTCTACAATGGTTAGTACATGTTTTCCTGAAGATGGAGAAAGGGCTATTTTGTGTGATTTCCGCGTTACTCCCACAAATTCTCCATCTAAGTGCCAGTAGATATTGATGGTGGGATTACGGTGTGCAACTTCAAATACCGTATTACCTTGCTGACTATCTAATTCTCGTGGTACAAATATTTTTGCATTAAGTCTTGGGTATACTATTTCCATGGAAACATAGGCAGAAGGATTTTCGCAATCCATCCGATATGGCGGGAGAGACCGATAGCTAAGGTTCCTGGATTTAAAATAATATTCCTGAAGGGGTGGCAGCACAAACCACTTTGCCGAAATCATTCCGGAGACCATAGCGCATTCACTATGTACCCTATACTTAAGATCGCTGGATAAAAAAATTCTCTTGTGGTATGAGCATGGTCGCGTTTGTAAGCCCGCTCGGGTTATGGAAACTGTATCTATTGATTCACAAAATTCTGTAGCGCGCTGCCCGCTTAATGAACAAACCGAAATTCTCTCCATTTCCGAACTGGGTTGTGTGAACCACAAATTTCCTGGAAGGGATGAAAAAATATCGAACATAATTGGTGCCGATGTTTCAGTGCCCGTAAGTCCGGGCCTTCCTTCGCCATCTGCATTGCCTACCCAGACACCAACAGCATAATCCGGGTTAACTCCAACCGCCCATCCATCGCGAAAGCCGAAGCTTGTCCCCGTCTTCCAGGCAATTTTTTTTGTGCTGCTAAAATACTTCCAGCCTGAGCCTTCACCTGGCCTATACACTTCTTTGAGCACATTGAATGTAAGATATATGGAAGAAGCGCTTAACCATGAAATTTCTTCACTTCCATTTTTTTTTCCAACCCCATTATCACTTTCCTCACCTGAATATGTGCCTGGGGCAGCGTAAACTGGTTGATGAAAATCCTTTTTATCATATCGGTTTTTACCCGGATGCTCAAAATAATTATTTAATGTTCTTGCCATCGAAGCATAGGCTCCCGTAATATCCCACAAAGTTCCCTCAGCCCCACCAAGAATCAACGACAATCCATAATGATCTGCAGGTTGATTCAACGTAGTCAGACCCATGTTCTTCAAGAGTTCATAAAATTTTTCATATCTAAAGTTGCGAAGTTCATGCACGGCTGGGATATTGAGTGACCTGATCAGTGCCATGTCAGCCGCTACAGCGCCATCGTACTCTTTAGAAAAATTGCGCGGAGAAAAACCGTTAATCATTGTTGGAAAATCTGGCATGAGGGTATGCTGAAGCATTTTTCCCTCGTCCAACATTGCCGCAAATAGAAATGGCTTCAAAATACTTCCAGTGCTACGCGGTGCATTCACTACATCTACTTGCTGATTGTATTGCTGGCCGGCTTCTGTATTGCCGACATACGCCAGAACATTCCCGGATTTTACATCCACAATCAAAGCCGCTGCATTAAAAATTTGATTGGATTTAAGCCGTTGGTAATGATCCTTAATGATCTGGCTAGTTCTCAACTGAAGCTGGTGATCCAACGTTGAAATAGTTCTTTGTTGCTCTCTACCTTCCTTTGCAATGCGATCTAAAAGATGAGTTGCCAGCCGGGGAAGTGGTAATGGGCTTTCCGGTATCGGTTCAGATTTGGCAAGATCTAAGGTAAGTTCATCAAACTTGCCGGACATTGCCAGGCGATCAAGAAGTCGGTTTCGCTTCGCCATCAGTCTTTGCCTATTCTTCCCCAAGTGAATAAGTGAAGGGTTGTTTGGCAAAACAGCAAGCAATGCAGCTTCCGACCAGCTAAGTTCTTCAGAACCTCTTCCAAAATATCGCCAGCATGCGGCTTCAAGGCCTACCACATTTCCTCCGAAGGGAGCGTGGGCCGCATACAAGGCGAGTACCTCTTCCTTTGAGTATCGAAGTTCGAGACGAGTAGCCAGGATAATTTCGATAACCTTTTCTAAAATAGTCCTGCTTTTATTTTTTCGTGACAACCGGATAACTTGCATAGAAAGAGTGCTGCCTCCACCGATTACTCTTCCTGCCATTACATTTTGCCGAATGGCACGACCTAAGGAGAGAGGATCAACTCCGATGTGCCTGTAGAATCTTTTGTCTTCAAAAAATACAATAGCTTCTTTAAATTTTTCTGGTACACGTACACCTTCAGGAAACCGCCACTGGCCATCGGATGCTATTGATGCACTGAGTAAATTACGGTCCCTATCCTCGAGTACAGTTGAGAAGGAATCCTTAAATAGAATTTTCGGGAGAGAAAAGAAATAAAAAATACACAGGCAGCATAATATGGCCCCTGATAAAAATAATTTTCTTTTCTTGAGCATAATTTAGGGCATCTTATTATACATAAAAAAAACTAGGAGTAGTGAAAATAGTATGTTTCATAAAAATGAAATTAGCTCTAACCCCTGTCCGACTTACAAATTCTACCAAACTATTGAACTACCTTCTTTACTACTTCTACTACCATACCCTTCTTACGGGCATAGATCCCATGATCGTACATTGCCTCGCAACTAACTGCTGGTAAATAATAAGTTCCTGCATAACTAGCTGTCAACATTATCTTAAAAGTTTTGCGTTGGTTTGCTCCTAAATCGAAATAGGTAAATACCCTATCATCACGAATGTCCTGATAGGTTGGTTTATCCCCATTTAGCATATCTTCATCACCACCAAGACGCAAATTATTGATCTCCCAACCAGAAGGGAATATCTGGTTCAATGCTAAATTTTTATAGATACCGCGTAAGCCTGGATTGCTGATTGTTACACTTGCCACAAACTCCCTGCCCTGTTCTAGCTGAACAGGGTCAATAACCATTCCATCCACGTTTGTGTAGGTTACTGAAACATTTAGATTATTGTCAGCATCCTCCTCTTGACCACGGGCAGGAATTCCTTCCCCAATGATTCGGACAAACAAGGTTCCTTTGCTTGAGCTTGTTACTTTCAGGGTTCCTGTTTTTACCACATCCATTGGCAATGTTACTTGCGCAATAGGCAGTTCTGTGCTTGCGGAAACTTCTTTTCCATTATAGGAGTAGCTAAATTTTAAGTCTCCCTTTTGTTCGGTACTGGCAAATGAGCCAACCGATTTCAAGCACCATGCAACACTTTGAGTACTCATCCAGTAGGATGAATTACTGAGTGCGGTGGAGATCTCTTTCAACAACTCAAATCCTTTTGTTCGTTCATTCAGTAAGAGTAAAGTTTCAAGCATGATCGCTTTGTCGCGAAGATCAGAGCCATATGAATAGGCCATCTCTTGATAAGGCTTAATAGTGGTGGAGAGATTGGCAATTAGTTTCTTAGCTGCTTCTGGTTGCCCTGCTTTGACATAGGCAGATGCAAGCATCCAGCTGGCTGCGGATGGAAGGCCAACTTGTTCGCGCAAACGATTCATGGAACCCAGTTCAGGATCACCCGCAAGTGCTAATGTATATAATCGATAGGCTTGAATTAATTCGCTACTCGAATGTTCTTGATTTTTACGCCAGGCCTGTGCCTTGCCCTTCTGATATTTTTTCCAGTGTTTGATCAAATCATGCTCAACGTAATATCCCTTTGCATCGGATTCTACTAAAAAATGCCCTGCATAAGTTGTACCCCAACTGTCAGAATCTTCACCGCCCGGCCAGTACGCGAAACCTCCATCCCGATTGACAAATAATTTTATGCGCTCTACTCCAGCTTTTATATTTCGCTGGATCATTGACTTCTCTTCAAGTGACAATGCCTTCACCTGATCCAGATAAAGTTGAGGAAAAACTGACGAAGTAGTTTGCTCAATGCATCCGTATGGATATTGCATCAAATATTTTAATCTCTGCCCTAGATTTACCGGAGGCAAACTCGATACTTCCAGAATGGATGAGTTTGTTCCGGCAATTCCTACCGGAGTAATACTAGCTGTCCATGTTTTGCCGGCTTCCAGAATTACCTCTTGTACTTTGGTAACGGGAGGATTGTGGTTGCGCACTTCAATTTCAATTACGTCTGTGGCTTTATAATTTCCTGATGAAGCTGTTACTTCAATCTTCGCAAATCCAGTTTCGCTCTTTACGGATAAATCAAAATCAATGGTCTGATCTCCAATGCCTGACATGGTCACTGACCGACTTGTTCCACTTGGCAGACTAACTGGACCGCTTAATTTGACTTCTACTTTCACATCACGAATGTTTTTCTCACCTGAAAACAAGGTGATGGGAAGCTTCAGCGTTTCTTCGGGGCCAAGTACTCTTGGCAAAGTGGCCAATACCATTAAAGGTTTTCGAACAGGTGTTGCTTTGTCGGTTTTACCATATGCGCTTTCATATCCGGCTACCAACATTGTTTTCACCGAACCAATGTACTGTGGCATTACAAACCGATGCTCATTGCTTCCGCCATCCAATGTAAACGGTCCAAAGTATTTCACAACAGGCTTAAATCGATTTGACTTGCTGTCTACTTCCTTGGCTGCAAGTTCTCCATCCCCACCAATGGCCATCAGGCGTTCAATCTTCCCGCCAAACGATCCCATCACCTGGTCATAAAGATCCCAGGTCTTTACACCCAATGCCTCTCGAGCATAGAAACGACTCCATACATCTGGCGTGCGATAGCGCGTAAGGTCAAGAAGTCCTTCTTCTACAATAGCCAGCGTATACGTCATCTTGCGTTTATTCTGTTCAGAAACTTTTATGACCACCTCCAGTCCAGGTTCTAAAACTTCTGGCATGCTAATGACAGGGTTCAAATGTGTGTCTGGATCTTCAATCTGAATGGGAATCATTCCATACAAACGAATGGGTAAATCGTTAACGGTTTGTGCGTGGGATTGTAACATCGTAACATGCACAAACACATTCGGAGTCATCTCTTTCGTGATCTCAAAACCAAATGGATTATCACCCTTTTGTGTTTCTAACCAATATGTCTCAATCACCCGACTTCCGCTTTCAATACTGATCAACGCTCTCCCCTTATCACTCCCAGGGATAACAAGATTTGCTTTTTCTCCAATGGTGTAGGTGGGTTTATCCGATGCAAAAGAAAGCATAGTTGCTCCTTCTCCATCCTGACGCGCCCGACCCGCCCATCCCGGCCAATCGATGTACACAATTTTTCCAGCGCTATGACCAGATTGTGGATCATATGCCTTTACATAATAACGTCCCCATTCAGGATATTTAATCTTAAAATTCCAGGCGCCTTTACCATTTGTAGTTCGTATGTTTCCCACGGCTAGTGGCTGTGAATAATTTCCAGACATGTAATTGACCGTTCCTTCTTCTGAACTATCCCACCACCATCTCCATTCAACTTTATAAAGACTCATCTCAATGTTTCGTGGAAGCAGATTTCCATCAGCATCAACTGTCACTACATCTACACGGTGCGTGATGTCCGTGAGCAACATGGCACGGGCTTTATCACCTTTAGGCAAAAGAATACCCGTAAATGACTCATAAGGATAATATGGAATACTAAATCGGTCGATACTGAAGTTACCACTCTCTTCAAAAACTTTTCCACGGAAAATGGCATGCAGCATGCCTGGTGCTTCCCCTGAAACCTGCAGATCGGCATTGACGGTTGCATTGCCTTCGCTGTCGGTATAACCTTCAAAGATGGGTTGAGATTCACTTGAAAAATTGCGTGAAGGATCATCAAAGACAAACTCAGTATATTTCGCGAACTTCGTTTCCGCCTTTGTGAGTAAAACCTCAAACTCAGCCTTTAAATTTTTTCCTGGTGCACCATGAAGCCAATTCACTTTTAATTTTCCAGACACATTATTATTACCTACTGTTAGCTTATCTACTCCAAAATCTAAGTTGATTTTAAGCCGATTGGGTTTTACCATTTCAATTTTAAGAAACTGAGTAAATTCTGTTCCCCCTACTTTTATTCTACCCAACCAATTTCCGGTAGGTGCATCGGATGATGTTGCAGTTGCAAATTTATAAAATCCATTTTCAGAATTCGATCGAACCAATCGATTGGTAATTTGCCCTTGGGGGTTTTGCAATTCAAAAACGACAGGATGATTTGTGGGAAGAGTTTTTAGTTTATCTTCTAGAATGAAACTCAGATACAGTGAATCGCCAGGGCGCCATACACCGCGTTCGCCATATAAAAGCCCTTTGAGGCCCTTGCTCACTTGTTCACCACCTACATCAAAATTGCTGAGTGAAAGTGACTCGCCATCTTCTAATTTAAGATAGCCACGCTGTGATCCACTCTTTGCTACCAATACAAATGGGTTTTGCCTGGTAAGAATGTTGGCTTTGCCATCTGCCCCTGTTGAAGCCGAACCAATGACTTGTTGCCGGTAGTCATACAGATCAAGTTGAACACCTGAAATAGGTTCTGTTGTTTTTAAATCTGTTACTATAATAACTGTGTTCCCATCACCACCGCGTTTGGCAATCAACCCCAGATCAGAAGCAATCACATTCCGCTTGATCGTTCGGTTACTTGTGTAATAAGATGAATGGCAGGGATTATCACGTTGCTCCCAATCATAATCCTCTCCATAGTAATAGTCTTCGTACGAATCCCAATAGCTTTCCTCACTTTCTCCTTCCGATTCAGCATCCTCTAATTCAAAACCCGACATGGAATTAGAATTTCCAGTCTCATCATCTTGTTCGCATGCGTAGGCCAGATACGACTTTTTAAACCCAATCCGTACTTGGTAGATAGCGCCAGGTTCTGCATTTATTAGCATAGAAAGATCCAAAGTGAAGCGGTTCCATTTTCCCAAATCCGTTATGCCCGCATTTTCCAATGACATTGTTTTTTTTAAAACAGATTTTCCTACTCTGCGTAACTCCTGGTTGCCATGGTAATTATTAACCTGTAAAAATTGCAAAACATTGTTTTCAAATATTTTGATGATCTGAACATCCACAGATTTTAAGTTGACAGCTTCAAAAGGCATGACCAACCCATCGCTGCTTGGAAGGATAGTGCCTTTACCTGTAAATCGCACGGCAGGCAATACTTGTTCAAAAGCAACTTCAAAAGAGCTGCCTTCCAACATTTTATAATTCAGAACATTTTGAATTCCAGCCTCCACGGTGAGAGTTCGCGATCCTGTTTGGCGAACGGGCGGATAAACCCATACCTCATTATCCTTTATCTCAAAGTCCAGACTGCTCATATCAGAAATATTGATGAGGCCTTCCAGGTTTTGGATTTCACTTAGCGGATCTGAAAATTGTAAAACCACATGTTGGCTGCTGCCTTGTTCTACCTGTACGTTGGTGACTTTGAAATCTCCAAGGGCAGGAATCTCCACTTGCTTATCAACAGATTGTTCAATTCCAATAGCTTGTCCGCTGATTGCCAACTTCACCAGGCTGGCTGCCTCCTTACGGGAAACATCTTCTACAATAAAAAGATGTTGCTTGCCTTCACCAGAATGGGTCCAGCTGACTTTTAATGATTTGTCTTCTTGCTGGGCGGTCATCATTTTTTCCACTGCCTCGTTCTCTGCAAAATCAGCCGTAAACAATGTACCCTCAATCTTTTGTCGAGCCAGTTGGGTTTTAACGTATGGTTTAATGTTCTCCACGGCCACTTCAAAATTCTGTGGTATCACTTGAAAGGTGTATTCAAACGAGTTAAGATTACCTGGCACCTGAAAGAGTTTGGAGAGCAAAATCTGTACTTCATAAATCTGACCGGATGTAAGACGGGCAGATGGCTTGAACTCCACCGTACGCCTGTCATGCCAAATTGTTGTTCCTGCTACAGCAGGGCTAAACTCAAAAAGCTTAACGGTGGTTTCATAGCCAATCGAAGCTGAATCCACAGCATCCTTTGAAAAAAGGACACGAATGGGTGAACCAGAACTTATCACCCCGGCTGTGTATGACGAAATATACTCGCCAAAGGCAGGATTAATGGCAGAGTTAAAGGTTTTGGCTCCCTTACCGGGAATAAAATAGAATACCGCAGCAGCTACAGCCACTAAGCCAATTCCGATTAGGCCAATCTTCTTCCATTGAAGGTTATTCATATCTTTATTTTTTGGGGATTGGAAATATCGGAAATTAGGTTCGGGTTTCTAGCATCAGTTTTGTTTATTATGTAGGTTATGTTCTTCATGTGGCTATTTCTAATGATGACGGTGGAGGCAGTTTCCTTCAAAGAGGCCCAACTAAAAAATGAACGGGTAAAATCTGCCTATGCGGAAAAAGAAACGGTGGTAAAAGGGTACTTCGCTGAAAAGCACCTGAACTATCCCGGCTTTCAACTTTTTCTAAGGGCATTCAAGAAAGAGCAAAACCTGGAAGTATGGACAAAAGAAAAGGGCAGAGAAGAATTTACATTGTTACACACGTATACCTTCTGCTCAACCTCGGGAACTCTCGGACCCAAACGCAAAGAAGGTGACCTGCAAATACCGGAAGGTATTTATCACATCAATCACTTCAACCCATTAAGCACCTTTCATTTGTCACTTGGTATAAGTTATCCTAATGCCTCCGATAAAATACTCAGCGATAAGCAACACCCTGGAGGAAGCATTTATGTTCATGGCAACTGTGTTACGATTGGTTGTATCCCCATCACGGATGATAAAATCAAAGAGCTTTACGTCCTAGCTGTAGAAGCGCGGAATAATGGACAAGAAAAAATTCCCATTCATATATTCCCGGATCGGTTGGATCTAGGTTCACCTGAAAAATTAGGTCAGGATTTCGCTGTCGATGAAAAGGTAGCAAGCTTCTGGAAAAATCTTCAAACTGTATATCTTGATTTTAAAGCCACAAAGAAGTTGAAGACAATTAGGGTAAATAATAAAGGTGCGTATCAATTTGAATAACACGTAACACACCTTGATTCTACAAGTACACTCAAAAATCCATTGCTCAACCGTTGACAAAAAAAAGAAAGGGTTATTACACCCTTTCTTCTGTTGCGTTCATTATTTTTTCTTGCACCTGAATTGACTCGTGATGAATCAATCGCAGTAAATCGCGTGTGAAGCCCACGTCCATACCCATTGCTTTCCCAAGTGATACTCGTGTTTGTACAATTTCTTCCCAACGATTTACCTGAAGGATAGTAACATTATTTTCTTTTTTATACTGGCCAATCTTTTCCGATATTTTCATTCGGGATGCCATCTTTGACATGATCTCATCATCGAGTTGGTCGATCTGCTCACGTAAAAGGCTAAGCGTATCTTTAAACGCTTTGTTATCAGTGGATACAGTACGAACAACTAATTCACTGATTATTTTTCCAAGTATCAACGGAGTTACTTGTTGCTTTGCATCACTCCATGCCGCATCTGGATTGATATGACTTTCAATCATCAAACCAACCATGTCAAGGTCAAGTGCTTTTTGCGAAACAAAGGAAATTAAGTCCCGATTCCCGGCAATGTGACTAGGGTCGCATAACATATCGAGCTCTGGGATTCTTGTTTTCATTTCAATGGCCAAATCCCACATCGGTGCATTGCGGAAAGGGCCTTTCTCAAATGAAGAGAACCCTCGATGAATAGCAGCCATTTTGGTAATGCCGGCTTTGTTCAAACGCTCGAATGCCCCAATCCATAATTCCAGATCAGGATTGATTGGATTTTTGATCATTACCGGGATATCAACTCCCTTCAATGAATCTGCCACCTCTTGCACAGAGAATGGATTTACCGTGGTGCGTGCACCTATCCAGAGAATATCAACACCGGCTTTTAAGCAGGCTTCCACGTGGGCCGCATTAGCTACTTCTGTAGTCACCGGCAATCCAGTTTCTTTCTTGGCTTGAATTAACCATTTCAATCCTTCTTCGCCAGCCCCTTCATATTGGCCAGGCCTTGTACGCGGCTTCCAAATACCGGCACGTAATGCATGCACCTTTCCAGTGGCTGCAATTTGTTTAGCAGTGGCAATCATCTGTTCTTCAGTTTCGGCACTGCATGGGCCGCTGATCATAATAGGGCGCTCCGCCTTTAACCAGCTGGTAATTGATTCGAGTTGTAATCCTTTCTTGCTCATGTTGATATAAAGTTCAAAGTTAAAGTTCGTTATTTAAATTCTAAGCTCATTTATTCTCAAGTACTCTTCTGATCTCATTTGCTTTCGTCATAATACGGTGTAGCTCTTTTGTATCGTGCTTTACAAGGTGATAATGAAATTTTTGAAGATGCATGATATACTCTAACAAAGCCTGACTCAAATATTCCGAGTTCTGCTCAAAGATAGGCGCCCACATATCCGGTGAGCTTTTCGCCAAACGCACAGTAGAAGCAAAACCACTTCCTGCCAAATCAAAAATATTCTTCTCGTCTTTCTCGATATCCAGTACGGTTTGTCCTAACAAGAACGAACTTACGTGAGAGAGGTGTGACACATACGCCACATGACGGTCATGCTCATCGGCATCCATGAAAATTGTATTCATGCCCAGTGTATCAAAAACCTTTTTTGCAACTGCAAGTGCCTCCGGTGCTGATTCATCCTTATCACAAATGATATTTGTTTTTCCCCTGAACAAACCTTCGAACGCTGCAATCGGTCCAGAGTTTTCTGTGCCTGCGATTGGATGGGCGGCCACCAACTGTTTACGGTTAGGGTGATGAGCGACTGACTTGCAAATAGTTCGCTTGGTCGAGCTCGCATCAATAACAACAGCCCCCTTCTTCACTCCATCTAATACCGAAGACAATAAAGCACAAGCAGCATTCACCGGAATAGCAAGAACTATGAGATCTGCTACGGCAAGAGCCTTCTCTTCGGTTAGTACTTGATCCACAATTCCCAGTTCAACCGCCTTGCGTGCATGATCAGGATTTAAGTCTACTCCCAAAAGTTCAGTCGCCAATCCATCTTTTCGCAAATCAAGGGCCATCGAGCCTCCGATTAATCCAAGACCAATTATTGTTGTTTTCATTCTTACTTGATAGTATTGAGTATAGAGTCTTGAGTCCTGAGTTGCCTGGGCTGAAATTTTTTAATCCGTTCAAGAGCTTCATTTAGTTTTTCCACAGTCGCACACAACGAGATGCGGATGTATTTTCTTCCGGCTTCACCAAAAATAAAACCTGGGGTAATGAAGACTTTGGTTCCATATAGAATTTCGTCAATCCATTTTTCTACATCAATTACTTGGGCAGGGGCTTTTGCCCACACAAACAATCCCGATTGATCATTGGAATAATCACATCCCAACGCTTCTAAAATGAGGCAAGCAACTTGCCTTCTTTTTCGATACATTTCATTTAATTCACCAAACCAGCTTGCATCATTCTTCAATGCTTCTACAGCCGCGTGCTGCAACCCCAGAAACATTCCTGAATCCATATTGCTCTTAACCCTAAGCACTGCTTCAATGTATTCCTTTTTCCCAGCAACCCAACCAATACGCCAGCCGGCCATGTTGTGCGATTTGCTCAGTGAATTTAATTCAAGGGCAACTTCTTCAGCTCCCTCTATAGATAGAATACTTAAAGGATGATCATTCAGAATTAAACTATATGGATTATCATTCACAAGTAAGAAATGATTATTTCGCGCAAGGTCCACCAACTCTTTCAGCTCCTCACGGGAAGCAACCCGGCCCGTTGGCATATGTGGAAAATTTATCCACATGATTTTTACTTTGGATAAGTCACTTTTTTTCAATGTCTCAATATCGACACCCCAATTAAGTTCCTCCTTCATTTCATACGTTCGAATCTTTCCACCTACGAGTTTTGCCACAGAAGAATAGGTTGGATAACCAGGATCGGGAATCAACACTTCATCGCCTTCGTTGACAAACGCCATAGCTACATGCATAATTCCTTCTTTTGAACCCATGAGGGGAAGTATCTCCGTTTCTGGATTTAAGGAAACTCCATAGATGCGGTGATTAAAGTCTGCAATAGCTTTTCTCAATGGAGGAATGCCTTTGTAATTCTGATAACCATGGTTGGCAGGATTCTGAGCAGAAGTCATCATGGCTTCGATGGTATTCTTAGAAGGAGCCTGATCTGGACTTCCAATGCCAAGGTTAATTACCCGCACTTCCCCTGTATCCAGCCCCCGCACTTCTGCCAGTTTCTTGCTGAAGTAGTACTCTTCTACGTTGGCAATTCGATTAGCTGATGGTATCATATAATTATACTATGTATATTCTATTTTCCCCTTTTTATACTCTCCTAAAATATTAAGGTTTTTCACTTGTCTCAATACCTGTTGAATGGCCTCATCATAGCTTTTCCTTTTCTTCCATTCTACATCCACGTGTATTGAATACTCACTTGGCTTTCCAATGATGGGTATTGATTGAATCTTGGAGAGATTGATTTGGTAATTCTTAAATGTGATCAAAGCGTCAGCAAGACTTCCTACTTCATTGGCTACTTCAAAGCTTAAGGATGCTTTATTGCTTTCTGCTTTTCCATTTGCCCGTTTGGTCAAGATCAAAAACCGAGTGAAATTTTTTTTATGGGTTTCTATGCGCTTCTCCAGAATTTCCAATCCAAATTTCTTAGCGGCATATTCGTTGGCAATAGCGGCAGTAGTTCTCAAATTCTTCTCTTTCACACGTTGCGCAGACAATGCTGTGTCATCGCTTTCGCGGATATCCACTCCGCTTAACCGATGCAAATAATCCGAACATTGACGTATTGCCATTGGGTGAGATTCAATATTTTTTATGTCAGCCAGCTTCACGCCAGGCAAGGCCAGCAAATGCATATGAATAGGAAGATACACTTCACCGATAATGCTGAAATGATATTCCTGTAAAAGGAAATAGTTAGGGAGAATACTTCCTGCAATAGAATTCTCTATGGCCATTACTGCAAAATCAGATGTGCTGTTTTTTAAGGATTCACAAAGAGTGTGAAAAGTTAGACACTCCACCGTTTCAATTGGCTCGATGAAATAGGTCAATGCGGCCACTTCATGAAAGCTGGTAGCAATGCCCTGGATCGCTATTCGTAATTTTTTCTTTTTGCTCATATCAACCTTCTATAAACAAAAAGTCTCCCGAGGGATCGGGAGACTTTTCTGAGTTTGTTTGTTTGTTTATTTCTATTTACAAAGCGATTCTCTCTCAAGTCCCCGATGGGTTTGAAAAAAATAATAGTAAAAATAGAATCGCGTGCTCATGTTTTTTCTTTTTGCAGTTGCTAAGGAAAAACAAAAAATCTGCTTACGCAACACTTCGGGATAGTTTTTTAAAAAATATCATCGTGAACTAACTACTGTTAGCCAAATGATTTTGAGGAGACCTTTATAATATTGACCTTTAAATCAAATAACCATCAAGTTTCAACGCATATGAAAACACTGCCTATAATCCTATTTGTGATATTCCTATTAGCCGCTTGTGGCAAGTCAGGTGAACACTCAAATCACGAAAACAAAGATGGCTCTATGGAGGGCGATAGCCCAAATGAAGCCCTGTACAACCAGGTTATGGATGTTCATGATGAGGTAATGCCTAAGATGGGAGACATCTACAAACTAAAAAAAGAACTACAGGAACAAATCGCGAAGAGTCCTGATATGGTGGTTGAACGCAAACAACAATTGGAACAGATTATCTCTAATCTAGACTCCGCAAGCAATGCCATGATGGAATGGATGCATAAGTTCAACCCTCTACCCGATTCTGTCGATCAGGAGCAGGCACGTGAATATCTTGAATCAGAAATGGAGCGGGTAAAAAAAGTCCGGGACTTAATGAACGAAACAATCGAAAAAGCTGAAACAGAAGTCAAAAACAAGTAGAATCTATTTTTCAGAGATCAAGAAAAACCTTAATTCTTCTGACGTTTTGCCGCCTTATGGTGCGGAAGTTCATCTTTCCTTAAAGCTTTCTTTCCGGCTTTCCTGCGATTCTCTTGCTCAAGACGAACATTGTAGCGAATCACTTGCCAGTAATCTGCACCATAGCCTACTAAAATTTCCGATCCCTTTGGAATATCTCTACTGGCCTCTATGAAGCAACGCTTCTTGTCAGTTACATATTCTGAATTATTCTTCAATCCTTCAACGCGGGTGATACCCTTGGCATCATTTGCATACCCCGCGATAGATTTTTTGGTTTCCCAGGCATCAATACAGTATTTGCTAGTGAAGTAGAATACATATCCATTTCGATAGTCAGCCATCTTCTCTACTTCCTTCCAGGTTACAAGCTTGCCCTTGTACTCAATAATACGGGTTCCTTTTGCAATAAAAACTTTTGTAAATAAGCCCTTGCCAGAATTAGGTATAGTTGATTTTTTAATGATAAGACTTTTTTCCAGGAGTGCCATAGTAAAATGTGCGCGAATATAGACCGCATTGTTGAATTAAAAAATAAACAACACTGTTGCTCATATCATAAGGGCGTACGTCAGCTTTTATCAAAGAGGTAAATTGCGATGAGATTTGCATACAGGAAAAAGTATGAAGTGTTAATTGAGAGTGTTAGCCTGCTATTGGATAATACACGACTAAAAGGCAATTCCTTGAGGGGTTGGTCAATAAAAAAATTTAACAACCCATCTCATCCGCTAAAATCTTTTTCTAGGGGTAATATCCTCATCTACCAAAATTCATAAGCTGAACTGGATCCAGTAGATCACTAACATTAACCTATGTAATCTCCTAAATCATATGGCGAAGTAAGCGTGCTTTTACCTTTTTACTCATCAAACTGCCGCATCAGCAAAAGGTCGGTCTATTGCCGGACTAGGTTCGGAAAACCATTTTGCTCCTTCTTCAGTCATGTAAGCGCAATCTTCCAATCGAACGCCAAACTCTCCATAGATAGAAATAGTAGGTTCAATACTAAAGCACATGCCAGACTGAAGTGGCGTTTTATTTCCAAGCACCATATTTCCCCATTCATGGCCATCCATGCCTATACCATGGCCTGTGCGATGTGGGCATCCCGGAACTTTGTACCCAGGGCCAAAGCCTGCATCCACTAACACTTGACGAGCTGCGATGTCTACATTTTCACACGGATCGCCAATCTTCGCGGCTGCAAAGCCCGCAGCTTGCGCCTTCTTCTCTAAATCCCAGATTTCGCGTTGACGTTTTGTTGGTTCTGCACCAAATACCACTGTCCGGCTTATGTCGGAAGAATATCCTCCCACATTACACCCTCCATCCAATAATACGATATCCCCTTTTTTCAACTTTTGAGGTTCAATACTCCCATGAGGATATGCTGATGCCTCACCAAAATTGACTCCGGCTCCACCAGAAGCACCCAACTTGGTGTGAGCCTCTTCAGTCATGATTGAAAAATCATCCGGTGACATGCCTTCATAGAGCATGGGCACTACTACTTTGTACGCAGCTATCGTAATGTCATTGGCACGCTGCATCAGCGCCAGTTCAGCAGCAGATTTAATGAGGCGGCACGGTACACTCACCGGATCACCACTGATATAATTTAGATGTGATGCTTCCTTCCTTACACCATCAAATAAAAAGAAACGAAGACGCTCTTCTATTCCAATATTGCCATTGCGAATGCCAACGTCTTTAAAAACTGTGGCAATTTGTAAATAGGGACTTTCATGTTCTTCCCACGTCCTTACTTCCTTACCAATCTTAATAAGTTGACGCAGCCGGTCTGCCTCAAAGGCAGGGCTTACATACTTTACTTCACCTTTCGCAGGAATGATGGCAACCATCGTCCGCTCACTGGGCCACCAACTCACCCCTGTAAAATACGTCAATGAAGTCCCTGAATCCAGTAACAAGGCCTCAATATTATTTTCTACCATCAGGCGTTGTGCCTTTTCAATACGGGCTTCCCGTTCTTGCACCGTAATGGGAACAATATCTCCAGTCATAGATTTCAGGTTATCCAATGGAGTTCCTTTTGGTGCGGCAGTTGGTGTGGCACAGGAAGACATGCCCAAGAAAGCAGTTGTTGCAGCAGTGCCTGTTGAAAGCCTGATAAAATCTCTTCTTTTAATGCTCATAAAAACAATGTTTGTGCTTCAAGGTATTGAAAATTTTAAAATAAAAGCGGTCCAAAGAGTTTGGCAGCATTAACAGTAGTTTCAGCGGTCGATAGGAATTTAGCGTCCAGACGATCTCAGGCTAAACAAACATGCTTAGATATGTAGAAAATCTAAGAATCCAAAAAACAAATTAGCCCCAACTGGTTGGAGCTAATTCAATATTTGATGCCCTTATAACAACGTATAGCTATTTATTTAATGGACTTCCTCAAATACACATTCCCATACTTCGATTCAAAACTGTATCGTGGGCCATTGCCTGGTTTGGCTGAAACATACGTGTGAAAATCTCTTTCCCGCACATTGTTACCAAGAAGCTTTACATCCAGATTAGAGTAAATCTGTCCAAAATCTGTTTCAGCTTCTAATTCTCCAGTACTCTTCTCCAAAAGTGCGGCATCCACTCCGCCATATGTTGCCTCTACTATGAGTGGTCCGGTGAATTGTTTCACCTCCACCATTCCATATACAGATTCAACTCGCGTCTCTGTATTTTGAGGCACTTTGATTTCGAGTAGGATGTCCATATCTACACCGGTTGACATCATGTTAAAATCTTTTCCATTCTCATCACAATACTTTCGGTAGTCGGCCTTGGTTTTGAAAACGATTTTCCGGCCTCCCTGATTAACCGTGATGCGCTGCGGCAAATTTTTTAATCCATTGATCCTCGATTCAACGGAAACGATGTTATCGGATGTCGATGTTTCCAGAACAAAAGCCTCATCATTTTCTCCGCCATTGATACTTACCGAGCCTTGAATGGAGATTTCATTTTTATCCCAGGTACTTACCCGAACCAACTCCGGATAATCAAAGTGCATGTTAACTTTCTGACCAGCTGAAACAGGTACTGACTTATTGATAGCTGTTTGTGCAACCGAGTTTAGTGCCAGAAAAAGTAAGGGAAATAATAACTGCGTTCTCATAAAATCACTTTAACGATTATTTCTTGCGTAGATATACATTGCTGTGCGTTGATGATAAATTCACATCCAGACCACCACCATTTATTTTTCCACTCACATTATCGCTGTATTTAATCATGCTTGTCTTTTGATCAAATTCAATCTTAAATTCCGGGTCCACAAATATTTCGCCCCATGATGTTCCCAACCGAAGGTCAGCTTTTGTGGAGGTGGGCATGGCTACATCTACATGGCCGTGAACTGAGGTAATGGAAATCGGATTCTTCATGGCTGCGTTTAAATTGGCATCGATGTCACCATGAACAGTTTTAACATTCATAGGACCTGTTACATTTTCTAATTCGACTGAATTGTGAACGGTTGAAACCTCAATCTCTCCTTCTACATTCCTGAAGGTAACATCACTGCCGTGAGGTGATGAGTGCACATATGAAACAAGAACTCCTTTCGGTACTTTAATGGTAATGTCAGGGCCATCCATCTTTTTTAATTGATATACTTCTATGACTCCACCTTTATCCTGAACTGAGATGCCAAGACCGGTGTTGTCCTCTAACCCAAGGCTGCTTACAGCACGAAGACCTTTCGCACGCCCGTCCTCATCGCGATTGCGGTCCATAGAAGAAAAAATGATTTCACTTCCGGCATAGCCCTCAATCGTTACTGTATTTACTTCCTTTATTTCCAGGCGACCCGTGCTCTTCGCGACTTTGTACTCCTGTCCTAAAGCCAAACCCAGACTCATTATGATCATTACAATACTTCCAATACTCTTTTTCATGTTTATATTTTTAAAGTTTTAATTCTGAATACTATATAACTATCGTCTTTGCGAGCACCTGCGAGGATTTGCGCAGCGGGGCGAAGCAATCCTCCTTTTTTAAATACTACCTTCGATTTGAGAGATCGCTTCGCCCTTCCCTCACTCCACCGCTGGTGCTCGCGATGACGTCAAATCAAAGAGTTATTTTTTTCTGAGATACACTTTTCCGTAATCACAACGAATGTCAAGGTTCAATCCACCTCCATTTATTGTTCCGCTTATCTTATCACTGTAGCGAACCATACTTCCCGTTTTTTCGATTTCAATTTTAAATTCAGGAGCAACAAATATTTCTCCATACGAAGTGCTCATCTTGAGATTTGCTTTTGTAGCGACAGGAAGTGTAACATCAGCATACCCATAAACCGAAACAATTGAAACCGGACCCTTCACATTTTGGCTTAAGTCTGCCTCCACATGTCCGTAAACCGTTTTCACAGTCAAAGGACCCGTAACGTTTTCTAACTCAATGCTGTTATAATTCGCAGATACCTCGATCTCGTTTTCCATGTTCTTGAAAGCTGCGGTGCCTCCATACTGAGATTCAAATGAGAAGGAAACGATTACACCTTTGGGGACCATAATCCTCACATCAGGTGAATTCATTTTTTTCAATTGGTTAACTTCAATTACATTTCCTTTGTCCGCCACGTTTATACCCAACCCTGTATTGTCTTCCAATCCCAGGCTATTAATAGCCCGCAAACCATTTGCACGTTCATCTTCTTTTCCGCGGTGGTCCTTTGATGAGAAGACAATCTCATTCCCATTATAGCCCTCCACTGTTACCCGACCTATGTTTAGTTCGAGTCGGCCTGTACTCTTTGCTACTTTAAATTCCTGTGCAAACGTTGCGCTCAGAGCTACTGCAACTATTCCCATAACTAATACTAACTTTTTCATGACTGTTTAATGTTTTAAATTTCTCCGTATCCTTTCCTGTTTTTCGCTAAGGTTATGAAAGCTTTAAGATTCCGTTGTACGCTTCATCCTTCACGGCTTTAAGTGTCACCGGATCATCAGCAATTTTTTCAAGTTCATTCACCACGCTCTTTTCCTTCATCTGCACAAGAAGCTGTATAAGAGCAATCTGCACGACAGGATCTTTCTGAACCGAAAGTGAATGAATCAAAACTTTTTGAACACCCGGCTCTTGATAAAATTTGCTCAATGCTTCCATCGCTGCCAGTCGCACGTTTGTGTTGGGGTCTTCATTCATGCTCTTGGCAAGGGCAGTCACAATCTCGTCATCCATCTTCTCCATCTTGAAGGCTACCGTTGCTCCCACCATTCGTTGACTGGCTGATTGCTGATTGTCTAACATGGCCATCATCATTTGCTTAGTGGCGTCCATTTCAGATTTCAGCCTTGCCAGTTCCTGCTCCTGACGATAATTTTTGTTGACTTGATAGCCAATACTAACACTCAGTATTACGAATGCTACTCCAGCCGCAATCCGGTAAGCATACGATTGGAAAGAAACTACTTTGCCTTTTGGTTTTTGAATGCTCTCCAATTCCGCTTTAAGAAATTTATCAAAGTCGCGCTTTAAGGAAATACCAGGTTCAATGGGAAGTGATTTCTTCATAGCCTGAATTACTTCACGCAATTGCTCATACATCGAATATGCTTCTTCACTTTTGGCCAGTTCTTGCTCCACCAGTGCACGATCTGCTTCACTTAACTTCCCATCGATGTAATCAATCAACAACGATTCTAATTTTTCTTTTTCCATAGTTCTTTCTTTTAATCACCTCACCCGGCCTTTGGCCACCTTCTCCTAAAGGAGAAGGGAAGCAGCCTAAAGCTTAATCTTGGAGAGGGAATTTGTTTAATTTAAATTTTTTCTAATTCAAAATAGTGTTCTCTCAATTTTGCAATCGCCCTGTGTACTTTCACTTTAATGTTTGCTACTGATGTTTCCATGATGACGGCCACCTCTTCATACTTCATGTGCTGGAATCGCGTAAGCACTAGTAACTCACGCTGCTCCTCTGGCAGCAAGGCCATGGAGCGATGCAAAATTTTTTCACGCTCTTCCTGCTGACTTTCCTCCTCATGATCAACAACCTTGTCACTCATTTTTTCAATATCAATAGAAGACTTTTTATTTTTGTTTGCCTGGTAATGATCTGAAAATATGTTCCTGGCTACCTGATAAATCCACGATTCGAACCTGTTCCCTTCGCGATAGCTATTCCTATACCGGATCATCCTCAAAAACACGTTCTGCGTTAGATCTTCTGCCACATCGCGATCCATGGTCATGCGGGCAAGAAAATTGAAAATCTTTTTATGGTACCGGTCAAACAGTACGGAAGCCTGCTGAAGATCACCGCTTTTCACGGCTTCCATAATCAATTCATCGGTCATCAGCGCTTCAGATGTTTTCAAGTTTCGTGTTAGTTACCGGAAGGTATTCAGAAGGTTACAAAGTAATTTACTTTTCACGGTGACTCCTTCCAAATGCTATTTACTAATGTCTATAAAAACACATATCAACTTCTTGAAGACCCCAAACTAATCAAATTAGCAACATTCTTGACTCGGAGAAGTACTCATCAACCCAGCCTCTCTCCACAAAATCGTTTTTTTACCCTTAAATAAATATTAGTTTTAGGAAGCCTGCCGCAAAAAAAAACTGGGATTTGGAACATCAGAAAACGCAGGCATTTTCTGATAGAATAAAAAAAGTACCTAACTCATAAAATATGACTTCAAAAAAAAGAAATGGGCTGACATTGTTCCTACCTATTGTGCTAACATTCTTTGTCTGTAGCTGCAAAAAAGAAGTGGATGACAGTAAATACTCTGGAAGCTTATTCAATGAAAACATCCGGTCCACAGAACCACAAACAGCGGAGGACGAGAGATTAGGATTTAAACTTCCTCCGGGATTTGAAATTCAATTGTTTGCATCCGAACCGAATATTGACAAGCCTATTAATATGACATTTGATGCAAAAGGTCGTATTTGGGTGACGCAATCTTTTGAGTATCCTTTCCCGAATGCACCAGGCGAACATGGAACTGATCGGTTGACAATTTTAGAAGATACTGATCATGATGGTATAGCCGACAAGTTTACCGAAGTGAGCGATACCTTAAATATCCCGGTGGGCGTTCTTCCACTTGTTGATGGCGTATTAACTTTCAGTGTTCCCAATTTATACAAGTTCACCGATGTAAACGGAGACTCAAAACCAGAAGATAAGAAGGTACTGATCGGCCCCTTCGGATATCAGGACACGCACGGCATGGTAAGCAATTTCATTCGCGGCTATGATGGCTGGGTATATGCTTGCCATGGGTTTACAAATTTTTCGAAAATCGCAGGCGCGGATGGTGACTCCATCACTCTCGTTTCGGGCAACACATTTCGTTTTCGCCTGGATGGAAGTCGGGTAGAGCAAATGACATTCGGCCAGGTAAACCCATTCGGCCTGGCATTCGATGAGAAGGGTTACATTTATTCTACTGACAGCCACAGTTCACCTTTGTATCAATTGATTCGGGGCGGTGATTATCCCCACTTTTCAAAACCCGAGATCATGGCGTTTGGCCCGGATATGAAATCGTTTGAGAATGAAGCGACTGCGCTTTGTGGTATCGCATACTATGGAGATACCAAATTCCCGGAAGAATTCCAGCGTAATTTTTTTATTGGTGATGCTGTAAGCTCTAAGGTACACCGCTATTCCTGGGAGAATAAAGGTTCTTCTCCAGTTGGAAAATCAGAAATCGATTTTGTGAAGAGTGCGGATCCGTGGTTCCGGCCTGTAAACATAAAGCTGGGACCTGATGGTGCAATATACATAGCCGATTTTTACAATGCTATCATCGGTCATTATGAAGTCCCCCTGGGTCATCCAAAAAGAGATAAGGAGCGCGGCAGAATTTGGAGAATCACCTACAAAGGTGAACATAACGATCTCAAAGATTTATCAACTGCACCGCTTGAAGATTTGTTAAACGCACTGGATGTGGATAACATCATTTCGCGAATGGCCTCAGCTGATCAGCTTGCTGACCGAATCGGTTCTTCAGCCGTGGAACCTCTAACGTCATTATTGAGTAATGAAAAAACTACTCCAAGAAAATACATACACGCACTTTGGTTGCTACATCGCCTCAATGCAGTCTCGGAAGGTATATTGAAAAAATCTATCGTTCACACCTCTCCTCAGATAAGACTTCACACACTTCGGATTTTAAGAGAATGGAAATTAAGTGCCGAGACTTTTCATCCGATGATCTTGGCTGCATTGAAAGATGGCGATCCACACGTGCAGCGAGCAGCGGTAGAATTGTTGATGGATTATCCTGACATGAGCACCGTGGAGTCTACACTTTCTGTTTTGAATTCCGCACTTCCTACCGATACTCACTTGATGTATACATCACGGCTTTGCTTACGAAACGTAATGCGCAATTCTATTTTGATGAAAGAAGTTGGCGCAAAAGAATGGAGCGAGAAAGATGCTGGTTTTATTGCCGGGACACTTGTAGATGTTGCCTCCGCAGATGCTGCTATATTCCTCGCCAATTATCTGACTTCTAACTCCATGCAAAAGGGAAAAACACAATTGGCGTATCAACAAGTCGCCCGCTTTATTCCTGCCGCGCAATTGGAGAGTGTGATCTCGCACGCGAAAGAAAAAAAGAGCACCGACATAGATATAAACACTCAGATTTTCAAAGGAATAAAAGATGGGCTGGACCAACGCGATGTAAAATCAAAACAACTGGAATCATGGGCTGCTGAAATCGCAGAAGGACTTCTTAAAAAATATCCGGTTGATTATGATTCAGCTTCAGATGACATTATTTCCCAGCAAAGTTTTGCTATTCAATTGGCAGGAGACTTTAAAGTAAGATCGACAGAAGGTGCCCTCAAAGCCTTTATAGAAAAACCGAACAACAACATCGATCTGAAGTCTACCGCACTTAGTTCGTTGATGAAGCTATCCGCCAGTACTACTATTGAACTAGCTGGAAAAATTCTTACTAACGAAGCTACTCCGGTAGATTTCAAAAAAAGAGTGGCTTCTATTCTTGGCGAATCTCCAGGCACATCGGTTAATGCAGTTTTAATGAATGTGAAGAAGGCCCCAGCTGATCTTGAAGCTTTCATCGTTACTGCATTGGCCCACTCAACTGCTGGTAAAGATATTGTTCTCAAACAAGTTAGGGATGGATCCTTCATGACACGAACCTTGATTGATCCACGCGTAGAGGAAAGCATGCTTGCCAATATCTCTCCGAAGCAGAAAAAAGAATACGATGATATTACGGCCAACATTGAGCCCATTAATAAAGACCGGCAAACACTCATTGATAAAAGATTGGCCGCGTTTAAAACCTTCAAGGCTACGGATGTGGCTTTAGATTCTGGATCTGTGGTGTTTTACGCCAACTGCAACGTGTGCCACCGCAAGTATACAATGTCGGGCATCGGCCCTCAGCTACATGGCATTGGCAAACGTGGCCCGGAAGCATTAGCAGAAAAAATTCTGGATCCCAATCGCAACATATCAGAAGCATTCCGAAATTATACCGTCACACTCAAAGATGGAAAGGTGCTGACAGGTTTGTTCAGAAGAGATGAAGGAGCGGTAACAATCTATTGCGACTTAAGCGGCAAAGAATTTTCAATTCCTAAAAAGAACATTGCCACACAAACGCCTTCACGATATACCATTATGCCCGATCACTTCGGAACCACATTGAGTCAGCGGGAATTCAATTTACTGGTGAACTACCTGCTGACATGGTAAAATAAATTCAATCCGTTAACCGTTATTCAAGGACCACGATGAAAAAATCAGAATTTAAAAACTCCCTTATCGCCACAAGTTTAATGATGCTGGTTGCATGTATGGCCCACGCTCAGACACCCGGCAAAGATGTGCAATTTAAAAAATATCATATTTGGGATGAATTCTACACTGAAGGTGCAACTGTTGCCGATGTGAACAAAGATGGAAAGCAGGACATCTTGGCAGGTGCGCGTTGGTTTGAAGCACCCGACTGGAAAGCACATGACATCTGGAAGCATAAGAAATTTGATTACACCAAAGGATACAGCGATTCATTTCTTAACTATGCCCTGGATGTAAATGAAGACGGGTGGGTTGATTTAATCTGCTTTGATTTTCCCGGCAAGGAAGTGTATTGGCTTGAAAACCCTGCCGGTGTTGAATCTCTTTGGAAGAGAAACCTGATTGATTCGATAGCCTCCAATGAATCGCCCCTGGTGGCAGACATTGACAACGATGGTAAAAAAGATCTGGTATTTGGCAATGAGAAGCTGGGGCAGATGGCGTGGTTCAGCTCTTCCGTCAAGGCTAAAAAAGTTTCGTGGAAACGCACTGCCATCAGTGAAGAAAATTCCAAAGGAGTAGGTTTGTTTTCCCATGGGCTGGGCTGGGGAGATATTAATGGAGATGGTGTTAAAGATGTGATGATACGAGGTGGATGGTGGGAAGCACCAAAAGATATCAAGTCATCGCCCTGGAAATTTCACGAGGCTGATTTAGGCGAGTCATGCGCTCAAATGCTTATCTATGATTTTGACAGCGATGGTGATAATGATGTAGTAGCTTCCTCCGCTCATGCGTATGGAGTGTGGTGGTATGAGCAAACTTTTGATAAAGACAAAAAGAGTTCTTTCATTACCCACACCATTGATAGCACTTTTTCCGAGTCACATAGTCTCGTCCTGCAAGATGTAAATAATGATGGCCTTCCTGACCTGATCACAGGCAAGCGATTCTTCGCTCACCAGGGAGAAGGTCCAGGAGGTTTAGAGCCTGCAGTTCTATACTGGTTCGAATTATTAAAAGATGGGAAAAAGAAACCTGTTTGGGTACGCCATCTCATTGATGATACTTCTGGAGTAGGTATACAATTTGTGACCGAAGACATGAATAAAGATGGCCTGCTCGACATCGTCATCGGCAACAAGAATGGAGTGTTTTACTTCGAACAACTTCCAGCTGTTAAATGACGATTGCAATTCAGGAGTCAGCATAAAAGAGTAAGCAATTGGCAATAACCTGAAAGAAAGTAAACCTTGTAGCCGATAAATACTATTCATATGAACAAAAAGAAAATCAGCATCGCTATTGTTGGATTGGGATTTGGCGCAGAGTTTATTCCTATTTACCAAAAACATCCTAATGCAAAAATGTATGCCATCTGCCAGCGTACAGAAAGTAAGTTGAATGAAATTGGTAATGCCTTCGGAATTGAAAAAAGATACACGGACTTTGCTGCACTATTGAAAGATTCCCATGTGGATGCTGTTCACATCAACTCCCCCATTCACCATCATGCGGAGCAATCATTGGCTGCGTTACGCGCAGGCAAACACGTTGCGTGCACAGTCCCCATGGCTACAACCGTTGAAGAGTGTCGTGCAATAGTTGAAGCTGTTAAAGAAACAGGCTTAACATACATGATGATGGAGACTGTTTTATATAGCCGTGAGTTTCTGTTTGTCAAAGAGATGTACGACAAAGGACAGATGGGAAGAATTCAATTTCTGCGTGCATCGCATCAACAAGAGATGGGTGCATGGCCGGGTTATTGGGAAGGACTTCCTCCCATGCATTACGCGACACATTGCGTAGGTCCTGTGTTGGGGTTGACAAGGGACCAGGCTGAATATGTTTCTTGTTTTGGCTCTGGCAGAATAAGCGAAAACTTAATTCCGAAATACAATTCTCCATTCGCAATTGAAACATGCCACATTAAATTCAGAAATTCTGATCTATCGGCAGAAGTAACTCGATCATTATTTAATACTGCCCGCCAGTATCGCGAAAGCTTTGACGTCTATGGATCAAGGAAGTCATTTGAATGGACACAAATAGACCATGAAAATCATGTGACTCATACAGGTGAAACACCTGCGCGCGTCACCGTCCCTGATTACGGGCATTTGCTGCCTCTTGAAATTGCCTCGTTCACTACAGCAGGTGTGTATGATTCGGAAAACAATCAACACCTTTCTTTTATTCAAGGAGCAGGTCATGGAGGATCACATCCCCATCTGGCGCATCAATTTCTGATGGCCCTGGTTGAAGGCCACCAACCCTACCCTGATGCACAACAATCAGCAAACATCACCTGTGTGGGTATCCTGGCGCATGAGTCGGCTATGAATAGTGGCAGGATCATTCCATTGCCGGAGTTTACTTTTTCATAAGGTAAGTGGTGCCAAAACAGTGTAGACAAATTCAAAAAAAATATACGGAGCACAGTAGAAAAAAATTAATTTTATTCTAGAATTCGGGGCGTAGCGCAGCCCGGTAGCGCGCCACGTTCGGGACGTGGAGGTCGTAGGTTCGAATCCTGTCGCCCCGACAACGAGGGTAACATCCTCAATCGAAAGCCGTAGATCGTATGATCACGGATTAGCGGATTCATTTATTTTTCGTGACGTAACTTCTAAATCTTGTATAGTACTATCTCCTAATAATGTGCCCCACGGCTGAAGTTCTGGCACTTTGTCAAAAATGACCTTTAGTACAGCCAACCCAGGAATGGCCAAGAACATTCCTGGTATTCCGCAGAGGGCTCCACCAATAAAGACTCCGACAATTGTGACCAAGGCATTTATCCTAACTTTGTTCCCTACGATTAATGGCATTCCAAAATTGTTATCCAAAAATTGAATAACAGCCAGAATTATACCTACCCAAATCACGCTGCTGATATTGTCTGAGCTTGCCAATGTGATGAGCATGCAAAGAACATTGGCCACCAAAATTCCCACGTAAGGAATTAAATTAAGAAGGGCTGCTAAGAGCGCCAGGAATACAGCGTATTTAATACCCAGGATTAGAAAACCGGTTGTGTTTAACATAAATACTAATGTGGTTTCAATTAATAAACCGGTAAGGTATTGTTGTGCAACTTTTGTTGATTCGGTTAACACCTCCGTGACTTTTTGTTCCGAGCCATTTTTAAATACATTGATTAAGAAAGTCTTAATATTTCTTTTGTAATACAGAATAAGAAACGTGTACAAGGGTATCAGCACAACATAGATTAGAATTTCGGCAAGGGAATCAAATGTTGAACCCACCAACCCCGGGGTATTGTCCTTAAAATCGTTGATGGTATCGTGTATATATTGGTTCTGTTTTCGAATGGTAATATCTGTAGTCTGTCTAAACCAGACTTGAACTGAATGGCTAACCTCGTTTACTCGCTCCTTTAACGCTGGAACATCGTTTATAAAGTTCATGATTTGACTGGACAGAAAATACAGTACGCCAACACCAACAATGATGGATAAGAATAGTGGTAGCAAAATGGATAATAACTTATTGAATCTCCGCTTTGCCAGGTAATGCGTCAATGGCAGTAATATATTGGCCATGAGAATTGAAAAAAGTAACGGCAAAATAATATCCCTGCCAAAGAAGAGCCCAACGCAGATCAGGGATACTGAAATAAGCGTGAAACTTAATTTTTGATAAAAGGGCGTATCGGTATGGTTTTTCATAAACTCAATGTCAATGAAGGTAAGCATGTTTAACGTGAGATGTGTTACACTCTGCAATAAGAGCCGTACACAAATCACAGGTTCTTAATTCAGGCACCTGAGTTGACTGGGATTAAAAACGGAGACAATCACGCCCTTTTTTAATACTGAAAAATGTGATTTGTGTAAGATTGAGTTTTATGTGTGTAACACGTTGGCCACTGAATGTCCTCACTTTTGGACTTGTTGATTCAAAATCAATAATCATCAACCAAAAAAATTATGAAAAAGTATATTTTAGGATTAGCCATGATGGTGGCGCTCTTTAGTTGCGATACCAAAGAAAAAGAGGCATTGCAGAGCAAAGTTGACTCATTAAGCATTCAATTAAACGCCAGTAAGGAAGTACAAGCCAATTTGAATGAGATTTACATCCTCATCGATTCGATTGATGCAAACCGAAAAGCATTGCAGTTGAAAATGATTGAAGGTAGTTCGTACGCAGATTATGTAGAGCGTTTGCGAGAAATTAACACGTATGTTGAGCAAACGGAAGCTAAACTTGCAGCCTTTGAGAAGTCTTCGAAGAAATCATCAAAAACTTCCGCGACATCCATCAGGCTGTTGAAAGCTGATTTGGCAAAACGATCAGAAGAAATTGTGGCACTTCAATTGGAACTTGTGCAGTCACGAGATGAAAGCATGGCATTATGGGTAAAAATAAATCAGAAAGATTCTATTTTATGGATGAAAGACCAGATGATCACGCTCAAAGAAGATGATATTGTTTCATTGGAAAAACGGATGAATGAGACACAAGAAGAAAACAAATTAACCGTTGCAAACCTATACTATAATCAGGCATCAGCTTTAGAGTTAGCCGCAAACCGTACCCAATTCGCACCGCGTAAAAAGAGGGAAGCAAGACGTGAAGCCCTGGAGCTTTACAGACTGTCGTTGTCGCTGGGAAAAATGGAAGCACAGTTAAGAATTAATGAATTAGAGAAGAAGTTGAGCTAGGGTAATTCCTACTAGAGGAAGCCATCCCCGCCATACGGGGTGGCTTTTTTGCCTTGAGAAGTCACCCCCCTGATAGCTTTGCTCATTGTTCAAGATGTGCAAGCTTCACAATCAGTCGCTTGGCTATGCCGGGCATCTTGCCGAAGCAACTATTTCGTTAAGTACCTTCACCCAAATTGTTTGCGCATTGGTGAAAGCAAGCCGTTTTGAAAGATGTTATAGGTAAGACTTCACCCGCTTACATCCGCTCCATATACCAGTTTAGTTCTTTTTCCATTTTTTTGTAACTAAAAATGGTAGTGATGATTTTTTGTAAGCGTACAAAAGCAGTTTCGCTCTTTACAACATAATCAAACGCCCGGTGATGTATACAGTTAATGGCTACGTCAATTTTATCCTGAGAGGATAGTATAATCACGGGGATATCAGGATTGATGGCTTTTATTTTATCCAATGCTTCAATTCCATTCATCGTATTTTTATCAATACCATCGAGATGATAATCTAAGATGATGACATCTGGGTTGTGTGATAGATTCTGGATGCAAAGCTCGCCTGTTACAAACTTTTCAATGACAAAGTCAGCATGCTCAAGAAATTCGATTTCCAATGATTTTAAGAACAAGGCATCGTCATCTACCAGGAAAATCATTATTTTTTCTTTTTTCATGTGTTCGCGTTTTTAATCGTGTTGAACTCCTCTTCTAATTCCTTACACGCCTGCGCACAGACGTTTTCAAGCTTTAATACCAGGTCCGGTATTCCATGTCTGTCCGGCAGGCTGGCATCTGTCTGTTGCTGAGTGCTTGCCTGCCCGACTTTCCGCCCGGATGAACCGTTCGGACGGGTGTCATTCAGGCGGGCATACTCCTGAATTTTTTTCGCCATATTTTCAAAATCTGCACTAATACCCACTACTGAAAATGAGGGAATCATTTTATGCATTGTCGAATATAATACCTGCCAATCCTTATCATGTAAGCTTTGTTTCATCGTACTGATTAACGTTGGGGTTTGATTCAAGTAAAGCGAAATCATCTCCATCATTAATGTGGGATTGGATTTTGTAAGCCGGACTATATACGTCATGTCAATACACTTTAACTTTTGAGCTTGACCCTTTGCTTTTCCATTCATTTCAGAATGCGTTATAAGGACAGGCTTTTTAACTAACCCAACTATTTTGTTGTACAATAGCCTTTCGTCAACGGGCTTTGCGATGTAATCATTCATGCCAACCGCTTTACATTTTGCTAAATCAACGGTGGTTACATCGGCCGTGAGTGCGATGATAGGAATTTTGGAATTCATTATGCTGCGAATGTACTCTGTCGTTTCAAACCCATTCATCTCAGGCATCTGCAAATCCATCAAAATGATATCATACGATTTAGCCTGCAGTTTTTCGATGGCTATTCTTCCGTTGTCGGCTATGTCGCGTTCAAATCCGAAATCATCCAGGAGCGTTTTCATCAGCAATTGATTAAGGGCTATGTCTTCCACCACCAGCACCTTTATGTTTTTAATCTCCATATCCAACTCCACCAACCCAATTTCCGATTCTGCTTCTGCTTTTGTTTTTAGAAAACTTAATCTAAAACTAAAGGTAGACCCCTCTCCAACGTTGCTTTTTACCTGAATACTTCCATCCTGTGATTCTACTAATTTTTTGACAATGGCTAGTCCTAATCCCGTTCCTCCATACAACCTTGCCGTGCCACTGGATGCCTGCTGAAAGTTTTCAAAAATCTTTTCTATTTTATTTTCGGGTATTCCAATTCCGGTGTCTGTAACGGCAAATTCGATGGTTGCTTTCTCCTCATCTTCCTTCAGCAAATTAACGCTTACTGTAATTTTCCCATTTGTTGTAAACTTTACTGCATTACTCACCAGGTTTAGAATAATCTGGTGTAACCGTACAGGGTCGCCAACCAATACTTCAGGGATTTTGCTGTCGTATTCTTTCACCAGCTCTAAATTCTTTTCCTGAATTTTTGTTTCAAACAAATGAAGCATCGCAGAGATGGACAACGCCATTTTGAACGGTGTCTGCTCAAATGTCATTTTCCCAGCATCTACTTTTGCTAAATCCAGTATGTCGTTAATGAGTACGATTAAGGCATCGCCACTCATTTTTATAGCTGTTAAATATTCCTTTTGTTTTGCCGACAGGTCTGTTTTCAATACCACTTTTGTAAATCCGATAATCGCATTCATGGGAGTGCGAATCTCATGACTCATGTTCGACAAAAATTGCTGTTTCGCTTTCACGGCATCTTCTGCTATTTGTGTGGCGCTTTCGGCTTTACTTTTTGCCTCTTCAGCTATTCCGGTTGCCAACTCAGCAAACACGATCGCCTCTGTCAATTCTGCTGCAATTCTCTTTTGGTCAGTAACATCTCTTGCAACAATCACCACGCCCGATACATTTCCTCGATCATCCTTATAAACCGATCCGTTGAATAATACATCGGTGAGCTTGCCGTCCTTATGACGAAGTGTAAGTGGCGAATCGGTAACCGATCCTTTTGCGAACACCTCTTGATAAACTTCACGCGCTTTTTGTGGTTCAGTGAAATAATCGAAGAAGTCAGTACCTGTCAATTCTTCCCGAGTCATACCTGTAATATTCGCAGTTGCCTGGTTCATGTCAGTGATCTTGCCTTCAATGTTAATAGTAACCAATGGATCAAGACTTGCTTCAATAAGGCTGAGAGAATATTGAGACGCTAATTTTGCAGAATAGCTGAATGCTTCAAGTTCTTTATTTGCAATTTCACGTTTTTCTTTCTGTTTGTTTTGAAAGGCAAGTTCTTTGTTGGCAATGATTAACTCTGCTGCCCGCTTTTCTTTCTCTTCGTTTTGAAAAACAAGTTCTTTGTTGGCAATGGATAACTCTGCTGCCCTTTTTTCTTTCTCTTCGTCTTGGAAGGCAAGCTCTTTGTTGGCAATGCCTAACTCCGCTGCCCGTTTTCCTTTCTCTT